>Ga0157372_10007341_pt1 | contig 11729 bp, 13 predicted proteins | sample C55metaG_FD_115307 | JGI IMG/M metagenome (GOLD analysis project Ga0157372, IMG submission 115307) | Corn rhizosphere microbial communities from Kellogg Biological Station, Michigan, USA - C5-5 metaG | ecosystem: Host-associated > Plants > Roots > Rhizosphere > Soil | place: USA: Michigan...
CTCGACGCCGTCTTTACCGCCCACGGAAGATTTCCCACAACGTAATTGTGTGCACCCACGATTAGCTTGGCATCGACATTACTGGGGTCAAGTTCCAGCACCTTTTCATGATCATGCCGCGCCGCCACTGCATTCCGAAGCGCCGAAAACCAGGCATGCTCGATCAACGCGGTGTAGGTCGCAAACTCCGCCCGCGTCACTCCCCGGGCATAGAGCGCACCCACGTCCTTCGGGTTCGCTCCAAGGCGCCGGTTCTCGATAGTGGTCGCCTTCTGCACTAGCGACTTGATCAGGTCGCAGGTTTGAGGATCGGCAGGCTCGTGCGCCGCATTGAGGAAGCTGTCGTTGGCATATTCGCCGGCGCTCAATGCGCCGATGCGATAGAGCTCATGAAACAGTACGGCGTTCAGCAGATGGTTGATCGAATCCGCATCATCAGGATGGCGTTGATACAGGAGCCTGAACTCCTGGATCGAGCGATCGTATTCCATGTCATAAAAGTGATCAAAGGCCTGCCCGCTGAGGGGTTCTTTGGAGCGAAAAGACAGCCGGGTGGATCTGGGTGGTTCTGAAGCGGACGCCGAGGACGAAGGTCCGGTTTCAGATCGTTGGGCCCAGGCACAGCCGCTCACGATCAGCACGACGGCCAAAATACGCAATGCAATGCGGAGGGACAAGAAAAAACCGTTTAACCAAGCAGCAACTTACTGCAAGTTTATCGGAGAAATGCAATCGGTGCTCGCCCGATTGGTACTACTTCAACTCGATACTCCGAGCGAATATTATTTAGAAACTTTGCACTATCAGAGTAATTCTTGCTCGACTAACGAATCCGCTGGTTAAGGTGGAAACGCTAACTGCTGCGAGCGATTGGAGTTAGCTAATCACCGCTTTGGAAGCGGACGTGCCAATTCCATGTTCTCAGGAAGTATTTATGAGTGACGCGGTCCGCGACGCCCATCAGGAGTTTTGGCGCCCTCCCCTGTCTCAGCCCACTGCTGCGACAAACTTAGCCGAGTCTTGTAGGCGTTGCGGGACCGAGTTTATGGTCGGGGCCACTTTTTGTCATATCTGTGGCACCAGTCGTCATCGCACCGATCTCGTACGCTCCCAAAGTTGGATCAAACACCTCAATTTTCTGCGTGCGTTGGAGTTCAGTAGCGTTAAGGATTGGTTCGGACTGCCTCTGCCAACCCTGTGCGCGTTTCTGTTAGGCGTCGCCTTCATGATTGTCGCTGTGGCCGTTGGTTTCGTCCGCGTTCAAAACGACTTCGATATTCAAGTTGTTCAACTCTGGCGAATTCAGTGGCTGATGGTAGCTTGTGCGTGTTTTCTCGCCGGCATTCTTCTCAGGAACCGCAAGCCCCAGAAGTAACCCTCCCCACACTGCTCGTTATCACTTTTGCGGCGACTCGCGCGCGAATTTAAGCCTTTATTGTTTCCGAATAGCCCGTTAATCGGGACTAATCCGCCCACATCTCTGGTTTGCTAGCGGGCTAAAGAGCTCTCAGGTAATGGAGTCTGGTTTACGACCAGCCAGTAAAGGCCAAGTTGCTGCACAACCCGCTGGAATTGGTCGAAATCCACTGGCTTTTGAATATAGCTGTTGACGTGTAACTTGTAGCTGTCCAACATGTCCTTCTGTTCATTCGAGGAAGTCAGCACCACGACCGGGACCATCTTGGTTCGTTCGTCCTCGCGGATTGCATGCAGGACTTCGAGTCCGTCGACCTTGGGCAATTTCATGTCGAGCAGAACCAGTTTGGGGCAAGAAATTGACGGTCAGCATAAGCGCGGCGGCAGAAGAGAAAATCCAAGGCTTCCGCGCCATCGCGTGCAACCTGAATCTTGTTGGCGACTCTACACCGTCGCAACGCGACAAGAGTCAACTCCACATCGGCAGCACTGTCTTCGATGTATAGAATCTCAACTTCGTCGTGGGTCATAGTTTACCTGCGGCGACTGATTTGGTTGCACAACCTGAACCCTGGCTGTCGTCTGCCAGGGTAAAAAAGAAAGTTGCGCCCTTGTCTACCTCGGCTTCGGCCCAGACCTGCCCGCCATGCTTTTGGACAATTCGCCGAACTGTAGCAAGGCCTACTCCCGTGCCTTCAAATTCCTCAGCAGAGTGTAAACGTTGGAAAACACCGAAAAGTTTGTGCGCATACTGCTGGTCAAAACCGGCGCCGTTATCGCGTATGAAAATAGCGGGTATGCAATCCAAAGTAACTTGGCCGACTTCGATGACCGCCTTTTCGCGGACCCGCGTATATTTCACTGCATTCGAGAGCAGGTTCGCCAACACTTGTTTCATCAAACCGGGATCGCATTCGACGGAAGACAATTCCCCGATCCGCCAATCAATCTGACGTCCCGCGCATTCCGGTTCGAGGTCCTGCCGAGCGATTTCCACGAGCGTGGTCAAATTGGTTGGCCTGCGCACCAGCGCCTGACGCCCGATCCGTCCCATCTTTAGTAAGTCATCCACAAGCTGACCCATGTTTCTTGCGGCGTCGCTGACGGACTTCAAATAGTGTTGCGCCGTGGCGTCCAAGGCGGGACCATAGTCCTCCTGTAGAATCTTGGAAAAACCGTTGATGTGACGGAGGGGAGCACGAAGATCGTGGGCAACGGAATATGAAAAAGCTTCCAACTCCTTGTTAGCGGCGTCAAGCTGTTCAGTGCGTGCGAGCACCCGGCTCTCCAATTCCGCGTTCAATTGGTTGACCTCTTCTTCCGCCTTCCGGCGCTCCTTGACCTCATTTGCGAGTTCTCGGTTGGCGGCTTCGGCCTGCCTTCTCCGGCGGCTCGCGACGGCGGCGAAAACAACCGCTGCTGCCAGCAAGACCGTAAGCAGGAAGATCACCAGGACGCCGATCGCCCCGACCGTGAGAGTCAGGTGAAGCGAGCCTAGGTTGAGCACATAGGTTTTGCTCGATGCCGGGGTGTCGGGGTTCGCTTGGCGAACCCCGGCCATGTAGCCCAAGACGGCCGAGCAGAAGAGCGCCGTCAGGATCCCGACTGGCTTGAATCCGCCACCCCACTTCTTTCCGTCCATTCCTTCGCTAGAATTCAAGGCGCAACCCCGCTTGTCCTTCGCGCCCAGGCAGGTACTGCAACGGCTTTCCCAGGGCGGTCGAGGATAGGTTCTGGTATTGTTCTACCGCGGCCGGATTGGCTCGATTCAACAGATTGAAAAGCTCGAAGATGGCCTGCAGGCGCACCCTTTCGCGGATCGTAAATCGCCTGGAAAAGCGCGCGTCCACATTGGCATAGGGCGGCGACTGGAAGTGGTTGCGACCCACGCCGAAGTCCACTCCGTTGTAGAGACCGCCGCCGTCAGGGTCGGTCAGCAGCTGAGGAACGTCGCTGAAGTGGAATCCACTCTGCGCCCGGAAGATGCCACTGATTTCAAATTTTGCGGGGAGTTGCACGGTCCCGTCCAGAAGCAAGCTTTGATTCAGAGCTAAGTCCGACGGGCCACGATCCAGGTTGGGCCCGTTGTAGAACTTCCCGGCTTGCGGCACCGGGTTGCCATTGCTCGCGACGAACGATCCGTTCGCATTGCTCTTCCCGCTCGTCAGGTCCGTGACCAGCGTCGGGATCCCGACAAAACTGTCGGTCGGCCCTTGGGACGCAAGAACACCTGCTCCCAGACCGGTCTGTACTTCGCTCACGAAACTGGAGTGCAGGGCGTTATCGACAGCATTGGCCCAGGTGTAGAAGACCTCGGCGGTGAAGCGCTTGCTCATCGGTTTACGCAGTCCAACGTTGATCCCGTCGTACCGGCCCTGGTACCACGGACCATAACCCTCGATGGGTGTGCTGCCGGTACCAGTCTGAAGTTCGCCGGTGTGCCCCGGCATGCGAGCCTCAAAAGCCAGGTTCGTGGTTCTGACTCCCAGCATGTCCCGTATGTCGCGATGGTAATAGTCAGCTTGCACCACGGTCTTGTTGCCGACCTCCCGTTGTACTCCGAAGTGAAAACTGCGCGTGTAGGGCGTCTTGAACCCTGGATTCACGGTGATCGGAACGAGGAAATCTTTCGGAACGGGGAAGTTCATCGTGAGGTTGCCAAACCCGCCCCAAAAGAAGAATCCAGGCTGTTGGTCTACCGAGGCGCTGGCTGCGTCTGCGAATTGCTGCGCGCTCAGTCCGCTCAGCGCCTGCACGTTGCTCTGGCTGACGACGGAGTTGAGCGGGATTCCAGTGGGGCCCACGTTATTCAAATGATCGACCCCGAAGAAGGGTCGGCCCGGCGTAGGGCAAGTGGCGCCGGACGCCGCGATCTGCGCATCGGTCAGCACTGGTGAAGCGCACAACCCGAAGAGTTGCGGAAGGATTGATGGATCGCCGTAGAGCAATCGCGGAAAGGAGATTGTTTCGTCGCTGAAAAGATTTGCCCCGCCAAAGCCCGGGATGTCGCGCGCCAGCCCAGTACGGAAGCTGTCATAGAACACTCCCCAACTGGCGCGAAGCACCGTTTTGGGTGTGGGTGACCAGGCGAGCCCGAGGCGCGGGGAGAAATTAGTGGGGTTGGGAAAACGCGAATCATAATCCCAGCGTACGCCGAGGTTAAGCGTCAGCGTTTTTGCAATTTTCCAATCATCCTGGAGGAACAGACCGTCGTAATTGTTGCGTAAGCGAATCAGGTCATCCCGCGGCATCGGCCCAGCCACCGCAGTGAGCACATAGACTCCCGAGTTGACCGCGCCAAATTGCTGAAAGTCGGAAGTGGTTGCAAAGAGTTGATTGAGAAGGTTAGCGGATTCCACTCCGTCCACGTGTGCGTGTTGAAAGTCCCAGCCAAATTTGATCTCGTGCCTCTGCGCGATTTTGTCGAGGTGTACCCCGGTCGAATTGTATTGTGACTGGATGACTAGTGGCGTGAATCCCACCCCGAACTTCACCTGTCCCAGATCACCGAACAGGCGGCCTGTGCTTAATCCGCTGAACATATTGAACAACGTGGTGGCGGGACTGGCCTCCGGGTGCGCGGCTCTTTGAGCTAACGGTTCCCCACGATGTTGCGCATAGGCGCTCAGCAGCCACGGATTGCCCCGGTCACCCAGAGTCGCAGTGTCATGAAAGCCCAACATGAGGTGCCGCGAGTCGGAATCGGTTCGAGTGGAAGGCAGGTTGATTGCCTCCGATAGTGGAAGGAAGTTGGTGACGTGACCGTTGACGAGGTTCATTTGTTCGGTGACGTGGTGCCGTCCCAATTGCTCGTCGAGCTTGAGAAAGCTGCGAGTCTCGAAGGTCTGGTTGTGCTGGTCGAAAGTCTCTTCACGCACCTGCAGGAAATCCGGAGTATTCGGAGGAAAGTTGAGGTTTAGCTGGCGGCTTTCGCGAATGCGCTCAAGTGACCCGAAAACGAAAACGCGGTCGTGCAGGACTGGCCCACCTATATTCGCGCTGGGCTCCCAACGCAACAGAAAGGGTGTGCTCTTTCCCGAAACATCGGAGGAATCGACAGCATTGTTGCGGTGAAAACCCGATAGTAGGCCGTGCCATTGGCTGGTCCCGCCCTTAGTCACTACGTTCACCACACCGCCCGACCCGTGTCCGAACTCTGCGTTGTAGCCGGACGTGAGTACTTGAAACTCCAGAATTGAATCCTGATCGAAAGGAGCCGCGGGACCGCCATCGACCGCGTCTTGGTTTGGCATGCCATCAATCAGAAAGATGGCATTTCCGCCTCGCTCCCCGAGGATGGGTGCTGCGGCATCGGTCCCTGCGTCGGCTTGCCGATTGACGGTAACGCCAGGAACAAGTTGCATGAGGTCGAGATAGTTCCGGCCGTTGATCGGCATCTGCTCGATCTGATGCGGGATGATGGTGGCGCCGGAGGAGGAGACGGCGGTCTCCAGCAATGGCAGATTGCCCGAAACCGTGATCACCTCTTGTACCGTGCTGATGGCCAGAACGATGTCGAGAATCAGTACATGATTCACCGTCACCGTCAGATCCTGGTAGCGCTTGGCCGCAAAACCCGGCTGAGCGACTTGTAGGCTGTAGGTTCCCGCCTGCAACCCCGGGATGCGATACGATCCCATAACATCGCTCGTAGTTTCAATTTCGCTGGCTAGCATCGGAGCATGCAACGTGATCGTGGCACCCACGATGGCTAGATGTTGCTGGTCGGTGACACTTCCGCGCAGCGTGGATGTCGTCTGGGCGGCGAGAGGTGAAGGCACTGCCAGCGCGACATTAAGCCATGACAAGAGAATCATCCCTTGGAGCAGTCGCGCGCACAGACCCCTTGGAGTGAGTTCAGTCCGACGCTGATGCATGACATACCTCCCATCGGCTGAACCCACTCCAACTTCAGCATCATGCGAAATGAGCGCTCTAGCTGCTGCTGAAGACTCGGTTTCTTGGCTGATTTTGGGGCACATCGCTTGCGATAACTGGCTTGTCTTCAGCACCGGTTTTAGCCGCCGCAGCCATACCGCCGCAAAAACACTCTTCAGCGGCCTGCTAGCTTAATGAAGGCGAGGCTTACCGCACCGAAATCAGCTTGTGGATTGTCGGCTAGCCGGAAGGTATTTTGCTTACGTTAGCGCCTATCGGGTTTGCCCGCTGCGTACGCGTGGTTTACCGGACCCGACCCTCGCCCGATCGAATAGCTGTTCTTAATAGCGGCCGATACGTAAGCTTTGGCCAAAAGCACGGCCATAGGCAAGGATTGCCCGAGCGCAAGCTGGCAGGCGATGGCAGTCGAAAACGCACAACCGGTGCCGTGGGTGTTTGGCGAGTCGACTCGTTTTGCACGGTAGGTTTGTATTTCCATGCCGGGAACGCTGAGCACGTCGATGGCTGGATCGAGATGCCCTCCGGTCACGACCACGGCCTTGGCTCCCGCTTCATGTAGTCGCCCGGCCGCCACTTCCATCTGCTCCGGATTTTTCACTTCCATCCCCGTCAGGGTCGCCGCCTCATCGACGTTTGGGGTGATCACATCGGCCAATGACAGAAGCCGCTGGGTTAATACCGCGACTCCGGTTTGATCCAATAACTCAGCGCCAGACGACGATTTCAGTACTGGATCCAGCACCACCGCCGTCAGGCCGGCACCCTCCAGAAAATCAGCGACCCGAGCGGCCACTTTCCCACAGCCCAGCATGCCGATATGTACCGCAGAGACCTTTCCATCCTTCAGCAACTCCAGCAATGTACTTTCGAGCACTTCGGGATCCGTAGGAATTACCCGTCGTACCCCAGCAGTGGATTGAACGGTCATAGCGGTAATTGCCGATATCCCGTAGCAACCGTGCGCCGCAATAGTCTTAATGTCGGCTGTGACCCCGGCCCCCGAGGAGGGGTCAAAGCCAGCGATGGTCAGGATGATTGGCGGCGTCTCTGGCATAGGGCGACTCTACCGAAATTCTGGCGCACACACAAAATCGAAGCGGTGGCGGATAGCCGAAATGGCAAGAATCCATGCAAGTGGATGAAAACAGAGAGTTAGCTGGTTTTCCATGTAAGTTGTTGAAAATACAGTTACGAAAATATTGCACTCGAACTAAGGGTAGGGTTATTTACTCAATGGTAAACAACTATGCGCCTAATGAATCATCAACATAGCTCGTAAAAGCTGAGTAGAAGCCATACATTACTTCACCTATCTATAACTGTACTAAGGTACTTATACACGGCCTTCCTAATTGACACACCTACCCTGGCCCCGTAGCATTTTAGAGACTGGACGAACGTGTATCCGAGTAGATCGAGTTTGGCAATGGAGGATACTGAATGCGAGGACGAATAGTTCAAGGACTGGCCGTAGCGTTACTTGTAGCCTTGGGAGCGGCCCATGGGCCGATCAACTCCAGCGCAGCCAGCAACCCGAAATTTGGTCCAAATCAAGCCCCCAAAGCGCTCTCTGCCCCGCACAACCAACCTTACCAAGTCGGCACCGCGTCCTGGTATGGAGACTATTTCGAAGGCCGCCCGACAGCCAGTGGTGAGCCCTTTAACATGTATGACATGACCGCCGCCCACCTAACCTTGCCTTTAGGAACTCTGGTTCGGGTAACTAACCTGCGCAACCATCGGTCGGTAATCGTGCGGATTAATGACCGCGGCCCCTACGTTGACGGTCGTATCGTTGACCTTTCCTTCAATGCCGCCCGGGTGCTGCACTTTGACCAGCAGGGTCTGCAGCGGGTACGGCTTGACGTGGTTCCGCGCCACAAGGCTGCCGCTACGCTTGCAATGCTCCGCGAACCAGTTCTGCAGCAGTAAATTCGGGAGCGGGGCGGGCCAGAATGGCTCGTCCCGTCAACCTATTTCAAAACAATCTCCTGGAGCAGCTCATCACTGATTATTTCGCGGATCTCTTCGCGCTTTTCCCCTAATTGGTGGGCTTGCTGCTTTCCCCCTAAGACCTTGTCGCGAATAGCCTCTATTTTTGCGTCCAGGCCGTCGAGTGCGGCGTGGTTCTTATACTCGACCGCCAAGCAGAGGTCCCAGTCTTGCAGATTGCTTTTGGTTTCTTTCAGAAAAATCTTGTAATCCACGATCAATCCCTGGCGCTTCTCTTCGTCAATGAACGGTTTGCTGACCTGCCGAAGACTGGTTAAGTACTCATCCAGGTGTGTCGGTTTGACCCTAATCAGCGACACCCGCCACACTGGGCCTTCGCTATAGTTTTCCTGTGCGAACAGCGCAGGTACAAACAACGTTGCAAATACCGCGATAACAAAAAGCTTTCTCATGTGATCTCCTCCAGCGAATTTGAGAGAAACGGACGGGGAGCAATCATACGCTGGACCGCTGTTTTGTGAATTACCTTGTGTTGTGCGGGGCCCTGTGGGACAGTCCGTCCCCTGGTCTCCAACCCTGGTTGCCAGCAGCGCATATGTGGGTCGCGCTCCTCCGATAAATGTTGCTGGCTCACCCCCCGCTTTCGCTTAAACTCATAAGCGATGCGCGCTAAATCGGAAGATCGCCTGATCGTGGCCCTCGATGTATCGTCCGCGGCAGCGGCACGGAAAATCGTGACCGACCTCGGCGACTCCGTACATATCTACAAAGTTGGAATGCAGCTGTACACCGCCGAAGGTCCACAAGTCGTCCGAGATCTGCTGATCTCAGGACGTCGGGTTTTTCTTGACCTGAAATATCACGACATTCCAAATACAGTTGCGTCGGCGGTCCGTGAGGCCGCGCAGCTTGGGGTGAGTATGTTAACCGTGCACGCTTCCGGGGGAGAAAAAATGCTCCGCGCCGCCGCAGAAGCGGTAGGCGTCCATGCTCGTGCAGGAGCGGGCGTCCACGCCCACCCACTGCAAGTCCTTGCTGTCACCGTGCTCACCAGCATGGACGAATCGGATCTACATCGGACAGGAGTCTCTGGAACACTTCTTGACCAGGTTCTTCGGCTCGCATCAACTGCGCTTGACGCGGGCTGCGCCGGAGTTGTAAGTTCGGCGCGAGAAGTGAACGCTCTCCGCACAAAACTGGGACAAGATTTCCTGATCGTCAACCCCGGAGTTCGGCCCGCCGGCTCCGATCACGGGGATCAGGCTCGGGTTGTGACTCCCGCTGAAGCGATCCATGCTGGTGCAACTCACATTGTCGTCGGAAGGCCCATTACCTCGGCCAAAGATCCTGTATCCGCCGCCCGAGCCATTCAGCAGGAAATCCGCACGGCCACGGACGAAACGTCCAAAGCCAATCCCGTGGACGTAACATCCGCGCGTTGAAAATATCTTTGAGCTCCCGACTGCCCACTACCAGCTCCCGCTCGCTCACCGCGCTGCGAATTGCAGTTGGTTGTCTTTTTCTGATTTTTGCCGAGTACAAAGTTTTCGGCATGCAGTTCACGCGAAGCGGCGGCTTTCAGTACTGGATCAATCTCTTTTTACAGGGCGGGGCTTACCCGTTCATGGTTCCAGTACTTAGAAATTTCGTACTTCCCCACGCTACGCTAGTCGCATTCCTCGTAGCCTACGGCGAGCTCGCCATCGGGCTGGCAATGGTATCTGGAATTTTTGTGCGCCCCGCCAGCGTGTGCGGCATGATCTATATGCTCACCCTGCTGTTCTCGTCGAATTATCCAGGAAGCAAAGCCCCGTTTTGGCAATACTTTGGAGCTTCTCTCGATCACTCTGTGCTGGCGCTATGCTTTGCCGCGTTCGCATTGACCAATCCCGAAGAGCTATGGTCGATTCATGGTTTGCGCCGCTGGTCTCTGTCGCGAGAGAACAAGCCACTAAAATCCAGCTAAGCACACGACTTCTTACAGCTTTTCGTGGAATTCGCAGCCCGAGCAGGAAATAAAAATGCCGCCGGGCGTACCCCGTTCGCGATCTTTCACCCGCTTCACGATGCGCGTCGGCTTGCCGCATTTGGGGCAGTCGGTGCTCTTCGTAGTGTCCATAATCTTCTTGCGGTCTGCAGTCTTTGCGATTTTCGCCATGTCTCTCCTTCAATTTAAGCGGCATCTTCCGATTTGCGCATTTACGGAGCTGATTTGAGCTTGGCAGTTCGGGGCCGTGGGATCAATTATGAGGTGAATTCATTTTAGCAGGCCTCGTCAGTGGTATGCGGGTCTCACACCCGCTTGATCGAACAAGTCGAAATGCCATTACGAATTCCGATTATGCCGATCAATTCTTTCGAATTGACCGGGTTCGTACCGTCGCGTAACTTAATCTCATGCTGACTCGCCACCATCACCATCGCCATCACGCGCATAGCGCGACGGCGGGGGTGTGCGGCTGAGTTAGCCAGCATCACAAGTTTTCAGGCCCGCTGAAGCGTATAAGCTCAGCGGGCCTTTTGTTTTTACTTATTCTTTTTTACCAAGGAGCCACAGAGACACGGAGGACAACAGTTTCAGCTGCGACGAGTAAAGGACAAGATGCTCGGGATCTCATTCACCCCTGTTTTCTCCGCGCCTCCGTGGTGAATTGCAATTAGGAAGGGCTATGAAAATTGACTTCGAAAAAATGCAAGGCCTGGTTCCCGCAATCGTACAGGACGCCGGCAACGGGGAAATTCTCATGCTCGGCTTCATGAACAACGCAGCATGGGATCGCACTCAATCCCTGGGGTATGTGACGTTTTACAGCCGCACCCGCAATCAGCTTTGGACCAAAGGCGAAGCATCAGGCAACCGTCTGAAAGTAATTTCCGCGCGTACGGATTGCGATCGCGACTCGCTTCTGATCTCGGTTGAAGTTGAGGGCGCGGGCGTCGTCTGTCACGAAGGCACGCGCTCCTGTTTCACGAAAGCCATTGATCTGGCCACGGCGCCCACGACCGCGGAGATCGCACAATGAAAATCCGGCTTGGCATCCCGAAAGGCAGTTTGCAAGACGCCACACTGCAACTTTTCGCGCAAGCCGGATTGCCTATCCACACCAACTCGCGTTCGTACTTTGCTTCCACCGGCGATCCAGAAATTGAGTGCATGTTGATTCGCGCGCAAGAGATGGCGCGCTACGTTGAACACGGCGCGTTAGACGCTGGATTAACCGGACTCGATTGGGTCATCGAGAGCGGGCTTGAGGTCGTCAAGGTTTCTGATTTGATCTACGCCAAGCAGAGCCGGGGCAAAGTGCGTTGGGTGCTGGCAGCTCCGGAGAATTCGACGTATCAAAGGGCCGAAGATCTGGCCGGAAAGATCATCGCGACTGAACTGGTCAATGTCACGCGAAACTATTTCGCGGCACGCAACGTGAACGTTCAGGTGGAATTCTCGTGGGGCGCAACTGAAG
>Ga0157372_10007343_pt1 | contig 11727 bp, 14 predicted proteins | sample C55metaG_FD_115307 | JGI IMG/M metagenome (GOLD analysis project Ga0157372, IMG submission 115307) | Corn rhizosphere microbial communities from Kellogg Biological Station, Michigan, USA - C5-5 metaG | ecosystem: Host-associated > Plants > Roots > Rhizosphere > Soil | place: USA: Michigan...
ATGATGAAGAATTTGGACAAGATGGGCGGCCTCGTCCACTCGCAGCGGGTGTTGCTGGCGTTGACCCAGGCCGGCGTGAGCCGCGAGGACAGCTACCGCTATGTCCAGCGCAATGCGATGAAGGTGTGGGAATCGGACGGCCAGCTATCTTTGATGGAATTGCTGAAGGCCGATGCGGACGTGGCGGCGGCGCTCCCGGCCGAGCAGATCGAGGAGAAATTCAACCTCGACTATCATTTCCGTCAGGTCGACACGATCTTCCGCCGGGTGTTCGGGGAATAGGGATCGCGCGGGCCCGGCACGTCATGCCGGGCCGTCCTTCTCGAAGGATTCAATGCGGAACGGCGTCCGATTGCCGCCGGACCAGTTCATAGTCGAGCAGCAGATGAGCGGGCGTTTCGTCCGACTTGCCCTTGCGCGCCCTGATCCGCTTCACCAGCAATTCGACGGCCGCGCGCGACATGGCGCTGATCGGCTGGCGGATGGTGGTCAACTCCGGCCAGATCGTGGTTGCCAGCGACGTGTCGTCGAAGCCGCAGACGGTCAGGTCGCCCGGCACGTCCAGCCCGCTGCGATGGGCAATGGCCACGGCTGCCGCCGCCATGTCGTCATTGCTGGCGAAGATTGCGGTTGGAGGCTCGGGCAGCGCCAGGATCCGCTCAGCCGCATCCAGCCCGGAGCGGTAGGTGAAATAACCCTGCTGGACCAGCGCCTCGTCCGGCGTAATGCCCGCTTCGGCCAGCGCGTCGCCATAGCCCTCGAAGCGGCGTCGGCTGGCGCTCTGGTTCGGGTGGCCCTTGATGAAGCCGATGCGTCGATGCCCGAGCGCGATCAGATGGCGCGTCATCGCCAATGCCGCCGCATGATCGTCGATGCTGACGGCCGACATGTCGGCGGGTGCTTCCCCCGTCGCGACGGCGACCGCCACGATGTCCGCCGCCTTCAGCGCATCCTTCATCGCCTGGTGGTCGCACAGCGGCGGCGGAAGGATGACGCCGTTGATCCGGCCGCGCAGCAAATGCTCGACCACCGTGTCGACGGCGGTTTCCTCATCCCATTTCTCCACCACCAGATCGACGCCGCTGCGGCTGGCCTGATCCAGGCTGCCGACCAGGAATTCGCTCAGATAGGAAGCCGACGGGTTGCTGTAGAGCAGGCTGATGCGGGTGTCTTCCCCGCCCGCCAGGCTGCGCGCGGCGGCGCTCGGCGAATAGTTGAGCGCCGCGATGGCCGCTTCCACCTTTTCCCTGGTGGTGCTCCTTACGATCTGTTCGCCGTTGATGACCCGCGACACGGTCATGGGCGACACGCCCGCATGTTTGGCAACATCATTGATGGTAGGGGCGTTGCGCTGTCGCCTAGAGCTTCTGGGTTCCATGCGCGTAATGGTAACGGGAAGCTCGACCGATACTAAGCAAAATCCGCCACCATGCCTGCACACCGCGTCAGATTATGTTGCTGCGCCGTTTATAGTCGCTCGCGCCCGGCAAGGCCATAGGCGGACGCGCTGGCGATATGGGGCAGGCCACAGACGGGTTTTGCTGCGGCAGTATGCTGTCGCGGAGAGCCGCCGATTTTTCCGAAAGAAATATTGGTCGGGGAGAGAGGAGGCCTAAGTCGTCGGTTAAGTGGGATAAGAAACCCCTTAGAAGTCCCAGGAGTCGCGGTTTTCTGCGGGTTCGAACTGTGTCAGTGCTACGCGCATATGTTACGCTGTTTCACCCACGGAATGAATTTTGATGCTGAATAGTTACCTCCGCAAACGTCCTCACTCCCAGCATTGGCAGCTTCGGATGATGGTTCCCGTTGCCGCCCGGCCCGTCATCGGCAGGCGCGAATTTACTAAGTCTCTTGGCGTTCCTGATCGTCGCCAAGCTGAGGCACTGGCGCTGCCTACCCTGATGGCTTGGAAGTCTAGGGTGGAGGCTGCTTTGCTGTCTAAAAAGGCCGAGAAGGCTTCACTAATTGCCATCCGCCCTACAGAAGTGGAACTGGAAGAGGCTGCGTTGGTCGTTGGATATGAACGGGCAAGCGAACGTGTAGATCAGTTGATAAAAGTGAAGGCCCGACTTGGTATAGCGAGCTACCAAGCCCTGCGTTCTGAGTTCGAGCGTCGGCACATCGATTCGGTCCGCCGGTTGAAGGGGGAGGACTACACCTACTGGCGCGGTCATGCCGTGAGGCAGATTCAAAAGCGCGGATGGGATTTGCCCCATAGCAGCCCCCAGTTCGATGAGTTCGTTCACCAGTTGGCTAGGGCAGGCACCGATACGTTTGCGAGGGCGGTAGCGGTCATTGACGATGACGAACATACGTTCGTGCCATCTGCGCCTGTTCAGGCCGCGATGAAGAGGAAAGATCAGCGGGCGCGTGACGGCGAGCGGATCGCTGAGCTATATAATGTTTATCGTGACCAGCGCCTAGCAGAGGGCAAAAAGCGGGCGGATACCTTACGGCAGGACCGGAAGCCTGTTGATGAGTTTGCATCGTTCGTAGGGGTAGATCGTAGCTTGCGGTCGATCCAGCCGTCAGACGTGCGAGAATGGCGCAACCTCCAAACCTCTCTTCCTATTACCTATGGGAAGCGAAACGAGTTCAAAGGGATGCCCCTGCGGCAAATAGCCGCCATCGCCAAGGAGAGGGGGATGAAGACTCTCGATCTCGTTACGGTCAACAAGAAACTTTCCGCTGTGTCGGCCCTATTTTCCTGGGCGAAGCGCGAAGGGTATGTAGAAGAAAACCCGGTCACAGGTTTGTTCTATCAGGTCGATAAGCAGAAAAATGCGCGTCCGCCCTTCACGGTGGAGCAGTTGAACACCATCCTTCGGTCCCCGCTGTTCACCGGCTTCCTTCGGGATGGTAAGGAGTTCAAGACGGGGAATGTCCATACAAGGGACTGGCGCTTCTGGCTTCCGCTGATCTGCTTATTCACTGGTGCGCGGCTAGGGGAGATAGCCCAGCTACGACTTGAGGACGTGCGGCAGGAGGGGGACGTCCATTTTATCGAGATTAAGAACGAGCCGACGAAAGGGCAGGCGACCAAATCAGGCAAGGACCGTATTGCTCCATTGCACTCCACCCTGATCGCCATCGGCTTCATCGATCACGTACGTTCACAAAGAGAGCGGGCTGCGAAGGATGGTGACCATCGGCTATTTCCCGAACTCCAAAAGAATGAACGGGATCAAAGCGGCAAGGCGTCTCGTTTTTGGCGAGTGTATTTGGAACGCATTGGCCTCAAAGAAGCGGGGGACGGCTTCGGGGCGCATTCATTTCGCCATGGCTTGGCAGATCAGTTGCGTCTAGCTGGGTACTTCGATCAAGATATAGCTGTTGTCCTTGGGCATAGCCAAAAGACAGTTACGTCAGGATATGGTAAGTTGCGGCAAGGAACTATCGGAAGAATAGCTGAAATTATCGCAGACGTTCGCTTTGAAGGTGTCGACTTCACACACCTCTACAATGTATCATAGGGCGTTTTTACTTAATTCGGCTACCAAGGGTAGCCAATCCATCCAAATCGCGCTGTACGGGCTTCTCAGGGCGATCTAGAGAATATCTAAGATGCCTATTGCAGCGCCAGTTAAATGTTGTGGAGTTTTATTGTAACAATTTCGGTAAGTCGGCAGAAGACAGCTAAGATGCATATTAAGTGTCAAACACTAATACCAGTCTTACTTACTGCACTAGGCGTTTACCTGCGATCTATGGACGCTATGCAGTGATTCGACAGCGGGGAATGGTCCCTGCTGCACGAACACAAGGTTTTTTCTCATGACTACTATCTATCCATTATCATCCGCGTCCATCCGCTGGCTGGAAACGATCTTCGCTCATCCAGCCCTCCAAAAGCCCGGCGGAACCGTGGTCAGGAAGATAAGCGGTGCGCCCCGCTACGTAACCCGGACCGTGCTGGCGAGCGTTGCGAAGCTCAAGGGCTTTGACGTAAAAGTCCATGGCTTTCTGTATCTGATATCGAAACCTGACATTGTGGCTGGAACGCTTGTCGGAACTGCTGCGCAGATGGAAGCGGGGCTAATGCCATATATGTTGGGCAAGGCAGCATTGCGAAATATGTGAAGCAAATGCGCGGGATGGCAATCGTCATTCCGCGCTGCTTCGTTGTGGTTGGCGTCTGCCCTCCTGCCCGCCGCAAGGGTGAGCTTCGGCATCCCCGACCGGCAACCGCATACTCATCACCACGGGGTCCTGAAAATACGGGCCATTCGTTCCGGTATGTATATCGGTGACACGTATTCCGTTCGCGGCCTGACCCCATCCGCAATGTTGCAAACGGTCTCAAGGCTTGTCGGAATATGGTGCATGTGTGATTCGCCTATTTGCAAGGAACGAGGGTGATCAGCGACGGTTTCAGCCGTAAAGATGGGCGTTGTTCAAAATTTTTTGCCCATCATTTTTTTGGCAATGCACTGAATTTAAGTGATTTTTTTGTTAATCTGATTTTTAATGGTATTTAATGTCAGATTAAAAAATCACTGGTTGCCAAGGCCAAAATCATGCGCTCAATGGGCGACCGAGGTCGGCGCACCCGGGAACTGGCCTCACTTTTGAACCAAGTGAGGAATTTTATGAACGAACAAACTGATAATCGCCTTTTTGAAATTTCGGCGGAATTGAATGCCATCATTAATGATCCGGCTGCGCGAACAGAGCACAAGAAGGTTGCCCTAAGCTGCCTTAATCAAATATATCAAATACTCTATGGCCTAAAGACTGGCATGTTCGAATAATCCTTTATGAGGATGGGTTTATTCTAGATACAACTCATCCTCCGCTTGGGTGATACTGGTAATGGTTTTAGAGAGTTATTTATACTCATTTCCATTATAAGTATTTTACGCGGAATCTTACACCCAATATCTCTTTTACACATTCCTAAATAGCTCAAATGCTTGTTGCCTGTTCCCTTGAAAGGAGAGGACGGTAGCCACACCGTGTATGATACCTAGTGAATGCACTAGGACGATTGCATCAGCCCATAACTGTTTGAGTTTTTCCGTTGAGCTATATCTACTCGCGGGAGGGTAGGAGGTTAGCCTTCCAGCTTCTAAGTTCCCCTAAGAATGTAACTTGTTACCTGCTACAAGAAATACGGGTAATAACCACATACAAAGTAGTCCTACTGCACATCGGCTAATAGCCTTCGCAAGAGAGGTTGTTATCAATGTATGAGGTTCTGTAGATAATAAGCCCTACAGGTGGCATTTGGCTTGGAAGTTCGGACGATCTAGCCAAGGTAATTGTCGTCATTTCGTGTATTATATCAGGGTAACGACGATTTATCAATCCCCGGTGAGGATTGCTGAAATTTTGGTCATTTACACTTGCATGAGCCGAACTAACCACGTCCGGCATTCTGAAATGGGGTGCAAATGCTGTATTGCTCATGCAATACAGTTTATCCCTTAACTGCTTTAAACGTTTTTAAACTCCCGAATGACCGGCAAATAAACGGGCGAGACAAAGTTACCTAAATATAGGTCAATTGAGCTTACCTAAAAATCGGGGTTGGCACTGTGAATCGATTGGTATGGGGGTGGGGGGTCTATTTATTAGGACTTCCCCCTCCTTATTATCATGCTTCTGGTATGGTCAGCGGCACGTAGCCGTCATGAATGGAATAGGGACTTAGGCATCGACTTCTAGCTTTCATATAGCTGATGAAGTCGGTGACGTTATCAACGATCATGTTAGATTGAACGGTGCCGGGGTCGATATAAGTTGCCCCGTCCTGCCATACGAACCCCTGATAGCCAGTGTATGCCCCATAGCTATTTTTGGCTAAAATTTGGCCATACATGCACTTGGTCTTGCTGTTCACCGTTAAGTTTTTGAACTTAACGGAAGTCGGGTCTTTCATTGCATCCCTAGCGCTCGCCATGGCCTGCTCTGCGAATTGTTCATCGGGGTTAGCGGGCTTGATGAGGCTCAACGATTCATCTGCAAACTGGATGGCGATTAGAACGGCGATGAAGGCGGCGGCAACAAAGGCCCACTTCCAATCTGTTTTCGCCCTCTCCGTATTTTTTGCGGGTTCGGTCATGTTAGCTCTGCCCCTCTGTCGTGGGACAAACCAGCGTGGCTTCTAACTGAAAGTTATAGAAGGCATAATATTCGTCCTTGAGGTCGCAGCCAGTTGCTTCCCGCGCAACCTCCTTCATCAGGAGCCTGATGGCAGGAGTGGTATTATTGCGAAGTAGCTTCTCCATGCGATCAACAATGATCTGGTTGCCGGTCCACGTAATTTTGAACGTGTCGCCCTTGTAGACTATTTTATGCTTTTGACCGTCTGCCGGGATGGAAATGGTGGGTGTGCGGGTTTCCTGCGTCGCCAGCATGAGCGCGATAGCTGTTAGGATCATGGTGCCCCCTAGAACCGCATGACCGGGTTCGTGCAAACAGACGAATAAGCCTGCTGGAACTGGCTTCTGCTAAGCCCTGAGGTTTCACCTTCAACAAGGGTAGGGGCATCAGAATTAGGCGAGGCGATGAACCGCTTAAATCCCGTATAGGCTCCAAACGTATTTTTGGAGTTCACCTGTCCGCAAAGCAAAAGGTTGCCGCCCTCTATCCGTGACAAAAATATGTTACGGAGTTTCGCTGCATCCGCATCCTTAAGCAGCGCCTTCAAATTGGCTTCGGCGGCTATTCTCAGGTCGATGTTGTCCATACCGCCATTGGTCTTCTTGGCAGTGACCTCTTCTTCGGCTGCAAATTGAGCGTCCGCCTGTCGTTGTGCGTTGGCGATGGCCTCTGCTACCGCCGCATCAGAAGCATTCTCGATGGCTTCCGGGTGCTCTGCTGATATAAGCGCCGATGATCCTCCTCCCTGCGCATTATGCGCGACAAGGGCGGCAGTGAAGATTGCGGCGATGCCACAGAACGCAGCTACAGCCCCTAGCCGCGCCTTATTAGTGGAGGATCGTTTCGGTTCCGAAGCTGGCGTTGTATCACCTACCAACCGATGGCCGCAATGCTTGCAAACCTTAGCGGCAGCTTTGATCGTTTCCGCGCATTCGGGACAGGTAATTTCATCTGCGTTCAAGATATCGCCCCCGTAATAATATTGGAGGCGATGCCCGACCGAAGCCGGGTGTTGGAATCCCTGCACAAGGACAAGGCCCTGCGCTTTTGGGCCGAAACCTTGGACAGCACGCAGGCACCCGGCCGAGAAACTCGACCGAGCCTTGTGACAAAGGGGATTCCACGCCCCACAGCCCGCTTAACTCAAGCTGCCCAATCCTCATGGCAAAACAAAATGGGCGCGGCAATCCCCTGATCTACTATCGCTTCCAAACCCTTACAGCCTTAACCAACGCGGCAAGGCTGGTGAGGATCGCCGCCACGCCCATCAAAAATGAACCATCGATATTGCCCATTGCCGACTCCTTTCCTAAAAGCCATGTTCTCTTTTTGTTCTTAGATAGGAAAGGTGATTCTATGGGCGTCCGCATTGAACCGATTCCTAATTCGGTCCGGGTTCGGATCAGTGGTGATGTGGAGACAACTCTGTCCGTCCCTTATGAGGATGATGACCGCTTCCTTGTGGCGCTCAGCGACGGCACCTTGCTTGTCGGCTCCTATGATGAAGACCTACGCTGTAAGTTTGATGTTGCGCGTGATGGTGCAGGAATAGTCCGCCTTGAAAGCGGAGCAGCATTTGTAGATTGGCGTTTAGAATGGGCTACAATCGGTGTATATGATGCTAATGTTGTAGAACCAAGCCAACCAAAGCCCATGCCATTGTTTCCATATTTAGAAGATATTCTGCATTAAGCGGAAACTATTTTTCAGACTCTATTTCTATATTTTTTTCTTATTAACCTATAATTCAAAATAAGCCTTTTAAGACCCCTAGAGCGTCGATTTTCTATTTGGCTAGGTACGTGGCTAAAATTTGATTTCGACGCCTGACGGGCTTCTGAGAGGCTTGCAGGGGCATTCTAAATGGGTAAGGAAGCTCTGCTGACCTTCATCCATCTGGAAACCGCTGTTGTATGGCTATTATTAGGTGGGCGGGCCGGCTTTACGCAGTGAATTCTACCCAAGCGGATAATCAATTTACCGGCGCTACGCGGTCATTATAGGTTTTCTTCGGGAGCGACTTCATCGTTTAAAATCTCAGATTTAACTCTAATAGGCACTTTCTGCGGTCGCTTCCAACTTCGGTGCGTCTTCCGAAGAAGTCCGAACTTAGTACCGACAGTTGCGTCGATATGCATAGCGACCTGCATTGCATTCTCGGATAGAGTTACAAGTGCGTCCATATCAACGTGGAAGGTCTTGCCTTTGGTGTACGCAAAACCTTCTACGGTTCCAACGCGATTGGCAAAAAGGTCATTGACGATCCCACCGTTATGAACGTTGATATTCCTAACTTCGACAAAAAGTCGCAAAAGTTCCCGTTGACGGTTATTGGGGAACATACGAACGCCTAGGCGGTCATCAAAATACTTTTCCATATCAACAAGTCCGCCATAAGATAGTTCGTTAATTTTTCGATCTATTATAAATGCAATTAAATCCTTGTGCCTTTTGAAACGAAGTACATCCTCTATTTTTATTGTTTGGGAAGATGAAATTATTTCCGGCCTCTTCGATGCGGCAGAATTTATGATTGCAGAAAAGTAGCGTTGAAAGGCATTTACGATTCCGTTAGTCAAATTGCGTGATTGAACCGTTGAATGCTTTTTTAGTTGGTCTAGCATCGCGTCAGGTTGAGCTATGTTCTTCTGATACTGCGCCCGTTTTACCGGATCGCTTTCAGCTACCAGCAAAGCCTTCGACGCTGTAACGCGAGCGTCATCGGCTTTGGCGACCAGACGGATAACGAAGAAAAAGAGGTCTAGATTGGCGTGATACTCGCCTAGAAAACGACTAAATGCGTCGGTACAAACAGTGTCATGGTGGGGATAAAAAACATTCCCAAATGGCGCTGACTCTGATCGCTTTGGATTCTTCATTGAGGCTTGCTAGCACATTGCGGGAAGTGTGAAAGACCATCGTGAATGTTGGACTAGCCTATAAATGGTCCGCTTACGGTTGTGCAGCACAGTCTCATGACCGGCGGCAAATGGTCGTTTGCAGATAGGCAGCTTCATCCTCGGCCTGCCGGGATGCGGTAGTCGGAAAGGTAGCAAGCCATCCGACAAAAGAAGAGTATATAGCCCAGCCCCGCGACTATCATGACGCCTGCCGGAATGGTCGAATGTCTGCCATGTGGTCCCCTGACTTCCATAGCGCTGCATTGTTATGATCTTATGCGGCCCGCTTTTCTACTCTCTGTATAGCAGCCCGCGACACAGCATATTCCTTAGCCAGTATCCCTAGGGATATACCCTGCTTCCGCTTCTCTATAATGGTGCGCTGTTGATCGTCAGTAAGGGCCTGCGGCCTGCCCAGAGCCTTGCCTGACGCCTTCGCCCTCGCAAGTCCTGCCTGTGTACGCTCAATGAGCAAATCGCGTTCAAACTCAGCTACAGCAGCAATGACAGCCATCGTCATCTTGCCCGCCGCACTGGTGAGGTCCACGCCACCTAGAGCAAGACAATGAACCTTTACGCCTTCCGACGCCAGCCGCTCGACTGTTGCCCTTAGGTCCATGGCATTTCTGCCTAGGCGGTCCAGCTTGGTCACTATTAATATGTCACCGGCTTCAAGGCGATCTACCAGCTTCGCAAAGCCCTTGCGCTCCATCGCGGCGACCGAACCGGAAACCGTCTCTGTAACAACCCGCTTGGGATCGACCGTGAAGCCCGCCGATGCAATTTCCTGAATCTGGTTATCGGTGGTCTGGTCGCTGGTCGAAACCCGGCAATAGGCAAAGGTGCGGCTCATTTCGTCACTTCCTGTATCGATTCGGTGTAACGAAATTAAAAGTGTATCTTAGATATGTGGAGTCTAATTTTAGATACAGATTTCGTACATGTATCGGAACCGGTCGATTTCGATTGTTTTTCGCGGCGCACGGCGGAAGTCGCTGACCTCTTTAAATTTCTGATAAGTGGGTTATGCAGGCGTCGATGTCCAAAAAGCCATTACGACATGGAATCAATTCGCCCGACCGGTCTATCTTGGCTGAGTTCGCTGCCTCGGCTTCTCAATTGCAAGGTTTGATCCTTGGCCTTGTAGGCGTAGCTCTGGGGGTGATTGCTTGGCTATCTGCTCCTGCCGCGCAGGTAAGAGTCGCATGGTTATGGATAACCATAATCGCTTTTCTGATCGTGATCTGGCTTTTGATCGATACCTGTAGGCGACTTCACCAGAGACCTGTTCACTATTTGCCTCGGGTTCTTAAATCCATTCCTAATAATGGACTTAACAATAATCCTATACTTATATTGGAAAGCAGTGAATTATTTGGCTATGGTTCATTGGTAACAATATTTTTTGTCAATGATCAGGATATAGAGTTACAAGTCGGCAGCGGTCATGTCTCTACAATTCAAACGGATCGTAAAATACAGGTAGAAATCACTCAGTGGGCTACTGCTCATCAGTCTGTCTTGCAAAGAGTTGTGGACGCTTCGGTAGATACTCTTGGAAGACTTCTAATAAAGCCGACCGTTACATCCGGTACAATCAGCGGATCGGGATTTGAATCTCTAGATTCACCGCCCGAAGTGGAAACGCAGGACTAAATATATGGCAACCTCCGAAACCTTTGCTCACGTTGTGGCTATAATAGATAAAAATGGCCTTCCTATCGGGAATGGACAGGTAGCTACACAATATGAAGAAGATATATTAGAAGTTGTTATAAGTGCGGGCGCAGATCATGGCGTTACAGAGGAAATGAGATTCGTCATATATGAAGAAGGGGAAGAACTTTTTGACCCTGTAAATCAGCAATCGCTCGGAAGATTTGAGATTGTAAAGGGTCAGGCTAGGGTAGTCCATCTACAGGATAAGATGAGTAAACTTAGATCATCGAACACAAAGAGGGTTCTTCGTAATCCATTGGGATTGTCTAGCGTTATTACTAAAACTTCATCTTCACAGTCCGAATATAAGGTTGTAGCTGTACCCTTTAGAGGCGTGAAAATTGGTGATAAGGTTCGCCCTGTCTGACTTTCCGCTGCAATGGAAAATGGGGTATCCCGTTGCCAAGATACCCCTCCCATCAAAACAGCTTTGCAATAAGGCTGATTACCGCCAGCACCAGAGCCACCGGGATAGTCATCCCTGCGGACAGGCTGAAAGTCGCCCCGCTCGGCTTACTGGTTTCGACGGCGAAGTTGAGCTTCATAAGCTACTCCTCCTTCGTGCGCGTGTCTCTTGATGAGCCGAACATCGCGCATGAGACCAGCAGGGGACTTCTTGGGATTTAAGCAGCCCCCACGGTATCCCCCCGCCTTCGGCTGCGCCATCCGCTTTGGCAGATGAAGTTTCAGCGTACAAGGAGCGATGGGGCTCGCAAAATAACTAGCCCCATTAATTCCAACTCGACGAGCCGGGATCACTACACCGCAAGAATCGGGCGGTTCATCGTGCGCTGGCCGGTGACCAGGTGCTACGTTTCGGTGCTACGCTAACGGGAAAAGTGAACCTGTAACTGTTTGAAACAAAACAGAAAAAAGTAAATGGTCGGGGAGAGAGGATTCGAACCTCCGGCCCCTGCCTCCCGAAGACAGTGCTCTACCAGGCTGAGCTACTCCCCGACCGATGGCGGGTCCGTTTAAAGGCGGTCCCGCCGGGCAGGCCGCA
>Ga0157372_10007345_pt1 | contig 11724 bp, 10 predicted proteins | sample C55metaG_FD_115307 | JGI IMG/M metagenome (GOLD analysis project Ga0157372, IMG submission 115307) | Corn rhizosphere microbial communities from Kellogg Biological Station, Michigan, USA - C5-5 metaG | ecosystem: Host-associated > Plants > Roots > Rhizosphere > Soil | place: USA: Michigan...
AGGGGACCGACGACGTCACTGAAGAGCGCAGGCCGTTCCGCCGAGGCAAGGCGCGCGAGGTGTGCTCGCGGCGCATTGAAGCCCGACTGCGAGTTCGCCGCCATCCAGCCGAAGCGATGGCCGAAGGTGTCCTCGAGCGTGGTCCACCCGCTCGCCTCGCGCACGAGAAATTCGCTGCAGTAGCGCGGTAGCCCGCCATAGCGCGCGGGCGCGGGCACCGGTGCGGCGATCGCCTGCATCGGTGGATTCGCGTGCACGAACGGCCAGCCGCACATGAACGCGCAGCACAGGTTCTGGCGCGACCACAGGTCGTGGATGGGCAGCGGCGCGCCGTGCTCGATCGTCTCGATCGCCACGCCCGCATCGTCGAACACGCGTCCGAAGAGCGCGCGCCAAGCCGCCCCGGCGCTCGCCGAGGCGTTGTACATGCGGAAGGAAGTGATCAGGCGAATCGCAGCGACTGCCCGACCGACTGCCGCTTCGCTTTCTGCAGCAGCGCGTGCCCGAGCGCGATGTCGCTCGTGCTGAGGCCCCGGTGCCAGAAGAGGATCGTCTCGTCGTCGCGCTCGCGCCCGGGCTTCACGCCCGCGACGATCTGCCCCAGCTCGGCGTGCAGGTTGCTCTCGCTCAGGCGATCGCTGTCGACGTGCGCCCGCAACGCCCCGAACGGAAGCCCCTTGCGGCACTGGCCCCAGTCGTCGACCACCATCTTGTCCATGATGTCGGTGAGCGAGAGCTCGACGGCGCTCATGGTGCCGTAGGGCACGACGAACGCGCCCTTCTTGATCCACCCGGTCTTGAGCATCGGCGCGGGCTGCGGCAGGCGCGAAGCCTCGACGATGACGTCCGCCTCCCGCACGCACGACTCCCAGTCCTCGGTCACCACGACACGCTTGCCCAGGTCGCGCGACAGGCGTTCGGCGAACGCATCGCGGCTCTCGGGCCGGCGCGAGTGCACGCGGATCTCGTCGAAGTGGAACAGCCGGTCGAGGAGCCGCACGTTCCAGTACGACGTGCCGCGCGCGCCGATGTGGCCGAGGATCCTGCTGCCCTTGCGCGCGAGGTACTTGGCGCCGATCGCCGTCATCGCGCCGGTGCGCATGTCGGTGATCGCCGTCGCATCGATCACCGCGAGCGGCATGCCGGTCTCGGGATCGAAGAGGTTGAGCAGCGCCATCTCGGACGGGAGACCGACCTTGTAGTTGTCGACGAAGTCGCTCACGACCTTCACGCCCGCGACGCCGAGCGGCTTCACGTATCCGCGCAGGACGTTGAAATGGCCCTTGGCGGACGACTCGGGCACCAGGTGCACGCGCGGCTCGATGACCGTTTCCTTGCGCCCCTGCGCGGCGAGCGAGCTTTCGACCGCGGCGATGATCTCGTCATCCGTGAGCGCGAGGCGCTCGACGTCGGGGCCGTTGAGATAAGTGATGTCGATGCGTTTTTGCATTTGTCGCCCCGGCGAAGGCCGCGGTCCGATGTGATCACTGCGCCGTAATGCCCGCTTTCTTCACGATGTCGCCCCACTTCCTGCTCTCGGCGGCGATGACGGCACCGAACTCCTGCGGGGTGTCGCCCACGGGTTCCAGGCCGAGGTCGGCGAGCTTCTTCATCACATCCGGCTGCTTGAGGGCTTCCGCCATGTCGGCCTGGACCTTGCGGATGATCGCGGGCGGCGTGCCGGTCTTCGCGACGATGCCGTACCACGACGTCACGTCGAAGCCCGGATAGCCGCTCTCGGCGACAGTGGGCACGTCGGGGAGCGCGTCGAGCCGATGCGGCCCGGCCACCGCGAGCGCGCGCAGCTTGCCGGACTTCACCTGCTGGATGATCGTCGACACGCCCGCGAACATCATCTGGACCTGTCCGCCCATGAGGTCGGTCACCGCGGGTGCCAGGCCCTTGTACGGCACGTGCAGCATGTCGATGCCCGCATCGAGCTTGAGCAACTCCCCGGCGAGGTGCGCTCCGCTGCCCGGACCGGGCGAGGCGAACGCGAGCTTGCCGGGATTCGCCTTGGCGTACGCGATCAGCTCCGGGAAGGTCTTCACCGGCACGGATGGATGCACCACGAGCACGTTCGGCACGTTCGCGAGCAGCGTGACGGGCGTGAAATCCTTCGCCGTGTCGAACGGCATGTTCTTGAAGAGCGTCGGGTTCACCGTGAGGTTTCCCGCGGGCGCGAGCGCGAAGGTGTAGCCGTCGGCCGGCTGTTGCGCGACATACGCCATGCCGATGTTGCCCGACGCGCCCGCGCGATTCTCGACCAGGACCGGCTTGCCCCACTTCTGCGTGAGCTTCTCGGCCACGAGGCGCGGCAGCAGGTCGGCCACGCCGCCGGCCGGAAAGGGCACCACGATCACCACGTTGCGCGAGGGATAAGGGTCCTGCGCCATGGCGGCGAGCGCGGTCACGAGGGACAGGACGAAAAGGGCGATGCGTTTCATGGGGTCCGTTCTCCGGGCTTAACGATCGATCATCGGAAGGTCGAGTCCCTCGCGTTTCGCGCACGCGATGGCCGACTCGTATCCCGCATCCGCATGGCGCATGACGCCGCTCGCGGGGTCGTTGCGCAGCACGCGACCCAGGCGCTTGCGCGCGGCGGGCGTCCCGTCGCAGACGATCACGACACCCGCATGCTGTGAATAGCCCATGCCGACGCCGCCGCCGTGGTGGATCGAGACCCACGTGGCGCCGCCCGCGGTATTGAGCAGCGCATTGAGGAGCGGCCAGTCCGACACCGCATCGGAGCCGTCACGCATCGCCTCGGTCTCGCGGTTGGGGCTCGCCACCGAGCCCGAGTCGAGGTGGTCGCGGCCGATCACGACAGGCGCCTTGAGCTCGCCCTTGGCGACCATGTCGTTGAACGCCTGGCCCACGCGCGCGCGATCGTGAACGCCGATCCAGCATATCCGCGCGGGCAGCCCCTGGAACTTGATGCGGCTGCGCGCCATGTCGAGCCAGTTGTGCAGGTGCTTGTCGTCGGGGATGAGCTCCTTCACCTTGGCGTCGGTCTTGTAGATGTCCTCGGGATCGCCCGAGAGCGCGACCCAGCGGAACGGGCCCTTGCCCTCGCAGAAGAGCGGCCGCACGTACGCGGGCACGAAGCCGGGGAAGTCGAACGCGTTCTCGACGCCCTCGTCCTTCGCCATCTGGCGGATGTTGTTGCCGTAGTCGACGGTGGGCGCGCCGCGCTTCTGGAATTCGAGCATCGCGCGCACCTGCACCGCCATGGATTGCTTGGCGGCCTTCACGACCGCCTCCGGGTCGGCGATGCGACGCGCCTTCCACTCGTCGACCGACCAGCCGATCGGAAGGTAGCCGTTCAACGGATCGTGGGCCGAGGTCTGGTCGGTGACCGCATCGGGCTGGACGTTGCGCTTCACGAGCTCGGGGAAGACCTCGCCCGCGTTGCCGAGCAGGCCCACCGAGACCGCACGCCCCGCGCGCCTGGCCTCGTCGATCATCGCGAGGGCCTCGTCGATCGTGCGGGCCTTCCGGTCGAGGTACTTCGTGCGCACGCGCATGTCGATGCGCGACTCGTCGCACTCGACGGCGACCATCGAGAAGCCGGCCATCGTCGCCGCAAGCGGCTGCGCCCCTCCCATGCCGCCCAGGCCTCCCGTGAGGATCCACCGGCCCTGCGGGTTGCCGCCGAAGTGCTGGTCGGCCATCGCGAAGAACGTTTCGTAAGTGCCCTGCACGATGCCCTGGGAGCCGATGTAGATCCACGATCCCGCGGTCATCTGGCCGAACATCATGAGGCCCTTGCGATCGAGCTCGTTGAAGTGCTCCCAGTTCGCCCACGCCGGCACGAGGTTGGAGTTGGCGAGCAGCACGCGCGGCGCGTCGGGATGTGTCGGGAAGACGCCGACGGGCTTGCCCGACTGGATCAGCAGCGACTCGTCGTCGCCCAGGCGCTTCAGCGTCTCGAGGATCCGGTCGAAGCATTCCCAGTTGCGCGCGGCGCGCCCGATGCCGCCGTACACGACGAGCTCCTCGGGATGCTCCGCCACCTCGGGATCGAGGTTGTTCTGGATCATCCGGTAGGCCGCTTCGGTGAGCCAGCTGCGGCAGGTGAGCTGGTTCCCGCGCGGGGCCTTGATGACGCGCTCGGCGTGTCGCGTCCAGGTGGCTCGATCGTTCATGCTCGGCTCCTCCGTTGGGTCGCGGCGGCGTGGACGACCGGCACGTAACCGCCGAGGCGGTAGCGGCTGCCGGGATGGACCAGCTTCGCGAAAGTGACGACGTGGCCGTGGGACCACGTGCGGCGATTGATCTGGAGACACGCCTCGGGCGCGCGCACCTGCAGCCAGCGTGCGACGAGCGAGGTCGGCAGCACCGCCTCGATCACGTGCTCGACGGCCTCGATGGGCGCGACGCGCGAGAGATAGGCATTGGGCGTGCTGCGGGAAAAGTCCTGCTCGAGGTAATCCGGCGCCATGGCGGGATTGGTGAAGCGGTCCTCGAGCTGCACCGGCATCTCGTCGTCGATGTGCACGATGATCGAATGGAAGACCTTCGATCCGGGCGCCACCCCGAGGTACATCGCGACCGCGTCGGTCGCGGCGACTTCCTCGAGCTTCACGATCCTGTTGCGGTACTTGTGGCCGCGCTCGGCGATCTCCTCGGCGATGTTGCGCACCTCGAGCATCGAGAGCACGGGCTTGCGATCGGCGACGAACGTGCCGAGGCCCTGGCTTCGCACGAGGAAGCCTTCCTGCACCAGTTCCTGCACGGCGCGGCGCGCCGTCATGCGCGACACCTCGAACTCCGCGGCCAGCTGGTTCTCCGACGGCACCCGATGCGCCACCTTCCACTCGCCCGACTCGATGCGCGCGACCACGTGGCGCTTGATGCGCGCGTAGGGAGCCATGTGAGGGGTGGCGGTCATTGCCACTTGACTGTACTTGTCTATACAAGTTAATGTCAAGGGGTCATGGACGTCGTCATTGCGAACCTGCGTATCGCCACGATGGAGCCCGGCGCGCCCTATGGCGAGGCGCCGTTCGATGCCATCGCGGTCCGCGGCGGGCGCATCGCGTGGATGGGCCGCTCGGCGGACGCCCCGCGCGCCGAGCGCCGCGTGGATGGCGCGGGCCGCTGGGCCACGCCCGGCCTCGTCGACTGCCACACGCACCTCGTCTACGGCGGCAACCGCGCGCGCGAATTCGAGATGCGGCTCGGCGGCGCGACGTACGAGGAGATCGCACGGGCCGGCGGCGGCATCCGCTCCACGATCGCGGCCACCCGCGCCGCATCCGAGGAGGAGCTCGTCGCATCCGCCCTTCCGCGAATCCGCAACCTGGCGAGCGAAGGGGTCACGGTCGTCGAAATCAAGTCCGGCTACGGACAGGACCTCGACTCGGAGCTCAAGACGCTGCGGGCCGCACGCCGCCTGGGCGCGATGAGCAACGTCACGGTGCGCACGACCTTGCTCGCGCTGCACGCGCTCCCGCCGGAATACGCCGGCCGCGCGGACGATTACGTGAAATATGCGTGCGAGGCGATGCTGCCCGAGGCCTCCGCCCAGGGCCTCGCCGACGCGGTCGATGCGTTCTGCGAGCGCATCGCGTTCGACACCGCGCAGGTCGAGCGTCTCTTCAAGGCAGCGCGCGCTCACGGGCTGCCCGTCAAGCTCCACGCGGAGCAGCTCTCCAACCAGCGCGGCGCCGAGCTTGCGTCGAAGTACCACGCGCTTTCGGCCGATCACCTGGAGCACCTCGACGAGAGCGGCGTGAAGGCCATGGCCGCCGCGGGTACCGTCGCCGTGCTGCTGCCCGGGGCATTCGTATTCCTGGCGGAGAAGCAGGTGCCGCCGATCGAGGCTCTGCGGCGCCACCGCGTGCCGATCGCGATCGCGACCGACCACAACCCCGGGACATCGCCGTACTCCTCGCTGCTCCTCATGTTGAACCTCGCGTGCGCGGCGTTCCGGCTCACGCCCGAAGAGGCGCTCGCGGGTGTCACGCGCGAGGGCGCGCGAGCCCTCGGCATGCAGGAGACCCACGGCACGCTCGCGGTCGGCAAGGCCGCGGACGTCGTGCTCTGGGACATCGCGCATCCCTCCGAGCTCGCCTACAGCTACGGCACGCACCGCCCCGCGGCGGTCTATCGCGGGGGAGCCGAGGTGCTGGCCGGATGAAGCTGCACGCGGACGCGGCCCTGCTGCCGCAAGGATGGGCTCGCGACGTCGCCATCGAAATCGGCGCGGACGGCCGCATCTCCTCGACGACTGCCGGCGCCGCGCGAGACGCAACGGTCGAGCGCATCGAAGGCTTCGTCCTGCCCGGCATGCCGAACCTGCATTCGCACGCGTTCCAGCGCGCGATGGCGGGCCTCGCCGAAGCGCGCACGCATCCGGAGGACAGCTTCTGGACGTGGCGCGAGCTCATGTACCGCTTCGCCTCGCGCATCACGCCGCGGCAGATGCACGACGTTGCGGCGTGGCTCTATGTCGAGATGCTGAAGGCGGGCTTCACGTCGGTCGCCGAGTTCCATTACGTCCATCATGACGCCGGCGGCAAGCGCTTCGGCGACGCGGCGGAAATGTCTCATCGCATCGTGGCCGCCGCGCAAGGCGCGGGCATCGCTCTCACGCACCTGCCGGTGCTGTATCAGTATGGCGGCTTCAACGCGAAGTCCCCGCGCCCGGGACAGGAGCGCTTCATCCTCTCTCCCGGCGATCACCTGCGGCTCGTGGAGTCGTTGCACGGCCAGTATGCGGCGACACCCGGCGTTCGCATCGGTGCGGCATTCCACTCGCTGCGAGCCGTGGATCCCGGCGCTATCGCGGCCGGGGCGCATGCGCTGCGCGTGCTCGATGCAAGCCTGCCGCTTCACATCCACATCGCCGAGCAGGAGCGCGAGGTCGAGGAGTGCGTCGCATGGAGCGGTGAGCGCCCGGTGCGGTGGCTGCTCGAGCACGTTCGACCCGATGCGCGCTGGTGCCTCGTGCACGCGACGCACCTGGACGCTTCCGAGCTCGCGGGCCTTGCCGCGAGCGGCGCGGTGGCGGGCCTCTGCCCGTCCACCGCGGCGAACCTGGGTGACGGCGTCTTCCCCGCGGAGCCGTACCTCGCGGACCCGAAGCCGGGCGCATTCGGCATCGGCAGCGACAGCCACGTCGAGGTGAGCGTCGCATCCGAGCTGCGCCTGCTCGAGTATGGGCAGAGGCTCGTGCGCGGCCGCCGCGCCGTGCTGGCCTCGCACGCGCATGCCTCGCCCGGCGAGCGGCTCTACGCGGACGCTGCAGCGGGCGGCGCGCGCGCGCTGGGAATCGAGGCCGGCCGCATCGCCTCCGGCTGCCGCGCCGACCTGGTCGTGCTGGATCCGCAGCATCGCGCGCTCTGGAACAAGGAACCCGTGCGCGCCCTCGACGCGTGGATCTTCGCGGGCGACAACGGCTGCGTGCGCGACGTGATGGTCGGGGGCACCTGGCGCATCCGCGACCGCCGGCACGACGCCGAGGACGATCTCGCGCGACGCTATCGCGCGGCGCAGGCCGCGCTCGTCGCATGAGGTTCAGGCACCTCACCGCGGCCGACTTCGTGCGCCAGCCGTGGAAGAACGGCGGCGGCTCGACGACGCAGCTCGCGCTCGAAGGCGACGACGATCGATGGCTCTGGCGCCTGAGCGCTGCCGACGTGGAGCGATCCGGACCGTTCTCGGACTTCGCCGGCTACGAGCGCACGATCATGCTGCTCGAGGGCGACGGCATGGATCTCGAGATCGACGGCCGCGTTGCGCCGCTGCGCACGCCTTTCGAGCCCTTCGTGTTCGACGGCGCGGCGAAGACGACCTGCACGTTGGCCGGCGGCCCGGTGCGCGACCTGAACCTGATGGTCGATCGCAAGCGGGCCCGCGGGTCGGTCCAGGTCGTGCACCCGGACCATTTCCGCGGCGCGCGCATCGACGCTCCGTGGGCGCTCGTCCATGCGCTGCGCGGATGGACGCGCATCGCGATGCCGGGGGTCGACGTGTCCCTCGCCCCCGGCGAGCTGCTCCGACTCGACGACCCCCGCGGCGCGGAGCTCTCCCTGCTGGGGCTCGAGCGCGGCGCGCGCGTGGCGCTCATCCTCATTCGATCCCGCTGATGCCATGATCCAGCCGCTGCTTCCCGATCCGCCTTTCGAGTTCCGCGCCGGCACCGCGCCGCTCCTCGTGAGCATGCCCCACGTCGGCACGACCTTGCCGCCGTGCATGCACGGCCGGCTGAGCGCCGCATGCGAGCCGCTCGGCGACACCGATTGGCACCTGCCTCGCCTCTACGACTTCGTGCGATCGCTGGGCGCCTCGACGCTCGTCGCGCGCTACACGCGCTTCGCGGTGGATCTGAACCGCCCGCCCGACGACGCGCCGCTCTATGCGACCGCGACCACGGGCCTGCATCCGGACATTCTCTTCGACGGTACGCCGGCGTTCCTCGAAGGACGCAAGCTCACGCGCGATGAATGCCAGGCGTTCCTTGCGGAGGCATGGATTCCTTATCACGCGCGCATTGCATCCGAGCTCGAGCGGCTGCGGCGCGAGCACGGCTACGCGCTCCTCTTCGACGCGCACTCCATCGCGGGCGAGATCCCGCGGCTCTTCGAGGGGCGGCTCCCGGACTTCAATATCGGCACCGCCGACGGCAAAAGCGCGGATCGTTCGCTCACCGAGCGGCTGGCGGACGCCGTGCGCGACGCGAAGCGCTACACATTCGCGGTGAACGGGCGCTTCAAGGGCGGGTACATCACGCGGCATTACGGCGATCCGTCGCGCGACATCCACGCGGTGCAGCTCGAGCTCGCGCAACGCACGTACATGCGCGAGAGCGCGCCTTACGACTACATCGAGGAGCGCGCGGAGGAAGTCAGGCCGGTGTTGCGAAGATTCGTGGAAACGATGATCGAGTGGGGATCGCGGCAGGCCCGCTAGCGGATCGTGGCTTCGCTCATTTTGCCGGCGGCGCCACCGCGGCGTCCTTGAATCCCGCGCTGTCGAGCGCGCGGCGCACGGTGCCATCGGCCTTGGCCTCCTCGAGGAAGCGCGCGGCCCAGGCGCGCGTGGCCGGCCGGTCCTTCGGCACCACCACGATCACGCTGGTGGAGACGATCGGCTCGTCGAGCACGCGCGTGCCCCGCGCCTTCTTCGCGAAATCGAGCAGCGCCTCGCGGCCCTGGGCGAGCGCGTCGAGCTTTCCTTGCGCGAGCTGGGCCTGCGCCTCCTCCGCGTCCTTGAAGAGCACGAGCTTCGCCTGCTTGAGCGTGCGAGCGAGCGCGCGCGAGGTCGCCGTGCCCTCGACGCCGCCCACGCGCACGCCGGGCTGGTCCACATCGCGCGCATTCCGGATCGTCGAGCCCGCGCGAACGATATAAGTCGTCACGTACGTGACATAAGCCGGGCACGGATCGATGAGCTTCTCGCGCGCCGGGTCCTGCGGCATGAACGAGATGTCCCACGCGCCCTTGCCCGCCGCGGCCGTGATCTCGCCGGAGTTCGGATACTGCACGAGCTGGAGCGGCACGCCGAGCCTCGCCGCCGCCGCCTTGCCGAGCTCGACCGTGACGCCCTTCGGCTCGCCCGTCGACGGATCCTTCACCGCCCAGAATGCAGACGGTGATGGACCCACGCCGATCGCCACGCGCAGCGATCCGGTCGGGGCGACGTCGGCGACCCGGGTCGATGGGGCATTCGCGCAGGCGGCGAGACAGGCCGCGGCCAGCGCGACAAGGACCCTCACCCCGGCGCCCTCCCCATCAGCACCCGGCCGTGCACTTCCCGCCGCCGTCGAACTCCATGGTCCTGCCCGAGAGCGGCACGTAGGCTTTCACGTGCACGGCCTTCAGGAACGCCTCGGTCTTGCTGCCCGGGCGCACCTTGCCGTTGACGGTGCCGACCTCGTTCGCGTGGGAGGCGATCACGGACTCGGGCTTCACGAGGTCATTGATCACGTACGCCGCTTCCGCCGGGCCGATGGTGAAGCCGTCGCCGATGTTGATGACGGCGAGCTTCGCGTGATAGTAGTCGCGCACGACGCGCTCCATGTCCGCGGTGATGCCCGTGTCGCCGGAAAGATAAGTGGCGAGCCCGTTCGAGAAGCGAAGGACATACCCGGTGGCGAGACCCACGTCGCCGTAGATGCCCGCGGCCTTCATCATGGCGCCCAGGTCGCCGCCGATGAAGTCGGGATCGACGCCGTTGCTGTGCATCGCGGTGACCGTGGAGATCTTCACGCCGTTGATCGTCACCGTGCCGCCGAAGCGCGCGAGGATCGAGTTCGCGGGGTTGCCGCCGTTGGCCTTGAGCTTCGCCGCGAAGAAGGACGGCATGTCGCTGCCGGTCACGATCTTCGCGTTCTTGGCGAGCGCGATCTCCACGGCGCTCGTCTTCGGCAACGAGGACACCGAGACGTCGGGCTGCTCGCAGCTGCCGGAATTCAGCGCCTTCTGGTGCGAATTGCCGACGTGGTCGCCATGCATGTGCGAGACCAGGATCACGTCGATCTTGCCCAGGCGCGGGTCTTCCGCGCCCATGACGGTGCGACCCGGATCGTAGAGGATGCGCGTGCCGTTCGGGTCCTCGAAGATGAGCGCGCGGTCCTGCGGGCAGAACTCCCCCTCGATGCCGCCGAGGGGCGTGACCTTCACGCTCTGGGCGAATGCGGGCAATGCGAAGACGGCGGCGAGCGCGGCGAGAGATGCGATGCGGGTGAAGCGGCGAGCCATGGGCTTCCTCCTCGAGATGGGGCCCCCGCCTTCGCGGGGGCGACAGGGTACGCGTCCGGCGGCGATATTGCCATAATGAATGCATGTCCCGCACCGGCTTCGCACACCTGCCGCTCCACACCGGGCGCGCGCCGCCGTGGCTGTTCGAGCGCATGGTGCCGCTCGCGCGCGAGATCGTCGCTCACATCGTCGCGGAGTACGGCCCGGCCGAGGTGCTGCGCCGTCTCTCCGACCCTTACTGGTTCCAGGCCTTCGGCTGCGTGCTCGGCTTCGACTGGCATTCCTCCGGCCTCACGACGACGGTCTGCGGCGCGCTGAAAGAGGGCGTGCGCGGCCTGGAGCATGAGCTCGGATTGCACGTCGCCGGCGGCAAGGGCGCCACCTCGCGCAAGACTCCCGCGGAGATCACCACAGCCTGCGAAAGGCTGGGCCGCGAGCCCCAGCCGCTCGTGCACGCGAGCCGCGTCGCCGCCAAGGTCGACAGCGCGGCCGTGCAGGACGGCTACCAGATCTACCACCACTCCTTCGTATTCACGCCCGGGGGAGACTGGTGCGTCGTGCAGCAGGGCATGAACGAGGAGACGGCGATGGCGCGGCGCTATCACTGGCTCTCGGAATCGGTCGAGAGCTGCGTGAACGAGCCGCACGCCGCGGTGTGCTGCGATGCGCGCACGCCCTCGCTCAACCTCGTCGCCGCCGAGAGCGCGCCGGTACGCGAGCGCTCCGCGACGCTCGCGCGGGAGCGCCCGGAAACGACGCTCGAGGCGCTCGGTCACTTGCCGACGCTGGAGCTCCCGCGCCGGCACGACGTCCGCCCCGCGGCCGACGTCGATCCGCATCACCTGGCGAAGGTCCTGCTCAAGACGTACGAGGCGGCCCCCGCGGACTTCGAGGCCCTGCTTTGCGTGCCGGGCGTGGGCGCCAAGACGCTGCGCGCGCTCGCCCTCACCTCCGAGCTCATCTACGGCGACCGCGCGAGCACGCGCGATCCGGCGCGCTTCTCGTTCGCGCACGG
>Ga0157372_10007346_pt1 | contig 11723 bp, 11 predicted proteins | sample C55metaG_FD_115307 | JGI IMG/M metagenome (GOLD analysis project Ga0157372, IMG submission 115307) | Corn rhizosphere microbial communities from Kellogg Biological Station, Michigan, USA - C5-5 metaG | ecosystem: Host-associated > Plants > Roots > Rhizosphere > Soil | place: USA: Michigan...
GTCGAGGGCCGCGCCGTCGACGACGCAGGCATCCTCTACGTGACGGCGACCGGAAGAAACGTGTTGCGCCCATCTGCGTCGGCGCTCGATCCTCGATCCTGAATGCTCAATCTCGCGACCATGCCCAACCCACTGCAATTCCACTTCGACTTCTCGTCGCCGTACGGCTATCTCGGCTCCGAGAAGATCGAGGCACTCGCCGCGCGCCACGGCCGCGGTGTCGACTGGCGGCCGATGCTGCTCGGCGTCGCATTCAAGGCGACCGGTTCGCAGCCGCTGACGTCGATTCCGATCAAGGGCGACTACACGAAGCGCGATTTGCCGCGAAGCGCCCGCTTCCACGGCGTCGCGCTGAACATGCCGGCGAAATTCCCGATCGCGACGCAGGCGCCGGCGCGCATCGTTCTCTGGCAGCGCGCCTGCGATCCGGGCGGCGTCGGAACGCTCGTGAAGACGCTCTATCGCGCGTATTTCGTCGCCGGCCGCGACATCGGCGATCCTGACACGGCGGCCGACGTCGCGGCGACGGCCGGCGTCGACCGCAATGCGGCGCGCGCGGTCGTCGACGATCCCGCGTGGAAGGATGCGCTGCGCAGCGAAGTGGAGGCGGCGATCGCGAAGGGCGTCTTCGGATCGCCGTTCGTTTTCGTCGACGGTGAACCGTTTTGGGGCATCGACCGTTTCGACCAGATCGGACGCTGGCTCGCGAACGGTCGCTTCTGATGGGCGACGGCGCTTCCGAATACGTGCTTCACTGCTTCGCGCAGTCGGGCAACGCGTACAAGGCGGCGCTGATGCTCGAGCTCGCGGACGCCGACTGGTCGCCGCGCTTCGTCGATTACTTCAACGGCGAGACGCGCACGCCGCAATATCGCGCGATCAACGTGATGGGCGAGGTGCCGGTGCTCGTGCATCGCGGCTGCACGCTGTCGCAGTCGGGCGTGATCCTCGACTATCTCGCGGGTACGCTCCGACGTTTCGGCGCGCAGGACGAGACGCAGCGACGCGAGATCCTGCGGTGGCTGCTGTTCGACAATCACAAGCTCACGAGCTACACGGCGACGTACCGGTTCATGCGCGCGTTCGTCAAGGATCCCGACAAGGCGGTGATGACCGAATTCCGCAAACGCGCGGAAACGGCGTGGAGCATCCTGAACGCGCACCTCGCCGGCCGCCGCTATGTCGTCTCCGATGCGGTGACGATCGCCGACCTGTCGCTCTGCGGGTATCTGTTCTTCGACGACGAGATCGGCGTCGACTGGAACGACTATCCGCACGTTCGCGACTGGCTCGACCGCCTCCGCGGGGCGCCGCGCTGGAAGCATCCGTACACCCTCATGCCGGGCCATCCGCGACCGAGCGCCTGACTCCCGATGATCGGCATCCACGATCTGCCGCTGTTCGTCGCCGCCGGCCTGATTCTGAACATCACGCCGGGGCCGGACATGGCGTACATCGCGGCGCGGAGCGCGAGCGGCGGCTTTCGCGACGGGGCGGCCGCGGTGCTCGGCATCACGACCGGCTGCTGCGTGCACACGCTCGCTGCCGCCGCGGGTCTCTCGGCGTTGCTTGCAACGTCGGCGACCGCGTTCGAGATCGTCAAGTGGTGCGGCGCGCTTTATCTGCTCTACGCAGGCATCCGGCTTCTCGTCGCGCGTGGCGTGAGCGCCGTCGCGCCGGCCGACGCCGCTCCCGCCTCGCGTCCCGCGAAGATTTTTCGCGAGGCGCTGCTGATCAACGTCTTCAATCCGAAAGTCGCGCTGTTCTTCCTCGCGTTCGTGCCGCAATTCATCGACCGCGATGCGCCGGCAAAAGCGCTGGCGTTCGTCGCGCTCGGCGCGTTGTTCAATTTCAACAGCCTGTTCGTCAATCTGCCGGTCGCGTGGCTCGCGAGCCGCACGGCACGACGTGCACGTGCCGCGGCGCACGCGACGCGCTGGCTGCGCCGCGCGACCGGCGGCCTGTTCGTCATTCTCGCCGCCCGGCTCGCCGTCGCGGCGCGCGACTGAAGCACCGGACCGCCCATGCCTGCGATCGAAACCAAGCTGTCGACGCGCCATCCGACGTTCGCGCGCAACCGCGACGCGATGGCCGCGCTCGTCGCCGACCTGCGCGAGCGGATCGCGGCGATCGAGCAGGGCGGCGGCGAAGCGGCGCGAAAGCGCCACGTTGCCCGCGGCAAGCTCCTGCCGCGCGAGCGCGTACGCGCGCTGCTCGATCCGGGCAGCCCGTTTCTCGAGTTGTCGCAGTTCGCCGCGTACGGCATGTACGGCGACACGATCGCCGCGGCCGGCATCGTCACCGGCATCGGACGCGTTTCCGGCCGCGAATGCGTGATCGTCTGCAACGACGCGACCGTCAAGGGCGGCACCTACTTTCCGATGACGGTCAAGAAGCACCTGCGCGCGCAGGAGATCGCGCGCGAGAACCGGCTGCCGTGCATCTACCTCGTCGATTCCGGCGGCGCGAACCTGCCGAACCACACCGACGTGTTTCCCGACAAGGAGCACTTCGGGCGAATCTTCTACAACCAAGCGACGATGTCCGCCGACGGCATCGCGCAGATCGCCGTCGTGATGGGCTCGTGCACGGCCGGCGGCGCGTACGTGCCGGCGATGTGCGACGAGTCGGTGATCGTCCGCGAGCAGGCGACGATCTTCCTCGCGGGACCGCCGCTCGTGAAGGCCGCGACCGGCGAGATCGTCAGCGCCGAGGAACTGGGCGGCGCCGACGTGCATACGCGGATCTCCGGCGTCGCCGATCATCTCGCGAACGACGATCGGCACGCACTCGCGATCGCGCGGCGCATCGTCGGCAACCTCAACACGCAAAAGCGGATCACGCTCGACGTCGCCGAGCCGCTGCCGCCACGTCATCCGGCGGAGGAGATCTACGGGATCATCAACGCCGACATCCGCAAGCCGTACGACGTGCGCGAGGTGATCGCGCGGATCGTCGACGATTCGGCGCTCGACGAATTCAAGGCGCGCTACGGGACGACGCTCGTCGCCGGCTTCGCGCGATTGTGGGGTTATCCGGTCGGCATCGTCGCGAACAACGGCGTGCTGTATTCGGAATCGGCGCTCAAGGGCGCGCATTTCATCGAGCTTTGCGCACAGCGCGGCATCCCGCTCGTCTTCCTGCAGAACATCACCGGCTTCATGGTCGGCAGGAAGTACGAGGCCGGCGGCATCGCGAAGGACGGCGCGAAGATGGTGACCGCGGTGTCGTGCGCGAACGTGCCGAAGTTCACCGTGATCATCGGCGGCAGCTACGGGGCCGGCAATTACGGCATGTGCGGCCGGGCGTTCAACCCGCGCTTCCTCTGGATGTGGCCGAATGCGCGGATCTCGGTCATGGGCGGCGAGCAGGCGGCGACGGTGCTCGCGACGGTCAAGCGCGACGCGATCGAGACGAAGGGCGGCCAGTGGAGCGCCGACGAGGAAGAGGCGTTCAAGGCGCCGATCCGCGAGCGCTACGAGCACGAAGGCCATCCGTACTTCGCGAGCGCGCGGCTCTGGGACGACGGCATCATCGATCCCGCCGATACGCGACGCGTGCTCGCGATGGCGATTTCGGCGTCGCAGAATGCGCCGATCGAGAAGACGGCGTTCGGCGTCTTCAGAATGTGATGGACGCCCGCGCGCACACGGGGGAACGCGGCGACCCGTCCGGTCCCACGGTCCACGACACGCCGGAGCGTCTGCTGTTGCGCGAGCAGGTATCGCGATTCGTCGCGCGCGAGGTCGAGCCGAACGCCGACGCGTGGGAGCACGACGGTCGCGTGCCGCGCCAGGTGATCGCCAGGCTCGGACAGCTCGGCTGGCTCGGGCTGCAGGTGCCGGAAGTCTACGGTGGTTCCGGCGTCGATCCGATCACCAATTTCGTCTTCACCGAAGCGCTGTCGCGCTCGACGTACGGCGGCTTCGTCGTCACCGTGCTCGTGCATACGGACATGGCGTCGCCGCATCTCGTGCATGCGGGCACGGAAGCGCAGAAGGCGCGCTGGCTTCCGGGCATCGTGCGCGGCGACATCATGGCGGCGATCGCGGTGACCGAAGCGAACGCGGGCTCCGACGTTGCGCGGATTCGCACGACGGCGCGCCGCGACGGCGCCGACTTCGTGCTCGACGGCAGCAAGATGTTCATCACGAACGGCGTGCACGCCGACCTCTATTTCGTCGCCGCGCGCACCGCGCCGCTCGAAACCGGCTCGCGCGGCCTGTCGATCTTCGCGGTCGAGAAAGGCGCGCCGGGCTTTCGCGTCGGCCAGGTGCTGGACAAGACCGGCTGGCGTTCGTCGGACACCGCGGAGCTCGTGTTCGACGGATGCCGCGTTCCGGCGGCGGATCTGCTCGGCAACGAAAACGAAGGCTTCCGCGCGCTGATGCGCAACTTCCAGCGCGAGCGGCTCGCACTCGCCGCGATGGCGATCGGCAATGCCATGTCGTCGCTGGCGCTTGCGCTCGAGCATGCCCGCACGCGCGAGGCGTTCGGCGGCGCCCTCTGGCAGCGCGAGGCGATCCGCCAGAAGCTCGCGCTGCTCGACGCGCGGACGCAGGCGCTCCGCGCGTTCGCCTATCACTGCGCGTGGCTCGATTCCGAGCGGCAGGATTGCGTGCGCGAGATCTCGCAGTTGAAGGCGCTTGCCGGCGAGCTTGCGAACGACGTCGCCTACGGCTGCCAGCAATGTCACGGCGGGATCGGCTATATTCGCGAATCGGCGATCGAGCGGCTCTGGCGCGACGCGCGCATCCTGTCGATCGGCGGCGGCGCGACCGAAGTGATGCTGGAGGAAGCCGCGAAGCGGCTCTGACATTCCTCGACCCCGATTCCCGATCCTGCCTGCAATGGACACGCCCTGCGACGTCACCGTCCGCGACCGCGTCGCGACGGTGACGCTCAACCGCCCGGAGATCCACAACGCGTTCGACGAGACGCTGATCGCTGCGCTGACCGCGACGTTCGTCTCGCTCGACGACAACGACGAGGTGCGCGCCGTCGTCCTCGCGGGCGCCGGCAAGAGCTTCTGCGCGGGCGCCGACCTCAACTGGATGAAGCGGATGGCCGCGTTCGGGAAGGAAGAGAACTTGGCCGATGCCAACGCGCTCGCCGCGATGTTGCGCGCCTTGTACGCGCTGTCCAAGCCGACGATCGCGCGCGTGGGCGGCGCCGCGTACGGCGGCGGCGTCGGCCTCGTCGCCGCATGCGACATCGCGATCGCCGTGCCCGACGCGACGTTCGCGCTCTCCGAGGCGAAGCTCGGGTTGATACCGGCGACGATCGGACCGTATGTGATCGAGGCGATCGGCGCGCGACAGGCGCGGCGCTATTTCCTGACGGCCGAGCGCTTCGACGCCGCGGAGGCGCGGCGCATCGGTCTCGTGCACGAGGTGGTCGCCGCGGATGCGGTCGACGCGCGGATCGACGCGATGGTCGCGACGCTTCGCGCGGCAGGTCCGGGCGCGCAGCTCGAATGCAAGGCGCTGATCCGCGGCGTTGCACATCGACCGATCGACGACGACGTGATCGACGGAACCGCGCAGCACATCGCGTCGGTGCGTGCGTCGCCGGAAGGACGGGAAGGGGTCGCCGCTTTCCTCGGCAAGCGCAAGCCGGCGTGGCTCGAATAGTTGGGAGGCATGATGGACGCGTGGAACCATCTCGACACGTGGCAGCTCGTCGCGATCGCGGCGACGCTCGGCTTCGCGAGCGGCATACGTCTCTACGCAGTGCTCTTCATCGTCGGCCTCGCCGGGTACTTCGGCTTCGTCGACCTGCCGCCGGGACTCGCGGTGCTCGCGCATCCACTCGTGCTTGGCGCATCGGGCTTCATGTGCTTCGTCGAATTCTTCGCCGACAAGATTCCCGGCGTCGACTCGCTGTGGGACATCGTGCACACGCTGATCCGCATTCCCGCCGGCGCGGCGCTCGCGGCGAGCGTGCTCGGGGACTCGTCGTCGGCAGCGATGCTCGCCGCGGCGATCCTCGGCGGCACGCTCGCCGCAGGCAGCCACTTCACGAAAGCGGGCACGCGCGCGCTGATCAACACGTCGCCCGAGCCGTTCTCGAACTGGGCCGCGTCGCTCGGCGAGGACGTCGCCGTCGGTGGTTTGTTGTGGCTCGCGATCGTGCATCCGCTTGCGGCCGCCGCTGTGATCGTGCTCGCGATCCTGTTCGCGATCTGGCTGGTGCCGAAAGTCTGGCGCACCGGCAAGCGCTTCGCGGGCCGCATCTCCGGCACGTTCTCGGCGGCGAAGCGGCCGGTGCAGCCGTGAGCCGCATGACTCGGCCCCCACGCTCGCTGCCCCCGAAGGGGGCGCGTCAGTCGCTCGGGGCGGCCCTTCGCGACTGACATGTTCCGGACCATCCTGATCGCGAACCGCGGCGAGATCGCCTGCCGCATCGCGCGCACCGCGCGTCGCCTCGGCGTGCGCACGGTCGGCGTCTACAGCGACGCCGATGCGCGCGCGCTGCACGTCGAGGCCTGCGACGAGGCGTACCGGATCGGGCCGCCGCCGCCGCGCGACAGCTATCTGAACGGCGACGCGATCGTCGCCGCCGCGAAGCGCGCCGGCGCGGAGGCGATTCATCCGGGCTACGGATTTCTTTCCGAGAACGAGGCATTCGCGCAACGCTGCGCCGACGCCGGGCTCGTCTTCATCGGACCGCCGCCGTCGGCGATCGCCGCCATGGGATCGAAGTCGGCCGCGAAGTCGATCATGGAGCGTGCCGGCGTGCCGGTCGTGCCGGGCTACCACGGCGACGACCAGGCCGACGCGCTACTGACGCGCGAAGCGGCGCGAATCGGCTTCCCGGTGCTCATCAAGGCAACGGCAGGCGGCGGCGGCAAGGGCATGAAGGTCGCGACGGGCGCGCACGATTTCGCGGCGGCACTCGCATCCGCGCGCCGCGAGGCCAAGGCTTCGTTCGGCGACGATCGCGTGCTGCTCGAGCGCTATCTGACCGCGCCGCGGCACATCGAGATGCAGGTGTTCGCCGACACGCACGGCAACGCCGTACACCTGTTCGAGCGCGACTGCTCGGTGCAGCGGCGCCACCAGAAGGTGGTCGAGGAAGCGCCGGCGCCGCGGATGACCGATGCCCGCCGGCGCGAAATGGGCGCCGCGGCCATTGCCGCGGCGAAGGCGATCGGCTATGTCGGCGCCGGCACCGTCGAGTTCATCGCCGATCAGGATGGCGGCTTCCACTTCATGGAGATGAACACGCGGTTGCAGGTCGAGCACCCCGTGACGGAAATGATCACCGGACAGGATCTCGTCGAATGGCAGCTTCGTGTCGCCGCGGGGGAGACGCTGCCGCAAACGCAATCGGCGCTCGCGATCCGCGGTTACGCGATCGAGGCGCGCATCTACGCGGAGGATCCGCAGCGCGGTTTTCTCCCTTCGATCGGTCGCATCACGCATTGGCGGATGCCGGAAACCCGCGGGCCGGTGCGTGTGGATACCGGTTTTCGTGCCGGCGACGAAGTCACGCCGTACTACGACCCGATGCTCGCGAAGCTGATCGCATGGGGCGAGGACCGCGAGCGCGCGCGCCGGACGCTGCTATCGGCACTCGCCTCGTGCGAGGTCGCCGGCGTCGCGACGAACATCGCGTTCCTCGAGCGTGTGGTCGCGCACGAGGCGTTCGCATCGGGACGCGTCGATACGGGTCTCATCGACGCGCATCGCGACGTGCTGCTCGCGCCGGCGATCGCGGTTCCCGCTTCGGCGCTGGTCGCCGCCGCCGTCGCCGAATACCGCGCCGTCGAAGCGGCGGCGCGCATGCGTGCGGCCGGCGCGTCCGATCGCTGGTCGCCGTGGAATGCGACCGACGCCTGGTGGAACGGCACGTCGACGCACCGGCTCGCGTTCACATTCGATGACGGCAGCCGCGAGCACGACGTCAGCGTCATGCCGCGCGCGGACGGCTCGCTCGACGTGCGCGGCGACGGTTTCGGCGAGACGCGTGCTGCCGATGCGCCGATCGTGACCGTCGTCCGCGACGGCGACGCACGGCACGTGTTCGCGCCGGGCCTGCGCGCGCGCCTCGCGTACGTCGACCCCTTCGCGCATGCGAACGCCGACGTCGAGCACGGCGGTCGCCTGACGGCGCCGATGTCCGGAACAATCGTCGCCGTGATGGTGCAGGCGGGTGACGTCGTCGACAAAGGCGCACCGCTCGTCGTGCTGGAGGCGATGAAGATGGAGCACGCGATCGTGGCGCCGGTCGCGGGGCGCGTCGGCGCCGTGCATTTCGCCGTCGGCGATCGCGTCGTCGAAGGCGCCGACGTCGTCGACCTCGACGACGCGCCGGCCAACTCGCAAGGGAGCACCCGATGACCGTTCCACGCGCCGTGCGCCTCGTCGAGGTCGGTCCTCGCGACGGTTTGCAGAACGAGAAGGCGATGGTGCCGACCGACGTCAAGGTCCGGCTGATCGACCTTTTGACCGACGCCGGGATGCCGGCGATCGAGGCGACGTCGTTCGTGTCGCCGAAGTGGGTGCCGCAGATGGCCGATGCGCCCGACGTGATGGCGCGGATTGCGCGCAAGCGCGGCGTGCGCTATCCGGTGCTGACGCCGAACATGAAGGGCTTCGAAGCGGCACTCGCGGCCGGTGCCGACGAGGTCGCGGTGTTCGTCGCGGCGACGGAAGCGTTCTCGAAGCGCAACATCAACTGCTCGATCGACGAGAGCCTCGAGCGCGCGGCGCCGATCTTCGCCGCCGCGAAGGCAGCGAACGTTCGCGTTCGCGGCTACATCTCGGTCGTGCTCGGCTGTCCCTACGAAGGCGACGTCGATCCCGGCCGCGTCGCGCAGGTCGCCAAACGGCTGCACGCGATGGGCGCCTACGAAGTGTCGCTCGGCGATACGATCGGAACCGGCACCGCCGGCAAGACGCAGGCGCTCGTTCGCCGTGTCGCCGAGCACGTTCCGATCGGCGCGCTCGCCGGCCACTTCCACGATACGTACGGACAGGCGCTCGCGAATCTCTACGCTGCGCTCGAACTCGGCGTCGCGACGTTCGACTGCTCGGTCGCGGGTCTCGGCGGATGTCCGTACGCCAAGGGCGCGACGGGGAACGTCGCGAGCGAGGACGTGCTGTACCTGCTCGACGGCCTCGGCATCGAGACGGGTGTCGACATGACGAAGCTGCGACGCGCCGGGCACTACATTTCCGATCACCTGCAGCGTGCGCCCGCGTCCCGGGTCGCGCGGGCGCTCGATGCGCGCGCGCCGCTCGGCGTCCCGGGCTGATCCGCGGCGACGATTGACGTCCGACCTCCGCGACAGTTTGCCGTCACCGGTGCCCTCGCCGTGCATCAGCGTCTGCCGGATCGACGAGGCGAGCGGGCTTTGCATCGGGTGCCTCCGCACGCTCGACGAAGTCGCGGCATGGAGCACGCTCGACGACGCCGGCAAGCGCGCGGTCTGGCATGCGATCGCGCAGCGTCGCGGGCGGATCGCCGGATGACATGATCTTCGACTGGTACTTCGACTTCGTCTCGCCGTTCTCGTACCTGCAGTGCGAGCGACTGCAGGCGCACGCCGACACGTTGCGCCCGCATCCGGTGCTGTTCGCGGCGATCCTCGGCGCCAACGGCCAGAAGGGACCGGCCGAGATCGCGGCGAAGCGCGCGTTCACGTACCGCTTCGTCCTCTGGCAGGCGAAGGCGCTCGGCATTCCGCTGCGCTTCCCGCACGCGCATCCCTTCAATCCGCTGCCGCTGCTTCGTCTCGCGATCGCGTGCGACAGCCGCTTCGACGCGATCACGCGGATCTTCCGCTTCGTCTGGCGCGACGGTCGCCTGCCGGATCTGCCAATCGAATGGGCCGAGCTTTGCGATCACGTCGGCGTTGCCGACGCGGCGTCGCGCATCGCCGATGCGGAGATCAAGGACGCGTTGCGCGCCGAGACGGAGCGCGCGATCGCGCGCGGCGTGTTCGGCGTGCCGACGATCGCCTGCGGCAGCGAGCTTTTCTGGGGTGCCGATGCGACCGACATGGCGCTCGCGTACGTGCGCGCCGGCGGCCGTTACGACGATCCCGAATACGCGCGGGTGGGCGCGCTGCCGGCCGCCGCCGAGCGCAAGGCCGTCACGAAGCGACCCTGACGCCTCCCGTCGCGATCAGCGCGTCGATCGCGGCGTCGTCGTAACCGGCCTCGCGCAGCACGTCGCGGCTGTGCTCGCCGTGGCGAGGAGCCTCCCGGCGTGCCGCGAACGTGTCCGGGTCGAGCGTGAACGGCGGCGCATAAAAGCGCGACCCATCGGCGCGCGTGCGAACCATTCGGCGTGCGGCGAACTGGCGGTCGGCGAGCGCCTCGGCGAAGGTCAGCACCGGCGTCACGCAACAGTCGACGTGCGCGAAGCGTTCGCACCATTCGTCGCGCGTGCCGGTTGCGAAGATCGCGGCGAGCGCCTCGCGCACGCGTGCGCCTTCGTCGCCGGTCGCGAAATGAAGCGCAACGAGATCGGGTCGCGCGAGCGTCTCGCAGAGCAGTCGCCAGAACTTCGCTTCCAGCGCGCCGACCGCGAGCCATTGCCCGTCGCGCGTCTCGTAGACGCCGTAGCATGCAAATCCGCCGGTCAGAAGATCCTCGCCGCGCGGCGCGATGCGGCCGGTCTCCTCGAGCGCGCCGAGCGCGAACACCTGGTGCGCGAGCACCGCGTCGGCCATCGCCACGTCGACGTAGCGGCCGACGCCCTGGCGCTGCGCACCGACCAGCGCGCCGAGGATGCCGATCGCGGCGCTCGCCGCGCCGCCCAGGAGGTCGGCGATCTGCAGGTTCGCGAGCGCCGGCGCTCCTCCGCGTGCGCCGGTGTCATGAAGGACACCCGCGTATCCGAGATAGTTGACGTCGTGACCGGCCGCCGATGCGCGCGGTCCCGTCTGCCCGTAACCGGAAAGCGAGCAATAGACGACGCGCGGATTCGCGGCGCGCAGCGTTTCGTGGTCGATGCGAAGCGAGCGCACGACACCGGGTCGGAAGCCTTCGACGATGACGTCCGCGCGTCGTGCGAGCGCGACGAACGCCGAGTACGCGTCGGCATGCTTCAGATCGATCGCGAGCGATCGCTTGTTGCGATTGATCGCCCGATACCATGCCGTCATCCCCGACGGCGTCGCGCCGGGCGAGGTCGACAACGAGCGCGCGTAATCGCCGGCGCCGGTGTCCTCGACCTTGACGACGTCGGCGCCGAGATCGGCGAGGTAGAGCGTGCACATCGGACCGGGCAGAAGCCGCGTCAAATCCAGCACGCGAATGCCATGCAGCGGCCCCTCACCCGCCTCGCTCGCGCTCGGCTCCCTGTCCCCCTGGCGGAGAGGGTTGGGGCGAGGGGCGGCGCTCATCGCGGAATGCCCAGTTCGCGCTTGCGCGCCCCGACCGTCGCGAGCGCGTCGTCTTCGCTCGCCGCGAGACACGTGACGTGCCCCATCTTGCGACCGCGCCGCGGCTCGCGCTTGCCGTAGAGATGCAGCTTCGCCTGCGGATGCGCGAGCACGCGCGTCCAGTCGGGCTCGCGCAGCGTGCCGTCGGCCGCGAACCAGACGTCGCCGAGCAGGTTCAGCATCGCCGCCGGCGTGTGCTGGGCCGTGTCGCCCATCGGCAGCGCCGCGAGCACGCGCGCCTGCTGCTCGAACTGCGACGTCACGCAGGCGTCGATCGTGTAGTGACCGCTGTTGTGCGGCCGTGGCGCGATCTCGTTGACGAGCA
>Ga0157372_10007347_pt1 | contig 11723 bp, 14 predicted proteins | sample C55metaG_FD_115307 | JGI IMG/M metagenome (GOLD analysis project Ga0157372, IMG submission 115307) | Corn rhizosphere microbial communities from Kellogg Biological Station, Michigan, USA - C5-5 metaG | ecosystem: Host-associated > Plants > Roots > Rhizosphere > Soil | place: USA: Michigan...
ACTCTTTTTTTTTAACTACTATTTTTTTACTACTATTGCTACTATTATTCTTCATTAATTTAAACCCTTTTCTTTTTTCTCTTTACTAAATAGCCTTACAATAATTTCTTAAAAAGGGGTTGTGCGTTGCTAAGGGACTTATTGTCTTTTCACTCCGCACTTTCTTTGTTTTATTCTTTGACTTCTTTGACTTGTTGTGGTATAAAAAGGATATAAAAGCAATTGACAGAGAAATGGAATTGACGTTTTTACCAATTTTCGTTGAATTCACTATGACGCAATTTTTTCTTCAAGTGATTCTTCCTTCTATCACATACTATCTAGACTATCTAGAATCCAAATGGGGTAAAAAATTCAAAAAAGAACATCTTTCTTATTTACCTAAAACTCAAATTGATTTTAAAAATGAATACATTGAAGAATTAAAAATCAATTTTCAAGAATGTATTGAATATTACTACTATTCATTTTACAATTATTATTTTAAAAGGAATAGTATCAATAGGCATATGAATTTTCTTCTCAATAATCCTCGCAATCTGTATTGGTATATTGTATACGAAGAATTTGTGTCAGTATTACTTCAACACCATCAATCTTTTAATTGGAAAGAAAGAATGCAATTTTGTAAAAGTATTAATGGAAAGAGTATGTATATAGGGGAACTCAAAATGAAATTTAAATAGTAGTAAGCATCACTTAATCGCGATCGCAATAAAATTAGTCTATTGTTCTATTTTTAAACAATATTAAATGTATCTCCGTAGCACATTAAACCTTTTAAAGGTCGATTTAAATTAAGATTGCCAGTTTTTAATATATTTCTCCAAAGTACCACACGGTCATTTTGACCATCGTCGAGTGATTTATCTTCTACCGTAATTAGGCGCTCCTTTACATTCAAAAAATCAGTTAACCAAGTTGTTTCATCACCCCCTTCCGATGGAGATTTACTTTTCACTCTGGATGCAAAATTGAGATCTCCAACATTAATGATAGTATCATAAAGCTGACCTTTCGCAAATGCTGATTTAAGTCCTTTTTTATTAGCAAAATTCATAGCTGGACCCCAATATAATTTCAAAATAATTCGCCATTGAGCTTGTTGAAATTGAATATCATTTCCATAAGCATTAATATCCTTGATTAATCCGTTAAGACCAGAAGTATTTGCGGTTCCATTCACTTTTATGAGTGCAGGAAGATATTTCAATAGATAATGGTTAGGATTGATTTTTTGTAATTCTTGAAATACTTCAAGTAAATCTCCTGTTCCACTACAAAAGCCGGCCAAACCTGTCGTAATACCCCTTCCGTCTCCGATGTTTTCAGCATATCCATACTGCTTCCACCATTCAATCGAAGAATTTTCAGCAATACTAACAAGACTAAGAATAGTATCTATTTGAAGATCTGTGAGTCCTCCTGGTAATTGAATAGGAACTTTTGACGCTGAAGAAGGCGAAGTCGGTACAGGACCCGAAGGGCCAGAAGGGCCAGAAGGTGACGGACTTGGCATCGGCGTTGGCGATACAGGAAGTGTAGGTAAAGTTCCAGAGCAAGTAACGAGGCCACTAATGGTATCCAAAGTACAGTTTAGATTGAAATTTACAAGAGGCATCTTAAATCCATCCTAATACAAGAATGGAAAATATTTTTACTCGTTTTTTAATCTTTTTTTTTATATTTGCCTTACTGTAATTCGAGAAATGACCAGTGCACATGAGATTTTGCCAGGACTTTGGCTAGGTAATATGGAAGCTTCACAAGATGCTACTTTTATAAAAAAAAATAATATAAAAGCCATCTTGAATGCTACACATGATCTAGTCAATAAATTTCAAAGTAATAAAAATATTGAGTATGGCAACATTAAAGTAGATGATTCTCTCAAAGAAAAGGATTTTAAAATTATGGAAAAATCCCTACCTTATGCTGCTGCATTTATTCATAAGAATAAAGATTTAGAAAATAAAGCAGTTTTGGTTCATTGTTTTGCAGGAGTTCAACGAAGTGCTGCTTGTGTTGCTAGTTATTTAATGACCTATCATCCTGAAATAGCTCCTACATTTAGCAAAGCCGTTAAATTTGTTCATTCGAGACGACCTGAGGCCTTTCATAATATGGAATCGGTTAATTTCGATCAAGCTCTAAAAGCTTATAGGAAAACATTAACACAACCAAAACTTAAAAATAAAGTTGTTACAACAAAAGCCAAAAAGACAAAGTAAAAAATAACAATATGATGAAACATTTTTTTTGTAAAAAAACGAAAAAGTGTATTTTCTTACAAAAAAAGAGAGGTCGAAAAAAAAGGGAAAACGAAAAGTCCTTCGTTTACAAAATAGAACACATTTTTGACACAGTAGCTACCACTCCAGTTTCGCTATTAGGCGGATTACAATCAGTACATGAACACATAGCGTCTGCTTGTGAAGTTTCTGCTGTTTTAAGGTTGTCTTGCATTAATTGAACAGCATGAGTTTGTAAGAAATGACGGTACTCACTATTGGTTTTTAAATTATATTTCTTTTTAATTCCATTATCAATATCAGCAGAAGGCGAATAATCAGTAAATATTCTTCCACTGGATTCAGTATAAAACATCTTTTCACCTCTTGGTTTAATTTACAAGGTATAAAAAAATTTTGCTAATAAGCTAATTAATTAAACTTAATAATACTATACTATTTTTCTTTAGTTTTTCTTTTTCTTCTTTTGCTTTTTTTAGTCGGTCACTCCGTTATGTCCTTCTTGGAAGAATGCAATTTACAAAATGAACTAGAAGGAGCAGTGTCTCTATTACACTTTTCTCCCTTTCGTTTACCCGTTTTTATTATTTCAGGACAACCTACTGCGACTGTAAATACGGCTGAGGAAGACCCCTTTTCATTTTCTTTTTTTTCTTCTTGACCTTCTTCTTTTTTTTTATTACTCTTGTTTTCCTCACTTTTTTGTTCTTCTTTTTCTTCTTTTTCTTTTTTCTCTTCACCTTCGGATTCCCCTTCGGATTCACCTTCGGCTTCACTTTCTTCTTCTTCACCTTCGGCGTCGCTTTCTTCTTCACATTTCGAGTCACCGTCGGCTACACTTTCTTCGGCTTGAATAATTATTTTTTCTTTCGGTGATTTCAATACTTTCCAATAATTGACTATTTCAATATCTGACTCTTCTTCTTCACTTTCGTCGACTTCATCATCTCCATCTTCTTCATCTCCATCTTCTTCATGGCCTTCGGTGTGCATATGCAGGCATAATGGTATTGGTACTTCTCCGTCTTTTTGTTTTACGTCCCTTTCAGTTTCTATAGCTTCTTTTTCAATTTCATTAATGGTTTTTTCTTTTTCCTGTAACTGTAATCTCATTTCTTGTTCAGATATGATTTGTAATTGCTGATACGATCTCTTTTTCAATTCATTTAATTCTGCTTTTATTTTTTTGATATCGTTATAGAACATATAAAGAGCTACTCCAGTACCTATAAGCGCAAGTAACCCAATGATATATTTTAGATTTTGAGGATAATAAGGTGGCATTGTCTCGTTTACTTGTTTTTACTTTAGCTACCGACTAATTTTCATTGATTTTTACCGCGATTCTTACTTCGATTTCTTCTTCGCCTCCATACATCTGTGACTGATCATGTACCCATGAAAATAATGCACTTCCACTTGACATTTGAGCCCCAAACGGATTAAATTCTACAAGTTCGATTTCTTCATCTTTACTTTCAGAGGTTTTATTATTTGCATAAACATCAAGTACATAGGATTCTGGTAGTTTGCTTTTATCAAGATTTCTATTAAATTCAATAATATTTGCAACAATTCTTTTTAACTCATCTTGTTTTTGTGACCATCCGACATCTTTGTGCCATACATACTGCGAAATTGATGTTATATTTCCACGATACACAGAACATCTAAATTCACGCTTTGGATCTATTTTATTATTGTATGGCATCAAAGTCAACCACACCTGATCTTCATATTGCGATTGCAGCGTCAAACATGCTTTGGCTCGATGTGATGTTAATAGCGATTTTATTAGTTCAATATAATTTTTAATAGGGCCTTCATGGATACTATCTTTTAATGAACAATATTCCATCCGAACAAACCATTCTTTTCCTTTTTCAAATTCTTCAAAACGAATACGCAAAAAATCCAAATCTTCTATATGAGAAGGTAAGATATTACCAGTTATAATAGTGCTATTCATAATATCAAGAATTAACGACATTTCTTTAATACTAACCGGAATATATTTATATGTGTGTACATCATGTTTCAAATTTATCCATTTAGATAACCCTGTTAACGTCACAATACGATCCCATTCTTCTTCCGAAATTTCTTTTTCAAATGATGGAAATATTAAATTTTTATTATCATTATACCTTTCAGGACGACTGATTGTATCTTCTAAATCAATTAATGTAAGTTTCATTTTTTTACTTTTTACTTTTTTTACACTTTACACTTTTTCTTTCTTTTAAATCCAAATTATATATCTTTGAATTCCTTTCGTCAGGATAAAAAAAATCTATTGGGATCAAGAGAGTTGCTTGATGACAATGATACCTTATTTTGCGTGAAGTGAAATTCTTTAGTTTTTTCTCTAAACTCTTCTCATCAAATGTTATCTTTTTTCTAATAGGTTTAATTTTAAACACTTTTTCAAAATGAAGTAAAGAGTCTATGTTAAGAATAAGAATATATCTGTAAATGCGAATTATTATTTCAGTAGGCAGTCGACAAGTCGTTCTCATATTTTTTTTACTTTTTTTTACACTTTTCTTTCTTTTAAATCCAAATATTTCTTGATCTCATACATGACTTTACAATCTATCTCATTGTATTCAATGATTTCTATAATAACAGGATCATGTCGTTTTAATTTACCTTCTAAATAGCTGATATAGGCTGTCATTGCTGATAATCCATCACTACAGGTATGACCCCATTCTGTCTCAATGAATCCATGGCGTTTAAATGCTCTAGCTATACTTTTCAATCGATAATTCATCGCTCCTTTAATCACCACAGAATGTGTTCGCAGGTACCGTTCCAAATCAAACCAATACCATTCTTTCAGGACACGAGATTCGAAGGTAGGATCCTTTTTAAAATAAGATTTCAAAAAAACTAATTCAGCTCCTGTATAGTGATATATTGGACATTCTTTTACGTCAAGACCATACTTCTTAGCAGTCGATTCTATAAACTCAAAAAATTGATTCATCATATCTTTTTCTTGGCTGATGCTGTCCAGAAAAAAGGATTTAAATTGAAAAGGACCTCCATTGATACTATATCCGACCCCTATGTTATAAATTAATTCTTGTCCTCCATAGAGAGGAAATGAGTCTAATGTATCATAGACACCATTCAACGTTTCAAAATCAATATAAAATTCTACTTTGGATTGAGGTAAATGGTCGATACTCACACTCCTTGTATCTATTACTTCTTCACTGGTATTTCGATTGATATTTATTATTCGATCTAATAAATCTCCTCGTTCTCCTCTTATATCTAAATTGGATGCCGTTACCAGTTTATTTTTCCAATCGATGATACCAGGAAATGTATTTCGAAACGTATCTGCCTTTTCTTTAGAACAATACCAAAGATCCGTTAATTCTCCTGTATCTTCTGCGATTTTCTTTTTCATATGATGCCATGGAAAGTCGTGTTTATTTTTCATATTCGGAAAAACTGTGTCTGGCAATGCCGTGTTCAAATTACTGGCGTGTTGAATGGCTTCTTGTGCATAGGAAATAGAAGATGCATCTACATTGCAGATAGCAAGACGATCAAATGTAGAATTATAGTCAATTTTAGATTTGATCTTATTTTTAGTAAAACTATAGGTATATTTTCGACCTTGAAATAATGAAAGGCCAGTAGTCACTCCTTGAATTTTATCTAAAGTCATACTTTGAATCACTGATTTAGTTTTATAATATCTTTTAAATGGATCAGTTGTTTGATATAACCCTTTACTGGTTAAATCAATGGATTGATAAACAATATTTACCACGAGGTAAGTGGAAGGTAATACTCCTGTTAATTTTGGTGTATGAGGAAATATTTTGTGAAGCATGTCATAACGAATTAAATAAGTAGGTTTTGTATTTATTCGTAATTGATGATTAGGTATCACTGGATTCCATATAATACCAACTCCAGATTTCATGACTTCAAAGAAATTTTTATCAGAATTTCCACAATCATGAAAGGAAATTCCTGATGAATTACTATTACTATTCAACCATTCCTTTATTTTAGACGTAAATGATTTTAGTTGTGAGGACACGTACAACCCGAAATGAAGATCTGGATTAAAATTTGGTAATTGATCATCACGAATGGACGATGTGTCTTTGATATGGGGTAAATAATCTAGAATTGGATCATCAAGACAATACGATTTTATTTGAGATTCACTGAGGTAAGTTGTTCCTGCCATCTTTTTTATTTTCTTCTTTTTTTTACCTTATTTCCAATTTCATTTCTTTAAATTTATTTTTTTTAATTATTTTTTTTTCTATATAATCTGTTATAAAACTAAATTCGCCTTAAATTAAAAAAAATGAGTGGATTATCAAAAGCTTTTCTAATTACTATTTTTGTTATGATTCTTGGATATATTTTTATTATTATTGGAGCTTCAGGTGCTTCAGGCATGTCTGAACAACAATTAAAACAACAAGGGTGGCGATCTGGATTAGTTGCTACTGGCCTTGCATTAAGTAGTCTTTCCTCCTTCGCCTTGTTTATACTAATCATCATTGGTATATATCGAGTATTGAAAAAGTAAAAAAGAAATATGTAAGAACTTTCAAATTTTATTTTCTCAAGTAATTGGTATAAAATTCTTGAGAAAAAAAAGGAAGAAACTCACAAGAAAAAAATGGGTAAAGCATTAGCAAAATCTTACATGTACTCAATTGTTGCTTCCGTTATTGGAGTGATTTTACTTCTTATTTCATCAGCTGGATCTTCAGGTGAAAGTCAAGAACAAATGGAAAACGAATCATGGAGAATGGGATTGGCTTTCACTGGTATTGCCATTATTTTCCTTGCTACAGTAGGTCGTGGAATATTACATTTGATCTTTGAGTATAAAGTATTAAAATCTTAGAAAAAAAAGTTTCCAGTTTTTTATTTTCTGGTTAAATAGGTATAAAACTGATAAATCGTCATGAGTAAATTTCTCGGAAAGACCTTTATTTACGATATTATCATATTCCTTCTCGGTTTAGTACTAATCACAATTGCTCAAGCTACCAGTAATGAAAATGACAGTCCACAGGATAAGTGCTGGAAATCAAATATGTTTTCGGTTGGATCTTTTTGTATTACCATTGCAGCTGCACTTAATTTGATCCTTTATGTGGTCTTTGAGTACAAATTATTAAAATTGAAGTAAGTTGTGTCTTTAGCTTTTTTCTTTTTTTTCCGTGAGATTCAGAGAAATCAATTTGATGTTATTCTCTGGATTTTTATTTTTTTTTGTCTTTTTTTGTTCTTTTTGGCGCATAAGTTTCTATTTCTTCATTTAAAAATATAATTAGCGACTCGCAATTGCGCTTATTTTTTTCTTTTATTATTGCTTTGATAGATCTAATCCTTTTAAGGTAAAGGTGAATTGGTTTTGTTTTCTTATAATATGACAGAAACATTTGGACTCGTTCCGGTTTATCGTCATAAACTGCATTAGTTATTTGTTGGCTTACTATAAAATCTGTTTCTTCTATATTTTCTAATAGATATTTTGCTACATCATTATGAATGTAGTCTTCATCTTCGTCGTCATCTGTAACTCCGAAAAATATCTTTCGAGGACATTTACATTGCGGATAATTGCTATGAATCCATTTAACTGCTTCTAATTGATTATTTCTCGCTGCATCTTCCAAAGATGATTTAAGGCAACCTTCCTTTCGATTTTCTCGTAACCAATTTAACACATCTATATGTCCACCAATAGCAGCTCGAGTCATAACCCTTTTTGTAAATTTGTACTTATGTTCATGTAAAATTTTAATGACGTCTAAATATCCTCTTGCAGCAGCTTCTTCGGCACAGTAATAAACACGATCTCTATATCCATTTTCATGAAGGTACATGAAAATATCTTTATGACCCATTTTTAAGGAATTGTATAATGCAAAGAGGCTTCCTCTATTAATTTGGTTTTCATGTAACCATTTGACTATATGCATATGTCCATTTCTGGCAGCTCCATCCATTGCGTTATACGAGCATCCTTCTCTACGATTTTCATGTAACCAAACGGCTACATCTAAATGTCCATTTCTGGCAGCTCCATCCATTGCATCTATTGTACAACCTTCTCTTCGGTTATAGTGTAAGAATTGTAGAGTGTCCATGTCTCCATTTGACGCAGCAAAATCCATAGCATCTTCAGTACATTTCCCAATATTATTTTCATGAAACCATTTTACTATATGCAGATGTCCACACTTCGCTGCGTGATCTATAAAGGTAAAACTTCTTTTAGTGACAATATGTTCTTTAAATTCTTCAAATAGCCAAATAATTATATTTAATTTATTAGATGTAATTGCAATTTTAATGCATGCAATAATGTCATAACGATGAATATGCGCATATTGATAATTGTTGAGATACCATTTAATGTATTCTTTTTTTTCTAATTCAAGACATTTACCCATCCATTTATCAAAATAAAATCTAGATTTATTGATAACACATGCTTTTGTAGGAAGGTAAAATTCAAAATTAAATCCAAATTCATGTGTACAAGAACTATCTCTACATAGTATTGGAGGAATTTTATATTGTTTAAATAAATCTATTTTAGATGTAACATTTGAATAAGACTTAGACTTAGGAAATGAGTAACATGATGTAATCATTTGAAAAAAATCAAGTGAAAAATGGTGAACGCTTTTCAAAAATGTACTATAAAAATGTCGAAATAGTGACAATGCAATTCGATCTTTATTTCCATGGATTATATTGTAAATTCTTTTGGATGATAACGCTAATTGACTTACATCAGTTGCTGAGAGATCATAATTATGAATCAGGTCTAAAATAGTTTCAGTTGGTAAGTTTTCCATTTTGTTTTTTTATTCCTATTCACAGATTATTATCAGTATAGTACCGAGAACGTGGTTTTGTTTTTAAATAGATTTCTGTTGTAAGAGGAATAACTTTTTTTTCTAAAGATATCAGCAGTGACGACTCTCACATCAATCATGCGAGAAAGAATTCCTACGACTGAACTTGAACTTCGAGATGACTCCGAGTCCACCGTATTTCTTGCTAATTTAAGCCATGAAATCAGGACTCCTTTAAATGGTATCATAGGAATGATTGCATTACTCGAAGATACTGATTTAACAGAGGAACAGCAGGATTACCTTGAAATGGCAAAACAGTCAGGATATAATTTAATGAGAATCATTAATGATATCCTGGACTACAGTAAATTAGCTGCTGGAAAATTAAAATTGGAAGAAAAGGTTTTCTGTTTAAGAGATTGTATCGATTCGGCGAATGATATCTTATTGCCATTAGCTAAAGAAAAAGGTAATGAATTGCATCTCATTTCTATTGATAATAATACCTCAAATCTTTCAGAATATTTTATTGGCGATTTTCAACGATTGCGTCAAGTCCTCATTAATGTTCTTTCTAATGCGGTCAAATTTACCTCAAAAGGCCACATCTATACGTCTGTGGCAGTATTAAATCAATGGACTGCTCCTGGAATTAATCCTTCTGGTTCTTTTGATTCAATCGCTTCAATTGCATCAGTGGCACCAGTTTCAGCTGAAACTGAAGACTCAGGCCCTTCGGGTCCTTCGGATCCAATGGACACCACTACAGCTACGTCAATTGAAGATGATGATTATATTTATTTACTCTTCTCGATTAAAGATACTGGATGTGGAATTGATCCTAGTGATCGAGATAAAATATTTTCTACATTTTCACAATTATTATCATCTCAAGAAGATGTGATGTCAAAAACGAATCCAGGAACAGGACTTGGATTAATGATCTGCAAACAAATCACTCATTTAATGAAAGGGGATATATGGTTAAAGGAAAGTACACTTGGAGTTGGAAGTACATTTGAATTTATTGTTAAATTAAAACAAGTAGATGAATCTGAAGCCTATTATAATTCATCACAATGTGCCTGTATAAAAGCTGGTAATAAAGTTTGTTGTATAGAAGGTAAAACAGTTCTTGTTGTAGATGATAATGCAATTAATCGAATATCTCTTTGTGCTACTCTTATGAAATGGAAAATGCATACTATTCCTTGTTCCACAGCAGATGAAGCTATTCTTTATATTAGAAATATCAAGAATATTGATATTGGATTAATTGACATATGTATGCCAAAAACAGATGGTGCTGCATTGGCAAAGAAAGTTCAAACTCTACATCCTGAAATACCATTAGTAGCTCTGAGTAGTATATGGGAGCGCATAGAATCATTTGAACTCTATTTCATCAGTCATCTCACAAAACCCGTTAAGGAAGCAAAATTGAAATCCGTCTGTTGCCGAATTCTTACAGGAGGAATCGTAAAAGATGCAGATGATGTTATGGATGATAGAGTGAGTAAAAAAGGAAAAGGTAATGGCAGTGGTGGTAGTAGTAGTATCTTACCACATCAACCTAGGATTTTGATTGCTGAAGATATGTATATTAATCAAAAAGTATTAGTTGGCCTTTTACATAATCTTGGGTATATCAATATTGATTTAGTGGAGAATGGAATGGAAGCTCTCAAAGCTCTACAGAATAAACGATATGATGTTTTATTTTTAGATATAAAAATGCCTGTTTTAGATGGGGTTTCCACATTACACGAAATAGAGAGATCTAGGATGCATAAACCGTATTGTATTGCATTAACTGCATTGGCTTTACGAGGAGATCGTGAGTATTATATTAATACAGGATTTCATGATTATGTCTCCAAGCCAATCCAATTAGAGGAATTGAGGCAAAGTTTGAATAACTATGAAAAACAATTTAGAGAACCAACAAAGGTTTAGAAACTAAGAATAACAACAAACAAGTGGTTGTAAAATGAATCGAATTAAATCTGCTATTGAGAAATTTGAAAATAATGATGCCATTCAAGAACGACTTAAAAATCTTGACGACAATATATTGGATGATGTTATCCTCAAAATAGTAACTATGTTTAGTGTTAAATTAGAAAAAGAAGAGTATAATTTACATCAAGACAATCTCCTTCATGATTGGAAATCTCATTCAGTAGTAAATAGAAAAGAAGTAGATTGGAATAATCTTAATAAAACCCAAGTAGAAATTCGGATTAATCAAAAAGATTTTGATTACTGGAAATGGAAAAGAGACCAGAATCCAAGATTACGGAAGAGTATCGAAAAGCTGATCAAACATAAGATACATGAAAAATACCCTGAAATCATTGCCGTTCGAATAAACTGGTCTTTTGCGCTTATTATACAGTTTAAGGTAAATTGAATTACGTTAAAAACAATTTAAAGAAATAAATCCAATCACAAGTTAAAAATGGATAATCTTCGTCTTGATATTGAAAAGTTTAAAGAATGTGGAAAACAGATCGAAAGGCAACAACTAGAACCAAAGAACGATGATGACTATGACTACTACACGGATTTGGATTATTGGTCTCAATTAATGATTTCTATA
>Ga0157372_10007348_pt1 | contig 11722 bp, 10 predicted proteins | sample C55metaG_FD_115307 | JGI IMG/M metagenome (GOLD analysis project Ga0157372, IMG submission 115307) | Corn rhizosphere microbial communities from Kellogg Biological Station, Michigan, USA - C5-5 metaG | ecosystem: Host-associated > Plants > Roots > Rhizosphere > Soil | place: USA: Michigan...
CCCGTCTCCCCGTCTCCCCGTCTACAATCGTGAACGCCTGTCTCCATCCGTCGACACGCAAAGATCGTTGCAAGTGCAGAAATCCGCTTTGTTTCTCGCTCTCGTGAATCTACCAGCCTCCGGTACGGACTTTGCTCCATACTCGACACCAGGAAGGCAGGAAAGCCCCTCAATGAAGCCCAGGATTCTGATAGTTGACGACGATTCTGCGATTACTCAACAGCTCTATTGGAGTCTTTGTGACGAGTACGACGTGGTGACCGCCAACGACATGCAGACCGCGATTCGACGGGCGACCTTTTACAAGCCCGACATCTCGATTCTCGATTTGCAAATGCCCCCCGATAATAATTCGCCGTCGATTGGCTTGAAATTGTTGGAATACATCAAGGGTCACTTCGGGCATTCGAAAGTCTTGATCATGAGTTCAAACAGCGCGAGCGAAGTGCAAAAACAATGTTTCGCCGCCGGCGCTGACGGGTTTTTTGCGAAACCATTCGAGCTCCAGGACCTGATTGCCAGCATTTGCAAGTTGACCCCGATTCATAGGTTGGCGTTGTTCGCACACATTCTTTGAAAGATCCGGACGTCCACTCCCTTTTGGCGTCCGTCAAAACACCGTTCAAGAACCCTCTTCCGCGAACGGTGTGCTCGAGGGCCCCGCGACGTTGCCCAACACGGCGCGGGGCCAAGTTTTTTCTGCTCGCAAACTGACTTCTGCCTGCCGCTCTGCCATAATCCGGTTCCATAATGAGTGAAGCGAGCGACAAAGTTCGTGGGCTTTCGGATCTCCCACTGTTTCCGCTGCCGGTGGTCCTATTCCCCGGTGTGCCTCTGCCTCTGCACATTTTCGAGCCGCGCTATCGACAAATGCTGCTCGATATTCGGCTCGCGAATAACCTGTTTGGTCTCGCTTACTTCGATCCGACGAGTGCTGAAGGTGAAAGCCCGCCCGTGGGCCACATCGGATGCGTTGCTGAAGTCACTGAGACGCAGACGTTGCCTGATGGACGTTCAAACATACTCACGCTCGGCGTGATCCGCTACCGCATCGATTCATACGTCGATAACGGCGCTCCATACCTGGTGGCCCAGGTTACGTACTTCGAAGACGACGAAGAAGATGAGTCGCTGCTCGCCGGTGCCGGGAAAGAAGTGGCGGAAACATTCACGCGCATCGCACAAGCTGTGCGCACGATCAATGACGAGCGCGCGGCGCTGCCTGATATTTCAAACACCGAACCGCAGCGATTGTCGTTTCTGGTTGCTGCCGCGATGGAGATCGATGCAGACCTGAAACAGGAACTGCTCGAGCTCCGTTCCACGTCCGAGCGGTTGCAACGACTGCGAGGGATGTTGGCGATCGCGGTCAAGGGTTATGAAGAACGAGCACGCATACACGAGCTGGCGAAGAGTAACGGTCACGGCGGTAAAAGGATTGAGATTGAATGAACGATTCGCAGCCCTCAATCAGTATTCGCGTCTTGTTTTTCGGTGCCGCACGCGATGCAGTCGCTTCGAATCCGCTTGAGATGTCGCTTGCTGCTCCCGCGACTGTACGGAACGCGTTTCGGGCTTTGGTCGAAAGATTTGGAGATTTGGGACGATTTGGAAACTCGTTGTTGTTTGCTGTGAATCAGGAATACGCCACGCCGGAGACTTTGCTCAAAGAAAATGATGAGCTGGCGGTGTTTCCGCCGGTGAGTGGCGGGTCGCACGACTTTTTTGAGTTAACCACGAACCCGATCGACGTGGGCCAGGTCGCGCGGCGCGTTGTGCTGCCTGAGTGCGGAGCCACAGTCACACTCGACGGCTACGCACGCGAATGGACCAACGGCAAGCGAACGCTCTACCTCGTTTACGAAGCTTACGACTCAATGGCGCTCACTGAGATGCAACGTCTCGGTATCGAAGCGCACAAGAAATTCGACATCGCTCACCTCGGAATTGTGCACCGAACCGGGCGCCTGGACATCGGCGAAACCAGCGTCGTAATCGCCGCGAGCGCCCCCCACCGCAAAGCCGCCTTCGAAGCTTGCGAATGGGCCATCCGGGAGCTCAAACGCACCGTGCCGATTTGGAAGAAAGAGATCTTTGAAGACGGCGAAGAATGGGTACAAAATTAAGCCGCAGATTTCGCAGATGAACGCGGATCAGATCCGCGTTCATCTGCGAAATCTGCGGCTTAATTTTTTGTGCCTTTTTGTGGCTCTATTCCACTTCCTGCGTCTCTTCCTCTGCGGCGGCTTCGACCAATGAGGCGCTCGTGACTTTGTCGCCGGCATCGGTCTTGATGAGGCGCACGCCCTGGGCGCTGCGGCCGGTCTTACGAATGTCGGCGGCTTCGAGCCTAATCAATTTACCTTGTTGCGTGATGATCATGATCTCCGATTCATCCTCAACTGGAAAGACCGCGACCACCTTGCCCGTCTTATCGGTCGTCTTCATGTTGATGACGCCCTTGCCGCCACGCGACTGTAACCTGTAAGTCGTGATCGGCGTCTGCTTGCCGTAACCCTGCTCAGAGACCGACAACATCCTCTCTTTATCTTCCGCCGACACCGGGCAGACCGACACCACGAAATCATCCTGACGCAGATCGATCCCACGCATACCACGCGTCGCCCGGCCCATCGGACGCACGTTCTTCTCGTCGAATCGAATCGCGAGCCCGTTGTGAGTCGCAATGAAGATGCGCTTCGTACCGTCAGTCAGAACCACGTCGAGCAACCGATCGCCTTCGTCGACATTGATCGCGATGATGCCGTTCGTGCGAATGTTCTGGAAGTCAGCCAGCGACGTTTTCTTGATCACACCCTTGCGAGTGACCATCACCACGTGACGTCCCTCGGCAAACTCACGCACCGGGACCACACCCGCGAGTTTCCGGTCGGTAGGTATGTTGATGAGATTCACGACGGCCTTGCCGCGCGCCGAAGCTGCTGCATCCGGCACCTCGTGAACTTTCAGCTTGTAGACCATGCCATCGTCCGTGAAGATCATCAGATAGGCATGCGTCGACGCGATGAAGAGATGCTCGACGAAGTCGCCATTCTTCGCAGCAGCACCAAACCGACCTTTACCACCGCGCCCCTGGCGTGAGTACGTGGTGATCGGAGTGCGCTTGATATAACCGCTGTTCGTGACAGTGATCGCAACGTCCTCATCCGCGATTAGATCCTCGATCGAGAGCTCGACGCCTTCGTCGACAATCTCCGTCCGGCGCTCATCGCCAAAATCTTTCTTAACTTCTTCGAGTTCCTTGGCAATGACGCTGCGCAAAGATCTCTCGTTGCCCAGGATTTCTTCGAGCTCTGCGATGAGTTTAATTATCTGTTCGTACTCGTCTGTGATCTTCTGCCGCTCGAGCGCAGATATACGGCGCAATTGCAAATCGAGAATTGCCTGTGCCTGAATCTCCGAAAAGGCGAGACTATCCATTGCCTTCTGCAATCGAGCCAGATACGTCTTGACCTGAACGTCGGAAGGAACACCTTTCCACGTCTTCACTTCGCTCGTCGTTTTCAACTGTCCCGTCAACCACTGCCGCGCCTCGTCGACCGAGCGCGAATTGCGAATGAGCGTGATGATGTAGTCGAGCGCATCGATCGCTTTTGTGAGTCCTTCGAGAATGTGTGCGCGTGCTTTTGCTTTGCGAAGCTCATACTCGGTTCGCTTGCGCACGACCTCGCGGCGAAACTCGATGAACGCCTCGAGCATCTGTTTCAGATTCATCACTCGAGGCTGGCCATTCACGATCGCAAGGTTGATAACTCCGAACGACGACTGCATCGGGGTCAGCTTGTAGAGCTTGTTGAGCACAACCTGCGGCACCGCGTCGCGTTTCAACTCGACCACGATGCGCATTCCAGTGCGGTCTGACTCGTCACGCAGATCGGAAATGCCGTCGACCTTCTTTTCATTGATCAACTCGGCGATGCGCTCCAGCAACCGCGCTTTATTGACCTGGAACGGAATCTCAGTGATCACGATTGCGTCGCGTTCCTGTGCGCCGCGTCCGATACGATCGATGCCCGCACGTGCACGCAACTGCAAAACGCCCCGACCTTCTTCATACGACTTTCTGATTTCTTCGCGACCGTAGATAAATCCGCCGGTTGGAAAATCCGGGCCAGTGACGATCTTGGTGAGATCCGTGATCGTGATTTCCGGATCTTTAAGTAGCGCCAAAGTCGCATCGACAATCTCAGTCAGATTGTGAGGCGGAATCTTTGTCGCCATGCCAACCGCGATTCCGTCAGAACCATTGATGAGCAGGTTCGGAACGCGAGTTGGTAAAACTGTCGGCTCACTCAGCGACTCGTCGTAGTTCGGTTGAAACGCAACTGTTTCTTTCTCGATGTCCGCAAGAACTTCATTCGCCAAACGCGCCATGCGGATCTCTGTGTAACGCATCGCGGCGGCTGCGTCGCCGTCGACCGATCCGAAGTTTCCCTGACCGTCGATGAGCGGATAACGCATGGAGAAGTCCTGCGCCAAACGCACGATCGTGTCGTAGACCGGCATGTCGCCATGCGGGTGATACTTACCGATGACGTCGCCGACGATACGGGCACTCTTCTTGTACGGCTTGTTGTAGGTGTTGCCCAACTCGTGCATTGCCCACAACACGCGCCGGTGCACCGGTTTTAATCCGTCGCGAATGTCAGGCAACGCGCGGCCGATGATCACCGACATCGCGTAGTCGAGATAAGAACGACGCATCTCGTCTTCGATGTTTATGTGGTTACGTTCAGAAGTGGTTTCCATCTACTAGCCTTTCCAAGTACAATCCGCGACGCAGTCTGGCCCTGTTTAAGAGATACTGAGCTTGAGTTTCGCGTTTGTTGGGGGAGAAAAACAGGGTGAAGCATTGCCATCAAAAGTAAGCCGTATTTTAGCCTTTTTTCGGGGTAATTAGCAAACCCAAAAGAGGCGAAAACTCTAATAAAATCAATAGCTTCGTGTAGCACTCCCGACGCTTTTTTGCCGCCCCACAAACCCCGTCGGCTCCCATGAGTGAAGAGCCAAATCAGAAGCGAATTCGTGAGCGACTCGCACTGCATTTACCGGTGCGAGTCGAGGGACGAGAAACGTGCGATTTTGCCTGGACGGAGATGACGAGGCTCAGCGATGTGACTCCTTTCGGCGCTGGTTTCAGTCTCAAACGTCCGACCGAAAAAGGACGTTTGTTACACATGACAATCCCGATGCCGCGCCAGTTACGCGTGTTTGATCACGTCGAGGACCAGTATCGAGTTTGGGCCATCGTCAGGCACATGAGAGTGACGACTTCAGGTGCGACAACAGTGTTTGACGTCGGCGTCGCTTTTATTGGAAAACGTGCTCCGGCGAGCTACGAAAAAGAGCCGTGGAAGCGTTACGAGGTTGCAACTACTACGATTCAGCCATTAACAGATCCGGAAGAGATACTGAAGCCGTTTTCTTCCGAAGATCAGCGCGCTTACACAAGGCATAACATCGCCGTCGACATGCGGCTCGAGACGGTGGACGTTAATGGTGCGGTGGTTGAGAGTGAACAGACGGTGACTGAGAACATCAGCACCAGGGGTGCTACGCTATTTACGACGCTGCAACTTACGCCCGGTCGTTTCGTTCGTTTGACGAGTGAGCAATACCGCATTACGGCCTATGCGGCCATTCGGTCTCAGAACACCGGGGTCGATGGAGTTCCGAGAATTCATGTGGAGTTCATCGATAAGGAATGGCCGTTGTAAGATAGACCAATCGCGGATGTGACATTTTGAGTACGAACGGAACATTTCCGGCCCGGAAACACGATGCACGCACGTCGTCTGCAAGTCACGTGCTGCCACAGTGGACGCTCGACATCATCCGGCCGGTCGTCGGCGTTTTCAGTCGCGCGCTGTGGAAAGTTGAATTTCACGGCGTTGAGAACATTCCGGAGCACGGTGGATTAATCATCGCCGCCAATCATCAGACTTATATCGATCCATTCTGGCTTTCGCTTCCGATTAAGCGGCCGATACGTTATCTCGCGTGGAGTGCGGCTTTCAGATGGCCTGTCGTGGGAAAGGGTTTGGTGTGGTTGGGTGCCTGGCCACTCGCACTTGAAGGGAGTGATCCGAAAGCGATTCGACGGTCGTTGCAGTGGTTGCGCGATGGCGGTGCGGTGGTGATTTTTCCGGAAGGTGGACGTAGTACATCGACGGGTTCGATGGAACGGTTCAAGGCGGGCGCGGTGCGATTGGCGTTGGAGGCGCAGGTGCCGATACTGCCGGTTACGATCAAGGGCGGGAATCAAATCTGGCCGAGAGGCTGGCGCTTTCCGCGACTCGGCAAGGTGATCGTGACGTATCACCCGCTTTACCACGCGGAGCAGTGTCCGGATGAAGAGACACGCGCGTGCGCTCGGCGTGAGAGCGAACGATTAGCGCAAGTGATTGGCTCTGCGTTGTAAGCCGCAGATTTACGCGGATGAACGCAGATCAGATCTGCGTTCATCCGCGTAAATCTGCGGCTTACTTGCTTAACACGTCGAGCATTGCCTCGTGGATGAGTCCATTTGTGGCGAGGATTTGCTCGTTGTAGATGTCCAGTGGGCCGTTGCTGAAATTTGAAACCCTCCCACGCGCCTCGTGAATCAACAGCGCGCCCGCGGCGATGTCCCAGGGGCTTAGGCCATCTTCCCAGAATCCATCAAATCGTCCACATGCCACATACGCGAGATCGATTGCGGCGGAACCGTCGCGCCTGACGGCCTGCGCGATCATCGTGAAGTTCGTGAAGTCACGCGCAAAATCAGGGCGTTCGCGAACATTATAAGGAAAACCCGTACACAGCATCGAGCCACTCAGATCCTCGACTGACGAGACACGGATCTTTCGATCGTTCAGCGTCGCGCCCTGTCCGCGTTCAGCAGCAAACATCTCGTCGCGCATCGGATCGTATACAACACCGAGCTCCAGCTCGCCTTTGTGTTCGAGTGCAATCGACACGCAGAAACACGGGTAACCGTGCGCGTAGTTTGTCGTGCCGTCGAGTGGATCGACGATCCACTTCCAGTCGCTGCGCTTGCCGCCCACGAGCACAGCCTCGCCCGACTCCTCCGCGAGAATTCCGTGCTGTGGATAATGAGAACGAATCCGTTCGATGATCAGATTTTCAGCGGCGATGTCGGCTTCGGTGACGAGATTGATGTCGCCCTTGGTTGTGACCTTCGCGATTCCGAGACGTTGGACCAGCAGATTGCCGGCGTCGCGCGCGATTTGAGTGGCGAAGTTAAGCACGTGAGGTCCTCGCCTTCGCAGGTAGTCGCATCTTTTCGGCGGCGAGTTTTAATACTTCGCGCACCTGCCGGTCCCAATATGCCCACGAATGATCGCCGGGCATTTGTCGAAACTCGTGTGGGATCTTCTTCTCAAACATAATTACGGCCAGCTCGCGATTGTAGGGATAGATCAACGTCGAGTCTTCGGTGCCACAGTCGAAATAAAAGTAAGGCAAAGAGTTGATACGCGCCGGTGTGAGTTTGCCGAGGATCTCAAAAATATCGTTGGCGAGACGTGTTTCGCTGCCTAAAACACCGAAGACTTTCAGCGATTCCTTCCAAAGTTCGGGAACCTCTTTCTCGGTAAATCTCGTCACGCCAAAAGCGCCGCTCATCGAAGCTGCAAAGACGAACTGCGACGGCGATTTCAGGCCAAACTTAATCGCGCCGTATCCTCCCATCGACAACCCGGCGATGGAGCGACCGTAGCGCGCTTCGATCGTGCGATAGCGTTGCTGCACGTCTGGTATCAACTCGTTGAGAATGTAACTCTCGTACTTGTCTATGTACCAACTGTCGTGGCCTTCGGGCGTAACGACTATCATGCGATATCCGGCGGCGTAATCGGCGACGTTAGTGCGCTGGACCCAATCGTCGTAGTGACCAGTCAGACCATGCAGCAGATAGAGCACGGGATAGCGCGTGGTTTTTGAGGCCTCGTAATCGCTTGGAAGGATGACGTTGTACGGAAGCGTCGCGTTGATCAGTTTGCTTTGAAAACGGACTGTCTCGACGCGGCCATTCGCGAAAGTGGATATGCAAAGTAGGAGGAAGACGAAAAGCAAATTCAATAGTCGTCTTATAATTGGCATACGATGTTAGACAGGATTGACAAGATTTTCAGGATTTACAGGATTCATCTGGTAAATCCTGAAAATCCTGCAAATCCTGTGAAACCTAATCCAATAGCGGTATCTTAATTTCCTTTGCTCGCGCCGTCTCCTCAGCGTCTTCATACCCAGCATCGACGTGCCGTGCGACGCCGAGTCCCGGATCGTTGGTCAACACGCGATTCAGACGCTTCGCTGCCTCTGCCGTACCATCAGCCACCGACACCTGACCTGCGTGCAACGAATACCCGATCCCGACACCGCCACCATGATGAAACGACACCCAACTCGCACCGCTCGCCGTGTTCAGTAGCGCATTCAGGATGGGCCAATCGGCGACTGCATCCGATCCGTCTTTCATCCCCTCCGTTTCACGAAACGGCGACGCCACCGAACCGGTATCGAGATGATCGCGCCCGATCGCTATCGGCGCCTTCAGATCGCCGCGTTTGACCAGATCGTTGATTGCCTCGCCCATCTCGGCGCGCTCGCCATATCCGAGCCAGCAGATGCGGGCCGGCAGCCCCTGGAAGTGAACGCGATCGCGCGCGAGTCGCAACCAGCGATTCAACGTGCGATCCTCGGGAAACATCTCGAGCGCGAGATCGTCCGTCTTGCGAATGTCTTCCGGATCGCCGGAAAGCGCGACCCAGCGAAACGGGCCTTTGCCTTCGCAAAAGAGCGGCCGAATGTATTCCGGAACAAACCCCGGAATCTCGAAGGCATCTTTGCAACCAGCATCAAACGCCTGCTTGCGAATGTTATTTCCGTAATCAAACGCGACCGCGCCGTTGCGCTTCAGCGCCAACATGGCTTCGACATGCCGGGCCATCGACGCTGTAGATTCCTTAACATATGCAGCCGCGTCTTTTTCACGAAGCTTCGTGGCCTCATCCAGCGTTAGGCCAGCCGGCACGTATCCGTTCAACGGATCGTGTGCGCTCGTTTGATCCGTCACCGCATCGACGTGCACTCCGCGTCGAACGAGTTCCGGTAAAACCTCGGCGCAATTGCCTACAAGCCCCACCGAAACGGCTCGTCTCTGCTCGCGTGCGTCTTCACAAATATCGAGAGCTTCCTCGAGCGTCAACGCAATGCGATCGCAGTAACCCGTACGAACACGCCGTTCAATCCGGACCGGATCGACGTCGATCCCGAGAAATACAGCACCGTTGAGAGTCGCCGCCAGCGGCTGAGCGCCGCCCATTCCACCCATCCCGCCAGACACGACAAGCTTCCCCGAAAGATCGCCGCCGAACTGTTTGTCAGCCATCGCCGCAAACGTTTCAAACGTCCCCTGCACGATGCCCTGCGTTCCGATGTAGATCCAACTGCCCGCCGTCATCTGCCCGTACATCATCAGGCCGCGACGTTCGAGCTCGTGAAAATGTTCCCAGTTGGCCCACGCACCGACAAGATTTGAATTCGCGATCAAAACACGCGGTGCATGTTCGTGCGTGCGAAAAACGGCGACAGGCTTGCCTGATTGGACCAGCAACGTTTCGTCATTTTCCAGCTCGCGCAACTCGCGCACGATCGCGTCGAAACTGGCCCAGTTGCGCGCCGCTTTGCCCGCGCCACCGTAGACGATCAGTTCGTCAGGTCGCTCGGCGACGTCAGGGTCGAGGTTGTTCATCAGGCAACGAAGCGCCGCCTCCTGATGCCATCCCTTGCAATTCAACTGCGCGCCGCGTGGCGCATGAACGACGCGGTGGTCCATCGCCACTATTCCATTGAGTTCCAGAGATTACGAAACCAGCGCGCAATATCGGTTTCCGTTAATTTTTCCAACTCGCCTGAGTCGAGCCACGTGCCGGCGCACTTGTCGCAACTATCGATCGCGACGTTTTCGATCATGACTTCTTTCAAAGCTCCGTCACACCGCGGACACTTCATCGACGACGTGCCCGCCTCTTTGGCCTGTACCGCCAGCCTGATTTTCGCGCGCAGCTTCTCGATCGCTTCCTGATTCTTCCGGTGAAAATACTCTTCTTCGAGACCTTTCCTGCGCTCGTCCATTCCGTTCGACATTAAGTGTGCTCCTTATTCACAGATTACACGGCATCAAACTCGCCCCGCCGGATCGCCGCTGTCAGTTTTTCAATATCACCCGACATCGGACGATCCTGAGTCAACGGCGGCACGAGTTTTCGAACAATCTCGTATGCCTGCCTCACGCCGCGTCCAGGTGCGAGCGGTGCATGATTTTCCAGTGCCTGCGCGGCTGTCATCAATTCAATCGCGGTCGCCATCTCGGCGAGATTTACAATCGATCTCAGCTTGGTGGCCGACGTCATACCCATTGAAACGTGATCTTCCTTTCCACCGTCGGTGGGAACGTTGTCGATGCACGCTGGATGGGCCAACACCTTCGCCTCATTCAGAAGCGCGACCGCAGTGACTTGCAGCATCATGAATCCCGACGAAATGCCCGGCTGCGCAGTCAGAAACGGCGGCAGTCCTTCGTTCGAATCGGGATTGACCAACCTGTCGATGCGTCGCTCAGTGATACTCATCAAGTCTGTCAAAGCGATTGCGGCGTAGTCAAAAACAAGTGCGAGCGGTGCGCCGTGAAAGTTTCCACCGGACAACACTTCACCCGTGTCTGCAAAGACTAAAGGATTGTCAGTCGCACTGCCGCTTTCGATTTCGACGACTTGCCTGGCGTGACTCAGCGACGTACGAACAGCTCCGTGCACCTGCGGCATGCAGCGCAAACTGTACGCGTCCTGCACGCGCGGATCGTTCTCGAGATGCGACTCGCGGATCTCGCTGTCGCGCATTAGCTCGCGCAGGTGTGCCGCAACGGCTGTTTGACCGGGATGCGGCCGGGCAGCGTGGATGCGCTCGTCGAAAGCGACAGGAGTGCCTTTCAGCGCTTCGAGTGTCATCGCGCCTGCGACGTCAGCTAATTGCACGAGTCGTTCGGCGCGATGAAGTGCGAGGGCGCCGACTGCGCCCATCGCCTGAGTTCCGTTGAGCAGCGCCAGTCCTTCTTTTACTTCCAAATGAAGTGGTTGAATCTGCGCTCGTGCGAGAGCGTCTGCTGCTGCCAGGCGCTCGCCTTTGTAAAAGGCTTCGCCTTCGCCGATCGCAGCCAACGCCAGGTGTGCCAGCGGCGCTAAATCACCACTCGCGCCGACGCTGCCCTTTTCCGGAATAACAGGCGTCACACCTCTCTCGAGCATAGCGATCAACGTGTCGATCACTAACGGTCGTGCACCGCTAAATCCCGATGCGAGCACGTTTGCACGCAACAACAACATCGCGCGGGCCTCGTCTTCAGGTAAAGGCTCACCCAAACCGACCGAGTGACTGCGCACCAGGTTCAGTTGCAACTGCACGAGGTCAGACTTAGCGATACTGACGTCTGACAGTTTTCCGAAGCCTGTGTTGACGCCGTAAACCGTGCGTCCTTGCGCGACGATGTCCTCGACAACGTGTCGCGCTTTTTCCACATGTGCGCGCGCTTCGGCGGCGAGAACTACCTGTTCCCGGCTTTTGGCGACGTCTGCGATTTGCTGGAGAGTTAGCGGCTGGCCGTTAAGCTGAAGCATCTTCACCTGACCCTTACTTCTTC
>Ga0157372_10007349_pt1 | contig 11721 bp, 9 predicted proteins | sample C55metaG_FD_115307 | JGI IMG/M metagenome (GOLD analysis project Ga0157372, IMG submission 115307) | Corn rhizosphere microbial communities from Kellogg Biological Station, Michigan, USA - C5-5 metaG | ecosystem: Host-associated > Plants > Roots > Rhizosphere > Soil | place: USA: Michigan...
GAAATCGCGCACGCGATCAGCCGGCGCGGCGAGGCCGGCCATCGCGCGGTGGTCGCGTCGCTCGGCACCGGGTTCCTGCGGCCGGACGGCGAGCTCGACCGCGCCGCGCTGCGCCGGCGCGCATTCGATGATGCGACGTTTCGCCGCGATCTCGAGCAAATTCTGCATCCGCTGATTGCCGCGCGCCTCGAAGACGCGGTCGGCGATTTCCGCGGTCCGTACGGAATGCTTGTCGTGCCGCTTTTGCTCGAGCGCGGCGGGCTGCGCAAGCGCGTCGCACGCATCCTCGTCGTCGACTGCTCGGCGCAGGAGCAGATTCGCCGCGTGCAGCTCCGGAGCGGTCTGCCCGCCGATGAAGTGCGCAGGATCATGGCGACCCAGCTTCCGCGCGGCGAGCGGCTCGCCGAAGCGGACGACGTGATCGACAATTCAGGTCCGCGAGGCGCGATCGCGCCGCAGGTGGAACGGCTCGATCGACGCTATCGCGATCTCGCGGCGAAGGCACGCTGAGTTTCGTGCAGAATGAGGCCCTGCAGAAGGTGACGATCGGCCCGTGATTCGCTACGAGCACCCGCTGAACGAACGGATCCGCACGCTGATGCGGCTCGAGGACCTGTTCGCGCGCGCGAATTTTTTCGCGAGCCGCGACGATGCACCCGATCATCATGCGGCGCTGCTGTCGCTGTTCGAGATCACCGAAGTAGCGGCGCGCGCGGATCTCAAGACCGACATCCTGCAGGAGCTCGAGCGGCAGAAGCAGGTGCTCGGACCGCTGCGCAGCAATCCCGAGATCGACCAGGAGACGCTGTGCGCATTGCTGGCGGAAATCGAGCAGGTGAACGCGAGCCTTCTCGCGCAAGCCGGCAAGGCCGGCATGCACCTGCGCGAGAACGAATGGCTGATGGCGATCAAGCAGCGCGCGGCGATTCCCGGCGGCGTGTGCGAGTTCGACCTGCCCGCCTACCATCATTGGCTCAACAAGACGGCTTTCGCGAGGCGGGACGATCTCGCCGCCTGGATCGAGCCGTTCACGCCGATCCGGACAGGCTCGGCGATCGTGCTGCAGCTTCTGCGCGAAAACGGCCGCGTGAGCCGCCACACGGCGTATCGCGGCGTATTCCAGCTGATGCTCACGACGACGAAGGTCGCGCAACTGCTGCGCCTGACGCTCGACGAGAATCATCCGTTCGTGCCGGAGATCAGCGCCAACAAGTACGCGCTCAACATCCGCTTCATCGGCGTTTCCGGGATGGACCGCGGGAACGTCGTCGATCAGGACATCGATTTCGAGCTGGCGTTCTGCAATCTGTGAGACAAGCACTCAGGACGCGCGCTGCGGTCTGAAGCCCACGATGTTGAAAACCGGGACCGGATGCGCGATTCCCTTGAGCGTCATGTCGCCGAGCGCATGCGCGTCGATGGATTCTTCGATGCGTGCCAGGGTCTTGCGGTTCGTGAGTATCTGGCCGCCCTTCGCCTCGCTGCAAAGTCTTGCGGCGAGATTGGCGACGCCACCGATGCACGCGTATTCCCAGCGTTCCTCGAAGCCGATGGGGCCGAGCGTCGCGTATCCCTGGACGATGCCGATGCCGAGATCGAGGTCGTAGCCGCGCCTCGTCCACTGCGCGCGAAGCGGCGCGAAGTCCTTCTGCATCGCCAGCGCCATTTCGATCGTTCGCGCTATGGGATCCTTGACCTCGATCGGGTCGTTGAAGAGAATCATCATGCCGTCGCCCGCGAAGTGCTCGAGGGTGCCCTCGTGCGCGACGATCAGCCGACCCATCGCGCGGTGGTACTCGCCGAGCACGTGCATCACTTCCTCGGGCTCGGAATTGTCGGTGAAGCTCGTGAAGCCCCGCATGTCGACAAAGGCCACGACCACTTCGCGCCGGTGCGTATCCAGCAGCTGCGTTCCCCCGCCGCTGATGATCGCTTCGGCGAGATGCGGCGAGAAAAAACGCTTCAGTCTTCCCAGCCGGTCGAGTTGCGCAACCTGCTCCTGCACCCGCTCTTCGAGCTTGCGGTTCCACTGCGCAAGCTGTTCGGCCTGCGAGCGAACCTCGTCCCGAAGGCGCTTCTTCTCCAGCGTGGCGCCGATGCGCGCTTTCAGAAGCGTCGGATTGAACGGCTTCAGCAGATAATCCTCCGCGCCGAGCTCCACGCAGCGAATGACACTTTCGATCTCTCCGACGGCTGAGATCATGATGACCGGTATGTGCCGGAGCCGGGAATCCGCGCGCAGGCGCTCGAGAACCTCGTAGCCGTCGACGCCGCGCATCATGATGTCGAGCAGGATGACATCCGGTTGGCCGGAAGCAGCGAGCTCGAGCGCCCTCGCACCGTTGGTCGCTACCCTGACGCGATAGTGATCGCCGAGCAGATCCGCCAGCAACGACAGGTTGTCCGGTGTGTCGTCCACCGCGAGGATGGTGGGCGGCGGCGCAATGTCTGTTCGCGACAGTACGGACTCCGGTACTTCGTCCGGGAGTCGCATCGGTTCCGTCATGGCTTTCTGAACAGCGTGCGCAAGCCCTGCCGAATCCCGACGCTGTCATCGACGTAGCCGACCGCGCCGGGCGTCGCACGCACAAACTCCAGTTGCTCCTCGATCGTTCTGAACTCCCGCGGCGGTGTTCCCTGGCCGATATAACGCCGAACCGTCCAGTACGCCACGAACTTTTCGTCATCGCGGGCAAGGTACTGCTGCATGAACGCATTGCGCAGCACGTTTCCCTTCGCAAGATTGACCGGGATGATCGGATGCCCGTCGACCTCGACGACCTTCCCGAGGTAAACCTTCTGCAGCGTATCTTCGTCGAGCGGAGGCGTATCGAGATTGGCGATCACCAGGACCGAGGCTGCAGTCACGGCCGGCACGATTGCGCCAAGAGCGATCAGCAGAGCAACGAGGGCGCGCACGAGGATTGCCGGTCAGAAGGCGAATGAATACGATACGGAATACACGTTGAAGGACTTGTCATGGACGTCTCCGTCCACCAGCGCCGACACCAGTCCGACTCTGGTGCGCATCCATTCGATCTTGACCTTCGAGGTCGCCGAGAAGCTGTACGAGGCCCCGAGCATCGTCGAATGCTGGTCATACGCGATAACGTGATCAGCCAGTATCGAGTGATACGACGCCGGAAGGAACAGCGGAGGACCCAATGCAGCAAGCGGCACCGGCGTACCGTTCAGCGCCCTGTACAGCGCTCGCACCTCGTTTCCCGACAGTAGCCGCGCATAGGTCACATAGGGCGTCCATTTCCCGACGCTGCGCGCCGCGGTCAGATAGGCGCTTCTGCTGTCCACGCCGTAATTGACGTCATTGACGATCCGCTGTCCGTATTCTCCGGTGATTCGCCAATCCTGAAGCCGCCAATCGGCACCGAAGGTGAGCACCGTCACGTGGATCCTGTCCGCCACACCGGACCGGACATAGAGATCGCCGCCAAACGGCGGCGGCGCCGGGATCGAAACAGGTTCGATCGCCTGGCTGAATGGCACGTCGCCGCGCGCCATCAGGGTCGCGCGATGAATGCCGGCGCGAAGCAACAGCGTCTCCGATGATCGCGAAAGCACGAGCCCGGCCAAATCGATCTTTTCGGGAAAGTATTGCTGATCGACAAACCGCTGGAACGGCAGGCGATAGTTGATCTTCGTCGTGCCCCAGTAGCCATCGAGCGCAATCTCGGCGCCCGCCGTTGTCCATGTCTTGGTGAATGCCGCACCGTCGACGTCGTAGACCGGGCTCAGTGTGTAGACCTCGGCCGGAAGCCTCGCCTGGTCGTAAGTGACGCCGACTTCAGCGTTCTGCGTATTGATCAGGACTGGAGGACGGAGTCTGCCGAAGCGCAGCAGCCAGTCGTTTTCCGGTCGAAACCCGACGAATGCCCATCGAATGGCGGCCTCGTAACCGCTGTCGCGCGTGCGCGGGGCGCTCGCGACGACTTGAACCGTGGCGCTCCACTTCGGATCGAACCGCGCCTCGAGTTGCAGACCGAGCAGCGAATCGGCCTTGAGCGTCCCGTCACGGTCGATGTACCGCATGTAGCGGAAATCCTCGTCGGAGCGCGCGTAGCCGAGGGTACCGTAGCCCGTGATCGCGAATTCGGGCGCCGCGATGGCATGGATTGAGGCGAGCAAGGCCGCGCACAGCAGGCTCTGCGCGACGAGCGACTTCATGCGCTGGCGCTCGCAACGGCAAGTGCCTCCAATGCGGCGTCGAATTCGAAATTCTCGAGCGCACGGCGAACCTTGCCGTGGACGTGGGCGGGCAGCGCCTGCGCGAGCTCCTCGCCGCGTTGCTTCCATAGCCGTTGGGCCGCGACGTCGCCATCGGCCAGCAGCTGCTTCAGTTCGTTCACCCATTCGGGCATCTCGCGGCAGGCCGTCGCGCTCGGCTCGATCGACGCGGACGCCGTCGAATGATCGGCCGCCATTTTTGCGTCGAAATAGGCCCGTAGCCGGTCCAGCAGCGGATACAGCTCGCCTTGCAGCGTGTCAAGCGCCGGGATCGCGGCCTCTCCGTCGCGCAACGACCGCTCCAGGTTCGCGGAAGAAGCGGCCACGCTGGTCGCACCGAGGTTCGCCGCAACCCCCTTCAGCGAGTGAGCAAGCCCCATCGCCTCCTCGCGCCTGCCTGCCGCGATGGCGTTGCGCACATCGCTCCCGAAGGTGCGGAAGCTCGATGCAAAGTGGCGCAGCAAATCGACGTACAGATCTGCCTTTCCACGCGTGCGCGAAAGGCCGTCAGCGGTGTCGAGTCCCTCGGCGACGGGGAGTGGCGGGCAATTCGCGGTGGACGAGCGCCCCGCATGCATGGAAGCAGAACTGGAAGTAGATCCCGGATCGGTTTTGCGAAGATGTCTGAAGGAGTCGACAAGGTGCGAAAGTTCTGCCGGATCGATCGGTTTGCCGATGTGACCTCGCATGCCGAGTGCCAGGCAGCGTTGCCGTTCCTCGGGGGTGACATGAGCAGTCATCGCGACGATCGGCAGGTCGGCGTACCGGCTATCGATGCGCAGACGCTTGGCGGTTTCATATCCGTCGAGCCTCGGCATCTGCAGATCCATGAGCACCAGCGAATAATAGTCAGGTTCACGCGCGGCGAGCAGCGTGAGCGCCTCCTCGCCGTCGTTCGCGACGTCGGGACTGACGCCGGCATCGCGAAGGAGTTCGACGGCGAGTTGCTGATTGACCGGATGGTCCTCGACGAGCAGTACCCGGAGATCCTCGAACGAGGGCGCGCCCGACGTCGTCGAAGCGGAATCCGATGCGACGGGCGCGTCGGAAAACAGCTGCTGCAACGAAAGCGGAAGAACCGGCTTGGCGAGGAAGTGCGTCACGCCCAAACGCTCGACCGCCTCGCGCAAGCCCTCAGTATCGTACGCAGACACTACGAGCAGTTGCGGCGCGCGGCCGGCAAAGCGATCGCGGATCGCGTGGATCAGTGCGCCGCCGTCCATTCCGGGCATCACCCAGTCGATGAAAGCTGCCGCGAACGGCCGGCCGCGCTCGATGCCGTCACGTAACGCGGCAAGGGCCGCTTCACCACTGTTGGCCTGGACCGCCTCCAGCCCGAGGTCCTCCAGCATGTGGACAAGCACCACCCTCGCTTCGGGCAGGTCGTCGACGACGAGCACGCGACCTGACGCGACGCGCGTTGCTGCGCTGGAAGCGGATGCTTTGGCAGCTTTTCCGAATTCCGCCGTGAACCGAAAGCACGATCCGCGATCGGGCTCGCTGTCGACGTCGATCGTTCCGCCCATAAGATCGACCAGGCGCTTGCTGATCGCAAGCCCGAGTCCGGTGCCGCCATACTTGCGCGTCGTCGAGCCATCGGCTTGGGTGAACTCCCTGAACAGCCGCGACTTCTGCTCGGATGTCATGCCGATTCCCGTATCCGCCACCGCGAAGTCCAGGACACGCGATTCATCACGCGTTGCGATGCACCGGATCGACAGTCGCACATAGCCGTGATGGGTGAATTTGACGGCGTTCGATAGCAGATTGGTGAGCACTTCCCCGAGCCGCATGCCATCGCCGACGAGTTGCGGCTCGTGGATCAGCGCAGGATCCATGTCGAGCAACAGCTCGACCTCCTTGTCCATGGCGCTTTGGCGCACCAGGAAAAGGCTGTTCGCGACCGTCTGCTGCAGGTCGAATGGAATGCGCTCCAGCTCGAGCTTGTTCGCTTCGATCTTCGAAAAATCCAGGATGTCGTTGATGACGCCGAGCAGCGACCTGCCGGCGTTGTGGATCTTGCTGACGTAATCGCGCTGCCGCGGATCGAGCCTGGTTTTGAGCGCCAGGTAGGCCATGCCGATGATCGCGTTCATCGGCGTTCGCACTTCGTGGCTCATATTGGCGAGAAACATCGATTTCGCTCGCGTTGCCGACTCTGCCACGGCCCTCGCTTCCTCCAGCTCGCGGAGAACCACCTGCCGCTGCCTGATGTCGTCCTCGATGGACGACGCCATGTTGTTGAACGCCGAGGCGACGACGTTCAACTCTGCGACCGCCTTCGACGGTGCAAGGCGAGTCTGGTAATCACCGCCGGCAATGCGGTTGGCGACGGCCGCGAACTTCTGGATCGGCTTCAGAACGAAGCGGTCGATGAAATACGATGCCAGCAGCGCGAGTGCGAGGAGCATGCTGATCGCCGCTCCCGCAATCAGCACTGCCTGCAGCAGCCGATCGGTCGCATTGCGAACCGCAAGGCCGGTGCGGGCATCGGCCAGTCTGGCAAGGCGCGACACGGCCAGATTCAGTTTCGCCTGCAGCACCTCGTATTCGGTTCCGTAAACGAGCTTGAGCGCAAAATCGGTGTTCGGCTTTCCGTCCGACACGAATTCGGCTTTCGCCGGGTCGTAGAGGCCTTGCGTCGCGGCGAAGGCGATCTGCTCGATCCGCTCGAGGCGCTCGCCGATTGCGAGTGCCTCATCGAGGACCGCAAGCTCCTCTGCCGGAAAGCCGGCATCCCGCATCCGCTGCGGAAACGTCTTCCCGGCAGTTTCCGCAGCCGGCTCGTACTTCCGCAAGCCGGCAATGACTTCTTCCCAATATGAAAGCAGGTCATCGGCCGGCGGAGCGTTCTTGCCGTTCCGGTATTCCGCCAGACCATAGTAGTACGTGAGAAATCGCGTATCGCCTGTCGTCGCGAATGCCCTTACGAGCCGCGCCGACATCTCGGTGATCCCCGAGAATTCGGCGGTCAGGTCGAGCGTTACCTTGCGTCGCTCGAGGACATGTTCGACCTGATTGAACGAATGCAGAACGAGCCAGAGCGCCGAAGCGATCACGCCGAGGAACACGATGATCGCGACCGGATACGCGATGGAAAGCGTTCGCAGTCCGAGGCCGCGCGTGGCGTTCATCCGATGTGGCGAGGTGACCAATGCAAGAAAGGACCGGCCGTCGAGCGAATCACTTTCCGGGAAAGCTTACTATAAGGCGATGCGAATGGCGCGCAACATCATCGCGCACCTCGACATGGACGCGTTCTACGCATCCGTGGAGCTGCTCCGCTATCCCGAATTGCGCGGCAAGCCGGTCGTCATCGGGGGCGGCCGGCGCCATCAACCCGCCGAGTACGTCGATCCGGTTACGCAGGAGGTGGCGCGAACGTTTTCGACGCTGCGCGGCTACGTCGGGCGGGGCGTCATCACGACGGCGACGTACGAGGCGCGCGCGCTGGGGCTGCATTCGGCGATGGGGATGATGAAAGCCGCGGCGCTCGCGCCGGAAGCGGTCCTGCTGCCGGTGGACTTCGACGCGTATCGTCACTATTCGAGGCTGTTCAAGGCAGCCGTGTGCGCAGTCGCGCCGCACATCGAGGACCGCGGCATCGACGAGATCTACATCGACCTGACCGATGCCGTACGCGACGACACCGCGCAGGTGGCGGCCATCGCGCAGTCGATCAAGGATGCCGTGCGCGAAGCGACGGCGCTGTCGTGCTCGATCGGCGTCGCACCGAACAAGCTGCTCGCGAAAATCGCATCGGACCTCGACAAGCCGAACGGCCTGACGTTGCTCGGCGACGGCGACCTCGAGCGGCGCATCTGGCCGTTGCCCGCGCGCAGGATCAACGGCATCGGACCGAAATCCGCGGCACGGCTCGCGACGTACGGCATCCACACGATCGGCGATCTCGCGCACGCCGACCCGACGTTCCTGGTCGCGACTTTCGGCCGCGCGCATGGCGAATGGATGCACGAAGCCGCGCACGGACGCGACGAGCGTCCGGTCGTGACGCACAGCGAGCCGCAGTCGATCAGCCGCGAGACGACGTTCGACCGCGATCTGTCCGTGCGACGCGATCGCGGCGAGCTGTCGTCGATCTTCACCGGGCTTTGCAATGGCGTCAGCGACGATCTGCTGCGGAAGGGCTACGCCGGCAAGACAATCGGCGTCAAGCTGCGCTACGACAACTTCAGGACCGTCACGCGCGATAGCACGATCGCGGTACCCACACAGGATGCAACGACGATCCGACGCGCGGCCGGCGAATGCCTGAAACGCGTGCCGCTGGAGCGACGGATCCGGTTGCTCGGTGTGCGCGTCGGCGGTCTCGTTCGCTCGGACGCCGTTGCTTCAATGGCGCGCGAGCCCGAGCCGCCGAGCGCAAGCACTTCCCTGTTCGAATAGCGTCAGCCGCCACGGACCGAATTGCGTCAGAAGTAACGACGCTGGAATTCGTAGATGCGGCGATACACGCCTGCCGCTGCCGCCGTTTCGTACGCCAGACGAAAGATTTCGAACAACTCGGCATAGACGTTCGCCGTCGCGGCGTCCGGCCCCACCACGTCGCCGACGGCGACCATCGACGCGACGGCCTCGCCGATATCGCGATAGTATCCGCCGCCCACGGCGCCCAGAATGGCGGCACCCAGCACCGTGCATTCGTGACTGCGCAGCAGCGCGACGGGGCGTCGCAGGATGTCGGCATGCAGTTGCACGAAGAACTTCGACTGTGCGCCGCCACCAGTCATCCGCAACTCGGAGATGCCGCCGGCGAGATCGCGTTCCATCCCGTCGACCATGAAGCGCACCTCGCAGGCACAACCCTCGAGCAGCGCGCGCGTCAGGCACGCCCGATCGTGATCGAGTCCGAGGCCGAAGAAAGCGCCGCGCGCCGCCGCGTCGTAATAGGGCGTCACCTGTCCCGCGAAGAACGGATGGAACATTGCGCCGCGGCTTCCTGGCGGCGCGCGCTGCGCAACCGCGACGAGCAGATCGTAGGCGCTGGCGCCTTCGCGCGCGGCCTGCGTGGTTTCTTCCTGGCCGAACTGGTCGCGCCACCACTTGAAGCAGCTCCCGATCGAGAACGCGCCACCTTCGGCGTCCCATTTGCCGGAAATCGCGTGGCCGCCGATGTACGGCGCCGGCCCGGTCACCCGCGCGGGATCGTCGAGGTGCGCGACCATCATCGCCGACGTGCCGAGCGTCACCTCGGCGAGTCCCTGCCGGATGACGCCCGCGCAGACCGCCGCGCATTGCTGATCACCGCCCCCCCGACAGAGCACGCTACCTTGCGGGAGACCGATCTCGGCAGCGGCCGCCGCCGACAATCGGCCTATGCCGGCACCCGGCTCGCCGACGACAGGCAGCAGCGCGCGATCGATGCCGGCGGCGGCGCAGATCTCGTCGCTCCAGTCGAGCGCGCGAATGTCGAGCATGCCGTTCAGCGTCAGCGACGAGGGGTCCGTTTCGAGCACGTCGGCGCCGAGGCGCCGCAGAAAATACTCCTGCCCGTTGCAGATGTATCGCGTGCGCGCCATCAGGTCGGCACGATGACGAAGCAGCCACGCGAGCTTCGCGATCGTCCAGCTCCCGGAGATCGGCATGCCGGTGATGCGCCGAAAGCGCTCCGGCGCGATGCGCTGCGCAAGCACCGCTTCCATTTCCTGCGCGCGGCTGTCGTTCCACAGGATCGACGGCGCGAGCACGCGTTCGTGTTCGTCGATCAGGATGAAGCTGCCGCGCTGGCTCGAGAGCGCCACACAGCGGATCGCCTCGTCGGCCACGCCGGCGTTCGCGCGCGCCGCCCGGCTTGCGCGGCAGATGCCTTGCCACACCGCGTCGGCGTCCTGCTCGACCCATCCCGGATGCGGGTGCATGCACGGATAATCCGCGTAGCCGCTGCCCAGTATCGCGCCGCGCTCGTCGAACAGCGCCACCTTGCTCCCGGTGGTTCCGGCATCGATGCCGACGAACACGTCCGTTGCGCGTGCGCTCACGTCGGCGCCTCGATCAAAGCGTCATCATCCATTCGGTCAACCGCCGGAAGAAGCGTGCGCGCAGTTCGCGCTGTTCGGGATTGAGCTCGGTCAATAGCTGCACCTTCCACGCCGCGAGATCCTCCACCGGCGGATATTCGCGAATCGGCGTCGCGGCGAGCGTCGTATTGCCGTGCCCGCGCCAGTCGCGGTTGACGGCGAAGCCGTAGGGAATCAGCGCGTCGTGCCAGGTCGCGTCGAGCTTCGTCCACCGCCGTCCCGTGCGCACGCGTACGTAATGGTGGAAGTCGCAGACCTCCTCGCCTTCGATCATCGCGCGAAGATCGCGCGGCATCGCCGGGTGCGACGGGATGCCGCGATTGAAATGCGTGAACATCGTGATGATTTCGGCCTCGCGGCCCGTTTCCCGCAACACGTCGCGCAGCAGAATGTGCTTGCCGGAGCACGAGCCCAGGTTGTTGGCGATGATCTTCACCGGGTCGCGCTCGCCGGTCGACCCGTATGGAATGCGGCGCACCGCATGGTAGACATCGGACAGCGCGGTGGACGAGCCTGCCTCGACGTGCCGCCTCAGGAAATCCGTGTAGCTGGCCTTCGGCATCGACGTCCCTTGCTACACGGCAAGATATTCCACGAGCACGTCGCGCTTAAGTGCGTCCTTGGCGAGGTCGGCGACGATGCGTCCCTTGTCCATCGCGTACGCGCGCTGCGCCATCCGCTCGATCAGGCGCGTGTTCTGCTCGACCAGCAGAATCGTCAGCGCCTCTTGCTGATTCAATCGAACCAGCGTTTCTCCGATCTCCACGACGATGCTCGGCTGGATGCCGAGCGAGGGCTCGTCGAGCAGCAGCAACTCGGGATGTCCGACCAGCGCCCGGCCGATCGCGAGCATCTGCTGCTGGCCGCCGCTGAATGTTCCCGCCGCCTGGCGCCGGCGTTCATGCAGGATCGGGAAGTACTCGTACACGAGGTCATAGCGCGGTGACGGCTTCGCCCGATTGATCGTCTCGCCCATCATCAGGTTTTCCTCGACCGTGAGCTCGGGAAAGACGTCTCGTCCCTGCGGCACGTAACCCATGCCGAGCGCCGCACGCTGATCCGCTCGCAATGTCGTGATTGGCGAGCCTTTGAGGTTGACGACACCCGCGCGCGCCGGCAAGAGGCCGATCACCGTCTTCATCAGCGTCGATTTGCCCACGCCGTTGCGGCCGATCACCGCGACAATCTCGCCCGCATCGATCGTGAGGCTCACGCCTTGCAGAATGTCGCCGCTGCCATAACCGGCGACGAGATTGCCGACGTCGAGCAGCACGCGATACACGCTCAGAACTCTCCGAGATAGATGCGGCGCACTTCGTGATTCGCCTCGATTTCATCGAGCGTTCCTTCGCTGAAGATGCGCCCGTAATGCAGCACCGTCACGCTGCGGCCGATCTCGCGCACGAACGTCATGTCGTGCTCGACGACCAGCACGGCGAGC
>Ga0157372_10007351_pt1 | contig 11719 bp, 9 predicted proteins | sample C55metaG_FD_115307 | JGI IMG/M metagenome (GOLD analysis project Ga0157372, IMG submission 115307) | Corn rhizosphere microbial communities from Kellogg Biological Station, Michigan, USA - C5-5 metaG | ecosystem: Host-associated > Plants > Roots > Rhizosphere > Soil | place: USA: Michigan...
GATTTATCGTCAATAATGATAGGCAGACTCTCGCGCAGCCCTCAGCCCATTAGGGGTTTCTCGCTTGGATATCGTGTGCCAATTTTTGAGTGTCGTCTTTCTCTTGGGAGCTGAGTGATTGCGCGTCGTCTTGTGCGAAAAGAATGATTCTGCTGGCTTTCTTGGCATTGCGTTTTTCTAAGAGCACTTTGGCATACCGATAATGCGCCATCCAGCGGGTATGTGCCGGATATTCAAATTTCTTAATGTCGTCATTCACATATTGCAGCTTGCGTAACGCTTCGTCCAAGCAGCAGCGACCAGCACCCTCGTCCTCGATCGCGGAAAAGATGCGACCCTGCATGTAAGAGTCCTGCTGACTTGTGGCTGGTTTGGAAGGCTTCTTGTCGGCCGCGTGTCCCGTTGTGGGGAAGATCAAGACAAGGCAAACCGCAGTCATGGAACAAATTTTCATGGCGGGCATTATATCCTCGCCGACCCAAAACCGCGCGCGGCGTCGCTAATTTGCCCTTGACTTCTGTTCCTGGCGATAGCAAATGCCAAAGGGTCAAATGAGTGATATGGCGATTTTTCGCCAACCCAGCCCCTAATTCATCCATCGGGTCATTTGCCGGGAGTCGGTGGTGGCGGTGGTGGCTGTAAAAAGTTATTCAACTGCGCAGTTGTAAGCTCATAGGTGACGCCCACCCTCAACCAACAATACAGCGCAAACGCAGCCACGAGAGTGCCAACCAGCAAGGAGACCGCGAGTCTCCTCGAAGGAAGGTGAGCCGGTTCGTCCGCTTTCCTCGCCACAAAAACTCTCCCTATTGGCAGAGCTAGTCCAATCACCATCAGCAAGAAAGCAAAAGTTAACTCCACGACATCTCGCTGGAATCCCGGCCCTAACATCGCATCGGTGAGCCACTCGAAAAACGTGAATGAGGAGCGTTCGCGGATGAGTAACGGAACGATGGAAAGGATAAAACGTGGAAACGCCCAGAACCACACGAGGACAAACATCACGAACCACGCGGTGCGAGACCGCTTCGCATAACCCGTCCACACAACGATTAGCCCGATGAGAATAATTGCCAGCGATGCGATGGTTTGAGCATCTCCCCTGAACCCGTTTTCATCGATGGGAGCCAGTAGAAGGTGATTTAGAGAGAAGTAATTCCACAAGGACGGTCGAACGAAATAAAGCAGCGCAACCGTATGAAGCAGACTGCTAATTAAGACCGAGTCGAGGCGTAGTCTCATGGCAGTCCTGCCTGTAAGAAGATGCCTGCGAACCACTTCTACACCAAGACGCGACGATTTGCTAGTCAGTTGTCGAAATCAGGCGTGGGTGTTGAAAAAGTCTGTGATGGGAAGGAACTATTCCCCGTATCCGGGCAATCCAGTGTTCCATTCCACTTCAGCTAAGCGACGCTTCCGTAGTAGGTGTAATTGATCGGCTGAGGAACCGCACCAATCGTTTGATGTTCTGGGCCACCGCTGCCAGGAAGAACTGTTCCCGCACGAACTTCAGTCTGCGTAGACGCAAGCGCCGCAATCCGATCTGATTCTTCAGTTCTGCGAACAAGGCTTCCACCTTCTTTCTTTGGCGCTGTGCTTTGGCGAACTCTGGCGTATTGACCAACTCCCGCGCACGTTGTCGGGCTGGTTCGTTTTGGTGGATGATGAGGCCGCGGAAGGCAGCGCTGGTGCATTGTGGTCGGAGCGAGCACGGGCCACACTTCTTGCGTGTCCCGATGTAGTTGAAGGCGCGATTGCGATAAACACGGCCACCGTAGTTGAGGAACTGGCCGGCAGGACAGAGATAGCGATCGTTTTCCGGTTCGTAGGTGAAACGCTCGGGGCCAAAGAAAGGGCTCCTCTTGCGGTGGATACTGTCACGGGTCCGCATGTAGGGAGTAACGCTCCGATCAGCTAGCCATTGCAAGAACTCGCCGTTCCCGTAGGTCGTATCGGCCGCCAGCGATTCCGGTTCTCGTCCTTGCCATTGAGCGAAACGGGCGAGCATGTCTTGCGCGGCTATGGTTTCCTGACTCATGCGCGCCGCCGTAGCTTGCACTCCCACGATCACACAACTGTGATTGTCCACAAGATAGTTGTCGTAGTATCCCAGTCGGGCCGGAGTTCCACCCTTGGTAGCGTAGGTCGCATCGGGATCTGTGGTCGAGACTTGATCTTGCTGATGCAACGGTTCGTCGGTGGGATTCTGCTGCTCCAGTTCGACCAGATACTGACGCACGGTTTGGTTCACTTGCGCCGCTTCCGCTAACTGCTGCCGTGGAATGCGGCTCTCTTTCGCCGCATTGGCCTCCACGAAAGTGCCGTCCACCGACAAATGCTGGCCCTTTACCAGCCCGACTTCCACACACTGCCGAACGATCTGCTCGAACAACTGCTCAAACAGCTTCGACTCTTGAAACCGTCCGTGCCGGTTCTTGGAGAACGTGGAGTGATGCGGAATCTCCTGATCGAAGCCCAGGCCGGTGAACCAGCGCCACGCCAGATGCATACGCAGTTCCTCCACTAGTTTCCGTTCACTCGTGATGCCGTACAAGTAGCCGATCAGCAGGATGCGCAGCAGAAGTTCGGGATCAATGGAGGGACGGCCGGCATCGCTGTAACTCGCTTTCAGCTTCTCCCGCACAAAAGCAAAGCTGATGTGCTTTTCAATGAGCCGCAGCAGATGAGTCTCTGGAACCTGATCTTCCAGGCGGAAGTAGTAGAACAGCCCTTCGGAGCGGTCGTGTTGCCCCATCATGATCAGCAGGCCTCCAAAAATGAAAATCCAACAAAGCATGTTGACGTCTTAACATGCTTTCGCTAAATCTCACCTGCTAATCGACGTGACTTTTTCAACACCCACAGGCAATAGCGCTCATTGACTCAGGGAGTTCGTGGTTGCCCACTTGTGCAAGCTGCTGTGAACGCCCGGGCAAAATTGTTGCGATACGACATCTAGCGAAGAACCATTCACGATATTTAGCCAGCGAAACTGCAGGGCTAGATTTCGTCGCATCAGGAGTTCGGGGTTTGTGAGGCAGCGGCTGCGGCGGATTGCTTTCGGCTGTGCCAGTAGCCCAAAACCGCAAAAAGAAGGACGGCAGGTAAGCCAGTCAGCCCGCAGGCGATAAAGAAAATGCCGTAGCCATGAATGAGGCCGTACGTCCTGCCTAGACTTTCGACCTCGGCGCCCGAAAATCCCTTCAAGATCTTTCCCAGCCAGGCGTAGGTCGAACTCAACAGCGCATACTGCGTGGCGGTGTATCCAATGCTAGTGAGACTCGACATGTAGGCTATGAGTGCGACGCCTGCAAAGCTGATGCTGAAGTTATCGCCTGCCATAACCGCCGCGAAGAGGCGAGTGCTCGTGCCTGAGAACGCAAGCGTCGCGTACGCGGCTATTGCAGCAGCCTGCAGAATGCCTCCGATGATGAGCGCGCGCATGTAGCCAAGTTTCAGCGAACAAAACCCGCCGGCTGCGATGCCTGCAAACGTAGCAATAATTCCGATTGAGCCGCGCACCGCCCCGACTGTTGCCTTCGAAAGACCGATGTCGTGGTAGTAGGGATTGGACATGGGACCCATGATGTAATCCGGCAACCGGTACAGGCTAATTGCCGCCAACATCACCAATGCAAGCCATCCATGTGCGCGGAAGAACGCGATGAACGGTCCTACAACCGCGTCAAAGAAACCGCGTGCCGTCCAAAGCGGCGCTTCGATCTGTTTCTTGTGGACTATCGCATCCGCACGCTCCGGTTCCTTGGCGAACCAAGTCGCGGCCATTCCAACAGCCATAGCTGCGCCATAAATACCGTAAGACAAGCGCCAGCCCACGGCTGCTGCTACGACAAGGATGAGCGAATCCGTAGCCAGAACGGCGAGACGGTAGCTGAACTGATAGGCAGACGCGAGCAGTCCTTGTTCATCGCCATCGTCTGCTGACTCAATGCGCCAGGCATCGACGACAATGTCCTGGGTCGATGAAGCAAACGCGACGACGAGCGCCAGAGCGCCTAGGCGGCCGAGCCCTGCGTTCGTGCCCACTCCGCCCATCGCGCACAGCGCCATGCCGACGAGAATTTGCGAGAACATCATCCATCCGCGCCGATGTCCAAGCCGCTTAAACAACGGCAAATCGACGCGATCCATGACCGGCGCCCACAAGAATTTCAGCGAATAGGCAATGCCCACCCACGAAAGAAATCCGATCGCCGTCAGCGAGGTATGTTCATCGCGCAGCCAGTAGCCGAAAGTATTGCCGACCAGAAGAAAGGGAAGTCCAGAAGAAAATCCGAGCAACAACATCGCAAGGGTTTTGGGCCGCAGGTAATCGGAAATCCGGTGCTTATGCGAACTCACGCGTTCATTGTCTCGCATGGATCGACAAAATGCGTTAGTAAAGCAGTTTCAGCGAGAACTGGATTTGGCGGGAACTGCCGGCAGTCTTGCTGATCATCCCGAAGCCGCTACCGGTCACGATGTTATTGGGCAGGCCAAAATTCACGATGTTGAAGACGTTAAAGAACTCGGCGCGAAATTCGAGCGTACCGAGCTCGGCGTTGCCGCGGCGTCCGAATGGGGTGTCTTTGATTAGAGCAACATCAAAGTTGTGAAAGCCAGGCCCGCGGAAAGTATCGCGTCCTAGCGTTCCGAAATAGCCCTGATTGGGCCCCGTACCGCCAGGCAGATTCACCGGAACAAAGAAGAACGAATTGTTGTTTGTGCCTCGCCCAAAATAATCCTGGCGAACTGCCCTGCTGGTTGAGAAGTGTGGCATGGTGACAAGATCCGGACGATCTGCGCCCGCCGAACCCGCGCCGGTCTGCTGAACTCCTGAGTAGACGCTGAACGGCGAACCAGTCATCAGCGTCGTCACGTTCAAAAATTGCCACCCGGAAGTCAGAGTCTTTCCCAAAGGACGCAGGAAGTTGATGTGATCCAGCGGCAGAAGTTGAATCACACTTGCCGCGAAAACGTGGGTGACATCGAAGGTTGATGGTCCTTTTTCCGCGCTCGGGTCCCAGGGATTCTGAGGACCGGTCTGCAGAATTGTCCCCGCGGAACCCGCTCCCACGATCACCGCACTTGTGTCGTCGAGTGACTTGGAAAACGTGTAGCTCGCCTGGAGCCCGAGACCAAGACGAGCCGAGTTCTTCGTGAGACTCGTTTGCAACGAGTGATAGCTGGAATGAGAGCCGCTGGTGATGATGGTTTCGGCCCCGTACCCTCCGGTTGGATTTCCAGCCGAATCGAAGCGGGTATAGGGTGCAAAACCTGGGCCAGCACCACCGTACCCATTGGGCGAATAGGCCCTAGGTAGATGGACGCCAGCCGTGGCGACATAGGCAGTGCTGAACTTCACGTCGCCGAAGTCGTGATCGACGCCTAGCGTGTAGGAACCGATATAGCCATTGCGGAAGTCGCGCGCTAAACCGCTGACCGGCACCAATTGCACTTGGTGCCCAGGGACCTCAGCGGTGATGTCGGCCTGCAGACGATCTAAATCAAGCACAGTATTAGGCCGAACGCTTTGCGTCGTTCCACCGGGAAACACCGGTTGACCGTTCGTCGCATACGCGGTTGGAACCTGCAGTGGAACGATGGTATTGCTGAACGGGACGGAGATGCTGGGGGTTGCGCTGACAAATGCCGGATAGACAAAAGGGACGCCGGCAGTGAGGAAATTGTCTTGCCATAAATTCGGCAGCAGAGTCGTAATTGCGCCACCTGCGTGCACGACGGTGTGAGGCGAGATCGAATAGTCGAGCGCGAGCCGAGGGCCAAACCCGGACCAGTCCTGGTTGTACGGGGGCTGCGGATCAACCACAAAACTCTGCTGCGCGCTGTGGTCCCAGTAAGGCGCCGGCCGGCCGCTCGCATCCGTGAAGACAGTAGTTGATGTACGCTTTGTAGCCTCGTGGATGCGGCTGTTCACTTCGTAACGCAAACCATACGTCAACGTGAAATGCGATGTCGCCTTCCACGTATCCATGTAATAGAAGTTGTAGGCTTCGCGGCGAACCCCAGCTTCGTTGAAGCGGTTGCCAATGGGAGTGATAGCAGCAGCAGCAAAAACACTGTAGGAATAAGGACTGGCGGTGAGCAGGCCAACAAGAGAGTCGGGCAATTTGTCGCCGGGGTTGATGTTGTGGGTTCCGCTTGCCGACGGAATGAATACCGGGGAGTAAGCCGCGCCACCGCCGAAAGTGTAGGTGCCGTTGGGGTTCAATCCAAAGATCGTTGAATCGCGATTGACGCGAATTTCGACACCAAACTTAAAACTGTGTGCACCGCGAATCGCGAGCATATCGTGCTTCAATTGGTAAAGATTCCCGTATGAACCGAGGATTTGCCCGGACGGAGCATTGAACGCTTCGAAGAGTCCGTCCCCAAAAGTGATGCCGGGGTCCGTGTGGTCGGTCGCCGGAAAGAAGGGCGTGCTGCGGATGTAGCCAATGGATGTGTCCGATGTAAAGTGCGGGCTCATGGTACGCGAATACTTCACGACTGCGTTGCGCTGATGATCGAAGAACTGAACCGCAAAACGGGGATCGATCGCCGTTTGATCGGGGTTGTTGATCGGGCCGGTAACTTGATTGAGACTGAAGCGCGTTAGCAGGTTCGCTTTGTCGGAAAGACGGTGATCCACGCGAACGGAAAATTGATCGGTGGTAGTTACAACCTTCGAAGAGGTGGCGTAGGTCCGCGGGCCGAAGCTTCCGTTGGGCGTGTTAGGCAGCGGGTAGGCATTTAAGATTGGCACGACGGCGGCATTCACCGGCACAGTAAGCGTGTCACCGGGATACGTTGTGGTGTCGATGCCCTGGCGCTCGGCTTTAGTGGGCACGCGAACCACCTGGGTTGTCCCGAGGACCTGCCGAAATCCCTGATACTCGCCGAAAAAGAAGGTGCGATCGCGGCCGTCGTAGGCCGGAAGCACCACCGGCCCACCGATGGTGAATCCAAATTCGTTGCGCACAAATGGCGGGATGCGCCGACCACTGATGGATTTCGGCGGATCAAAATAATTGCGTGCGTCGAAAGCGGCGTTGCGCACGAATTCGAAAACGGTGCCATGAATCTTGTTCGTGCCTGAATTGGAAACCACATTCGTATAACTGGCGGCTCCATGGCCGATGTCCGCCGGCATCACGCCTGCATTGCCCTGCACTTCGTGGATCGCGTCGACGTTGAAGTTGGAAAAAGTGGCTCCGCCCATCTCAGGATCGGTAGTGTCGGCGCTGTCCATGGAAAAAACGGTTGCAGTGCCGCGTTGCCCGTTCACTGCAAATTGTTGAGTAAAATTGGCAGCGCCGTTGGCGTCGGTCATCGTTCCCGCGGCGAGCAACAAGAGTTTGCTGAAGTCGCGCGAGTTCAGTGGCAAGCTGGAAACTTCACTGCCCGAAAGGTGCTCGCCGCCCGAGGAACTTGCTGACTCCGTCTGGGGATCTGAAGTCGCAGCGGTGATCACACTGAGCACCCCATCTTGACTTGAAAGTCTTAGGTTGAGAGCAAGTTTGGGGCTTGCATCGACGTGAATTGGCTGGCGCGCCATGTAGAGATTTGTACCAACGGTAATTTCGAGATCGTAATCAGCGGAAGCCAGGACCTGGAATGCAAATCCTCCTGCGCGGGAAGTGGTAGCGGTGAAACGATTTCCGTCACCTCTGGAACGTAGGACAATCGCTGCGCCGCTTACCACGCTTCCCTGCTCGTTCCGGAGAGTTCCGCTCAAAGATGATGATGACGCGAGAACCGCAATAGGACTGCCGATGAGAAGAAAAAATGCTAGCACCCGAGGCGACATGTCTGGATTATAGGGCTCCATGTCACGGGCAAAAAGTGTCTTGCAGCCTGCTATCCAGTTATGTGAATAGCACCACCACGTTATAAACCATTTGCAGCGCCACGGCCGGCGCGAGCCGCCGGGTTTTCTTGAACAGCAACGCATTACTGCCCCGAGCAGGCCGTATTTCTGGCTTCCATGAAAGCGCTTTTCGCTGTTATTCTCGGTGCTGCTTGGATGGACAAACCTATGATAAAGAAGACGTCCCGCAGTCGGGTTTCATCCGGAAAGCGCGGCTCTGCCGACACAGTCGATGAATACTTTGTCGCGGTTCCCAAGCCCGCGCGCAAGATGCTGGAAAGCATGCGCTCGGTGATTCGCTCGGCAGTGCCGAAGGATGCGATCGAAGTCATCAGCTACCGCATTCCGGCGTTCCGCCAGAAAAAGATAATCGTGTGGTATGCGGCTTTTTCCGGCCACTGCAGCCTCTTTCCGACAGCGGCGGTGATCGACGAGTTCAGGGACGAACTAAAGAACTACACTATCTCCAAGGGGACGATCCAGTTTCCGCTCGACAAGCCACTCCCAACCGCATTGATCAAGCGCATTGTGAAGGCGCGAGTTGCTAAATTGAATGAATAGCCGCCGCATCAACTCATAGCGACTTAAATTGCCAGCAACCCAGTAGCTGTGAATAGATTGTTCTTCAGCAGCCAGGGAGCGTTCTGGTTACGCGTGAGCCGCTGTCGTCATCTCTTGAACGTCCTCTGCTAACAACGTTTGCTTCATATGTTTCGCGATCTCCTCGATCTGTCGGATTTGCTCGGCCGCATGCCCCGGCAGCGTTGCATCCTGCAATCCGAGGCCGCAAGAGAGGAAAAGTGCTGTGAGATCGTCTTTAAGGTCGGCGTTCAGCGCCGAGCATGCTTGTCGACGCGCAATCTGTATCTCCCGTTTTCTCTGTTCCAGTGAGGTTCCCACCGCCCTCACGATGCGGTCCAAGTCACTGATGGCAAAGTTAACGGTGATCGGCGCGGCGCTGCCGAGATGTTGAAAGATAAACTCTGCCTGGCTTGGCCAAGCCTCACATAACAGCTGATCGATTAGCACGGCGAAAAAAACATTCGCCTTTAGTTCCTGGCAAGCCTGTTCCAGGTTCGCAACAATTCGCACCGGTTGATCGAACTCGCGTTCCAAGGTCTGCCCGCATTGTTGAGCTTTGTCTGAGGACCACACTAAAAGAAACATGCCAGATATATCGCACTTTTTAAGCCAAACATGAGCAGTTGATAATGAACAGATTGCGTCAGCCAGGGAACGTCTTCTATTCCAAATCGAAACTTTTTCGACCCGAATTGGGCTAAATATCGGTGCCGTACTCCTTCAATTTTCTATAAAGAGTCGTCTTCCCGATTCCGAGCAGCTTCGCGGCCATGAGTTTGTCACCGTTAAGGCTCGCGATAGCGTTCTCGATGGCGTGCTTCTCAAGCTCATATAACGGAACAATTCTCTTTTCAGTCGCGAGATTGCTGGTTAACTTCTCCGGAGCGCCCGTAATAGTCGTTGGAAGATCTAATCTCTCAATGAGCCGGCCCGAGTTCAACGCGCAGCAGCGTTGTAGGCAATTCTCCAGTTCCCTGACGTTCCCTGGCCAGTCATAGGCCAGAAGACCCTTCATGGCGTCATCGCTAAGTTCGTAGCGGCATCTATTCTCTTGCGACAGGCGCTCCAAAATAAACGTCGCCAGCAGGGGGATGTCCTGGCGGCGCTCTCTCAAAGGCGGGATCCGCACGCTCAGCACGTTCAGGCGGAAATACAAATCTCGGCGAAATGCTCCCTCCAGTACGGCCTGCTGGAGGTCGCGGTTGGTGGCGGCGAGAACTCGCACGTTGATCGGCACGCTCCTGGTACTTCCAACCGGCCGAATCTCCTTCTCCTGCAGCGCGCGTAGCATCTTCGCCTGCAAATCCACCGGCAACTCGCCAACCTCGTCGAGGAACACCGTTCCGCCCTCCGCGATCGCCAGTAGCCCTTCTTTTGCCTGGGCCGCGCCGGTAAATGCGCCTTTCACGTGACCGAAAAGTTCGCTCTCGATTAGCGTTGGTACCAGCGAACCGCAGTCCACCGGAATAAACGGCTTGTCCCGAAACGGCCCCGAAAAGTGGATAGCCCGCGCCACCATCTCTTTCCCCGTGCCACTCTCGCCCAGGATCAGCACCGGATGCATGCTATGGGCGGCTTTCGCGATGATTCGATACAACTTGTCCATCTCGGGAGCACGCCCGATGATGTTGCCGAAACCTTGCTTCGATTTCAGCTTCTCGCGCAGTAGCCGATTCTCTGCCTTCAAATGCAGGTGCGAAGCCGCATGCTCCAGTGCGACAGTCAGTTCCTCCAGAGTGAACGGCTTGCTGAGATAGTCGAATGCGCCCGCCTTCATCGCCTCGACCGCTGCTTCAACGCTGTTACTGGAAGTAACGACTACCACCTCCAGGTCGGCGCGCAATGCCTTGATCTGCCGCAGTGCCTGCACGCCTGTCAGGCCGTGCAACTTGCAGTCAAGGAGTACAACATCGATATCCTGGCCGTCCAACATGCGCAAGGCCTGGTCCGTGGACTCTGCCGAGATTGCGCGATAGCCCAGCGAAGTGGCCACCGCTCGCGACATTTCCCGCAGCGTGCGATCTTCTTCTACGATCAGCAGGTTGAGAAGTCCCGACGACGTGAGCGGCTGAGGAAGCACCGGAGAGGCAGCAATGGCGGCAGTCATACCTATTCACCTCGACATTCCCAGGCTGGAACTTCGGACGAACTTGAATGAGGAGTGCTTGTTTGCGACCGGACAGTTTCAACGCAGGAATGCACTCCCTGTCTGGGAATCCTAGGCGCGCTGGTTTTCCCTGTTTAGGACTATTGACCACGCTGACTGTGACGAATGAACAACTGGCCTAGGACAAAAGCTGTGACAATTTCGCGAGAATGTCGGCGGGCTCGGGACGCTCCATGTAGTCCGCATTCACCGAGGTGTAAAGAACTTCTGTGGTTTGCCGGCCAGCGTTCCCAGACTTCTCTGCGAGAATGTAGGTCCCCGGAATAGGAAGCTCCCAACTCGAGTCTCCATTTATGAATGGCAGGTTCACGAAGGCACGCCGATACACTTCCTGTTGATATTCGGGCACGCGATACACCAATCCGAACTTTCGCGCGATCTGATTGCCGGAGTCGCTTAGCAGCGGAAATTGAAGTTTGTGCTGGTCCGCCATCAAAAACGATTGGTGCGCAGTCTGCGGCGAGATCGCCACGACTGAGGCCGCGAGCTTTCCCATTTCGGGAACGATGGCGTTCATGGCTTCCATCTGGCCGACACAGAACGGGCACCAGCGTCCGCGTATGAAGCACACGACGATCGGTCCCCGAGCTACCAGTTCCGCAGAACGCACCAGCTTTCCGTTTTGGTCGGGAAGTTCAAAGTCCGGTGCCGGATCGCCTCGCTTCAGTGCCTTCTCCGCGATAGCTGCCCGCTTCAGTTCCTCGACCACCTTCGCATGGATCGCCTGAATATCGGCCGGAACGTAACGCGCGATGAGTTCGCGCCGCTCCGCGAAAATTTCGTACAAGCGCCGCGAGCCTATGTCCGGAGACGATTCTTGAAGAGAACGCCACTTCATGAGAGCCTTTAGCCTTCAGCCATCACTCATCAGCCATTAGGAACACCGGAATCCCTGATGACGCCAAAAACGTTTCCAATAAAGAAGGCGCATGCTCACGCACGCGCCTCAGAATTCTACGGTTTCGCGAACGACCAACGACCAACAACGAACGACGCCTTATATCTACCTTCCAAAATACTTCGCGTTCTTTTCCGCGTAGTCCTTCCACTTTTCCGGCAGATCATCGAGCGCAAAGATCGCCGACACCGGGCAAACGGGA
>Ga0157372_10007354_pt1 | contig 11717 bp, 4 predicted proteins | sample C55metaG_FD_115307 | JGI IMG/M metagenome (GOLD analysis project Ga0157372, IMG submission 115307) | Corn rhizosphere microbial communities from Kellogg Biological Station, Michigan, USA - C5-5 metaG | ecosystem: Host-associated > Plants > Roots > Rhizosphere > Soil | place: USA: Michigan...
GATCAATGTTAATTCGCGGGCACCTTTCGGATCGTTGTCGGTGTAGTACTTGACGAACGATCCATAGCTGGCCTTCGCGCGATCTTCCTGACCTATAAGCGCGAGCAATTCGGCGTGTCGCAAATCGCTCTCGAGTTTGTCGGCTTGTGCGTTTGCTTTTTCGGAGTCAGTGGCGGCTCGCTCGAACTCAGCGATCGCTTCCGTGTACTTGCCAGTGATTGCGAGTGCTTCGCCGAGCTCGTGACGCACGCCACCTGTATCGGGTGTTTTTTGAAGAAATCGCTTTGCGGTAGCTTCGGCTTCGAGGTAGCGCCCCGTTTCGATGAAAACACGGAGCAGTGCGCGTTGGGCCACTGTGTCGTTTGGGTTCGACACAAGGCGCGCGCTAAGCAGCTTGAAGGCGTTGTCGTAGTCGCCTTTCTTGAGTTCGGCGAGGCCAGCCAGTTCTCTTTGAGAATGGACCAGGGGAATCGATAAGACGCAAGCGGCGAGCAGAAAGACCCCCGCAAAGGCGCAAAGACGCAAAGAAAGAAAGGGTTTACCTTTGCGGCTTTGCGCCTTTGCGAGGAAAACTTTGTTAGCCATCTTCATTTCACGAGCCCGCTTGTTTGATGGAACGATTTACCTTTGCCAGTTCGATAAAGAGACGCTCGAGGTTCGCCTCATACTCGCCTTCCGGCATGCTTTGCTTCCGCGCGATCAGTTGCTCAATCTCACCTTCCAGCCGCGAACGTTCTTTCAACAGCCTTCCAGTAGACGCACTCGCCGCAGCCTCGTCGACGCTCAGCGAATCGAGATACGTGGCGCGTGCCAGCAAGCCTTCTCCTGCTTCGACTTTCTCATGTCCCACGCCGTCGCCGTTGTCGTCGAGCATCGCGTGCTCGGTGGCGAGCCTGCCGGCGCGTTTGTAGAAGTCGTCCGTCAACCGGGTGGCATAAACAAACGCCTCGAGCACCGAAGTGTGTCCGTCCTGATCCGTGTCGCCGTCACTGGCATTCAATGCGGCAATGAAAAAGCCGGTGAAGCGCGTGGCGTTCGTCTCCTGCCCGTTGCGAGTAGCAGTGACGACGATGCGTCCCTTCGCGGCGAGACTCTTGATGAATTCGCCACTCGCACTCGCCATGTTAAAGACCACGATGCGGCGCGTCGGCAGCGCCGAGAGCAGAACGTTATATTCAGAAGCCGCGAGATCTGGTCCAACCAGATTGAACTTCGACTCTTTACCGTCAAACGATCCGTGTCCGATCAGGAAGACGAAAAGGATATTGTTGGCATCGAGTTGAGTCTTCAGCGTCGCGAACGTGCGTTTAACTTCTTCGGCCGTCGCTTGTTTCTCCGTCAGAACGTTGATCTGTTTACTATCAAACCCAAAACGCTCCGAAAGCACGGAGCCCAGCTCCTTAGACCACCGTTCAAATTGTTTCGCGTACTCCGGCTCACCCCCGGCTCCATTAATAATTAACGCAAATTTATTCGGATCTACAGGGCTTTTTTTGTGCGGCGTTTGCGCACAGAGAACTCCAGCGAGCATTAATATGACAACAAATGGAATCCCCCTTTTGTGCATGCTTTGTGTACTAAGCAAGCCCTTCGCGTTTACGCAGGAACCACTCCGCACTTAACAACCCGATGATCAACATAAAATTTATCGGCATGTCCCAGAGGTCTTTGGTTACACGCTCCGAATACGGCGATTGACGGTAAATCAGATCGTCCAGCAACGACTGCGCCTCGCCGGCCGTGTAGTACTTCCCGCCTGTCTCCGCCGCGATTCGCTTTAACAGATCGCTATTCTGCGCGGCGCTGTAGTATTCGCGATTCAGATCGCTGACGAGCATATTTGATCTGGCGCTCAACTGACCGAGGCTCGCGCTGTTGCCGATGAGTTCGATTCGGTGGTCGCCCAGCTCATCAGCCTTGAATTCCCCTGCATACGTGTTCACGGAATTCAGCGTCGTGAACTTCAACGGCACGTCGACGACCAGACCCGATGGTTTCGTTACTCGCGCGGTCGCATGTGCATCGCCCACCGGATTGAACTTCTTATCGCGAATATCGGCCACGATACTGACCATATCGTCGAGCGCGTAGACTTCCTTTTCGGTGCCAATCTCAACCTGCTGTGGCGTTCCACTCACGAGGTAGCGAAGCATCTGTCGCCAGAACGTTTCGTGAGCGTTATTCTTCGAATCCATTTTCATGCGCCAGCGCCAGGTATCGGCTGCCGTGAGTGCAAGCGTCTGTCCGCGACCGTATCGTTGTTGAATCAGCAACGGCGCGACTAGTGTCCCGGATCCTTGAACGCGCCGCGCTTCCAACAACACTGACGCGCCTGGCTTGATGTTCGTCAGTACTTCCGACACGGAGATCGGAGCCATCTCGTTCCACGCTTTTTGATTCGCGCCGCGATCTTCGTTCAGACGCGTGATCGGATGTGTTTGACCGGCGCCAGTGAGCACCGGTTTGTAAACGGGTGTAAACGAATTCGCATCGTCCACGGATTCTCCGGTCAACGATACCGGAAGCAGATCCTCGATGGGGGTGCCTTTGTACTTCCCGCCATCGAAAGCGAGTCGACCACCAATCGCCAGCAGTCCTCCACCACGTCGTGCGACAAAAGCTTCGATGCTGCGCAGCTCATCGGCAGTGAAGAAACCAGCCTCGACGCTGCCAATAATCAAACCGTGATACGAGAAAAGCTCTTCTTCCGTTTTCGGAAAACCGGTGGCGAGCTCTGTTTGCGCACCGACTCCCTGGCGATAAAACTTGTTCTCACCCGTGCGCTGAAGCGAGACGACCGTCACGTTCTTCTCATTCGGCTGGATCGATTCGCGAATCTTCCCGAGCTCCCAACGCGGCTCTCCTTCAACATGAAGAATGCGCAACGGTCCTTCAATCACTTCAACCAGCGAATCCTGCTTGTTGTTTTCAACAGTCAACTCGCCGTCGAGTGGAGTAACCTCAACTGTGTAGCGATGAATGCCGGGAGTTGCCGGTGTGATCTCCAGATTAACTGCCTGCGTATCGTTACCGCGCAAATTAACTTCTTCTGTTTTGATCGCGTGGCCATCCTCGCGCACGTTCAGAAGAACTTTCGTTGCACCGTATCCACTGAGACCCACGATCGTTTCGATGTTCAGTCTCGAGCCAACGAGAACACGTCGCGGCATGTTCACGCGCGTCAGTTCCGCATCCATCGGTCGAGCGGTGTTGCCCACGCCGACAGTGAACACCGGGATATCGCGCGCGCGGAGTTCTCTCAAAACAGCGGCGAGATCGCGCGGCACGTTCGACGCGCCGTCAGTTGCAAGCACCACAGCAGAAAGCGGCATACCTGAAGAACGTTTGATCGTCTCGTCCAATGCGCCCGCGAGATCGCTCGTGCGTCCCTCGCCGAAGAGATCGTTTCCGTCTTTCAGCCGTGCGAGTCCGCCGGCAAATCCGTAAAGATTTGTTTTAAATTTTCGGTCGAGTTGATTAAGGAATGATTCTTTTCCGGGAGTGTTGTTGAAAAGCGATTGCTTAACAGTGTCCAGACGAGTGGCGCCGCCCGGCACGTCGCGCAGTTTCATGCTGACCGAATCGTCGATCACCATGGCGACGTAACTGCTGCGCGGAATCACCGACGAAACAACGACGACGGGTCGCAGCAGCAGTACGACCATCAGCGTGAGCAGGGCGACGCGCAAGCCGATGAGCGTGGCGGTTGTTCGTTTCGATAAGCGAACACGTGGACGCAGGTAAATACAATAAATAAAGGCCGCAACAAGCAGAATGATTAGCAGCAGGAGCAGGACACTCGGACGCACGTCAAACCCAAACCGGCCGTTAGTAAAAACGGCCTGCTCATGTCCGAACAGAAACCGTACGAGTTGGTTCATTTGTGGTGCTCGCCATTATACACGGCGACTTGCGACGACGTTGTCTATTAGTAGCTATAGAGAACTTAGCGGTTGTTTGGGTCAACAGCATGACAACGGATTTATTTTTTTGGATCGCCGGCTCCAAAGTTCGGTTTCTCTGTGCAACCTCTGAGTTCTCTGTGTCTCTGTGGTTAATTTTGTCTAAGCAGCAGTTAACCACACAGAGAACGCAGAGGTTACACAGAGAAAACGGGAATGGTGTAAACTCCGACGCCGATGAACCCCAGACACGGTACCTACACGCTTCTCGCACTATTATTAATAGCATCCCTGATCTTCGGAAACATTTCCTCGTCGACAGGCACGGACGAACCAGCGAGTGAGGGACGACCGATCACGCCCGCGGGTTCTTTGGTGCAGGACCTCACGACACGGCAGGCCGCCGTCGGCGCTTTGCCGGTCGATTTTATTCGCAGTCCTGACAAGTTAGGGCCCGGCGGAGACGGTCGCTTTTTGATCGCGGTCAACAGCGGCTACGGAATTCAGTTCAATGCTACGGCAAATCGTGGTCAGCAGTCGCTTTCAGTCATCGATCTGAACGCGAAACCGGCCGCGGTGGTCCAAAACGTCTATTTCCCATCGCCGCAAAGCGTCAACGTCGGCGTGGTGTTCGCACCGAAGCCGCAGGACGACGGTTCGTACGCGCTCTACGTTTCGGGCGGATTTGAAAACAAGATCTGGATCTTCAGCTTTCACCCGGAAAACCGAGCTCCGATCACACCCGCGTCGCCTGGTCCAAACACGAGCGTCGAAGCTCCGTTCATCGACGTGACTGGTTTTGCCTCTGCTGCCAACTCACCTCGATACAACAGCGATCGCGCACCCGTGTATCCGACCGGCATCGCGATTAGTCCTGACGGCAACGCACTCTTCGTCGCAAACAATCTCGGCGACAGCCTCGGCATCATTGAAGATCTGCGCGGCGCTCGCAAACTCGTTCGAATCGATCTGCGGCGAACGAACGATGGCTTTGTTTACCCGTATGGGGTTGTTGTCTTGCCTCGGGATGCGGCGGTCGCAAAGGTCTACGTATCCTGTTGGAATGAAAACTCGGTTGCGGTGGTCGATCCGGGCAAATCGGGCGTGTCGCGGATACAAGTGGGCCGTCATCCCACTGCGATGTTGTTCAATCCGGAACGGACGCGTCTGTACGTCGCGAACTCCAATGACGACACCGTTTCAGTAATCGATACGCAGGCCGATAAAGAAATCGAACGCATCAGCGTGCGTCTGTCTGAAGGTGGACCACCGGGGAACAGTCCTGAAGGTTTGGCGCTCGTTGGTGACGATCTTTTCATCGCGAACGCTCACAGCAACTCGTTGGCGGTTGTTGAGTTCTCCGAGGAGAAGGATGGGCGCAGCAAGGTGCGTGGATTTATTCCCACCGGACAATATCCTTCGGCTGTAGCGGTTGTTGGGCAAACGATTTTCATCGGTAACGGCAAAGGCACCGGACTGCAAAATTCGTCGGTGATCGTAGACAACTCAGGGCGCGTGCCCAACGCGCCGAACGAACGTTTTCCGGTGGGAACGGGACTCAGCGGCAAACAGGGCGGGCAGTACAGCGCGTCGATCGTCGTCGGCAATATCAGCGCTGTGAAAACGCCGGACGAGCCCGCGCTGGCTCGATATACGCAACAGGTCATGCGCAACAATGGTCTGCTTGGTCCACGCCAGACAAGACTGTTTGCCGGTCGTTCTCCGATCAAACACGTGATCTATGTGATTAAGGAGAATCGAACTTACGATCAGGTGTTTGGTGACGTGGAAAAGTCAGGCGACGGCACGAAAGCTGATGGCGATCCGTCGCTCGCAATCTTTGGAACTGGCGAAGCAGCCGCGCGGCCCAACGGACAACGCCAGGAAATCACACCGAATCATCGCGCGTTGGCAAATCGCTTTGGTCTGCTCGATCGTTTCTTTGTGAATTCGGAAGCTAGTCCCGATGGTCACAACTGGTCCACCGCTGCATTTTCCAACGATTACGTTGACAAGGCTTTTCGGTGGCAATACAGCCGGCGCGGACGCACTTACGATTACGAAGGTTTTAATCGTCTGCCAAACTACGAGCCTGTGCGTGGCGTGCCGTCGATGTTTGGACCATCCGTGGAAGCAGAAGATGTGGCCAACTTCATGCGGCGCTTCATACCGTATCTCCAGGGTGCGCGCGACGTCGCTGAACCCGAGACACTGTATCTCTGGGATGCTGCCGCACGCGCCGGATTGACGTATCGCAATTACGGTGAGTTTGTCGCGACGCTTTCGGAAGCGGATGTTAAATCCATCCGAGAGAATCGTTCGAAGTCTTACCCGGACGTGTCACGGACTGTTTCTGCATTTCCAACAAAGAAATCGCTCGAAGCCCACATCAATACTGAGTATCGCAATTTCGATATGGGGACGCCGGACGCATTCACTGTCGATTCATATCGTGCGTCGAAAGAAACGAATGCAAATCCGCTGATTAGTAACTTCAATTCTGACTCGCGTTTTCGTGGCAATTCAAGATTAGGTGTCTGGCTGGAAGAGTTTCGTGCGTTTGCGGCTGAACGTGCAGCAGGTACGGCGGATCGGTTGCCGAACCTGTCGATCGTGCGTTTGTCGAATGATCATACTGATGGGATTGGCGCGCGCCGGCCGACGCCGCAGTTTTATGTCGCCGACAACGATTACGCACTCGGACTGATGGTGGACGCGGTTTCAAACAGTCTTTACTGGAGAGACACGTGCATTGTCGTGGTTGAAGATGACGCGCAGGATGGACCAGATCACGTCGATGCACACCGGTCAGTGGCGGTGCTGATCAGTGCCTATAACCGGCCGGGTACTTTGATTCACGAATTTCATAACACGGTGAGTTTGATTAGAACGATTGAGTTGTTGCTCGGCATCGAACCGATGAACCAGCTCGACACCACTGCGACACCGATCGACATCTTTCGCGCCGAACCGGATCTGCGACCTTACAAAGCGCTGTTGCCCAATGTCGCGCTCGATAATCTGGTGACTCCACCGGCGCGCGATGCGGCCACTGCGTACTGGATGCGACGCACAGAGGAACAGGATCTCGAGCGTGCAGACATGGCCGATCCCGAAACGCTGAATCGCATCATCTGGTTCTCGGTTAAAGGTAACGTCCCGATGCCGTCGATCGCCCGCCTCCCTGCCTTCGATGCCATGCGTCTCGGACTACAAGAAGAGCGTGAAGAGATTGCGGAAGAACGGGCCACAAAAAGGCACAAAGAAGAGTAATTAAGTTGCAAAAATAAATTAAGCGAGTCGATTGGTGTAATCGAAGGTGCGGGTATAGAATGCGGCGTTCACCTCTGAACTTAGCCAACCACTCGCATGCTTCCTCGCTCAGTCGTTATGCTGCGTGGCGTGGCGGATAGACCACCATGAGAGCAAGCACTTTTTTGCCGTCGCTCACCGTGTTGCTCTTGCTTTCTCTTGAAGCATTTGCGCAAAGCCACACGACGGGATGCATCGAGGGGAACGTGCGCGATCAGATGGGAGCAGTGATTGTGCACGCAGAAGTCACGACAACCAGCCTCATCACACGCGAAGAGCGGAAATCGAAAACCAATCATAATGGCGACTTTGTATTCCCGCTCTTGCCGCCAGGCTCATATCGTCTCACCATCAGTGCAAACGGGTTCCAGCAACTTGTTATTGCCAATGTAATAGTAGGCATCACTGAGACAACCCGGATCAACGCTGAGTTGTTAGTTGGTTCAGGACCCGAAGCGTCTCTTACAATCACAACGACAGCACTCACCGAGGCTGATGGACCAACTCTCGGCCGGATCGTTGATTCCCGCGCAGTCTCCGACCTGCCACTCGCGACGCGAAATTACACTCAGATCCTCGCGCTTTCGCCGGGCACCGATGCAGGTCTGGCCGACAACACGGGTGTCGGTCGCAACTCACAAAACATCTCAGTCAATGGCGCGCGTCGAACGCAGAATAATTTTCAGATCAATGGTGTAGACGCCAATACGATCGGCACCAACAGCGCGTTGTTCATCGCGATTCCAGCGCCCGAGACAATTCAGGAATTCAAAGTACAAACATCGCTTTACGACTCGATGTTTGGTCGTGCGGGCGGGGGTAACGTTCAGGCTGTCACGAAGGGAGGTGGCACTGACTTTCACGGAATCGTTTATGCGTACACCAGGCTTGAAAGCTTCAGCGCGAACAATCCTTTTTTGAAGGCTGCTGCAGTCGAGCGACCGGAGCTTGAGCGCAACGTTTTTGGCGCCACACTGAGTGGACCACTCACAAGAAAGAATGCGTTCTTCTTCTTCGCGTACCAGGGCACGGACGAGCGAAACGGTGCATCGGTTAACAGCGTCTCTCCGAGCGTCCTAATCGCAAGCGGCCTGACGGACGATCGCTCGGAACAGACCCTGCGCGCGACTTTCGATCGACCGTCTATTCATCCGGTATCACTGGCGTTGCTGAATGCCAGGCTGCCTACGGGCGCATTTCTGATTCCAACTCCGCAAGCGAACGGTCGGTACTCCGGCTCGGCTCTGTCGCGTTTTGAGGAACATCAAATCAACACCAATGTCGAGTTCAGACTCAGTGATAAAAATTGGTTAACCGCAAAATTCTTCCTGGCAAATGCGCCGTGGACACTGGCGATGTTCAACGGACCGAACGTGCCGGGCTTCGATGACGAACGACAACTCAATCATCGCCTGCTCTCGATTCAGGACATTCATACGTTTCGGTCCAACGTGCTGAACGAAACACGCGTCGGTTACAACTTCGTTCGCAACAACTCGTTTCCACAAGAGCCGATCAAAGACTCTGACGTCGGAATTCGCCGGTCCAACGCGGACAGTTTTCCCGGTTTGCCTCTGATTCGCATCGCACCAAACGCTCGAGGTCTTACGTTCGGCACGGGCTTCGCAAACATCGATTTGCAAGCCACACATCATTCCGCAACCCTTGCCGACGTTATTTCAATGATGCGCGGCAACCACACGATTCGTGCTGGTGTCGAGGTCTTGAATTATCAAGCGACGATCGCATTGAACTTTTTCAGACGCGGCCAGATCGATTTCAACAACTTCTCAGATTTTCTCAGCGGCAACGCCAACGTTTCGTTCCTCGGTTCCGGCATCAACGATCGAAACCTCCGCACGACCGATTACGGCTTCTTCATTCAGGATGACTGGAAGCTATCGCCTCGATGGACCATCAACGCGGGCTTACGTTACGAACTTAATTTGCCCTTCTACGACACGCGGGGACGAATTTCGACTTTCGACCCGTCGCTCTACCGGCCGCGCATGCTGGTCAACAGTGCAGGAATTCCGCAAGGACCACCGGCCGGCGGATTCGTGCAGGCAGGAAACGTCATCCCCGAATACGATCTTGCAGATGTGCCGAACGTTTCCAGGCGCCTGGTAACAAGTATCGACCAAAACGACTTTGCACCACGCATCGGATTCGCTTATTCACCGCTCGCGTCGTCACGATTTGTGCTGCGTGGCGGTTATGGGATCTTTTATTCGCGTGGATCAGCTGGACCACTCAACAACGGTATTCAGTCACCGCCGAACTACATTGTCAGAACCCGAGCTGCTTCGCCCATTGATAATCCCTTCTTCGACGTGCCTTCCGTCGATCAATTCCCAACGTTCATAGAAGGTGCCGCGCTCAGTGGCGTCTTTTTCGATCGAAATTCACGGACGCCCTACTTTCATCAGTACAACCTGAGCACGCAATACTTGATCGGCAAAGACCTTTTGCTCGAAGCGGCTTATGTTGGCGCGCGAGGCGTAAATCTGCCGAGACTCATCGCGCTCAACCAGGCGCGACTTGCGAGCCCACAGCATCCGATAGTCAACGAAGTCACGGGCGCCATCATCACGACGAATACTCCTCAGAATGCTCAACTTCGTGCACCGTTTCAGGGAGTCTTGACGGTCAACTTCAGTCAGGCACAAGGTACCGCACAATCAACTTACAACTCGCTACAGGTAAGTGTGACCAGACGACTTTCGAAGGGGCTGCAATTCCTCGCCTCCTACACTTTCGCGAAGGCGATCGATAACGCTTCCGGCCGGGACGAGTTTGATTTCAGCGCGATACTTGGCGATCAACTCAATAATCGCGCGAACCGCGGTATGTCAGATTTCGATCGCACACATCGATTCGTCGTCAGCTATTTGTGGGACCTGCCTGAACCGGCGTTTGCTCGAGTGCTTTTGTCGAACTGGCAACTGGCGGGTGTCGTCGTCTTGATGTCCGGTCAACCGATCGACATTGTCGACACGGGCGCAGGATCTTTTTACGGCTTGAACAACGGTGTGAATCCGCTGGCGCGACCGAACTGGGTGCCCGGTGCAAGCCGCAACACTGCCCTCAGCAATGTTCCGTCCGGGTACTTTTTCAATCCGTTCGCGTTTGTACGGCCGATGGTAACTGCCGGCCGCCCGATACCTAGCTCAAGCGGTACTGCCGTCGCGAACGCGCTCGGAACCGACATCGGAAACGTCGGCCGCAACGTATTACGCGGGCCGGGACAATACAACCTCGATCTCTCGCTCACGAAGCGCTTTCAGCTCAACGAGTCTAAAAACATCGAATTCCGCGCCGAAGTGTTCAACCTGCTTAACCACGTCAATCTCTCCAATCCCATCAGCGACCTCAACGCAGTCTCCGCAACCGGCAGCTTTGATCCGATTACTGGTCAGATTCTGAATCCCGGGGACTTCGGGCGAATCACCTCGACGAGTAACAACCCGCGCCTCCTCCAGCTCGCCGTTAAGTTCAACTACTGACCTTCGGTGGGGTCCGCGACCGCTTTACCTCATGACCCGCACTTGGATCCGAGTCAGTACCACCTGCGGTAGCGGGTGGGTCAACCGTCCTCAGCACGCATGATTGCAATCGTTGACCCACCCGCTACCGCAGGTGGTACTGACTCGGATCCAAGTACAAACGCATTTTTTCAGACTAATAGCAGCGATGAGAAAACGTTGAGAAAAGACTGAGCCGCTGTTGAGGACATTCTTTCTCCTTCGCTGAATTATCCGCCACGAAAGGAGAAGCTATATGAATAGGACTAATTGCTTCACGTTCTTGATGATTACTTTTTGTTCAGTCGTGGTTATCGCACCCTCGAGGGCCGCGGGTGGAGTACATGCTGGAGCGCCATTTCCCAGCGACCTCTTTACCGTCAGCGATTCAAGTCAGAACACCGGGCTCCGGATCGACTTGCCGAAACCCGATTGCCAGATTCGTCGCTCAGACTGCGAAGACATCGACCTTCTCAACACTCTCGACGGGTTCAACCTGCTGCCGAGATTGTCCATACCTTTCGACGGTGCGATCGATCCTGCGACAGCCACGAGCCAAACAGTCTTTTTGATGGGTCCTGACGGCAAGGTGACGGGGATCAATCGAATCGTTTGGGATCCCGTCACAAACACACTTCATGCTGAGTCCGACGAACTACTCGACCAACATAGTCGCTATGTGCTGATCGTGACTAACGGGTTGCGCGACGCACAAGGTAATCCGATCGAGCCGAGCGAAACGTTTCAGCGGTTCAGGCACGATCTGAATTTGGGCCAGACTGGTGATCGTGATCTGAAGGACTACCGGAAGGCGCTACTTGATGCGATCGAAGCTGCGCGAGGTGTTGGAGTTCAGGAAGCGGACATCGTCGCCGCCAGCGTCTTCACTACACAAAGCTCAACTGCGACGTTGGAGAAGATACGAGACCAGATCAAATCCTCTACGCCCGCCGCTGCCGATTTCAACCTCGCGTTCGAC
>Ga0157372_10007356_pt1 | contig 11715 bp, 5 predicted proteins | sample C55metaG_FD_115307 | JGI IMG/M metagenome (GOLD analysis project Ga0157372, IMG submission 115307) | Corn rhizosphere microbial communities from Kellogg Biological Station, Michigan, USA - C5-5 metaG | ecosystem: Host-associated > Plants > Roots > Rhizosphere > Soil | place: USA: Michigan...
ATCTCGGGCGCTTAGGCGAGGATACGCGGCTGCTGGGGTTGGCCTACTACTTCACGGGGAAGCCCGAGTACGCTGCCCGTGCCGCACTGCTGCTGCGGATGTGGTTTCTCGATCCTTCCACGCGAATGAATCCAAACCTCGAATTCGGCCAGGGCATTCCAGGCATCAATACGGGGCGCGGTATTGGGCTGATTGAGACCAGGTCCATTATTTCTGCGCTGGATTCCGTCGGACTGATTGCTGGTTCGGACGCATGGAGCGCGCCCGATCAACGCGGTATGGAGCAGTGGGTCGGGGATTTCCTGCACTGGATGCGCACAGGCAGCAAAGGCAAAGATGAAGACGCGGCGAAGAACAATCACGGAACATGGTATGACCTGCAGGTGACGGACTACGCCTTATTTTTCGGCAACCGGCAACTGGCGGTGGACACGCTCGAGCGTGTAAAGAGCCGGCGCATTGCTTTGCAGATTGAGTCGGATGGCCGCGAGCCGCTTGAGCTTGCGCGGACCAATGCGTGGGGATACAGCATTGGCAATCTGGACGGCTTGATGCAGCTCGCTGACATGGGGCGCGCCGTGGGCATCGATCTCTGGAACTACAAGACCTCCGATGACCGAAGCATCCGAGCCGCGCTTGATTTCCTGCTCCCGTATGCCGAAGCAAAGAAGCGGTGGGAGTATCAGCAGATCGGCGGGTTCCATGCGGACGCGTTACTGCATGAACTCGACCGCGCTGAAAGGGCGTATCACGACCCACGATACGCGGCGGCTGCGACTAAGCTCGGCGCAGGCAAGGACGATGTGGAAACGTTGCTCCTTCGATATGAAGCCACGGCGCCTTAGGCTTTCTTCGTTCGCAGCTCCTCATTCATGATGAGAAATGCGCCGATGCCATGGAAGTCGTCCGTGCTCTTGGGGCGTGCGAGATAGAAGGCAAGGTCGCCCACATTAGTGCCTTCGCAGATGTTCGCAATGTGTGCGTCGCCGCGGTCGTCACGCGAGAGCTGGCTGAGAACTCCTGCGTACCCTTTGCTGGCGACTTTTCTGAATCGCTTGGGTATATAGCCGCGGTCGACAGCGCGGGAGAGCGTGTAGGTATACATGCAGGAGCTCGAAGTCTCGAGCCAGTTGCCCGGCAGCGTGCCCTTGTCGACGACCTGATACCACAGCCCGGTTGCCGCATCCTGATACTTCTCGTAGGCGCCTGCGAGTTGCCTCACAAGAGCGATCAGGTCCGACCGTTGCGCGTGGTCGTGAGGCAGCAGCTCAAGAACCTCAATGAGCGCCATCCCATACCAGCCGATCGCTCGACACCAGAAGATCGGCGAGTGATGCGTTGTAGGATCGGCCCAGGGCTGAGCGCCGGATTCATCGTAGGCATGAAAGAGCAGGCCGCTTGCCGGATCGTTCAGGTGGCGCGCATAGATCAAGAGCTGCTTTACTGCTTCGTCGAATGCGTACGTCTCATCCCCGAATGCCGTTCCGTAACGGACGAGGAAAGGCATCGACATATACATGCCGTCGAGCCAGAGCTGGTGCTGTCGGGATGTAGCATGCCAGAACCCGCCATCGTTGGTGCGAGGGTATGTATCGAGGCGCTTGCGAATGCTTTCCGCGGCTGTCCGATACTTTGCCTCGCCGGTCTCCTTGGCCAGCACGACAAGGAGATTGCCGCCGAGCATGTAGTCAAGTGCGTTCAGATTGCTCTTGATCACCCCGTCGTCGCTGACGTTGTTGTCGACCCAGCCTCGTATGTAGTCGAGATGGTCCTTGTTGCCGGTCCGCTTATAGACAAGATATTGCCCAAAAAGAAACAGCGAGGTTTGATAGCCCCACTTGCCCAGAGTCGTCGGGTCGGGGTGGCGATGCATCGCGCTGGAGATCACTGCCTGCGACCAATCGATAGGGTCGGCTTGCTTCGACGAGATATCGGGCGGAAGCCAGCTCGCTGCCGCATCCAACGCCGAAAGCATCGGAAGTGACACGCATAGCTTCAGCAACTCGCGCCGGTTCTGTATCTTCATTTTGTTCCCTTTCAGGTCGCAGCTTCATCCGGGGTAATACCTCAGGTGCGCATACGAACTGCCTTTGCCGTTGCTCCGTTCTTCAAAGCGAGCGCCTGGCGCGCCTTGGTTACGTCGCCGCCATCGACTGTGATGGCCTGGTTCTCTGCGCCTTCGACTTGCAGGAATGTCTCGGTCGCGGTCAGCAGGCGCGGAGCCGTGATCAGCACATCCTTGCTGTCGATGAACCGCAGCGCAGATTCAGTAGAAGTCTCCGCCTGAACACTCAATCCATTCAAGCTCGCATCGGTGACGTGATCAAAGATCACCGCCGGCCGAAGGTCCGGCGTCGCATACTGGAGGCGGAGGTTTTGGACCGTCAGCCCTTTCACACCACGCGCATACAGGCCATAAGCGGGCATCGGCCCAAGCATGAAGTATTCGCCAGCAATCTGCGGCAGGTCGCGGCGAGCGGCGTCTTCGGTAGTCCCGCCGCCCCCGAACGTCAGATTGATGTTGTCGAGCGAGACGTTCTCCATGGTGGCTCCGCCGACGCAGTTGAAGGTGATGCAGGAGTGCTTCTCGCCCGGGTTTTCGACGCTGGTGACCTTGGCTTCGGCAAGCTGCGGCGGATCCGTCGTCACGGTGCCATGAATGTTGCTGAAGGAGATATTGCGCAGAACAGCCGGCGTGGTGGTTCCGCGCGGTGCGCCGGTGGAGACATCCCAGTTCTCCGGCGAGTTTGGCCGAGCTGAGCGCGGACCGACCCCGACGTGAATGGGCCCAGTCACGTCCTTCAGAACGAGATTCGAGAACGACATGTTCTGGTACGTCGATCCAGGATTGCCCTGGAACTTAATCGGGCAACCGTACACCTCGTAGAGAACGCAGTTGGAAACGGCAATATTCTCCGCGTTGCCGCCGCCGAACCGGAAGACCGACCATCGCGTGCTGAAGACGCTGTTGGTGACGGTCACAAATTTGCAGCTCCCGAACAAGGCGCAGGCGTCATCCTGAGACAACACGATGCAGTTGGTGACCGTGACGTACTGCGCACTGATGAAGTGGAAGCCGTCGTTATTGCCGTTGACGCGGTTGTGGATGTAGATGCCGTCCATATGGACGCGCTTGGACTGGATGATGCGCAGACTGTGATAGGCGCAGTCGATCAGGTCGATATCGCGGACGCGCAGGTTCTCGCAACGATACGCCAGCAGGTGGTACGGCCGCTTGTTGCCGCCAATGCCGCTAGGCGGCGTCGTTCCGCGGACCGCAGAGTGGAACTGGGAGCCCTGGCCATCGATGGTGCCAGGGCCTTCGAGCGTCACGTTCTTCGCCTCAACCGCGAAGAGCAGCGCCCAGTTGCCGTCATTTAGCGTGCTGTCGCCGCTGAGCGGGATGGCATTGACGGCGTGATACTGGGTGCCGTCGGCCGTCCCCAGTAGCTTGCCGGAAGCCGCGATGTGCAGCGTCACGTTGCTTTTCAGTTCTACTGTGCCGATCACGAAGGTGCCGGCGGGCACGAGCACGGTGCCACCGCCTGCCGTCGTGCAGGCGTCAATGGCAGCTTGCAGGGCAGCGGTATCGAGCGCCTTGCCGTCACCTTTCGCGCCGAAGTCGCGGATGTCGTAGGTCCGGGCGCCTTGATCGGCATTTGCGCTCGAGGCTGGCTGTGCGATGGCTTCTCGAACGCCCAGAGTCATCGCTGTGACGGCCAGGGCGGGTATGGAGATCTGCGAGAGCCACTCCCGCCGAGTGAGGCCTTTTGTGCCGCTGGTTTGCGCTGCATCGTCCATTTGCATCGATCTACACCTCTGCTGAGAGTTGATGGGATAATCGCCAACAAACAATAAATGCAATCGTATACATTTGACAAATGGAAATGGCTCCAGCCGGCACCGGATCATTTAGGCTGGAGCAGAACGAGGGATAACCCATGGACATGCGCGAGCTGGCGAAGCTTGCCGGAGTTTCGAGTGCGACAGTATCGCGGGTCATCAACGGGTCGGACCTGGTGCGCCCGGCAACGGCCGAAAAGGTGCGCCGGGTCATCGATGAGCTGAAGTTTGTCCCCAACGGAAGCGCGACGACCCTGAAGCAAGGCCGCAGCAGCAGTTATGGCTTGATCATTCCAGACATCACCAACCCGTTCTTCCCTGAATTTATCCGCAGCTTCGAATCGATTCTGGTCGGCAAGAAGCAGGACATGCTGATGGCGACCACGGACCTGCACGCCTCGCGTATGCAACAGACCATCCATCGCATGCTTGTGCGGCAGGTGGAAGGAGTTGCCCTGCTGGCTTCCGAGATCGAGACAGGGCCGATCGAGACGCTCATCCGCAACCGCGTCCCGCTGGTTACCATGGACCGCCGGCTGGTAGGCCCAGGGCTCAGCGATGTTTCCGTCTACTACCAGAGCGGGATGGGGCAGACCATGGAACATCTGGCCAGTCTCGGACATAAGAAAATTGCCTATATTGGAGCCTCGGCCGGGCTCACTATCTCCGATCACCGCGAGCAGGCATTTCGCAAGGCTATGCAGAAGGCGGGATTGAAGCCGGACCCGCAATTTATTCGGCCGGGGAATTACCGGATCAGCGGTGGTGAGACCGCAATGATGGAGCTGCTTCAGCTACCGGACCGCCCAACGGCCGTCGTCGGGGCGAACGACCTGACGGCGATCGGCGCGTTGCGGGTACTGCATCGGGAGAACCTATCTGTCCCGCACGACATCTCCGTCGTTGGATTCGACGACATCGAACTTTGCGACGTGTTCTTCCCGCCGCTGACAACGATGCGGCTGCCGCGGCACGAACTGGCAGAGACCTTTGTGACCGCGCTCGAATCGGCCGCCCAGGACCCGCACGCCGCCGGAAAGCAGTATTCGGTCAAGACTTCGCTCGTGGTCCGGAACTCAACGGGTCCGGTGAAGAAGAAATAGGTTCAGCGGAAGGCGACGTTCAAGGCGACGCACGCCGCGAGAATCGCCGCCGCCAGCAGCAGGGACGCGCGTGGAAGCCGTACCGTCCGATCCTGGGTGAAATACGTGACGCCCTTCAGCTCTGCGGACGCTTTCGGTTTCGTAAACCTGCTGACGATGCTCACAACCACGATGCAACTCACCCATCCGTAGATGGCGCCATAAAAGTTCGCGAGCATCTGGCTTCCGTACGGAATGGCTCCGTACCGCACCGCCATGTTGTGTGCTGCAGCGACGGCAACGCCGGACAGAAGCCCGCAGAGGCCAGCCGTGGGCGTCGCCCAGGTGGTGAACATCCCAAGCAGGAAGACGGCGAACAGCGGCGCGTTGAACAGCGAGAAAAGCAACTGCAGGTAGTCCATCAAATTGTTGTAGCGGAATGAAATGTAGGCGGCGAAGATGCTCAGCAGGCATGCAGTCGTGGCGGAAAGTCTTCCTACCAACACGTAATGCGCGTCGCTGCGGCCGCGGCAAAGGTATGTCCGGTAAAGATCGTGAGTCCACACGGCGGAGAACGCGCTGATGTTTCCGGCGAGCCCGGACATGAGGCTTGCGAGCACGCCCGAGATCCCCAGCCCAAGCAGCGCATAACCGTAGTAGTGGCGCATCAGGTACGGCAGCGCCTGATCGAAGCCGGTCAAACCCTCTTTGCGAAAGAAGATGCCGGCGGCCATCCCGGGAACAACAACCAGGATCGGGAAGAAGAGCTTGGCAACGGCTGCGAACAGCGGTGTATTGATGGACGCCTGCAAATCTTTCGCGGCTAGCGCCCGCTGAATGAGGATGAAGTCCGTGCACCAGTAGCCGCAACTCAAGATGAGCCCAAGCCCGAAGACGAGCCCGAAAACGTCCATCGTTGCAGTGCGCGGCTGGACGAGAGGCAACGAAGCCCACACGTGCGCGATCCCGAATGGCAGGCCATGCACGATAGGGCGCACGCCGTGGAACCTGCGGAGGACCAGCCATGATAGCGGGATGAGTCCTACGATCGTCAGGCCGAACTGTAGTATTTCGTTGTAAATCGTCGCCCTCAGGCCACCGGCCAGCGAGTAACACAGGATAACCGCGGAAGAGACCAGAGCGATCCTGAGGAAGCTCCAGCCGAAGAACAGTGTCAGCACGGAGGAGATCGCGTACAGGCTGATGCCGGAAACGAAGATCATCATGACCGCGAGCGAGAGCGCGCTGACGATCTGCGTAGGCGCTCCGTATCGAACGCGCAGGAAGTCCGGAACTGTCATGGCGCCGCTGCGCGCGTACACCGGCATCATGAACAGCGCGAGGAAGAGCATCGCCGGGATCGCGCCCAGCCAGTAGAAGTGCAGGGCGAGCGCGCCATACTTCGCGCTGGTCGCGACGATGCCGACGATCTCAAGCGCGCCGCAGTTGGCAGCAAGGAAAGCGGTTGCCGTTACGAAGGTGGGCAGCGCGCGTCGGGCATGCAGAAACTGCGACGACGTGCGGGCAGCGCGGCGTGCGGTCAGACCAATTCCGACCGTTGCGAGCAGGTAGACGGCAACTACGGCCAGGGCGAGCGCGTTGGACCAGTTTGGCAATTCAAACCGAATGATACTGGACGCCTTTGGAGGCTCGAGCAACAGGAGTTTTGCAGGTGGCGGATCCTCTCAAGTGTTTTTAAATGTGAAATCATAAAACAGCCAGTAAAAATTCCCATTGACAATCGTTTAGTCAGCTTTATAGGATTCGCGCCTAGCTGGTGGGTTCTGGTTTCCCGTCCCTTTACAGGTCAGAGCTGTACGACATCGTGTGTTCATTCGATTTCCGGAGGCGACTTATGCGATCTATTTCGCGGCTCGGTCTGGTCCGAGCGTTGGTAACGTTCATGCTGGCAATCGGTGTTCCCGGCATGCTCCAGGCACAAAACTCCACATCTGCGATAAATGGCGTAGTCACCGACGCCAACCAGGCTGTCGTGGTGGGAGCGTGCGTCACTCTGAGAAACGTGGACACGAACATCGAGCGGAGCACGACCTCCAACAACACCGGCAATTACTTCTTCACCAATCTGCCGCCGGCGCGGTATACGCTCTCGTTTGTCGCCACCGGATTTCAAAAAGAAACCATCGCTCCGTTTCAGGTGGGCGTCGCTCAGGCAGTAACCCTGAACGCAATCTTGAACGTCGGGGCTGTTACCGAGACCATCACGGTTGAGGCCACCGGGGTCGAGGTCGAAAGTTCGACCGCACAACTGGGTACCGTCATCGGCCAGCGGCAAGTGACCGACCTGCCGCTCAACGGCCGGAACTTCACGCAATTGCTCACGCTCACTCCGGGCGTCACCCCCATCAGCACCGGTCAGAACCGCACCGCAAGCAACACCTCTGTCGTAAAGGGCGCTACCTACTCGTTTCCGTCCATCAATGGCGCCGGCAATCGCTCGACGGTGTATCTCACCGACGGGATGAATAACAATCAGGCCTGGTACAACACATACGCCGTGTCCCCCATCATCGACATGGTCCAGGAGTTCAAGATTAACTCGCATAACGATGCCGAGTACGGTGGCAGCATGGGAGGAACAGTAAACGTCATCACCAAGGCGGGCACCAACAACTACCACGGCAGCGCCTGGGAGTTCGTCCGCAACAATGGCTTCGACGCTAAACCGTATTTCAGGCAGGTTGCTCAACAGTCGTATCACCTTAACCTGTTTGGCGGGCAGATGGGTGGACCGGTCTCGATCCCGAAGCTGTATCAGGGACGCGACAAGACGTTCTTCGAGATCGGTGTCGAGGCTTCTCGCTATTCACAGGGTGTGGCGACCCCAATCCTGGAGCCAAGCGCGGCACAATTGGGCGAATCGAAGTACGGTGGTCCGCAGGATCTCCCATTCCTCGACTTCAGCAGCGCTCAGACGGGAGTTGGATCGGCAGCGAATCACAATGCATGCGTGGCAGGCGATACGAAGGCCGAGTCTTTCGCTTGCCAGCTCTACAATCCCACCATCGCGAACAGTGGTACCAATGCATTTCGTCCGGCATATCTCGGCAACCAGATCCCTGTTTCTGAGGTTAATCCCAATTCGATGGCGTTCATTCGCGCCATCTTCACGGATGCACCAATCACCATCCCCGGCTTCGCACAGACCGTCTATAACCAGGAACTCACCGGCGCGAACCGCCAAACCACATACAACTACTCAGGCCGTATCGATCAGCATATCGGCAGCAAAGACTTCATCTTCTTCCGCTACTCCGGCATTCAGAACCTCAGCACCGGGCCGGTCAGCCTGCCGCATCTCTTTTCCAGCACCGACCTACCCGCCCAGCAGTACGGTGTCAACTGGCTGCATGTGTTCAGCCCCACCACCAGCGTGCAGTTTCAATACGGCCGTACGCACGTCGAGGACAACGTCCTCACCCAGTTCCAGAACCACGACCTCTGGAAGACCTACGGCTGCTCCGTCGATATGTGCAGCTCCTTCGTCAATGGAGCGACGGTCTTGGTGACACAGGCGGTAACTGGCGGCTTCTCCGGTGGCGAGGCCAACAGCCCAACGGCAAACCTGTCCAGCATTCATGAGTGGTCCGGCAGCATCACCAAAACTATTCACAACCATGTGCTGCAAGCCGGCGGCGGATGGGACGAGGTAAATTACACGGCCGAGCTGCGCCAGGGGCAGGTGAACTTCACCGGCGCTTCCACGGCAAACTTCACCGGAAACTCCGGGTCTGCAGTATTGCCTACAGGTGTCTCGCCGACTTCACAAGCCGGATTCGGCCTCGCCGATTTCCTTCTTGACTACCCGAACAACGAGAACAAACGCAATGTTCTCCTCACCGAACGTCCAGGCGGACTGGCCAGCGCATACGTGCAGGATAGTTGGAAGATGACGCCGAAGCTGACCATCAACTACGGCGTGCGCTACGACCGCAGCGCAATTCCTCCGTACGGCACCGCCGGTTCCGTCGGACTGCAGGGCAGTATTGAAACCGGCGAGTTCGACTTCAACAACGGCACCTACATCGTCCAGCAGCTTCCGCCGCTTTGCAGCGTCCGCGGTCACGCGCCCTGCCTGCCCAGCTCGAACCTGCCCGCGAATGTGCTGGTCGCAACCGGCAGCAAGATACTGCATGGCAGTAAAGACAACATCGCTCCCCGATTCGGCTTTGCCTTCCGCGCCAACGATAGTATGTCCATCCGCGGCGGCTTTGGCCTCGCCTATGACAACTGGGCAGGCATCATTCAAATGACCCAGAACTACCAGGGGTCCTGGCCCGACACCGGCACCCTCCAGATCAACAACACCAACACTCCCGGCACGCCCTACACTTCTGCACAGAACCCCTTCGCGCAGAACGGCGGAAACCTGCCCTCGGCCACCCCCTTCAGCTCGTCCAATGTCAATTACATGGTGGACCCGCGCTGGAAGAACCCATACTCCGAGCAGTACAACCTCGGCATCGAGCAGCAGGTCTCCCGGGGTACGTTGCTGGAGATCAACTATGTCGGCTCTTCCTCCCACCGCATGGACATCGGTGGCTACTACAACACCGGGACGCCCTGCGGACCGAACTGTGCCTACAAGTCCTTCGCTCTTCGTCAGGCTGCGGGCGTTAGCGGCCAGCCCTACCCAGCGGCGCCTCCGGAGAAGTCCTGGGATCACTCCGGTGCAACTGCTTCCTACAACGCGCTCCAGACCATGTTCCGAGGCCAACGTCCCGGCCTGACGTACATGGCCTCCTATACCTGGAGCAAGACGCTGGATGAAGGCGGCGACGGATACTTCGGCGTGGAAGGCGGCGTGCCCGAGGACCCCTACAACGTCAAGACCAGCCGTGGTCCGGCGAGCTTCAACATTCCCCAAATCTTCACGGCAAACATCGTCTACGACCTGCCCATCGGCGTAGGCAAGCGATTCTCGACCGGCAATCGCATCGTCAATCACATCATCGGCGACTGGCAGGTAAGCACAATCGTTCTCGGCCGCTCCGGGCAGAACTTTACGGTCACTTCGCCCGGTGACATCGCTGAGACGGGCAACGGCTCAACTTATGAGCGCGCAAACCTCCTTGGGAATCCGTGGGCAAGTGGGGCGGTCGCAGGCAACCCGTCCTGTGTGGCTCCCTCCCTGCCGGTGAGGAATGCCGCGCAATGGTTCAACCCCTGCGCCTTCCAGACGCCGGGAACAGGAACGCTCGGCAACTCCGGTCGAAACATTCTGCAGGACCAGACATTCTGGAACATGGACGCCTCCGTTCACCGGATCTTCCCAATTGGAGAACGCTTGCGAGTGCAAGCGGTGGTGGATGCGTTCAATGCGCTGAATCACCCTGTGCTCGGCACACCGTCGGCTTCCAGCACCAGCTCCACGCTTGGGCAGATCACTTCCACCGCCGACGGCTACAACCCTCGCACCTTGCAGGGATCGCTCAAAATCCAGTTCTAAAGAAACCCTGCAGGAGGAGCATCTCGCTCCTCCTGCAACAAGCTGAAAAGAGGAGTCGCTACCAAGTGCATTCAAAGAACCTGACGCGTCGCAGCATGTTATTCAACACCGGAGCCTCGGTCGCAGCGCTCGCAGCCGGCAGCGGAATGCATGCATATGCGGGGCAAACCGCGCCCGCTGCTGCCGATGCCGAGCCCGCGCCCATGCCGGCCACGCCTGACCAGGTGCGCCGGATGCAGTGGTGGCACGCCGCCAAATTCGGCATGTTCATCCACTTCGGGCTTTACAGTCAGCATGCGCGCCACGAGTGGGCCATGGAGAACGAGGCCATCCCGGTCCAGGAATACATGCAGCTTGCGAAGGAATTCAATCCGCGCCCCGGCTGCCAGCGCGAATGGGCGAAGCTGGCAAAGGCCGCCGGCATGAAATACATGGTGATGACGACCAAACACCATGAAGGCTTCTGCAACTTCGACACGAAGCTCACCGACTACTGTGCCACCAAGCAGGGTCCCGGCCGCGACCTGGTCCGCGAGTACGTTGAGGCCGCACGCGCGGAGGGCCTCCGCGTCGGCTTCTACTACTCGCTGATGGACTGGCACCACCCCGACGGCGCCCGCTGCGCCACGGACGAGGCCGCCCGCAAGCGCTTCGTGGAGTACACCCACGGCCTCATCCGCGAGCTGCTCACCAACTACGGCAAGATCGACGTGCTCTGGTACGACGTCTCCTGGCCGCTCGATGCCAAAGGCTGGGAATCCGAGCGCATGAACAAGATGGTCTTCGAGCTCCAGCCGGACATCATCGTGAATAACCGCAATCATCTGCCCGGCGACTTCTCGACGCCCGAGCAGAAGATTGTCGCAGAAACCAACGGGCGCGCCTGGGAAAGCTGCATGACCCTCAATGACAGTTGGGGCTATCAGCGCGCCGACGACAACTGGAAATCCGCAAAGACCGTCGTCCGCAACCTGATCACCTGCGCGCGCGACGGCGGCAACTATCTCCTCAACATAGGACCGCGCCCGGACGGATCCGTTCCGGAGCCTTCCGTGGATGTCCTGACCGAGGTAGGTCGCTGGATGCAAACCAATGGCGACACCATTTACAAATCCGACCTGTGCAAGCCCCGGCGCTCGAGCTATGCGTCGTTCACGCGGACCGGAAACACGTTATTTATGCACGTCCATTTCTGGCCCGGACAGGATGTATCGATTGGTGGCCTGCAAACGAAGGTGAAGTCCGCCCGGCTGCTGAAAGACAACAAACCGGTCACTTTTACGCAGGACGCCTACCGCGTCCACTTCACCGGATTGCCCA
>Ga0157372_10007357_pt1 | contig 11715 bp, 9 predicted proteins | sample C55metaG_FD_115307 | JGI IMG/M metagenome (GOLD analysis project Ga0157372, IMG submission 115307) | Corn rhizosphere microbial communities from Kellogg Biological Station, Michigan, USA - C5-5 metaG | ecosystem: Host-associated > Plants > Roots > Rhizosphere > Soil | place: USA: Michigan...
ATCCCAGAGCTCAGAGCCCCGTACCAGCTTGCGCTTCACACGCATGGACGACAAGCCAATCGGTCGGCACGCCCTTCGGCTGACTCCCACGGATAGCTCCCGCTGGCATTTTCGGACCCGACCGCGGAAAACCCCGCGACGTTGCCAGCCATTGCGATGAAGCTCACGGGTGATCGTCGATCGCGAGCGATTCAGATATCTGGCGATCACGCCAGGCCTGGTCCCCAATTCCAATTGCATCTCGATCACTGCTCGCTCGCGTATTTCCAGATGGCGATAAGTCCCCCTTCATCGGCAACTTTCCTCCACTCAGGACTGTTGCACTTGGGGGTTGAATTCTGCCGTCAATCAACCGCAACTGCTAAAGCGCTGCCCCTGATTGACGGTAGGTCGCTGATTTCGAAATGATGACAGTTGCTGGTATTCAGCAGTTGCGTGCCTGTCAGGTGAGAATTCTGGCGGAGATTCATTGAGGATGGGCTAGCCATGAGATCGTATTTGGGTATTTGTGTATTAGTTTTGGCGGCGGGGATCACTGCAGCGGAAGAACCCGATGGCCTGAAGTTGCCTCCGGGTTTTCACGCATCGGTTGTGACCGAAGGTCTCGGTCCGATTCGGCATTTGGCTGTAAGGTCCAACGGCGATCTCTACGTCTCGACTGCGGTTGACAAACAAAATAAAGGTGGCGGCATCATTGCTCTGCATCTTGACGCCAACCATAAGGCCGACCGCATTGAACACTTCGGAACCGTTGAAGGCGGCACGGGCATTCGTTTTCACGATGGTGCGCTTTATGCAACCTCCGCATCAGGGGTGTACAGATTTCGGTTCGCTGGTGATGAATTGCTGCCCGAGAAAGATCCAGACCTGATCGTGGATGGAATGCCTACCGAGCATCCTGGATTCAATCGCGTCAATCGTGCGCTGGCTTTTGACGGTAAGGGAAATCTCTATGTCGCCCTGGATGCCTCTGGGAATCTATGCACGGGCGCGGAATTTCCCCCCGGAGCGCCGCCTGCCGGCTCCCGACCCAACGTTCCGGCCAAGCCGCCGGTTGGGCTCAAACCGTGCCCCGATCTGGGTAGGCGCGCGGGCATGTGGCGCTTTGATGCAAGCAAGCTTGATCAAAAGTTTCCTAACGGGGGCGAACAAATTGCCACCGGAATTCGCGACTCGACCTCGCTCGATGGGTCACCTGCCGACGGTCATCTTTATGTGATCCTGCAAGGTCGCGACAACACTAACAAGTTCTGGCCGCAATTGGTCAGCGAACAGGCCGACGATCAGATTGCCGACGAGATGCATAGAGTTAGCAAGGGCTTAGATTTTGGCTGGCCATACACCTACTATGACGGCGTACGCAAGGTACGACTGGTCTCGCCGGAATACGGGGGCGATGGCAACAAGACGCCTCCAGCCGGTAAATATTCAACCCCTGTCCTCACCTTTCAATCGCGGCGCTCTTCCCCGGCGGATCTGATGTTCTATACCGGCAATGAGTTTCCGGCGTCCTACCGGAACGGAGCCTTCATCGTGCTGCATGGCACTAGAAATGCCAACGGCTACGATGTAGTGTTCGTACCCTTCAATCATGAAGGAGTGGCTGGCGCACCGACTGTCTTTGCAGATGGCTTTGCGGACTTCGCTGCTTCTAAAGGCCCGCGTCCTCAGCCGAAGTACCGCCCAATCGGAATTGCCATGGGTCCTGATGGCTCGCTCTACGTAGCGGATTCGCAGAAGGGAAAAATCTGGCGCATTGTATACGGGAGCAACTGAATTACATCAGACAAGTGGTCAACATAACGGACCTTGCGCTCGTGATTCGAGGAGCAACGGCTCTGCTTCCTGCAGCGGGCGAATCATACGTCGATATACAATCGTGAGGCGGTTCGTGCTGGTTATTACTTGAAGCCAAGCCTTAGTGCCGATCAATCCGAATGGCCCGAAGTTCTCGCCACAGTCACCGAGTGCAAGTATGATGTCGGTGCAGGCCGAGCGCTTGCCTTCGGCATCCCTACCCGCAAGCACTTCCTCATCTACTACAACTATTTTGCCAACGGGGAATTCCATAACGGCGAGCTTAGGTCAGCCAAACCCATTCCACAGGGCCATCTATTCCCCATTCGTTATGATCCCGACGCGCCACATGAGCATAACCATGCTTTCTCAACCACATCCAGCAATCGAAATCCAACCCTCGTTATTGGCATTTTCGGCTCGGTCATCCTTTTGTTCCTCTGGCTCGTAATTCTACGAGGCTGTTACTAACAGGGTGTATTCACGAATTCATCATAGGGATTTCTGGATCGCATGCCTGTAAAGCGCCACAGGGTCAGGAAATGGAGTAGAGGTTGGATCCTCGATTCGGTCAGAACGCCATTTTCGGGGTTACTTCCGCATCTGCGGTTTTACGCCGAGCGCCGGGATAAACCGGCATGTTGTAGGGGATGCAAGAGCCCTACGGGAAAGGAGCAAGCGACTCCATCCTGACCTCTAGTCTTGCGGAGCCCATCGTGAGGTGAGTTCCGAAGCGTAGGCCGGAGGCATCAGTGGGCGGGGTGATTGAGCTTCGTAAAACTGCGGAATCAGGATGCCGACTCCCTGGCGAGTAGGAGGAAGGCAATACGGCAGTTGCGATATCGCGAGTGACTGTCCGGTCCTGCGTAGTCGTTAGAGCCCGCGCACGCTGATGGAGACAACATGCACGAGAACCGGGAGATCTCCAACGTGCCTTCGGCAGTTTCGGAAGGCCGGTCCGGGAAGGCATTATAGCCGCACGACGGATATGCACGCGTTGGAGAAGTCGGACTGCGCCGTAGTACCTGTGAACCGACCGAACAAGGGAGGGAAACTTCCTGCGGAGGCCGGGGAGGAAAGGGCGCAGCTGGAGGAGAACATCGTTCAGGCACACATGCTCCTGACCTGAGCAGGAATCTGCATGTCCTAGTGTTTGACGGTGTGCGTGAAGTGAATCGCAGTACGATTTTGCGTTCACGCCATCATTCTTCAGAAGAGCCGTATGCGTAGACGCGCTCGTACGGATCTGTGCGGGGGGCGATCCGTGAGGATCGTCCCTACCGCGATCAGAGTCGCTGCAATCGGATCGCTCATCTCACTGCGGCCGTACTATTGCTAAAGTAGTCGTCGGTGCCGAGAGCACTGGCCAGTTCTGCACTCCGGAAATCGGCGACAGCGCCCCTGTCTTGGGATCAACGTTCATGCCCACGAGTGAGACTTGGGTACTGGAGGTTGCCTCCGTGAAGTACACATACTTCACGGAGGGATCAATGACCAATGTTGCTGATGGAGCATTGGGTTGACCGGCAGTCGACGTGTAATCGGCCGTCTGAGAAAGAGCACCAGTGTTTTGGTCGATTGCGAAGGCTTGGATTTCCACTGTCGTCCCGGTCGAAACTCCCGGGTTGATGGTGGTATGCATCGACGATACGTAGAGAAAGTTTCCGTTCGGCGACATGGTGAGGGTCTGAATGCCGAAATCGTTAGCCGGCAGCGGCAGCGGTCCTGGTGAAATCGGAGTAAGAGAACCATCGTTATTCACCCGGAAGCCCGCAAGCTCCCTCGCGCCCTCCAACCCACTGCTCAGAATCGCATGCGTTTCTGAGTACAGGAATTTTCCCGAAGGCGTAATCACCTGCTCACCCGCGCTTGTACCGTCCGCGATATTTTGCACCGGCCCCATTGCGCCGGTGGATTGATTAAGTTTGAAGGTGAACATCCTCGACGGCAGATCGGACCCATTCAAGTAGTTATGCGGGTCTGCGGCAAACAGGAACTCGGTGCTTGCTGCAGGCGCTGGGATATCACCTCCACCATTCCCTTCGGGATATGCATACGGCCCCTCAGGCGCAAACGACAATTGCCCGTTGGAGCCAACGACCATCGATACGATCCAGTTATTCCCATATGGACCAGGAGCGCTCGTGCTGCCCGTTCCATATACGAAACGGCCTTGCGGATCTGCCGAGATATTGCTGATGATGGGATCGCTCGCAATCAGAGTGCCCGCACCATCGAGGCTACCGGTTGAGGGATTGACTTTCATCGAACCCACGCCTCGCTGGGTCACTGGCCAGGAAAAATTGTAGAAAAGAAAACGCCCCAGTGGATCAGCGAGCGGCGTCAGGAAGCAGCCGTTACCACATGGCCCAGGGTTGGCCAGGTTGGCCTGGAATGGCATCCCTGGAACTGGTGTGAGCTTGCCAGTCGAGTCATCGATTGCGTACGCATAGAACTGAGGGGGCGCTCCAATCACTGGGGAGGAGAAATAGATATACTCCTTTCCACTCGCGCTACCGCCTCCGCCGCAGGCCGTTGAGAAGCTCCACGTGTAAGGAGCGGTCATCATTGCGCCCGCCAGATCGCCGACATTCTGGACCTTCACAGTGATGTCCCCTGTCGGCAGCGGCGAGGTCGGCGTAAGCACCACCTGCGTCGTCGTAATGTTTGTGCTGATCTTTACGGTGATACCGCCGCTTGGCCCGCTGACCGAAAGATCAGCGGCTGTCAGCATCGAGGCATCCGGCGCTTCGTCAAAAGTGATGATGATCGGCGTTGTCGCACTCACGCACGTCGCGCCGACCGCAGGAGATACCGAAGTGACGATCAGCGGCGAAGTGTCGCTATCGCCGCGCGTACTGAAGGTATAGGAGTACGGACTCGCAAGGTGCACTCCACCGGCGCTGGCTGCCGCGGTGGTGATCGTAGCCGTATAAGTTGCGTTGGCCTGCAGCGCTGGATTCGGGAGGAAGCCGGTCGTGTTGAAATCGGAATCGTAGCTCACGACTCCCTGCACCATCTTCCCGGAAGAATCGGTGACTTGAAAACTCTGCGCATTGACCGTGGCCGCGTCCATTGCCTCGCTGAACTGCACCTCCTGTTTGCGATTGGGAGCCACTCCATTCACCTGCTCGCCAACCGCCACGACCGTTGGAGCGGGCCCGGTGCCGGGAGTCGAGATCGTGGACTGCGTCATGACATTGCCGCTGCAGCCGCTTAGCGCTGCGCATGCCGCCAAGAGTGAGAGGGAGAAGGGACTGAGAGGGCGATATCGCATCAGGAAGACCTCGAGTGAAACTATGAGGTCCTCTGCCGGGTCACGTATCGCGCCAGCTGCGCCCGGATGCATTTCGGAACCTGTGTTTCAACCGAACAGAATCAGAGCGAGTCTCAAAAGCAGAACTGGTAGAGGATAAGGGCCGCGCTGATCAATTTTTCTAAGGACCGGGAATGTTAAGAATCGGGCTGAATGAAACGCCCGAGGCCCACTCGAACTCAGCTTTCGCACTGTTTCGATGCAAGTTGATGAAGAGAGTTGTCCCTGATGAAACCCTGCGCGGACAAATAAGAGCAGAATTCCCAAGTAGCTGCCACTCGTCAATATCTTCGAAATGAGAGATGGATTCATTTCATGTGGCGCGGCCTTGGGCCGAGACGCTGAAGGTGAGCGACGTTGCGCGGATCGAGGTGGAGCGGCTGGGGAAGGAGTGATGGCGCGGGCGGTGCCCCCGCCAACTGCTCTTTATAGCGCTCGGGTGCGGCGTTCTGGCGTGAGGCATGAGCGGTTCAATTTGCCTTGGTGAATTGGCGCAAGTTGCTTCCAGAGGAGCGCCGCTGGTATGCGGGGTCGAGCGCCCTCTGATCTTCTTGAGCCAATGACCGAATTTCGTTAACCGATTGCCTTTGTTCGAGGCGCAGGGCCGCCGACTGTGACCTCACCTGATTTTGCACCAGAAACGTTTACGTCACCATATCCGGTTATTGGACAGTAATCCCGAAATTGAGCCCAAAGTGAATGCCTCAAAGGCGGAGTTGGGGATTCGATGATACCCGGTACAATCTGTTCATGCCAGCCGGTCCAGCCCCAATGGGTTTTGCGTACTTCCTCGCCGTCAAGATGGCGGGCTACACCGCGTTCTGCCATTGGGTCGTAAATCCAAAGGTGATCGCTCAGCGAGAATCACCAGTACAACCTGCGCCAGCAGGCCCGAATGATCTCCACCTCACTACACTCGAAAACCTTGGTAAGCGAAGTGAAATACCTCTGGCGCTCAAGGCCGGAGTTGTGCGCACGCTAATCGGCCTCGTTGTTGGGGTCGTCGTTGGAATAGGGTTTTGGACGCTCCCCTACTTTTCGACCCACGACAGCGTAGGGAACATTCTGTTTTTCGCTCTTCTGGTTTCAGTGCGGGTTGGTGAGTGGTGGCTATTGTTCCGTTGGATATATGGAATGCGCGCGTTCAATGACTCCGTGGGGTTGAGTCTGATCACATGGGGTATTTTGATCTCCTTCGCTCTCGATGCAATAGGAATAGTATCCGCATTCGTTCTACCCGGCGGCATGTGGGTTTGTTAGTCGGCTTGTCACGCAAAGTTGCCAACTTCCCCATATCCGGTTTTACGACCTCAAGCCTTGATTTCTGCGTGAAAGCTTGCGGACCGTAGCGGCATCAGGCGGGCAGTGGCTCAAATTACTTGACGGTAAAAGTGACAGAGCAATTCGCCGATCTCCACGCCTTCTGATCTTTCTGTCCTTGTTTGTATTCCTTTACTATCACCTGCACAGTGTAGTTTCCTGGGACCAGGGATTCGGTGTTGACCGTCGCAGTTTCACCACTGCTGGTCACGCCCTGCCCGATCCAGGCATAGAACACATTTGGATTATTCAGCCCTATCCCGGTCGCAGTAACAGTCACAGGCTCACTTTTGAAAACTGCTGGAGGATTAGCTTTGCAAGCCACGGCCAAAGGTGCTCCTGGTGCGGTGAATCCAATACGAGTACAGCCCGTCAGCAATAACAAAGCCGTGTGCGTGAACGATTTTAATCGGGATTTGACCATTCTCGGATCATTATGCCAGAGCGGCGATTGTCAACAATGGACAATGAACGGGTTCGGGGCATGTGGTCAGAAAGTGGGAAACCAACAAAGCTTGCTCAGGAGGAGTGTATGCGGTAACTCAATCGCTTCCAAGAATGTGCAGATCGATATACGCAGGTTCCGGTGCAAAGGAAGAGACCACTACCATTTCGCCCGAAGTATCGACGGGAAAAGACTGGCAAGCCGCGACGGATCGGGATGGATGTGATTCTTCCTGTAAAGCTTTAGAGCCGGAACTCTGGGCAGTGATCGTCGGCAACACGATTGCGATTGCGATCTCCGTACTCAAGACCAAATGGGGCATTCGATTTAGATCGAATTGTAGCGCAAAGCGTAAGCCCTTCGGAGATGTTGACCTCCATGCTGGTTTGATCGGAGCACCGTAAAATTTCCTCCCGGAGCATGGTCGGATAGTGTGAACCTGGGCAAAATTCAGTCAACTTCACCATAGCGGTAATACGTCCGGAGGGGGTGTAGATTTGTTTAGTGTTTCAGGAGTAAGCGACGTGGATGATCCGAAACAGCTGATTAAGAGGTTCGTTGAGGAGTTGTGGAATGAACGCCGGTTGGAAGTGGCAGACGCGATCTTCGCCAAGGATTGTGTAACGCATCAACTGCGGTCAGGCTTGCCAGCTGATGCAGAGCCGCGAGGTCCACAGGCCATCAAGGAGCATGTCGCGCACTGGATCACGAGCTTCCCCGATCTCCAATTCAGCATCGAGCAGACATTATGTGAAGGCGATCGAGTCGTGATGCAACTGCTTATGGAGGGCACGCATCAGGGACCGTGGCTGGGCATTCCCGCATCCGGCAAGAAGATGCAGATACGGATGTTTACCATTCACCGCGTCGTGCAGGGCAAAATCGTCGAGGACTGGGTACTGGTGGAATCGCTCGGCATCTTTCAGCAACTTGGAGTTGTCCCAGACACAGCAAACTTGGTTGGGAATTTTTTGCGCCAGCAGGGTAAAGGTTGATACCAAAGTTATTACACCCACTGACGCGATTCCGGTTTGTCGGCCTGTTTCGCTGGTACCAGACAGGCGAAGAAGCGGCAATGTTCCGGTTTTCCGGTCAACCGCCCAGAACCCAAGATTTTGCTCGCTGAGTGAGTTGGCGATTTGGTGCTCGTTGACGAAATCGATATCGGGATTGCTTCCGACAAATTCATTCAGCAGGGCCTTTGTATTGCATTTTTATTTACTCGGTCAGACTCATTGAGTCATTCCTATCGTGCTCAGCCACGTATTCACCAAATCAGGCCACGCCGTCACGGGAAGCTTCGTGCGTCGAAGCCCAAAGGCATGGCCGCCCTGCGAGTACAAATGCATCTCAACCGGCACTCCCGCGTTCTTCAGGGCGATGTAATAAGCAAGTGCGTCGTCCACGCTGTCTACATGATCGTCTTCGTTCTGCACCAGGAAGGTTGGCGGGGTCCTGCTAGTGACTGGGACTTCGGGGTTCAGGCGCAGTTCGTGATCCTGGCACGATGCGAGTACTGCTGCCGGTATCACATACTTCGTTTTTCCCTGCCGGGCATCCCATTCTGCTGCTGCCAGCGAGAGATGGCCGGGGTAGATGGAAATGGCGAAATCGGGCCGACAACTCAATTTGTCGGCGGGATCAACTGGGGAATAGATGCGGCCCGTGAAGTGCGTACTGATTGCCGCGACTAGGTGCCCACCAGAGGAGAAACCCAGTACGCCAACCTTGTGCGGGTCGATGTGAAGCTCTCCAGCATGGAAACGCACCAGGCCAACTGTCCTCTGAGCATCTTCGAGAGCCATCGGTGATTCTGGATAGGGTCCCGATTTCGGGTAAGGTCCGATCTCGGTGGTTCGGTACTTCAAGAGGACACAAGTTATTCCGCGCGGCACCAACCAATCACAAACCTCCGTTCCCTCCAGGTCAATCGCTAAGCCTTGATAACCGCCGCCCGGAAAGACAACTACGGTCACGCCTGTGTTGTTGCTCTTGGGCGAGTACACCGTCATCGTCGGTTGCGTGACGTTAGTGATAGCGGTAACGGGTTTGCCTGTGTCTCGAAAGTTCTTTGATGAAATCTCCACGAACTCAGATCCGGATGTGGGTTGTGAATCGGGAACGGTACCCGGCCAAATCGGCGTTTGGGTGTGACCTGCTGATGGCTGCCAAATAGGCTTCTGCCCCAACAGCACACAGCAGACCAGAAAGAAGCAAGACACAGCAGACAGACGCTTCATCATTCCCTCGTGTTGAATGGCAGACGCAAGCCATTCGCTGGCGCTCTCGGATCATACTGCAAGGCTGGATCGAATTCGTAACAATGAATAGCGATTGAACCGATTTCAAATAGACCTTCGGGTCCGATTCATTTACTTAGCACGTTATTCCAAAATTTCCGACTCAAACCGCCGATAAATATCCTTCTGATTAAGAGGATTGCGGTCCGCTTGAAGTGCAGTAATCAGGGCGCTCAATCGAGGCGTGAGGATGATCAAATAACGGGCGCCTCGTCCAACGTTGTAAGTATGGGCTTTGCCGGCAGGAACAAATACCGTAGTCCCTGGACCGGCGACAAGCGCTCCGTCAGCAAAACGGAAATGGAGTTCGCCTTCCAAGACGTGCCAAGCCTCATCGTCAGCGTGGTGAACGTGCAGAACTGCTGGCCCGCTACCGCGCCATTCGTGAACACTAAATGACTTGCCAATTGCAGAAAAGGGCTCTAATCGCATGCGGCAATATTATCCCGGTTACGATTTGATTGTCTCGACGAAGTTTATCTACTGAGTCTTGGATTTCAGTTACATTCGAATGGTCTTCACTGCTCGCTGACTCGCTTATGCGAAAAAATCTGTTGCGTTCGTCGGACCACAAGGATGGTATTCGTTGGCTTCAATCCAGCACGGTTAACATCGATCCTTGAACAGGAAGTCTCGCACGAGCTCTCGCTAGTGTTCGTGGCACACGGCGGTTAATCGCCCCTAAGACGCACATTGTCTTTTCGTCTTGTCCGTACGAATTCTTCCGTTTGGATGAGATGTAGATTTTTTGCCAATTGCAGTAGAGATTGCCGCTCGGCGATGAGGGCTTGCCGGTCGCCACGCTCGAGGTGGAGATCAATTGCGACTTCGATCAAGCGATTCAGGATTTCGGCACGGGGGGCGAGTTCTCCATTTCGCTATCTTTGTAGGTCCTGGTTGTGTAATGGGACTAGGGAATTTCCGGGTTTCCAAATTCGGTTATGTCACACTATCCGGTTTTTCGTCAGTGAACTGGAAAATAGATGCAATGGCTTCCTGCGATTCCATCCCTAAGGTCTATTCATACAATGCACTCACCGTCTGATTAGCGATCGCTTCGAACTCCAAAATGCATGCTTGAAACTCAAAGGGCTTCGCGATGGTTCGCGAAGTCCTTTGAAGTTTTGGGAAAGTGGTTTCTAGAACTGCAGTTTTGCGCCGAATTGGATTTGCCGTGCTGTTGCCGAGGTTGCCGTGATGACGCCCGCAGTCGGCGAAATGCCCGAGGTTGCGGAGGTGAACACAACGGGATTCGGCGTCAGGAAGTTTGTGTGATTGAGGATGTTGAAGAACTCGGCGCGGAACTGAAAGCCTAATCCTTCAGTGATTCGTCCACTCTTAGTCGCGGAGAAATCGAGCTCTGACGAACCCGGGCCCACGAGTGAGTCACGCTTCACGTTGCCGTACGTTCCGCAGACGTTGCTGCTGCCGCATGTCGGCGTCGTAAAGGACACCGTCGGAGTAATGAATGCATTCGGGTTGAAGTACTGGCCCACCTTGCGTGGATAGAGATTCCCCTTGAAGTTCGGATTCCAGCTTGGACGCACAGGATTGCGCGTATCGCCGTTGCCGGTTGGGTTGTAGCCGAGTTGTGGCGAGAAGGGGAAGCCGCCTAGGAAGGTGCCGATCGCGCTTACCTGCCATTCGCCGATAACTGCATTGACGGGCTTCGACGCGTGGTGCAGGAAATGGCGGTGACGTCCGAAGGGCAACTCATAACTGGCATTGAATGTGCCGATATTGCGAATGTCGGTTGCTGCCGGACCCCAGTCAGTCTTAGGCTGCAGCGGGAACGAGACATATGCGGGCGTGTTGGCGCTCACACTTGTGTTCCATGCCGAACCATCGTCCAGGTTTTTCGAGTAAGTGTAATTGCCGCGGAGCTGAAGACCCCCGGCGAAGTTGCGCTTCACATCGATGACAAGCGCGTTGTAAAGTGCAACACCTTGCGAAACCCAAGACGTCGTGTTCGCGAGCGCCGGATTAGCAAAAGTCGGGCCGCTGGCGCTCGCCGCGTAGGGATAGTACGCCTGGCCATTCGCGGTAAAGCTCGGCACGGGCTCATTCATATCTTCAGAAAGGATCTGGTGATAGCTGTGTGATCCGACGTAGCCGACGGTCACCGACGGATGCGGCGCAACCTGCTGCTCGATGCGCAAGCTCCAGCTGAGCACGGTAGGCGTTTCAATATCAGGCTGCACGTTGCTGGGCGAGATCCTTGTGCCGGCAGGTGGAGGCGTTCCCGGGACAAAGTTCAAGCTTGAAACCGGCACGTTCGTAATTGCCTGCGTGGTATTGAATGGCGCAGTCTGGCCGACCCGGTAATCGAGCGTATCAAGCAGTCCGTAGTAGAAGCCGCCGCCACCGCGTATCGCCGTCCTTCCGTTGCCGAACAAATCCCACGCGAGGCCAATGCGCGGAGAAGGGAGGAACTTTGCGCGATTGTCTGTCAGCACTGATGAACCGATGAATGGATTCGTCTGCAGGACGCCATTCACAATTGCGTAGTTTGCGGCTCGGCCCTGCGACTCGTTCCA
>Ga0157372_10007360_pt1 | contig 11712 bp, 7 predicted proteins | sample C55metaG_FD_115307 | JGI IMG/M metagenome (GOLD analysis project Ga0157372, IMG submission 115307) | Corn rhizosphere microbial communities from Kellogg Biological Station, Michigan, USA - C5-5 metaG | ecosystem: Host-associated > Plants > Roots > Rhizosphere > Soil | place: USA: Michigan...
GCTTTATCGCTACGGTAAATCATTTCATTTACCCACTCACGGTTTTCAATCTGTACTTTTTTCATGATGGGCGCCTGGTGATCAAACTTTTTGATGTAGCAAACTGTGTTCACAAATACATCTTTAGCTTCATCGGTCATATGATTTGGCGAAGCAGAAAAGCCCCACATAAAATAATTACCCTGACGACCTAACGCTACTGCTTCAGCATTTTTTAAGCAAACACCGCCACTTATAGCTTCGGCATCCGGCGAATCATTAAATCCCTCGCCATGTGCCACCATGCCGATAATGTATTTTTCCTTAGCTGTAGGATCCTCTTTAATCACCTTCCACATAGGCAGTTCCTTCGGGGTAGTTGCTCCCTGAAAGCCGTTAAAAAAAGAACCCGGCGTAGGCCTGTTAACTAAAGTTAACTTCACTTTTACAGGTGTACTAAATATGGCATGACTGGTTTTGATGTTCAGCGCATCGTCTTCCAAACACTGACAATACCAATCAAACTTAAGTCCTATCGGCATGCCCACATCGGGAGCCAGCTGATGCATCAAAATAATAGGCCTGTCAAAATTGGCAGGTAATTTTATCGGCCCCGCATCGGCAATTGTTACGTCGACATTGGCAGACATCGAAGCATCGTAATCCCTCACATCCACAACTTCAACTTTGTCAAAGCGCGTTTCTAAAAAAGCCTTAAAATCGGCCATACGGGTTTTCCAGGCCTCATCTACCGCGCCCGCGGCTGTGCTATAGTAAGTAATATGTTCGGGCTTAGGTTTTGCCGGATCATATCCCACATATAAAACATGGAGTGCTATTTTGCCCGCTCCGTGTTTTATGACGTTACCCAAAGAGGCTACGCTAAACATAACACAAAGCAGAAAAGCCAAAATGATCTTTTTCATACCTGCTTAATTAAAAAGTTCGGCAAGTTTATGATTGAGGTCTTCCCCGCGCAGATTTGTGCTAATAAGTTTGCCGTCGCGGTCTACCAGGAATGTAGCAGGTATAGCCGAAACGCCATAAAGACGGGCAACGCTGTTGTTGTTGCCATTCAAGTCGCTAACCTGCGGCCATGTCATACCCTCCTGTTGCAGTGCTTTCAGCCATTTGTCACGGCTGTTGTCAAGCGATACCGAAAGGATTTCGAACCCTTTATCCTTGTACATTTTATACTGACTTAACAGATTTGGGATTTCCTGACGACAAGGTGAACACCAACTTGCCCAAAAATCGACCAAAACGATTTTGCCTTTATAATCGGCTAACGATAAGCGTTTGCCGGCAGGGTTGACCTGAGTAAAAACCGGCGCCGGGCCACCTATTTTTAAACGGTAATGTGCATCAATAAATTCTTTGATAGTTTTACCATTATCAGTTGCCTGGATTGCCGGACTGAAAGTTTTGAACACCTGTTCGGCTACTGTAACCGTTTTTTCATTAGATGCAGTGCCGAACAGAGCTACCGGTGCAAAGAACGAATCGGGGTGCGTTTTGGCAAAATCGAGATTTTTGCGCTGAAAATCGGCAATCATTTTATAGTGATGGCGGGCAACCGAATTGGTAAATGCGGTATCATTCACCAACTCGGGCGCTGCCGCAATTTCAGCATTAGAAATATGATCGATGTCCCATGGCATCGGTCCTACAGCTTTAACATAAGCCGAATATTCATCATATGTTTTGGATCCGCTCATCTGGGCGTTTGCCAGGGAATCTTTAGAAACTATATTAAGCGTTTCATTAGAAAAATTAAAGTAGAGAATATCGCCGCCATGGGTGGCAATTTCCCGGCCGGCGCCTTTATGATCAAGTGCAAGGCGTACAGAACTGTATGGGTTCATCCTACCTGTGAAATGAAAAGCGCCGTTAACTAATGTGGTCGAATCTTCATGCCCCTTGCCGTCTGTCATAAAGCTTAAATAAACTTTCTGACCGTTGAGATTGCCAATCTGCCCATTAATAGCGAACTGGTTAGTTTGGCCGGCGGCGTTCAACGCAGCCATGCTCAAAATTAAGTTTAGTAGTTTTTTCATTTCTTTATATGTTATACATCTAGTCGACAGGTTACGTTATACTTTTCAAGGATGAAACGCTCTTGTTAATGTCATGACTGCGGCCAACAACACAAAAATCATTCATGCTGTTGGTTAATCTTTTATATGGTTTTGATTAGTTAGTTTTTTATCTGCTCACGATGTCAATCGGTTCGCCCGGTATACCGGTTATTGTTTTGGTGATATTACCGGTTTTAGAAACACTTACGTCAAGCGTATAAACTGCCCCATCTGCGCCAACAGTAAGGGTGTTGTCATCCAAACTGATCTTCATCATGGATACCTTTTTACCGCCAAAGTCTGCGTCGAGCTGTCTTATATCTTCATTAATTGGGTTATAGCGGTAAATTTTCCCTTTTGATGAAAAATAAAACACATTTAAGCTATTCACCACCCATTTGGTATTATCATCAATTAAGGCGCTGCCTTTGAATGTGCGTTTGCCCAGCCCTTTAAATGTCCGGTCGTCGCCCATAGGGTAGCTAAAACTTAGTTCGGTTATGGTACCTGTCGCTGTTTTAAAGAAAGCATAGGAAGGGCCACCTTCTGTAGGTTTCATGAACAACAAATTATCGTATCCTACATTTTTAGGGTCAAAGCCAGTGCTTGCGGTATCAATCTGGTAATTGGTGCCAGAGTAAGTACCATCGGCCCCGAAGGTAATAAAGGCTTTTCCTTTAAGATTGTAACCGATAAAAAACGAGCTTCCATGTGTAAAATATTTAGACATTGTGTAATCACCGCCCTGTTCGTTGGCAAATTTGCCGTAGTCATCAGCAAATGGCGCTGTTGAGGATACACCTACATATAGCTTAGCATTGATAACTCCCGTTGGCACTGTCCCCATTTGTACAGGGCCTAAAAATGGCTCCAGGTAACCTGTATTGATAACAGCCGGCGGCGAGAAGAATTGCGCTGCAAAATCTGTTCGTTTTAATAAGGTACTGGCGTCAAGCACCACTCCGCTTTTATTAGGATCGTTACTTAGCACCCAATATTCCTCTTTGGTATTGGGTTGATAAGGCAGTGGTTTTGAATAGTACAACTGAACCGGATTGATAGGCAAATCGCCTTTATTAAGTGATTTATAAATATCGCCCAACACTGTTTTATCCGGTTTTACGAATGATAATTTGGTAACCCCATTATCGTTACTCAACACCAAAATACCTGCCGAGAACTGCGTCGTACCTGTAATTTTGAAAGGGAACATATAAAATAATCCATTCCGTTTGTCGGTAATGGTGAGTTTACATGCGCGGTCGCCGGGGCCTAAATTGTAGACCATTTTCAGAGGGTAGCCTTTGTAAACAGCTTCCCGCAGTTCTTCTTGCACGGTGATGTGCCATTCAAAATCAAGATCCTTTAAGGGATCGGCACCGGCAAGAGTAACCTTGGGGTTTATGGTGAGCGTATCGCCCAGCAGGGCTGCAAATGTTGCATTATTAATGCCGGTAACTACCGGCTCTGAAGGTGGCGAGTATACATAATTGCCGAGGTCTTTTTTACATGAAGTATAAAATACCGTTATGAGCGCCAATATAGCTATCGATTTAAATTTCATGACCTAAGTGTTTAATTGATAATAACCTGCTGACCATTTTCATCAACAAAAAAGTATTTGCCTGCCTGCGCGTAATACTTGAGGTAAAACTTCTTACCGGGCGAAGAAGAATTATAAAAATCATAATTGTTGCTCCCGTCAGCCCGCTTGGTAAGCACATAACTTTTTTCCGGGTATCTTGCTACCCATGCAAACGGATCATTAATAAAGGTCCTCACGTTATCTATATAATACAGTGTGCGCGGAATCTGCAGATAAGCGTTCGGTTTTGACATATCAACCAGATCGGTAGTGCCCGAAGAGATCAGGAACAACTGGTGCTTTATCCTGCTGTAAGGGCCCAGGTTACCCATCCAGTAAATCCACCAGGCTGGTTGTTCCAGCCGCGACGAGTAAAGGATCGACTTTTCCCGCAATGTCGCCGGGAGCGATGAGTTAAAATCCTGCCCACCCGAAACAAGAATGGTAAGCATTACTGATTGATTTGCAAGTTCCGGATCACTGTTTTTGATGATCACGGGCACTTTTACCGTGCCCGAATCAGCAGGCATTGTGTACGATGGCTTAAGCGCTTCATAATGCAATCCTGCTTTGGCGGTGGTAGCTGTGTCAACTACGGTTATTACAAACTTCCTTTCGCTTTTTGTCCTTTGCCCCGAAATGATTATCGGTACCCAAATAGTGTCCTGTGCCAGGGTAGGATTATAGGCAAAGGAATAGCTTAATATCGAAGTATCCTGGTTGCCATCTTTATCCTTGTAATTCAGGTAAATGTTATCCCTGGAGCCATACGTAAGTAATTGGTCTTTTTTGCAGCTAAAAAGAGCCGCTACGACCACTAAAACATAAAATATCTTTCTTTTCATTGTTATAAATGGTATGGGATCAATTATTGTAAGCCGCCTCGTCATCGGGGATCGGGAACACGTAAATGTTGTTTGATGCAGGATAGATCTGGCCGCTGGCCGCCACTATATCAAGATTTAACCGCTTATACATATAAAAGATCTGGCTCTCGCCGTAAAACTCTTTACGGGCTTCTTTAACCAGCTCATTCATAAAGGCTGATTTACCCAAAGTATTCGGCAACAAGTCAATAATACCTCTATGGGTACGAACAGTATTTAAGTACTCAATGGCTTTTGTTGGATTGGTATCGTAACTTGCCTCTGCGGCTATATAATATGCTTCCGTTAAACGGAAAGCCGGTGCCATTAGCGGATGCAGGTTTACCTGTGGCGAACTGTTAACTAAATATTTTACCAGGTAACTGCGGTTTGGGGTAACATCTGTAGCTGTAAAAAACCATTGCCTGTAGCGCCAGTCCTCTGCGCCAACGGTGCTTTTTTCATAGATGTTATCTAACTGCAGCGGGGTTGGCTGATACTGCGCAACGTTGGCCGCACTGAACAAGGTAACGAGTGCATTGTTTTCATTAGCCTGGGGAGCGTACCAGCCAAATACCAACTCGTTGTAAAATACCCTGTCTTTTTGCTCGACGTTATTGTTAAAAGCGTCATCTTTTTGTGTCCAGGGGAATTTATTAGCAGTTATTACATCATTGGCATTGGAGAGTGCGTTCTGGTAGTCATTTTTATACAAGTAAACCCTTGCAAGTTCACCGCATACGGCATAATAGTTAATCCTGTGCCTGCGGTTTTGCAAAAACAGGGTATTACTTGTGGTTTCTGTTTGTTTGCGGCCTGTATAACCACCAGGGTAGGTTTTGTTAGGATATCCAACTATGTAACCCGGAGAAAGAATAGGATCAGTAGTACTCAGCAGTGCACGTGCATTGCGCAGATCAGCTATGGCGTTGTTAATTACCTCACCTACTGATGAAAACGGTGTACTTTTAATACTTACAGTAGTTACATAAGGTATGCCTTTAGCATTTGGGTTAGATTTATATGAAGCCCCAAACATGCGTAAAAGATCAAAATGCAGGTACGCGCGCAGGGCAAGCGCCTCGCCTTTAATGATGGCATAGTTATTACCCGAAAACACGGCCTTTTGTTTATCTATTACCTGCAGTATCTCATTGCAGTTGCCGATGGCATTGTATACCGACGACCAGATCTGGCTGTTTTTATCCTTTAAAATGTTTTGGCTATACTGAAAAGAAGCGATCTTCTGAAAATCGGTATTGGAGAACGTATAGTTCTGCGCCATGATATCCAGGTTGCTGAACGTAAGGTTTCCTGCATACAGGTCTGCCTTTGTACACCTGGAATAAACACCATTTAAAGCCTCTTCAAAACCATCTTCGGTATTAAACAACTGCTCTTTATCTACATCAGATTCCGGCTGTACATCCAAAAACTTTTTACATGATGTAAACATCAGCAAGGGGATTATAAAAATTAAATATCTTTTCATGGTTATGTGTTAAAATGAACCCAATAATGAAAATGTTAAGCTGCGGGCGAAGGGATAATAGATACCCCGTTCTGCCTGAATAGTTGAAGCCCTGAAAATATCGTTTGCTGTGGCTGCCAGCCTCAGATTTTGAAGCCCCAAACGGCGAATGGCATTTGGCTTAAAATCATATGACAGGTAAAGCGACTGCAGCTCAATCAGGTTATCTTTTTGTATAAACCGTGATGATACATAGGTATCGGTGAGGTCGGTAATGTTTTTGAAAAACGTGTGGTCGCCCGGTTGTTTCCACCTTTGCTCCAGTACGCGGCTATCTACGTTAAAGCGAGGGTCGGCATTTTCAACCCTGTCAATAAGGGTTTGGTTAAAAGCCTGGCCACCAAAACGGTAATGAAAGCTAAAACTCAGCATAAACCTTTTGTATGATACCGTGCTGCCAAAAAATCCTTCGGCTTTTGGCGTAGTATTACCTACCTCCTGCACATCCTTAACATCCCACACATAGGTTAGGGTACCATCTTTTTTTACCAGGATCTCTTTGCCGTTTTCAGGATCAATACCCAATGACTTAACCGCGTAAATGGTGTTCAATGATTTACCTTCAACATACCGGGTTAGCGGGGTTGAAAAAGCGTTGTTGTCCTTGTTGGTCTGGAAGTTATCGATGTTATTATTAAAGGCTTTAAGTGCATCAGATATGCTCACTATTTTGTTAACGTTATGAGCAAGGTTACCGGTCAGGTTAATGTTCCAGTCGGAGGTGTGGAAAACCTGTGCTACGAGGTAGAGCTCATAACCTTTGTTTGACATATCACCAAGGTTATCTTTATAGGTATTGAAGCCGGTTGACGGCGCAAGGTTAATATCGGTGATCAATCCCTTGGTAAGTTTGTAGTAGTATCTTGGCGAGATGACGATCCTGTCTTTAAACAAACCGATGTCCATACCTACATCGGTTGTGCGGGTTTTTTGCCACTCCAGGTTGCTGTTACCATAGCCTAATATAGTAGCGCCAATACCTGTGGAATACCAGTGTTGTGTATCATACAGGTAGATTGAACGTGATTGGTACGCCGGGAAGCTGATAGAACCAAGGGTAGCAATACTTCCCTTAAGACGCAACTGGCTTATTACATTTGAACCCCGAAAGAAGCTTTCCTTATGAATGTTCCAACCAATCCCTAACGAGCCGAAAGGAGCATAACGTCTGTCGGCGCCAAAAGCCGATGAACCATCAACCCTTACGGATGCATCTAGGAGATATTTGTTTTGGAACGCGTAGTTACCCGAAAAGAAAGCGCCGGCCGTTCTTGACCTGGTTACATCGCCATAAGGGCCTGAGTTTTCTTTATAAATGCGGGCAAAACCTATATTGGTGAACCTGTCGTTTGAAAAACCCTGGGCCGAAAATGATTTAATATCAGCCTTTGAGGCTAAAATATTGGCACCTAACACAAGGTTGAAATAATGATCGCCCAGTTGCTTGTTATAGCCGATGGTTACGTTACCGTCGAGGTTAAGGCTGGCATTGGTACCATAATCGTAGGTTCCTTTGTTATTCGCCTGATCAGCGGCAAAATTGTAAAAAACACTGCTTAACGGTGATACATATTTATCAGATGTTGTATTGGTTTTATTTACGCTCATTAATGCCCTCAAACGCAAACTTTTTGATAATTTATAATCGACTGAAAACGACTCCAGGATCTCGGTATATGCCAATTTATCAAAGCTGCTCAGGCTGGCTTCATACAAGGGATTAAATACGTTTTCGGTAATGTATTGATCTTTTCCCTCACGAAAAGTATTTACACGCCAGTTGGCAAGTTCCTGCACCAATCTGCCTGTGCTGTCCCTTATCGGGAAATATGGGTTGGCATTTACATATGTCGAAAAATCGCCATAAGGAGAATTGGCCTGGTTAACCTGCGTAATGGTCAGATCATTCCTGATGATAAGCTTTGAACTCGGGTTATAGGTAAAATCTACACCTCCGCTATACCGCGTATTGTCCGAGCCTTTCATAACACCAGGCTGTGTCTGGTAACGCAGATCGATACCATACCGGAACGACTGATCGCCGCCCTGCGCGTATACTGAATGTTTTTGCTGATAAGCATTTCTCAACGGTTGCGATAACCAATAGGTATTAACGCCACTTGCAACATTTTTTAGGCGCGTGAACAACTGGGCGTCAAGCTTATCCTGTTGGGTATCACCACTTGTGGATGTTTGGGTATCATATAAACCAACCAATTGTTCATAAGCTACCTTTTGTTTTGCGTTAAGTACATGATAATCTGACAGATCCGGGCCATTAAAAGTAAGCTCATAATTATATAATAACTGCAACTTTCCGGCAACCGGGGCCTTAGTAGTGATCACCATTACACCATTGGCTGCCCTTGAGCCATAAACTGCGGTAGCAGCACCGTCTTTCAATAAGGTAACCGATTCTATCCGGTTAATATCCAGGTCAACTACTTTTTGAAGCGATACTTCAAAGCCATCAAGGATAAAGGCCGGCAGGTTATAATTGCTTGAAAGGTTATTGCGGTCAAGTATTTTATCATTGATGGAAGGGATAGCCGTGGCGCCCCTTACGTTTATCTTTGGCAGCTTGTTTGGATCCGAACCGATAAAGTTATTATCAAGTACTTTAAACGACGGATCAAACGAGGCTATACTTTTGATCACGTTTTGCGGGTTATTACGCTTCAAATCTGCACCGCTTACTGTGATGGCATTACCGGTATAATTATCTTTTTTAATAACCTGGTAACCGGTTACCACAATGTCTTTAATATTATTAATATCAGGCAAAAGCCTCACTACAATCGATTGCCCTGCTACCACCTTAACTTCTGCGGATTTGTAGCCCATAAACGAGAATATTAATGTTTGCCCTGCATCCGCCTGTACATTAAACTCCCCTTTATCATTGGTTTGGCCTATTACTCCCCTGCCGCCTTTAATGGCAATGTTTACACCGGGCAAAGTGGTTTTACTCACCGAATCCAGAACACGGCCACTCACCGGAATTTTGCTCATCGGCGCAGCCAGTTCCGGCCGCGGTTCGGGTATTTTATTTTGGATTACGATGGTTTTAGATACAATGGTAAAACTCAGATCAAAATCTTTAAGACACGTGTTAAGCACATCAACAAGCGGCGCGTCATGAAAATTGGCATCAACTGTTTTGCCTTTTATATTTACTTTTTCGCTGTAAAAAAACAAATAGCCTGTTTGTTGTTTTATATCCTTAAAAACCGATTCGAGGCTTTTATTTTTACCGGATATGGTTACCGTTTGAGAATAACTTGCAGCCGATAAGTGCAACACGCCAACAAGCAACAGTATAGTGGTGAGTTTCAATACTAATAAGAATTTGCACTTTACCCCCCGCATTGCGCATACGGCGTTGTAAAGAAAAGTTAATTTCATATTTTTGAATAAGATTGGGTTAATAAAATGCAGCCCAGGGCTTCGACATCTTGTGCTGCCTGACCTATTTTAAACCGGAAGCGGTGAGAGGCTTCCGGTTAATTTTTGGTCTGTTGATATGAGATTGGTCTGAGATTTATCGTACTTGTTTATCCATTAAGTTTTGTTTTAGTGATTAGCATTTAGTTTTGTTAGTTGTTAGTATAAAGTTTAAGTTAAATATCATTTACCGTAGGACACCTTCACTGTTTTGCCCTCCACCGAAAATTTCATGTTGTTAAGTTCCAGGATTTTAAAAACGTCGGTCAGTTTACTGCTCCTTGAAATTTCACCGAAAAATTTCTCCGTTGGCATATCGCCTTCATAAACCACATCAATATCATACCAGCGGCTTACCTGGCGCATAACCTCGCGGATATCCTCATCTGCAAATGAGAATACCCCGTTTTTCCAGGCAACTTCTTTGTCAAGGTCCACTTGTTGTTTACTGATGGTACCGTTACCTGTACGGCCTATTACCGCCTGCTCACCGGGAACAATAAGTATTGAGTTTGTTGCCGATGTTACCTTTACCGAACCCTCCAACAGGGTGGTTTTAAGCAAAGCTTCATCGCCGTAAGCATTGACATTAAAATGCGTACCGAGCACCTCAATAGTTTGCAATGCCGATTTAACCCTGAATGGCATTGCTTTATTTTTTGTTACCTCAAAATAGCCTTCGCCATTGAGCGTTACCTCACGTTCCGCTCCCTTAAACACGGTTGGATAAGTTATTGACGATGCTGCGTTAAGCCACACATTAGTGCCGTCGGGCAGGATGATCTTGTACTGCCCGCCGTTAGGTGTGGTAACCGTATTTTGAACGGCTTGATTCTGCCCGGTCGCTTCGGCCTGGTAAACGATCTGCCCATCTGCCGTTTTGGTAATTTTAACCCCGGCCTGTTTAGCTATTTGTCCGTTGGCAGCATCATCAAGCGATATAGTTGTACCGTTGGCTAAAGTGAGCGTTGCCTTGTTGGTACCAGGCAATATACCTTTGTAAGAGTTTGCGGCTAAATTATCGGCCTTATGCCGGTTACGAATAAAAAAGTAAGCACCAACCGAAATGAACAACAGAATTGAGGCCGCCACGGCATATCTGGCCCAACCCGATCTTAAAGGCATGGTAACCGGCTTTTTTTCGTATTGCGCTATCCTCTCATCAACCTTTGCTTTAATAGCATCTTTCAGATACAGGTAGTCGGCCTCGTTCTCGTCAGTGATAAGGTCATCGTTTAACTCAAATAAGTTATAGTACGATTCCAGGAATTTAATTTCTTCCTGAGTAGCCTCATTACGCCTGTATTTTATTAGTATTTGTATAAAATATTGCTTGTTCGCCTCGTCCATTTACATCCTTTATATATACATGAGTCGGCAAAATGAAAATAGCCCATATTAATTGAAAATATTTTTAATGTTTTATTTAAAAATAATGCGCATTTAAAATCAAAATGATAAAATATCATCAACCAATCATCATAATTGATAAAAATAGCGCATCTTCATTAAAGAAAAAACGTTTTATCAACCTTTTTGATAAAAATAAAGCAATACATGAAGTAAGAAAAGTGATTTGCGAAGTGTTGCAAGGGCCTTCCCCATTTGGTTACGAACGGTTTTGGGGGAGATTTCCAGTTGATCGGCAATTTGCTGGCTTGAGAGGCCTTCATTAAAGCGCAAATTGAATATAATACGCTGTTGAGCCGGCAAGGTATCAATAAGCTCATTAAAAGCTTTCAAAAATTCGTCATGAAGCACATTAGCATCGGCGCGGCCAAGATGGCTTTCAATTTCATGGACTGTATCAGGTAAGGCCGCATAGCGCGATTCCCTTTCCATATATTTAAAAACGCCATTGCGGGCGGCAATCAATAAATAAGCCGGCAGGTTCTCAATCGGCGACTTTGACGCGCGAACCCATAACTGCACAAATACGTCCTGAGCAATATCCTGAGCGCGTTCAATATCGTTAACCCGTTTGTATGCTGCGTTATAAACCTGCTTCCAATATTTGGTGTATAATACGTCAAAGGCAGGTTTGCTGCCTTCGCTAATAAGTTTCAGAAGTTTGGCATCGTCGTCTGACAAGTCAAGAGGGGCCATGCGTTATTTTAATTTCCTATATTGATCAGGTTAATTACACAAACATCATGGTGTTTTAATGCTCATTGTATATGTGTCAAATCCAAATATAGAAATTATCTGGCAAAATAAAATCTTATAAAC
>Ga0157372_10007361_pt1 | contig 11712 bp, 9 predicted proteins | sample C55metaG_FD_115307 | JGI IMG/M metagenome (GOLD analysis project Ga0157372, IMG submission 115307) | Corn rhizosphere microbial communities from Kellogg Biological Station, Michigan, USA - C5-5 metaG | ecosystem: Host-associated > Plants > Roots > Rhizosphere > Soil | place: USA: Michigan...
GTCGAAGCCGCCGTTTCGAGCGCCTTGAACAGCGATTGCTTGATGTCGATTCGTTCGACGACCGCCTCGACGACAAGATCGCAGTCCTTGTACACGGCGGCTTCCCCACGAAGCGCTTCCCCGTGAAACTCGATTCGCGACAGCAGCGCGTCCGCGTCGGCTCGAGACAAGCGCTGTTTCTCGACGTCTCGATCCAGTGATTTCGCAATGTTTCCGCGCGCCTTCTCGGTCGCGTTCGGCGTAGCGTCCGCGATGATGACCCGATCGCCCGCCGCGGCCGCGACATGGGCAATCCCCGTCCCCATCGCGCCGGCGCCGACGACGCCGACGAGCATGGCTCCATCCGCCGGGCGACTGGTCACCGGCCGGTGAACACGGGCTTTCGCTTCTCGAGGAAGGCGTGGACGCCTTCCGCGTAGTCGGCGGTCTTCCCCGCTTCTCGCTGCAACTCTTCCTCGAAGTCCAGTTGTGCGTCGAGATCGATGCCGAGCGATTTGTTGAACCCGCGCTTGATCAAGCCGAGTGCTCGCGTAGGCTGCGCCGCAAGTTGGCGGGCGGTGCCACTCGCCGTTTCCAGCAGTGCGCCCGGCTCGACAACCATGTAGACCAGCCCCCAATCGCGCGCCTGCTCGGCCGACATTTTTTCCGCGAGCATGGTCATTACTGTCGCGCGGTGCAGACCGACGATGCGCGGCAAAATGAATGTTCCACCGCTGTCGGGAATGACGCCGATCTTCGCGAACGACTGCACGAATGAAGCGCTGGACGACGCGAAAACGATGTCGCAGGCGAATGCCAGATTCGCTCCGGCGCCGGCGGCCACGCCATTGACCGCGCAGACCACCGGCTTCTCCAGCTTCCGAATCGCGCGAATCACCGGGTTGTAGCTGTCGCGTACGATGTCGCCGAGATCAGGCATCTCCCGGTCTCGCGGCGCCGCCTCGGCGAGATCTTGTCCCGCGCAAAAGCCTCGGCCCGACCCCGTGAGCACCACGGCACGAATCATGTCGTCACTCCCCGCGCGCGACAGCGCGTCGCACAGCTCGCGCGCCATCGGTCGGGTGAAGCTGTTGAGCACTTCGGGCCGATTGAGCGTGATGGTGGCCAGGCCGGCGGCCGCGTTCCAAAGAATGTCGGGCATCGTCCCTAAGATACCGCTACCTGTTGTCCCCGGCAGTAGACGGGGCCGCGTCAACATCGACAGATTACAGCACGTGACCACATTGCCGCCGCCGGTTCCGCGAGGAGGACGTTCCCGGTCCGCGCCACGACCGGATACCGCACCGGATGCGCGCTTCGACTGGCGTAAAATCGCGTACAACGCGCTCGTTTCGCGCGCCCTGGACGACGTCGAAGAGACGACCAACAAAAATCGCGCGAATGTCCCGCGCGAGCACGTTGTCCTCTACCAGTTCTCGGCGCGCGGTCACGACGTCGCCCAGGCAATTCTCGGATCGTTGATCACGCATCGACACGACGCGGCCAGCGCGTATTATCGCTCGCGTCCGTTGCTGCTTTCGCTCGGCCTGAGCATTGACGATGCGTTCGCGAGCCCGCTCGGCCGGGCCGGTGGGTTCAGCGACGGCCGCGATATCGGCGTCGTGTGCAATCTGCCCAACCGCGACGGGCCGATCGTGCTGCCGATGTCGGGCGACGTCGGATCGCAGTATACGCCGTGCGCCGGTTGGGCACAGGCGATTCGCTACCATGCCGAAGTTCTGGGCGATAGCTCGTGGAATGGCGCCATCGGTGTCGTGCTGGGCGGCGAAGGATCGGTAGCGACGAACGGCTTCTGGTCCGCGCTCACCATGGCGACGACGCTGTCGCTGCCGATGCTCTTCTACATCGAAGACAACGGCCTTGGGATCTCCGTCCGTGGCGACATGCAGACGCCGGGCGGCGACATCGCGCGAAACCTCGCGTCATTCACCAACCTGCTCACGCGGAATGGCGACGGCACCGATCCGGGTGAAAGCGCCGCGCTGCTCGCCGAATGCGTCGATCACGTGCGGTCCGGAAAGGGGCCGGCACTCGTCCGGCTCACGGTGCCGCGCCTGTGCAGCCATTCCGGCCCCGACAACCAGCGCGGCTATCGCACTGAAGCCGAGATTGCCGCCGACGCCCAGCGCGATCCGCTGCCGCGGCTGAAGGAATTTCTCGTCCCCTCGCGCCTCACCGAGGATGATTGGGCCGCGCTCGAGCGGGACGTTGCGCGCGACGTCCAAGCCGGTCTCGAAGCTGCTCGCGCTCGCCCGAATCCCGATCCGGCGAACGTGGCCCGATGGGTCTACGCCGACGACTCCCCAGACTCGCCCGAAGCATTCGGTGGCCTGACCCGCGCCGAACGCGCTGCCCTCGATGGATCCGCCGAGATGGCGGAAGCGACCGACGTCGTCCGCTTCGCCGAAGCTGTCCGACGCACGCTTCGCCGCGAGCTCGAGGTCAACAACAAGGTCGTCGTCTTCGGTGAAGATGTCGGCCGGAAAGGTGGCGTGCACCTCGTCACCGAGGGATTACAGAAGCAGTTCGGCGACCAGCGAGTATTCGACACGAGCCTCTCCGAGGAAGGCATTGTCGGACGCGCTGTCGGCATGGCGATCGCCGGTCTGATGCCGGTCGCCGAAATCCAATTCCGCAAATACGCGGACCCAGCGGCCGAACAGCTCAACAATTGCGGGACGCTGCGCTGGCGCACCGCCAACCGCTTCGCCGCGCCGATTGTCGTGCGGATGCCCGGCGGATTCGGCAAGGACGTCGGAGATCCTTGGCACAGCCTGAGCGACGAAGTGCGCTTCGCCCACGCCTACGGTTGGCAGGTGGCGATCCCATCGAACGCCGCCGATGCGGTTGGACTGCTTCGGTCGGCGATGCGCGGCGCGAATCCGACGATCTTCTTCGAGCACCGGTCGCTACTCATGACGAGCGACGGCAGCTCGCGCTATCCCGGCAACGACTATGTGATCCCGTTCGGTCGCGCAAATGTCGTGCGCGCTGGTACGAACATCACCGTCGTGAGTTGGGGCGCGCTCGTCCATCGCTGCGCTGCCGCGGCCGAGGCGTTTGGCGATCGCGTGGAACTGATCGACCTGCGCAGCATCGCGCCCTGGGACCGGAGCGCTGTGCTGGAATCAGTCCGAAAGACCGGGCGATGCCTGATCGCTCATGAGGACAATCTCACGGCCGGCTTCGGTGCCGAGATCGCCGCGACCGTCGCGAAGGACGCCTTCTGGTATCTCGACGCCCCGGTTGACCGAGTCGCCGTCGAGGACGTCCCCATGCCCTACCACCCGATCCTCCTCGACGCCGTCCTGCCGAGCGTGGAGCTGATTCGGGCGCGGATCGAGGCGCTGCTCACGGCGTAAGCGCAAACGACAACTGAAACTTTCGCGAAAGGGCCGACTATCACATAGTTCGGCCCCGCGGTTGTCGTCCCCCTATTCGGAGTACCGTCATGTCTTCTCGTCACACCCTGACGCCGACTCAACAGAAAGCGTTCGACGAGCTCGATCGACTCTCGATATCCGGTGAGGTATGCGTTCTTGTCGGCGGTCCGGGCTCCGGAAAAACGACGCTGCTCGAGCGACTCTCCGAGCAGCGGAATGGCGCCGTGCTCAGCGCCGCCGAGCTCCAGGCCGCCGCTGCCGCGCGGCATCCGCTCGCCGTCGAAGACGCGTTCTATGGTATGGTGAGCGACGCTCTGGAAAAGAATTCCGTGGTGCTGGTCGACGATTTTCAGGTGCTATCGCAGGTGGTGGAGGGCTGCCACTCCTATCCGCGCGGCGGATTCATCAGCGCGGCAACGACGGCGTTGTCCGCACGCGTCGCCGAGCGAGGGGCTACTCTGGTCATCGCAGCGATGCATCTGATGCCCTCGCTCATGCGCGCCGACGCCCGCATCACCATCGACGAGCTCACCGCGAACGACTACCGCGCGGTATGCAGCGCGTACCTGTCGGCCGAACAGCTCGACGCCCTCGACTTCGCGAAGATCTTTCGCTTCGCACGCCGAATGAACGCGCGCCAATTGCGTCGCGCCTGTGAGTCGACCCGAAACAAGCTCCAAGGGTCGGCCGCGACGGACACCTTCATCGAATACCTGCGCGCGGCGCAGCTGGTCAGCAACGTCGACCTGGGCGAGGTCCAGACCGTTTCGCTGGATGACCTCAAAGGGCTCGACGACGTGATTCGTGCGTTGGAAGCGAACGTCATCATGCCGCTCGAGCACAGTGAGCTGGCGGAGGAGCTGTCGCTCAAGCCGAAGCGCGGCGTTCTGCTCGCCGGCCCGCCGGGCACGGGCAAGACAACGATCGGACGCGCGCTCGCCCATCGGCTTCGGGGAAAGTTCTTCCTCATCGACGGCACCGTCATCGCCGGCACGCCGATGTTCTACAACCAGCTGCACAGTGTCTTCGAAGCGGCGATGCGAAACTCGCCGGCCGTCGTGTTCATCGACGACAGCGACGTGATCTTCGAGGGGCAGGATCCTGGCCTGTATCGCTATCTCCTGACGATGCTCGACGGGCTGGAGAGCGAGAGCGCGGGAGGCGTGTGTCTCGTGTTGACGGCGATGGATGTCGGTAGTCTGCCGCCGGCGCTCGTTCGTTCCGGGCGCATCGAGCTCTGGCTCGAGACGAAACTCCCCGATCAACCGGCGCGCGAGGCGATTCTGCGGGATCTGTGCGCCAAACTTCCCGAGAGCGTGGGCGCGATCGACGTCGAGCAGTTGGCCGCCGCGACGGAACAGCTATCCGGCGCCGATCTCAGACGGCTCGTCGATGACGGCAAGTTGCTCTACGCGTTCGATCGCGCGCAGAACGCGGCGATGAGGGAACCGATCGCCTATTTCCTCGAGGCGCTGGAGACGGTCCGAGCGAACAAGCTGCGCTACGCCGAGGCGGAAGCGAACGCCAAGTCTCGCAATCCCGCGCGCCCGCCGTACTTCAACGTGCCGATGGACATGGGCGGAATGGCAATGAGCCGCGCATCGTTCGTCGCGATGAAGGCCCGATTGACCGAGAGCTCTCGCGGCTAAGGGCGTACGGGCTGCCCGGCGAGCTGCTCGAAGGTGAGGTTGCCGATCGGGTAGCTCCGCCAGTCCTTATAGTCGAAGTGCCACCACTCGGCTTCGTACACCGTGAAGCCCTGCGCTTCCATCGCGTGCCGGAGCAGGTCGCGGTGCCAGCGCTGCAGCGAGGTACCACCCGGATACAGCGGGAACGAACGGTCGGTCATTTCATCGTAACCGCCAGTCATTCGGATCGGCGCGCCCGTGGCGAGGTTGTACAACGTGAGATCGACCGCCGCGCCGCGGTTGTGCCGCGAACCCTGCGATGGATCGGCGACGAAAATATGCTTGTCGGGTGGCGTGCCATCCCAGAACATCTTCGTCACGTACCACGGCCGATATGAATCGTGGATGAGCAGGCCGTAGCCGAGCTTGTGTAGCTCCGCCGAAGCGCGCGCGACTGCCTCAGCGGCCGGCCGCTGCATGAAGGCGTGCGCCGACGTATAGAATGGCGTGCCCATGAAGTTGTTCGACGTCGCGTAGCGAATGTCGTACTTGATAGACGAATCGAGGCTGCGCAGCTCGACGAGATCCGGCGTTTTCGGACGGTTCTCGGCAGGCGGTTTCGCCGCGAGCGCCTCGGCGCGCAGTTCAGACGGCTTGCGAACGGGCGTGATCTGCGCGTTCACGCGATCGTTATCCGCGGGAAGCGGGCGTCGTTTGAACACGACGTTTGCCGCGACCGCCGACGAGGGCGCCAGTACGGGTCCTTTGAACACGATCTGTTCGCCGTCGTACAAACCGTACGCCGGGAATCGGTAGACGTTTTTCGACACGCGGGTCAGCGGATACTCGAAGAACCATTCGATGAGCGCGTTGAGCTGACCGTCTTTCTCGCGCACGAACAAAACGTCGTGGTTCCAGCCATACTCGCCGATGAGCGGCGTGAACTCGGCCCGACCGGCGGGCGGTTTCGGGGTAGCGATCGGAATCGTCGCGACTGGGCGTTTGACGCGCCGCAAGGTATCCGCGTCGACCACGATTCGATCGGCGTCGAGTAAACGCACGCGTGTACCGAACGAGAGCGCGTCGTCCGAGACGAGCTCCGCGTCAGCTCCACGAGCGGGACGACGAAGTTCGGCGCGCGAGCCGCCGCGCGCCGGCACCAGAAACAATCGGCCTTCGTATTCCTCGAGGTCGTACGCCGTCTTCGAATTCTCGTAGCGTCCCATCGCGCCGAGCGCGAATCCATCGGGCAAAGCGCTCGTCGTATCGATCGAGGCAAGCGTTCGACCTGCGCGCGCATCCTTTGCCAGGCGCAGGGCCGACATCGCGATTCGATCCGTGACAGCGTTCGCACCGTCGAGCGTGGCGACGACTACGACGCCGAGCGAGTCATCCGGCATGCCGAGCAACGTCGTCGCGAAGCCGTAAATCGCTCCGTCGTGACCGATCAGTCGACGGCCGTCGAGCTCTCCGATGCGGAAGCCAATTCCATATCCGGTGCGGCTCCCGCGGGGCGCGAACTGCGGCGTCCACATCGAGTCGACCGTCGCCGCGGCCAGAACTCGATGTCCATCGCCGACCGCGCCGCGCGCGAACATGATCTCGAGAAAGCGACCGAGGTCAGTGACCGTGCTGTACATGCTGCCGCATGGGCCCATGCCAAGCTCGAAGGTCGGGGCATCGCTTCGTGCGCCGTCGATCGTCCACATCGTGCCCTTGGCGAGGCGCTCACGGATGTTCGGCAGCGGCTCGAAGGCGCTGCTCTGCAGGCCCATCGGGTCGAGCACAACGCGCTTCAAATAGGGATAGAAGGACTCGCGCTGGGTCTTCTCGAGCACATAGCCGAGGACAGCGATACCGGCGTTCGAGTACTTCGTGTGCGTACCCGGCGCGTAGACGAGCGACGTGTTGTTCAAGCTCGCGACCGTCGCGGCGAGCGATGGGCGCGTGTCGTCGAAGTAGTTGCCGACCGGTGGTTCGCGTCCCAGGCCGGCGCGATGCGACGTCAGCTCCCGCGCGGGGATCGAGCCGCCGAACGGATTCTTCGGGTGAAAATCGGGCAGGTAGCGCTGGATCGGTGCGTCGAGAGCGACTTGTCCGCGCTCGACGAGCTGCATGATGCCGATGTCGGTAAAGAGCTTCGAGACCGAACCGACGCGATACACGGTGTTCGCCGTCGCCGGAACGGACTTCGCCGAATCCGCCCACCCGAAGCCACGAGCCCAGACGACCTGATGTCCGTCGACAACGGCGATGGAGATCGCCGGAATGGCCTTGGCCGATCGCTCGTGTTCGATGAACGTGGTGAGCGCTCGCGCGACGCCGGCGTAGCGATCATTGGCAGCGACCGAGTCTTGCGCGGCGAGTCCGTGCAGAACGGGCGACGCAGCGGCGATCGCGGCAAAAAATGATAAGCCCCTCAGGGGCGGCACGCCGCGGCCTGAGGGGCTTCTCTTCGCTGGCGGGATTCGATCAATCGGTTCGACGCTCCATCGTGCGGAGCCCGATCGACTTCCCTTTGTCCGAGGGTCTCGGTCCCCCCGGTGCTCTGGAATTCGGCAAAGCGACAAGTCACGTCCAGCGACCTCGTGACCGGTGAAACGCCGTCGAACCGACGCCTCACAGTGTGCCCAAGCAGCGTCCCACTCGAGCTCGTTCAGCAACGGGATAGACCGTATCCGCAACTGACGTAGGACTAAAGTGCAATACGATTCGCGAGTCGTCAATCGAGAAAGTTTTCCGAAGGGTGTAACCCACGCACGACGTTCGTTTCAACAGATTCTCAACAACACCAACGAAAAATCTCCACACACGTTCGGATCAGATCGCTTTGAATTCCTCGAACGGCTGACGACACGACCGACAAAACCAAATCGACTTGCACGCAGTCGAACCGAAATCACTCTTGCGCTCGGTATCCGACGATTTACAGAATGGACAGCGGACTCGTTGGGCGCGCCGTTCCAACGACACCAGCTTGTCGCGCAGCACCGCTCTCGGCGGTGCGATACCATACGCCTCCAGCTTTTCTTTCGCTACGGCTCCGATCCAGTCCGTTGTCCAGGCCGGCGAATACACGACGCGAATCACTACCGGGCCGAGCCCATGTGCGGCGAGTGCGTCACGGATGTCGCTCTCGATCTCGCGCATCGCCGGACACCCTGAATACGTCGGTGTGACGGTTACTTCGACGCCAGCGTCGCTAGCCACAACGTCACGCACAATGCCGAGCTCGACGACGCTCACCACCGGCACTTCCGGATCTTTGACCTGATCGAGGATCTCGAACAACTCATCCCGGCTTGGAAGGGCGCGCGTTACCACGACGCCCCCGGATGCGACCGCGCCAGGATCTGCATCTCGCTGAGCATATGGCCGAGATGCTCCGTGTGTCGTCCCGCGCGCCCGCCCTGCTGCATATAACCGTCGTCGGGAGTCCGAAGGCCGGCGCGCTCCAATACGGAGAGCACCTGATTTCGCCAGGCGGCTTCGAGGGTGCTTGGATCCACGCCCTCGCCGCTCGACGCGACTTCTCGGTCGACGGCGTCCGCCACAAACAACTCGCCCGTATACCGCCAGAGATCGTCGAGCGATTGCTGGACGCGTTGGTGGCTCTCCTCAGTGCCGCCGCCGAGCGTCACGACCCACTGCGCGCTGTGGCGCGCATGGTACCGCGTTTCTTTGAGGGCCTTCGCGGCGATCCCCGCCAACTCGGCGTTGCCGCTCTTTTGCAACGCGTCCATCTGGAGCATCGAGTAAATGCTGAACAGAAACTGACGGACGATCGTAAATCCGAAATCCCCCTTCGGGAGCTCGACCATGAGCGCGTTGCGAAACTCGATCGCATCGCGAAGGTACGCAAGCGCGTCTTCGTCGCGACCCTTTGCCTCGACGGCCGCCGCGAGCTTCAACAACAAACTCGCTTCGCCGATCAAGTCGAGCGAAATGTTCGCGACCGCGATGTCCTCCTCGAGAATCGGCCCGTGGCCGCACCATTCGGACAACCGATGACCGAGGACGAGGCGGTCGTCGCCGAGTCGAAGCAGGTACTCGAAAAACGCGGGAGACGACATCGGCTATTAGACGCGGATTCCGCGCGGGACTTTGTAAAACTGTGGATGACGATACGGCTTGTCGTTGCCAGGATCGAAGAACGGACCCATGTCCTCGGGCGTCGAGGCAGTGATCGCCTCGCTCCGCACGACCCAGATGCTCACCGCTTCGCCGCGCCGAGCGTAGACGTCGCGCGCGTTCTGAAGCGCCTGTTCGGCGTTCGTCGCGTGCACGCTGCCCGCGTGCTCGTGAGCTTCACCTTTTGGCGGCTGCAGGAAAACTTCCCAGAGCGGCCACTGTGAATCAGGCGGTGCGGTTTGCTGCGTCGTCGTTGTCGTGTCGTTTGCCATGATCGTGAACACGGCGGCCGATGAGCCGCCGTCGAAGTGCTGATTTACGCTGCTGCCTCGTCCTTCTGCTTCGCGGCGTACGCCGCCGCGGCGACTCTGACCCACTCACCGTCGTCGTGCGCCGCGCGTCGCGCCGCCAATCGTTCGCGGTTGCACGGGCCGTCGCCTTTCACTACCCGCCAAAACTCGTCCCAATCGATCGACCCGAAATTCCAGTTTTCTGTTTCTTCGTCGTAGCGAAGATCGGGATCGGGAAGAACCAGGTCGATGGCCTTCGCCTGCCCCACGGTCAGATTCACGAACCGCTGACGGAGCTCGTCGTTACTCTTTTTCTTCACGCCCCAGCGGATCAGCTCTTCCGAGTTCGGCGAGTCCTTGTCGGACGGTCCGAACATCATCAGCGACGGCCACCACCAGCGATTCACCGCGTCTTGCGCCATCGCACGCTGCGCGGGCGTGCCGGCGGCGAGCGTCGCCATGATCTCGTAACCCTGGCGCTTGTGAAAGTTCTCTTCCTTGCAGATACGGACCATCGCTCGGGCGTATGGCCCGTAGGACGCGTGCGCGAGCATCGTCTGGTTCACGATCGCCGCGCCATCCACGAACCAGCCAATCGTGCCGATGTCCGCCCACGTCAGCGTTGGGTAGTTGAAGATGCTCGAGTACTTCGCCGTGCCGGCGAGCAGCTGATCGATCAGCGTTTGGCGATCGACGCCGAGGGTCTCGGTGCCGCAATAGATGTAGAGTCCGTGCCCCGCTTCGTCCTGCACTTTGGCGAGCAGCGACATCTTTCGACGCAGGCTCGGGGCACGCGTTATCCAGTTCCCTTCGGGGAGCATCCCGACGACCTCGGAATGCGCGTGCTGCGACATCATCCGAATGAGTTGCCGGCGATAACGCTCCGGCATCCAATCCTTCGGCTCGATCGATTCGCCGCGCGCAATACGCGCCTCGAATTCGGCGACGCGCGCCGGGTCCTCTGCCGGCATGTTCTGAGCAGCCTTGCTGGCCATCACGCGGCTCCCTGTCAGCGTGTCATGCACCACATGTTTGAAATCTAGTGCTCGGCTGCGCCGCGCGGATAGATTGCGAGCATCCCCTTCCTCCTCAGCGGTCGCATGCGTCTTACGTCGCTCACTCTCGTTTTCCTGCTCGGACTTGCCGTCTCTGCTCGCGCCCAGGAGGTAGAGGCCGATCGCTTTGCCGACGGGCTTACACCTGGCGCGTATCTTCGCGTCGGCGGTGGCACTATGGCTCCCGTAAACGCACAGGGGAGTCTGCGCGATTGGCGGCCGGGTACGGGCATCTCCGCGGCATGGGAGAGTTGGGATGCCGGACAGTCCGGTGTGTCGCGCATGGGCTTCGCGTTGTCCGCGGCGTACAGCTCGCTGCGCCTCGACACTGGCCGTTTTCTCGGCGAATTCGTGCCGCCCAATGGCGGAAGCGTCACCTCGGTCAACGCAGGCACGGCCGGCGTGCTCGAGGTGACCACCAATCTGATTTTTCGAATTCCCGCACCGTACATCATGCCGCACATCACGCTCGGCCTGGGCTTCATTGATTGGCGTCCCGGCGAGATCCGATACACCGGCACCGCCGGCGGCGGCACGACCAAACAACAGCACCGCTCGGGCGGTGAGGTGGCGATCGGCGGCGGATTGGACAAGCACATCTACGACCGGTTCGCCATCTTCGGCGAGGGAATGTACGTCTACGGCTACACGCGATTCGGCGGCGGCTACGGAACACCGACCGGCGTCTGCGCCGCCAGCGGCTGTGACGCATTGCGCAATACGACAGTGACTACGCTGCGCGGTGGACTTCGCGTTCGCCTGCTTCGTTAGACCGCTCGCGCGAATCCCATGGGCTCGCACACCGCACTCGCCCCGACGGGCAGCGTATCGTCGTTCGTCGAGGACGGTATCGCGGACATTTGCTTTGGTCACCCGCGGAGCAACTCGCTGCCGTCATCGGTGCTGCGCGCGTTGGCCGACGAGATCGCCGCGCTCGGGCAGCGCGACGACGTCCGCGTGGTCCTGCTGCGCAGCTACGGCACCGGTGCTTTCTGCGCCGGGGCGTCGTTCGACGAACTATCGTCGATTCGCGACAAGGATGTCGGCAAAGAGTTTTTCCTCGGCTTCGCCCGCGTCATTCTCGCGATGACACGCTGCCCGAAGCCGATCGTGACGCGCGTGCACGGCAAGACCGTTGGGGGCGGCGTCGGCGTCGTCGCGGCTGCCGATTACGCGATCGCAACGGACAACGCGGCGCTCCGTCTGAGCGAGCGCGAGGTTGTGA
>Ga0157372_10007362_pt1 | contig 11712 bp, 14 predicted proteins | sample C55metaG_FD_115307 | JGI IMG/M metagenome (GOLD analysis project Ga0157372, IMG submission 115307) | Corn rhizosphere microbial communities from Kellogg Biological Station, Michigan, USA - C5-5 metaG | ecosystem: Host-associated > Plants > Roots > Rhizosphere > Soil | place: USA: Michigan...
CGTTCTCTCGTGCAGAATCACATCATGCGCGTAGGATGCCCTGAGCGCCGACCCATCGCAACTAGTTATATAGCAGAGTCTTATGGGGGCCACTTTGGAGTCGTCTTCGCACCTAGTCCACCACGGCGTAGGAAAGTTGGTCCGTGTCGGTACTCGCGGCGAGACTTTACCCCTCTTCTTCCGCCAGAAGTTGCCGAAAACAAGCCTTAGTCATTTGCCAGCCTTCGAATGGCACGGTTGGATGCCAAGTTTCCCCGTGGCTTTGGTGAGTTGGCCGACGACAGTTCGGATTACGACGGTACAACGCCCCTATTCTCTTCCACAACCTGTGAGCAATAGAGAACATACAACGATTTCCGTACCCGCTATGCTTCGAGCAGATGCACAGGGAGGTACGAATGTCGGTATCCCAAATCTACCCGCACCGTCGAAACAAAGACGGATCTTACGATTCGATTTGTCTGACCTGTTTTTTGACTGTTTCACACGCAAGCGCTGAGGCAGAACTTACAGAGCAAGAGATGGCTCATGAGTGTCCTGTCACGTTGCTGTCCAAGCGCGCCGGGTCCAAAGGAAAGCAACTGGAGCCGCACCTCGCTCTCACGTCGGCAATAAGTGTCCACCCTTAACGATGCGCTTGCAGCCCTCGCTCATTCCGAACGCTTTAGTTTCACCCGGGACGGAGTGGGCGCACCTGTCTGGCGTCCGGATGTTACCAGCCGAACGAATCGCGTGGAGGCATGCGCGTAGGATGCCCTGAGCGCGAACTCATCGCGACTGGCTCTATAGCAAAGTCGGACTCTCTCTACTGCTGTCCAACCAGTCCCGTCACCTTGCAAGTAGTTCCGTGGTCATCGCGTGCGCTCTATTGAACCAATCCGCACACGGCATTCTAGGTCGGTTCGTGTATGCCAGCGCCCGAGAGACCATGTTTTCCGCAGTGATCGATGGATGCTTGGTGACCGGCGTCGTCCAATAAATCAGTTTGCTGCGCTGGGTGATCGGGACGGTTGAACACAGATGGAGGAACGGACCGACATGCTCGAAGAGATCACCAGACAACGAGGCTGGCTGCAGCCGCATCCGCAAGATTCCAGGGTTCCAGCCGATCGTCGCTGCTGCTACCGCTGCTGCCATCGGCCACGGACCGGCTTTCCGTAGGGGCGCAGACTGGTCGCGTTGTGCGAGTTCGCCGACGTTGACGAGGATCGTGGAGGGAAGAACAATGCGACGTAAACTGGCTGTGTGGATTGGATTATTCGTTGCAGGATTCCTTTTCGGGTTCATCCTGCAATACACGACGCTGCATCGGGTGCAGGGGGAGCTGACTGCCTCAACAAACCAGTTAGGAAGCTGTCGTAAAGGGGAACAATCGTCACACCTTCGCGATACCGCGACAATGATGTATCTCGAAGTCGTACAAAAAAACTACGGCAAGGCCGGAGAGTACTCAAAGAGTTTGTTTGACGAGGCTCAGCGAATCGCGAGCAGCACAGATGATCCCGTACTTCGCAAGGTGCTTGTTGACACCCTCGCAGCACGTGATCAGATCACAGCGAACCTTGCTAAAGGAGACGACGCGGTACTTTCCCAGATACAGCCGCTATTGTTGAAACTCGAGCAGGCCAAGCATTAGTTCCCGCTCTCGGCATAGATGCTGATAGTGGGCAAAAGCCTCAGCTGGCGACGGTCGCCATGCTGACAGCTGGGGCATTCTCGATATCTAGCACTTTATCAGCACTCTCCGCAATTACCGTGTAGGTAAGAGCAGCGCCACTCGGCCGCTGTGAGTCACCGGAGGCGGCAGCTTTCTTTAGAAATAAGGAACACGATACCCTCCGCCGTCCGTCCGATTGGCTCGGCGCTGCCGGCTTCATACGTGCAACGACTCCGTAGTGAACCGTGGCGTCACAGCACACGCAATTAGCTCTTTTAGAACGGAATCGGAAGCGCCCACGGAAAGCGAAAAGCCCCGGAGGCACTCTGGGCAAGTGATCGGCAGTCGCTCGAAAGATAAGGTATCGTCCTTCGTCCGTGAGATCCAGATCGGAGTGGATGCGTCAACCCACCCCGAACATGGCCTTTGTGAGTAGCAGTCTTCACAAGCTCGAAGAGGCGTGTCAGCCCCATCGATTTTTCATAAAAAGCATCCACGGCAATCCCAGCCGGGACCTCCTCGCCTGAAAATGCGGCGCTGGACGCAATCACGAAAACTTCGGGAAATCTTCGTCGGACGACGGAAAGCAACTCAAAACCGGACATGCGGGGCATGTTCAGGTCAGAAAGCAAGATGTCCGGGACGGGCCCAATCTGGAACTGCCGCTGAGCAGAATTGCTCAACAAGGGCCAATTGTTTCTAGCCCAACGAGTTGTTTGCCTTGCCCGCCGTCCGCGAAAGAGTGGGCCCTTTCGCATTTCGATCGGGAAGATGATCATGCAGAATGACATTTAAAAGTGATTTATGCACGCGGATGCGCCCGTTGTACTCCACGAATCCCAACTTGCGAAAGCGGTTCATAAAGAAGCTCACTCGGGACCGTGTGGTTCCAATCATCTCCGCAAGCGTCTCCTGCGAGATTTTTGGAATCAAAGTCTCCGGCTCGCCGGGCTTGCCAAACTCCGCCATCAACAAGAGGATGCGGGCTAGCCGTTTTTCGCTGGAGTTGAAAAGCTGGTCGACAAGATCGGCCTGTGTCCGGATGCTTCGTGCCAGCAGAAACTTCACGAACATGTCCGAGAAAGTGTGTTCTTCGTGCATCACTCGAATCATCTCGTCCCGCTGTATTTTTAGCACGGTGCAGCCCGTGGCCGCGGTCGCTGACGCCATGCGGATACCGATGGGGCCAACCATCGCTTCCTCGCCGACGAACTCGCCGGCGGCCAGCAACGTAATGGTCGCCTCCTTGCCCGTTGCCGATACCACGGTGAGCTTGGCGCGCCCGGTCTGAAGGTAAAAGACACAATCCGCGGGACCGCCCTGCGTGAAGATGTGCTCGCCTGTTTTGAACGTAAGGATCTTACGTCCAAGGCCGGTATGGGCAAGGAAGGCAGAGATATCGAACGGCTGGGTGTGCGGCGCGGGCATTTCTAAGCGGAACCCCCAGAACCAGAACGCATAAAGTATGCACGGCGGGACTAACATGATCATCGCATCTCTGCGCCGCCGGTAGCTGTGCACTTTTGCTCAGGGATCTGGGTTTCTGGGCCCAATCGCCAACTCCATAGCTCAAGATGCGATTTAATGTCTCAATCTGAGCTGTCCAACTCCCTCTTTGCGCCTGCGCACTGAAACAATCACACTGGAGAAGAGTTCGGCTATGTGCTATGTGGCTCTCGGAATCATCTTCCAGCCAAGAGAACTATCGTCATCGAGATGGCAGTGATCCTCCTGACCCCACAGGCTTTTCTGATCAATCAGATCGCGGAATTCGGTACCCCCTCTGGCGAAGGGTATCCAATTGACGTAGCTCTACGGTCACTTCTGAGTCAGGTGCAATCCGGAAGTTAGCTGCGCGCGCCCCAATTGGAGCCGAGTCTTACGAACCCCCGGCTAAGAGGACCGGGTGCATCGTTTCGAGCGTGCTCACATTTCTCGCTCCTTGAGGAATAGAACGCGGAGGCCTAAATAGGCAGAAAGCGAATCCCGTTGAGCGTAAGCTTGCCCAAGGGCGGCCTCTTGAACTTACTTGTTATCAATGGCGGATCTTCTTCGATCAAATTTTCTCTGTTCGCTACGAACAAAGATGCCGATGAACCGAGCCTCATCCTTGGCGGTGAGCTGAGCGGAATTGGTACTCCGGAAGCCGCGCTCGCGATTGTTCAGGGAAAATGGGTGCAGGAAAGGCCGCTGGCCGACGAGGCTAACAACCCTACGGCGGCCATTAGCGTTGTGTTCGACGCGATACGCTGTGCGGAACATGGGCCGATCGATGCAGTGGGATACCGGGTGGTTCACCCGGGCCCGGAGATTCGCGACCACGTGCGCATCACAGACGAGGTCCTTAAAAAACTCGAAGTGGCAGCAAGTTTTGCGCCACTGCACGATCCCGACGCTCTCACAACCATTCGCGAAACCATCAAGCGGATGCCCGATGTGCCGCATGTTGCGTGCTTTGACACGATCTTCCACCAGACAATGCCGGAGGAGGCGAGCACCTATGCCATTCCGGAGCCGTATCGACAGCGGGGCGTCAGGAGATATGGGTTTCATGGACTGAGCTGTGAATCGGTTTTGCGTCAGATGCGACGGGCAGGGCCTTTGCCCTCCCGCATGGTGATCGCGCACCTGGGCAGCGGATGCAGCGTAACCGCTGTGCAAGATGGCGACTCCGTGGATACAACCATGGGCCTGACACCCACGGGTGGCGTAGTTATGGGAACCCGGCCGGGAGACCTCGATCCGGGACTCGTGCTCTATTTGCAGCGGCAGGCCAGCGGCCAGAATGCTTCAGACGCCACTCAAAGGATGTTAAACCGTCACGCAGGCATGGTTGCCCTAACCGGTCTTCCAAACGACATGAAGCGGGTGCGCAGCGCGGCGGGTGCCCGCGATGAGGCGGCCATTCTGGCAATCAAGATCTTCACCAGGAGTGTGCAGAAGGCGATTGGCGGATTCGCCTGGTTGATGGGTGGTCTGGATGCAATCGTGTTTACAGGCGGCATTGGCGAGCATGACTGTGCGACCCGTGCCCAAGTGCTCACAGGAACCGAAGTTCTATTGGAATCTTCGATGAACGAGTCAAAAGCATCTGGCGTTCGGCTCATCAGCGCATCAAACTCCAAGACGACGGTCTTCGTCGTTCCCTCTCAGGAGGATCTTGTCATAGCCCTCCATGTAAAGCTCATTATCGGAGCGGACACATAACGATAACCTGATGCCATGATCGGTGTGGCACGAGGCTTCAATCATGAGCACGAGTGCAATCATCTCTTCTTCTCACGCTCTTTGCCCGGAAGACGAACGCAAGATCGATGCGTACTGGCGGGCATGCAACTACCTTTGCGTCGGCATGTTGTATCTGCTGGAGAATCCCTTGCTGCGGGAACCGCTCAAGGCGGAGCACATCAAGAACAGGCTGCTCGGGCATTGGGGGTCTGATCCCGGACAGACATTCGTATGGGTACACCTGAATCGGCTGATCAAGAAGTACGATCTTAATCTGATCTATATCTCCGGACCAGGCCATGGTGCGCCAGCGACTCTTTCCAACAGCTATCTGGAAGGTGTCTACTCCGAGATCTATCCGGATAAGGCCGAAAACGTCGAAGGCTTGCAGAAGTTCTTCAAGCAGTTCTCGTTTCCGGGTGGCATCGGAAGCCATTGCACGCCCGAGACTCCGGGTTCTATCCATGAAGGTGGGGAGCTGGGTTACAGCCTGTCGCATGGATTCGGGGCAGTCTTTGATAATCCCGATCTGATTGCCACCGTCGTAGTCGGCGACGGCGAAGCTGAGACCGGACCGCTGGCTACATCATGGCATTCGAACAAGTTCCTAAACCCCGTTACAGATGGTGCGGTCCTCCCCGTGCTGCATTTGAACGGATACAAGATTGCCAACCCCACAATCCTTTCGCGCATTTCTCCGGAAGAGCTGGAAAGTCTTTTCCTCGGCTATGGTTGGGTTCCCTATGTCGTTGAAGGGGATGATCCTAAGGTGATGCACCCGAAAATGGCAGCCGTCATGGAGCATTGCATCACCGAAATCCGCGCGATACAGAACAGAGCTCGCAGGGCGCCTAGGCAAGCGCCGGTACAGCGACCCCGCTGGCCCATGATCATCATGCGGACCCCAAAGGGCTGGACGTGTCCCGATGAAATCGATGGTCACAAGCTCGAAGGCTCATGGCGTGCGCACCAGATGCCTATTCTTGATCCGGTCACCAATCCGGTGCATTTGAAACTCGTTGAAGACTGGATGCGGAGCTACCGGCCCGAAGATTTATTCGACGAGCGTGGCGCGCTGATCCCCGAGTTGAAGGAAATGGCTCCCACGGGTGACCGGCGGATTACAGCGAATCCACATGCAAACGGGGGCAAGTTGCGCAAGCCGCTCGATCTCCCGGATTTCACTCTTTACGGGGTGAAGGTGGAGCAACCTGGACTAAGAAAACTGTCCTCCACCGACACGCTGGCTCATTTTTTATGTGATGTGATGCGGAGAAACCTGACTAGCTTTCGCGTCTTCGGCCCTGACGAGACAGCCTCTAACAAACTGCAGGCTATTTACGAAGGAAGCCATGGCAAAACCTGGATGGCCGACATGCTGCCCGAGGACGCAGACGGTGGCGAGCTTTCCACCAATGGCCGCGTGATGGAGATGTTGAGCGAACACACGCTGGAAGGCTGGTTGGAAGGCTATGTTCTCACAGGCCGACACGGCTTCTTCTCCAGTTACGAAGCCTTTGTTCACATCATCGATTCCATGTTCAACCAGCATGCCAAGTGGCTCGAAAAATCCAAGTTGGAACTTCGTTGGAGAATGCCAATCTCTTCGATCAATCTGCTGATCACATCCCTGGTGTGGCGACAGGACCATAACGGATTCACTCACCAGGACCCGGGATTTCTCGACATCGTGACAAACAAGAGTCCAGAGGTCACGCGAATTTACCTGCCACCAGACGCAAACTGCTTGTTGAGCGTAACCGATCACTGCCTGCGCAGCACGGACTATATCAACGTGATTGTCGCGGATAAGGCGGAGCACCTGCAATACCTGACAATGCAGCAGGCGATAGATCATTGCACAAAAGGTATCGGGATATGGGATTTTGCGAGCAATGACGATGCCCTAGAGCCGGATGCAGTGATGGCATGCGCGGGAGATATTCCAACCTCTGAGGCGCTCGCTGCCGTAGCAATTCTGCGCGAACGGTGTCCAGAGTTGAAGATACGGTTTGTGAATGTTGTGGACCTGTTCCGATTGATACCGGAACGCGAGCATCCGCATGGTTTATCGGAGCGGGAGTTCGACAGCCTGTTCACGACCGACAAGCCGGTAATCTTTAACTTCCATGCCTACGCCGCGCTGATTCACAAATTTACGTACAAGCGAAGAAATCATGACAACTTTCACGTACGCGGATACAAGGAGAAAGGCAACATCAATACTCCCTTGGAGTTGGCCATTTTAAACCAGGTGGATCGTTTCAATCTAGCAATTGATGTGATTGATCGCGTGCCGAAGCTGCAAGTTGCGGCAGCGCACACTAAGCAGTGGCTGCAGGACCAGATCATCGAGTGCGTAAACTACGCGCATAAAGACGGTATAGATTCGCCTGAGCTGCGGAATTGGACGTGGCCCAAGAAGTAATGTCGTCGCCGCCGGAGTGCAACCTTTGTTCGTCAACGAGCCACTGAGTCTCAATATGCAGCCCGATAGGCAGAGGGGGTCTTCGGCCTTCCATTCCTGAGCGGCCCATAGACGTGCGAATGTGAAAAGCTCCGTTGGCATCCCAAATAGCGATCACTCCTCAGTTGTTAGCTTTGTCACTAGCGTTATGGGCGACGGAAGCCGCTGTTGGCTAGCTTTGATCGTGCCGGTGGATTTTAGAACCCTTGGAGCAGGTGAATGGCTCCCGTTCACTTAGCCACACGAGGTAAGAGCTTGAACCAACTTGAGAAACGAGGCGGTTTTGTTGTCCTGATTGCAATTGCGACGCAAACGCGCGAGGGCAGGACGCGCGAACCGACGGACGGCGAGTTGATCGCCGCCAAGGTGCTGTTCAACAAAGCGTTCCGGAAAACCACTTCAACAAAGCCATGGGGTGACCGGGTTTACCTAACATCGGGGATTCGCGACTGGCATTCGCAATTTTCACTAGCCGCTCAGCAGCAGAAGCAGCAGTCGATCAACTCATCGCGGCGGACTTTTCCAACCAGGATGTATCGGCATTGATGCCTGACAAGGAAGCGTCGAAGGACTTTGCTACGGAAAAGAACACCAAGGCCCCCGAAGGCACAGCCACCGGTGTGGGTATTGGTGGCACCGTCGGAGGAACGCTCGGATTGCTTGCGGGCATTGGCGCACTGGCAATCCCAGGCGTCGGTCCCCTCATCGCGGCAAGTCCGATTATGGGTGCCCTGGCCGGGCTCGGCGTCGGTGGAGCAGTGGGTGGTCTCGTCGGAGCGCTGGTTGGGATGGGGATTCCCGAATACGAGGCCAAGCGTTATGAAGGACGTGTCAAAGATGGTGGCATCCTCGTCTCGGTTCACTGTGACAATTCAGAGGAGGTTTCTCGCGCCAAGGACATCTTAAAGGCCGCTGGTGGTGAGTACGTTGCCTCCGCCGGAGAGAAGGCCGTCAGTACCCATACGATCGGTAGCTCCAGTGATGCAGACCGCCTCAGATCTACTAACGTGCGATCGGGTGAGGTGGGTACCACAATGCGGGACGTCTTGCCGTCAGAGCCATCTACCATAAAGAACAACTACTAGTGCGGACAGATGATCTAGGTCGGGCTGTGCGGCCGAAACTCTTGCAGTACGAAGACCGTCACTAAGCAGGCCATAAATCCGGCGGACTCGATGGTCAAGCTGAACCGAGCCGCGATAGTAGGTCCGGAGAAGCCGTCCTTGCGTGTGGCACGACCCGAGTGCGTTAGTCACGACTTAGCAGGGTTTCTTGCAGCGGCAGCAGCGCACCCCGTAGCTGTAAGTCGTCATGTCTTCCGCCGCAAGTTGGTCCAACCTTGCCTCCATGATTGAGCGTTTTGCCAGGATCATGTTCGCTGCCATACTACTTTCGTGTCGTGCATCATCCTCGCCCTATATCAACCCACTGAGCTCCGGCAAACGGCAAAATAGGCCACGCTAGAAGTGCTCCACCGAGCCGCTCACTCACAACAGGCACCACATAGCTTCAACCGGGCAGAGCCGACACCCATTCGACGTCAACGGAGAAGTCTGCGGTGAATCGACCTTCGTCGCGCTTTCGGCAGTCGTTTTAATTTACTAGGTGAGTAGCCTGAACCGGCTGGCCCCGAAATCCCAAGCCGGTCGTGGTCTCGCCAGCTTTTTCCCTCGCATTCTCCACCGCTACCGAGCATCCCACCTGTAAGTAGTTTGTAAAGGCGGCAGGACACGAGAATGCCTGAGGATATTAAGAGTGTAGAAGTGATGTGAGTAAGCCCATAAGAGCTAAGACTTGAAAAGAATCTGCGACACCCACCAGTTGAGAAGGTACCAGCGGTTGACTTGGATTCGGCAGTAGGCCGTGGCTTGGGGAATAAAGCCGAGCTAGCCAGGTTGGGCTACGTCGCCATGGAAACGACGATATTTGACCGCGATTATGGACGCGAATGATGAAGGGATTTCCGTTCGGTGGAAGGTTTCTGGCTCCGGACGATGCTCCCGGATCAGAAAACACGACGCGCGAACTCTGACGAGGCATAGCTTACACGAGCCCCGGAGAAGCGATACGACTCATTCTCGCCCGATTAAAGTGATTGCACTGTGACATGCAACGACTTAGCGGTCGGGCGTCAGTGTTCAATCCAGACCGTTTACGAAGTGAATCGCAACCTAGGCCCGCGCCGAGATGCAGCGTCCGTAAAACGATGGACGAACGAAGCGGCGTCATGGCAGCCATTCGGCTAGTACTGGCGCACATGTACGGCGGGCTCTCAGTAGATTTGCTGCTGACCAGCAGCGTCTTACTTATTGAGTGGAACCGGACAGTAATGCTCTGCATGGGCCGGCATGATTTCTCACAACGAAAAAAGAATCTCCTGGTCGGGGAGCACTTGGATTTATCACGCAAGCGGATGGCTGCGTTGGCCCGTACTGGTGCGCGAGTGGTCATTTCCTGATTCCACCGGACTGCAAACGCACCTCGGATTAAAGGTCTTCGACCTGGTAGTTATGTGTCGCATCATGCGGGACGAAGTGCGCTGTTCGGTGACCCGGCATGCGCGTCAGCGTTGGCCCGGGCGTAAACATCCTGCAAATCCTCGAATCAACCCTAGACTCGCTCTCAAGTTAGGAGTTGAACGACTGAAGCCGGGCGTCAGAAGTGGCGGCCCACAATCAGCCGGACAACCGGTGCAGGGTGCGAATAGAGGCTTGTCTTCACCTCAAAAAATGTGCCGTGGCGATTCTCGAAACCCGCAAGGATGTTGAATCCGGTCTCGTAATCGAAGTTGCTGAACGAGATGTCCCGGCTTTGCCCGGTTTGTGTCTTGAAGCCTTGGTGAATGAAATTCAGTGATGGGCCACCCCCTAGGTAAGGCGCCCACGTGCCACCGCGCGTCGGACTTGATATCCGGTAAACCGCTTCGAGGTTCAGCGCCACCATGTCCGTTACCTCGCCCCATTCGAAATCGGCGTTCGGACGGAAGAAAACATTTCGGCTGAAGATCGGACCCATTTGAGAATGAACGCCGAACAAGACCAGTTCCGGGTCTAGGCCCACACCGCCCTGCACTCCCACTCGCCAACGCTGAGCATCACGCCGAATCTGGTTCTCTACGTTGCGCACCGTCGGCGGTATCGGAGCCGCATCTCGCGAGGATGACGTAGCAGACCCAGAACTACCTGCGCTTTGCGCTGCTTCTAACACTGTGATGTTGGTTGCATGTCGTGCGCCTGTCTGGTCTCCCTCATCGGAGACCACCCGCACTCGCGCGCCAGCTTGAAGGCTTCGCGGCTTAGCTGTGTCCCTGTCAGACGTGAACAGGTGATACTGGTTGTCGTCGGATTTGACAACCACTGTCAGGCGGCTCGAGGACACGATTGTCCCCTCTACTGTAGTCGTCTGATCCTGTGTTTGGTTTGAGGAATTGTTCTGCTGAGAATAGCTGGGCGCTGAAAGCAGTACAAAGCAGATGAGCCCCGCGCACAAGCGTGGCCTAATTACGTATTTCAGAAACATTGGTGGTCCTTTTCGTAGCAATTTATGGATGAGCGCTGGCGCGCTTCAAACCCTTGCACGATCAGATCCCGCCAGACCATTACTGTGATGGAAGCCTGGACCTGCTAGTTGTACAGCTACCACCTCCCCGCGCGTCATGGATTCCATGGGCCGGACAAGCCTGCATGAACTTCCTGCTGTGTAGGACCAGGACAGCGGCCCGTATTTGGCGGTCCAAGAATGCTCCGGAGACTTCAATTGCACCCGGACTTACTGTAAGAACACAAGATCCGACTCGGATAAAGTTGGATGAACCTCCACATGTCAAAAGGATCTTCCAGGGTAAGTTGTCCCCCCCGGCTACCCATTCCTTGCCTGTTGCCATCTCATTTAGCATCGGGATCATTGATAGAGAGATGATATTAAATGAGGACTTCAGTAGCAGCGATCCAATTCGCCTCCCTCGCGCTTTGCGCAATGCTGGTTAGCGGCGGTATGGCGCAACAGAGAGATGCTGCACCCTCGCCTGCAATCCCAGCCGCCAGCCCAGCGGATCCTGCTGCGCCAACCACGGCGATGTCTCAGACGCCCTACACCATGACCAAGGACGAACTGAAGCAGCAACGAAAACAGCAGAAGCGCGACGAAGCTGCAGCCAACGCCACCGCGAAGGCCTCCAAGGCGCGCGCTGCTGTAGACAAGGCGAACGCTAAATCCAAGCTAGCCAACGATCAGGAATTACAGGCCAAGGAGAAGGCCGGCCAGGTTGCTGCACCAACGCCTGAGACCACCGCCCGGCCCGACTAGGCTTCTTCTCGGCAGCTTCTGGCGGCACAGCCGAGCAAGCTCTTCCCGCGAGCGC
>Ga0157372_10007363_pt1 | contig 11710 bp, 4 predicted proteins | sample C55metaG_FD_115307 | JGI IMG/M metagenome (GOLD analysis project Ga0157372, IMG submission 115307) | Corn rhizosphere microbial communities from Kellogg Biological Station, Michigan, USA - C5-5 metaG | ecosystem: Host-associated > Plants > Roots > Rhizosphere > Soil | place: USA: Michigan...
CCGAAGTCGCGATTCGGCGTCGCCCCCATCTCGAACACCAGCGTGCCACCGGCGGCGAGATCGGCGTGGCGCAGCCAGGTTCTGCGATAGGGCTGGCCGTTCCAGCGCAGCGACTGTATGTAGGGCCGATCCGGACCGTTGCCCTTCGCCTCGATCACCAGGGCACGGCCTGCGCCCACGTCGATCTCGGCGCGGTCGAACAGCGGGCTGCCGATCACGTAGTTGCCGCTGACCGGGTCGACCGCATAGAAACCCAGCGCGCTGAGCACATACCACGCGCTCATCTGCCCGCAATCCTCGTTGCCGGCGAGGCCGTCGCGCTCGTCGCGGTACATCGTCTCCAGCAGCATGCGCACGCGCGCCTGCGTCTTGTGGTGTTCGCCGGCATACGCGTAGAGGTAGGCGATGTGGTGGCTTGGCTCGTTGCCGTGCGCGTACTGTCCGACCATGCCGGCGATGTCGGGTGGCGCGTCGGGCGGCAGCTGCGAACTCATGTTGAACAGCCGGTCGAGCTTGCGCGCGAAGGCCTCCCGGCCGCCGAACAGGCTCATGTAGTGATGCACGTCGTGCTGGTTGAGGAAGCTGGCCTGCCAGGCGTTGGACTCGGTGAAGTCGCGCCACTGCTTCGAGTGGCCCACGCCGCGCGGATCGAACGGCCGTGCCCAGTCGCCGTTTTCCAGCCGCGGCTGCATGAAGCTGCTCTTGCGGTTGAACACGTGGCGGTAGTTGCGCGAACGTTCGAGCAGCGCGCGGTAGTCGTCGTCCGCGCCGGCGCCGCGGGCCAGGTGCGCCACCGCCCAGTCGTCGTAGGCGTATTCCAGCGTCTTGCTGACCGCCTCGTCGACCTTGTCGCTGGGGATGTAACCGAGCTTGCGGTAGTAGCCGAGGCCGCGATAGTCGTCGTCCATCGCGCGCTTGCGATACAGCGGCCAGGCGGCGGCGTAGTCGATGCCGGTGAAGCCCTTGGCCTGCGCCTCGGCCAGCACCACCGCCGAGTGATAGCCGATCATGCAGCCCGTCTCCACGCCCTGCAGCGGCCACACCGTCGGCCCGTCGGGACTTTCGCCGGCCATGCGCACCAGGCCGTTGACCAGGTCCGGCACGCGTTCGGGCTGCAGCAGGGTCAGCATCGGGTGCAACGCGCGGTAGGTGTCCCACAGCGAATAGGTGCTGTAGTTGTGCTGGCCCGCGGGCAATCGATGCACCTTCCGATCCATGCCGCGGTACTGGCCATCGACGTCGCTGAACAGCGTCGGCGCCAGCAGCGTGTGGTACATCGCGGTATAGAAGATGCGCTTGTGCTTTTCCGATGGCGTGGTGATGCGTACGCGCGCCAGCTCGCGCTCCCAGGCCGCGACGGCGGCATTCTGCAAGCGCGCGAAGTCCCAATCGGGAATGTCGGCGTCGAGATTGCGCAGCGCGCCTTCGGCGCTGACCGCAGAGATCCCCACCTTGACCAGCAGGGGACCGTCATGGGCATCGGGATAGTGCAGCACGGTCTTCAGCTTGCTGCCCCTGGCCTCGCGCGCCGTGCGCGGCAACGGCCGGTCATCCGAGTAGATCTGCGCGCGCGCGAACGGGCGCGACAGCCTCATGGCGAAATGGATGGTGCGGCCGTCAGCCCATTCGTGCACGCGGCGGCCGCCGGTCAGGGTGCGCGCGTCGACGATGCGCAGCTCGGCGTCGCTGACCCGCGTGGGCACGCCGGGCTGGTCCTGCATGCCGTGGAACAGGTCCACCACCAGATGCCCGCTCTGCCCCGCCGGGAAGCTGTAGCGATGCAGGCCGGCGCGCAAGGCGGCGGTCAGTTCGGCGCGGATGCCGTAGTCCTTCAGCAGCACGCTGTAGTAGCCGGGGCTGGCCAGCTCGTCCTCGTGGTCGTAGCGCGAGCGGTAGCCCTGGCCCGGCTGCTCCAGGCTGCCCGGCACGATCTTCACCTCGCCGGTGGCCGGCATCACCAGGAAATCCAGCATGTCGCCGATACCGGTGCCGGACAGGTGGGTGTGCGAGAACCCCATGATCGAACGGTTGGACGCGTGATAGCCCGAGCAGGCGTCCCACACCGCGTTGTACGTGTCCGGACTCAGCTGCACCATGCCGAACGGCAGGCTGGCACCGGGAAAGGTGTGGCCATGGCCGCCGGTGCCGATGAAGACGTCGACGTGACGGGTCAGCCCGGTACCCGGGTCGGTGGCTTCGCCGTTCTTGCCGGGCGGGGCCGGCAGCGCCGCCGCCATGTCGCCGACACCGCGGCCGGCAAACAGCGCGAAGGCGATGGCGCCCTGCAGGAAACCTCGACGTGTAACCATGGGCGAATCCTCCGGTACGGCCGCAGCGCTACGGCGATGCTCAGCCGCGCAGCAGCTCGGGATGACGGCGATGCAGGTCGACGATGAGTTCGCCGAACAGCGTGTTGGCCCAGGCGAACCAGGCGCGGGTGAAGTGTGACGGATCGTCCTGGTCGAACGCCTCGTGCATGAAGCCGGTGCCGGCATCGGTGTCGCGCAGCCATGCGAGGCACTGGCGGATCTCCGCGGGGTCGTCGCTGCTCAGCGCGCGCATCATGATGGCCATCGGCCAGATCATGCGCAGGCCCTCGTGCGGGCCGCCGATGCCTTCGGCCGCGGTGCCCTTGAAGAAATAGGGATTGCGCTCGCTCCAGGCCAGCGCGCGGGTACGTCGATAGAGCGGATCCGTGCGTTCGCAGCAGCCCAGGTAAGCCAGGCTCAACAGCCCCGGCGCATTGGCGTCGTCCATGAAAAGCTGGTTGCCGAAGCCGTCGATTTCGTAAGCCCACACCTCGCCGCCGTTGGCGTCGCGCATGCGGCCATCGCGCTGCACCACCTGCTCCACTTCGCTCGCCAGCGCCTCGCACTCCACGGCGAAACGCCGGTCGTGATGGATGGTGCGGCTCATCTCCGCCAGCTGGCGCAACACCACCACCGCGAACAGGTTGGCCGGCACGAACAGCGGATACAGGCAGGCGTCGTCGGAGGGACGGAACATCGAATGGATCATCCCGTTCGGCCGGGTCGGATTGCCGTAGCCGCCGAGGAACTGGCTCTCGGTGGGAATCGGTGAAGGGCGCTGAAAATGGTAAGGCCCCGGCCCGTGCTTGCGCTGCTGCTCGCGGAAGGTCTCGAGCACCCGCTGCATGGCCGCGCGCCAGTCGTCGTCGAACGGCTCGGTGTCGCCGGTGGCCTGCCAGTAGCCGTGAGCCAGGCGGATCGGGTAGCACAGCGAATCGATTTCCCATTTGCGTTCGCCCACGCCCGGCTTCATGTCGGTCTGGTCGTGCTGCGCCCAGCTCAGCGGCGGGGCATGCGGATCGGGCATGAACGCGTTGGCATAGGGATCGAGCCGGATGCAGCTGGCCTGACGGCGGATCAGGCCGCGAAACAGCCGCCGCAGCGCGGGATCGTTCCTCGCCAGCGGCAGGTAGGGATGCACCTGCGCCGACGAGTCGCGCAGCCACATCGCGTCGATGTCGCCGGTGATGATGAAGGTGTCCGGCTTGCCGTCGCGGGTGCCCAGCTCGACCGTGGTATCCAGCGTGTTCGGATAGCAGTTCTCGAACATCCACGCCAGCTTCGGATCGCCGATCGCCGCCTTCACCGTCGCCAGCTGGCGCTCCACCGCCGCGCTGACGAACTTGCGCTGGGCTGGCAACGGCCGCTTGCTGACGAAATCCGGGCGCGCACGCGCGATGGCGCGAGCCGGCACGACGCCGGCGAAGGTGCCCGAGACGGCAGCGGTACCGATCAATTTGAGAATGTCGCGGCGGGTGGGCATGGTACTGATCTCCTGCAACGTTCGTCTTCAGCGCGGCAGCGCATCGCGACCGGTGATGGTGAATGCGGCGGTGACGCCTTCGGCGGTGCCGGGCTGACCGCCGCCGACGAACAGACGATACCGCCCCGCCTCGACGGCGCGAAGGCCGGCGGCATCGACCAGGCTGAGCTGGCGCGGTGACAACTCGAAACGGATACGGCGGCTTTCGCCGGGGGCGAGGTGCACGCGGCGGAAGCCGACCAGGGCGTGGCGCGGTGCCTGCGGTGCCGCCGGCGGGTCCAGATACACCTGCACTACTTCATCGCCGGCGCGCTGGCCGGCATTGCGTAACTCGACACTGACCGTCAGCGGCTGGCCGGCTGCGAGTTGCGTGGTCGACAGCTCGGGTTCGCCATACGCGAAGCGCGTGTAGCTCAGGCCGTAGCCGAACGGATACAGCGGCGCGCCGGTGAAATAGCGATAGGTACGCTCCTTCATCGCATAGCTGGCGTAGGGCGGCAGGTCCTTGGTCGAACGGTAGAACGTCACCGGCAGGCGGCCACCCGGGTTGTAGTCGCCCGCCAGCGTCTGCGCGATGGCGCGGCCGCCTTGTTCGCCCGGATACCAGGCGGCGAGGATCGCATCGGCGTGCTGCTGCGCCCAGTTCAATGCCACCGCGCTGCCCGACATCAGCACCACCACCAGCGGCTTGCCGCTGGCGGCGACGTGTTCGAGCAAGGCGCGCTGCGGCGCCGGCAAGGCGATGTCGGTGCGGTCGCCACCGTCGAAGCCCGGCACGTCGATCCGCAACTCCTCGCCCTCGACATCCGGCGACAGACCGACGAAGGCGATTACCACATCGGCGCGCTGCACCGCCGCCTCCGCCTCGGCCAGCTGTGCCGCGGGCGGCGCCAGCCACTGCAGGCGCACGCCCTGATCCTGTCCGCTGTGCACCAGTTCCAGCCGGATCGCATGCGGATGGGTGTCGGCGAAGTGCAGGGTCGCCTCGACATCCTTGCCGTCGCCGGCATCGTCGACCACCGGCTTGCCATCCACATACAGGCGCACCGGATCGTGCCCGGCGCAATCGAAGCAGCGATCGACGTGCACCGCCAAGGTGTAGTCGCCGGCGCCGGGAGGAACCAGCTCGCCACTCCAGCGCACCGCGTAACGGTCCGCGCGCAAACCCTCGGCCGGCGCGACATGGTCCCAGTCGAAATCGATCATGCGATCGGTGCGGGTGATGCGCGGCTTTCCGCTGAAATCGAGCCTGTCGTAATACTCGCCCTTCAATCCGGTATCGGTGCCGGTGCGCAGCGCGTTCTCGGGAATCGGCACCGGCACGCCGTCGGCGATCGGTGCGCCTTGCGCATAGCTGACATGGTCGGCGCCGAAACGCTGGCGCAGTCCCTGCAACGGCGTCACCGCGGCGCGCGCGGTGCCGTGGTAATTGGCCTCGAGCGTCTCCAAGGTGTCGGCGTTCGGGCCGACTACCGCCAGCCGCATGCCGGCGTGCAGCGGCAGCGTCTCGTGCGCATTCTTCAGCAGCACCATCGATTCGAGCGCGGCCTGCAGCGCCAGCTGACGATGTGCCTCACTGTCGACCCGGTCCGGGCCGATGTCCGCATGCCCGCCACTTCTGTTCGCATTCAGCTCGCCGAGACGGTAGCGGGCGGCGAACAGCCGCGTGAGCGCGGTGTCCAGCACCGGCTCCTTCACGTAACCCTTGCGCACGGCCTCGAGCAGGTCGGCATAGGCGTAACCGCAATCCAGGTCGGTCCCCGCGCTGAGCGCGGCGGCGGACGATTGCGCGTTGTCCGGCTTGAAGTAATGAAACCGGGTCATGTCATCGACGGCATCGCAGTCGGACACGACATAGCCCTGGAAGCCCCAGTCCCCGCGCAACCGCGTGGTTAGCAGCCCGCCGTCGGCGCACACCGGCGTGCCATGCAGCGCGTTGTAGGCGCACATCACCGAACCGGCCTGGCCCTCGGTGATCGCGGCGCGAAACGCAGGCAAATAGGTGGCCTCCAGATCATGCGGCGAGACATCCACATCGAAACCGTGGCGGCCCGGCTCCGGCCCGCTGTGCACGGCGAGGTGCTTGGGCGTGGCGATGGCGAGCGAATGCGCCGGGTCGTCGCCCTGGATGCCGCGGATGAAGCCGACCGCGAGCCGGCCGGTCAGGTAAGGATCTTCGCCGTAGGTTTCCTGCCCCCTGCCCCAACGGGGATCGCGGAAGATGTTGATGTTCGGCGACCAGATCGTGAGCCCTTGATACCTCGCGTGATCGCGGCCCGCACCCACGGCGTTGAATTTCGCGTGGGCTTCGGTGGAAACCGTGCGGCCGATCTGCTGCAGCAAGCCGGGATTCCAGCTGGCTGCCAGCCCGATCGCCTGCGGAAAGACGGTGGCATAACCGTTGCGGGCGATGCCGTGCAGGCCTTCGCTCCACCAGTCATACGCCGGTATGCCAAGGCGGGGAATCCCCGGGGCGGCGCTCTGCAACTGGGCGATTTTTTCCGGCAGCGTCATCTTCGCCACCAACGCCGCGGCGCGCGCGTGGTCGTCGGCCGCTGCAGCGGCGTGAGCGCCGACGGCGGTCAGGCTGGCCAGGCCAAGCGCAAACGCGCGGAAGAACCCGCCCCGCCATGTCGCACCCACGCCGGGCACCGGCCTCATCGCGCCGCACCCGCCATGACATCGGCCAGGTTCTGCACGGCCAGCGCCTGCCGCAGCGCATCGAGCCCGGCCTTGCTGTGCACGACCAGGGTGACGCTCTGGCCGGGAAGCATATCGAACGCGTTGTCCGAGACGTCCGCCTCGAGGTCGCCGAAAGACACCCACACGTCGCGCGCCAGCGCTGCGGCTGTCAAGGTCAGCCGGTAGCCGTCGGCGGAGGTTTCCCACTGCGTGCGGATCTGTGGCGACGGCAGTTGCAGGTTCTTCGCCTCATCGAAGAACACCAGGTTGCGCGACACGGTGTGATCGCCATCGAGCAGCTCGAAGACAGCGAAGCTCGCGCGCGGATCGGCTCCCTTGAGCAGCTGGGCATCGGTGTAGCTCGCCACCTTGGTGCTGGCTAGCGGCGCCACGCTGATCTGCGCGGCCTGCTCGCGCAGCACCTTGCCGGCGAAGTCCATCAGCCGCAGACGCCAATGCGCAGCCAGCGGCGTGGTGCGATCGGACACCAGCGAGACGGCGGTGCTGCCGTTGTGTCGCAGCGCGGCGATCAGCAGCGGCGCATAGAAGCGGCGTGCATGGAACTGCAGCGCCTTCCAGCGGCCGTAGTAGTCGATGCTGGACCAGGATGCGCCCGGCCACACATCGTTCAACTGCCAGTACAGCGAGCCCATCGCCTGCGGCCGCGAGGCGCGCAGGTGTTCGGCAGCCAGCTGGATACCCTCGGCCTGCACCACCTGGCTGAGATAGACGAACGAGGGGAAATCCTTCGGCTCGCCGAACTCGCGGCGGATATACAACAGCAGGCGCTTGTTGCCGTTGCCGCTGTCGTACTTCTGGTGCGCGCGCATCACCGGCGATTCCGGCTGCAGATCGCCCGCGTCGGCGAACGCGCGGATGGTGCGCATCTCCGGGAACGACTGCAGGCCGTACTCGGACTGGAAGCGCGGCGTGATGTTGAGGTATTCGGTGATCGGCTTGGCCTCGCCCGACCATACATTCCAGTAGTGATAGTCGCCGTCGTCCAGCACGTTGGCCGCGCCGTCGTAGTCGGTGCTGGGCGAACTGGCCCAGTACGGCACGTCGTTGTCGTAACCCGCAACCACGTTGCGCAGCACATTGCCGAACAGGTTGACCATGCCGGTCACCACGCGCTCCTGCTCGTCCGGGCCGATCGCCTTCTTGAACGCCTGGCGATCGGGCCACGACTCCCAGCCGGTCTGCACTTCGTTGTTGCCCGCCCACAGCACGATGCTGGGGTGATCGCGCAGCCGCTTGACCTGCTCGATCGCCTCCTGCCGCACGTTTTCGCGGTAGGCCACGTCGTACGGCGGGATCGCGCCGCCGAACATGAAGTCCTGCCAGATCATCAGGCCGAGCCGGTCGGCCATTTCGTAGAATTTGTCCGATTCGTAATAGCCGCCGCCCCACATGCGCAGCATGTTCATGTTGGCGTCGCGGGCGGATTCGAGCACCTGGCGCATCTGCGCATCGCTCACCCGCGTGGGAAAGCTGTCGAACGGAATCAGGTTGGCGCCCTTGGCGAAAACCGGGATGCCGTTGATGACGAACGCGAAACTCTTGCCCCACGCATCCTTCTGCCGGCGCAGCTCGACGGTGCGCAGGCCGGTGGCGTGTTCGGCGCGGTATTGCTCGCCCCCACCATCGGTCCGGGCGTCGCGGACGCTGGCCCTGAAGGTGTACATATCCGGCGCACCGTAGCCGGCCGGATACCACAGCTTCGGATCGACGATGCGCAGCGGCAAGCCGACCGTATTGCTGCCGGGATCGACCGTGACCTCGCGCTCGACGTGGGCGACCGGCTTGCCGTCCGGCCCGATCACCTCGACACCGACCTGCAGCGCCCGGCTCACGTCGGCCTCGATCTCGAATTGCGCCTCGACCTGCGCGGCCTGCCGGCTGACATGGGTCTGCGCCACGTGGAAGTCGGCCACACGCAGCGCATCCCAGCTGTCCAGGTGCACGCCCTGCCAGATGCCTTCGGTGACGATGCGTGGACCCCAGTCCCAACCGTACTGGTAGTTGGCCTTGCGCACGTAGTTGGCGGTCTGCTTGCCCTTGGCCTCGTCGCCGAAGGCCGAATCGAACTCGCCCGGCAACGCGTACGGCTGCTTCAGCAGCCATGGCTGCAATCGCTTGATCGGCGAATACAACCGCACCTCGAGCGTGTTGCGGCCCGCGCGCAGCTGCGATTTCACCGGCACCCGCCAGCGCCGGAACATGTTGTCGGCGGCGAGCAGCTTGCGGCCGTTGAGGTAGACGTCCGCGAACGTATCCAGGCCGTCCAGCACCAGATCGACGTGGCCGCGCGCCAGCGTGGCGCGGTCCACGTCGAAGGTCGTGCGGTACTCCCAGTCGGACAGGCCGACCCACTGGATCGCCGCCTCGTTGTCGCGCCGGAACGGATCGGCGACCAGCTTCGCCGCCAGCAGATCGGTCTGCACCGTGCCGGGCACCGAGGCAGGCAGCCAGCGGGCGGCCTGCGGATGGGTCTTGGCCTGGCTGTCGCCGGGTGCGAGGCGGAACTGCCAGCCGCGGTCCAGCCGCTGCACGGTCAAGGGCGCAGCCAGGACCAGCGCCGGCATCGTGCATGCAAGCAGGAAGGCCAGCATCCGGCCCAGGTATGGCAACGTGCGCGCCGTGCGGTGAGTGCCTGCGATCATCGAATGGTTCTCCATGCCGACGCTCGATGCGCCGCGTGCGAAGGCGTTGCCGGCGATTCAAGCAGATGCACGGCGCCGATGGCATACAACGGTCCGTGGATCGGCGCAGTGAAGCGCAAGCACAGGTCGTGGACCCCGGCGTACGCCGGCAGCCGGCCCTGCAGCGCCAGCCGCTGGCCGACGTCGTCGCCCGCCGGCAACGGCAGCCGTGCCAGCGCCGGACCGCCGCAGGTATCCAGCCGCACTTCCAGCTCGCCGTGCGCGGTCTGCGCAGGATAGGCGACGACCTTCACCTGATCGTGGGCCAGTCCGTAATTGCGAGCCAGCCGCGCCGCATCGACACGGATGGCCGTGATGCCGTCGAGGTGTGCCTGCGTATAAATCCAGCAGCTGTGGAACAGGTCGACGTTGTAGACCGGCGTGTCGGGGCGGACGAGATCCGGCAGCAGCGGTAGGCGCAGGCCGAGATCGCCGCCGGGGCAGGCGTGCAGCTCGCTGCTGCTGCGGGTCGAGAGCGAAGCGCGATCCAGCGTGCGTGTCCGCGCCGCGGCCAGCGGCGTGCCGTCGGCAGCGAACGCCAGCGCGCGTATCGTGGCCGGCAGCGTCACTTCGAACGGTGCGGCATACGCGGGCGACGCGATCGTGGGCGCGCTGCCGTCGATGGTGTAGTGGATGTCGCCGTCATGCGCCTGGTTGTCCAGACTGACGCGTGCCTTGCCGGCGACCAGGACCGCGGCGGGCTCACCCTCCAGCGTCGCCTCGACGGCGAACGCACTGTCGGCGAAGGCGATGCCCTGCGCGCGATAGCGGCGCAACTGCGCCGGCAGGCGCGCGAGGAAATCCGGCCAGTCGCGCGTGGCCTGCGGCGACCACGCCCGTTCCGCGAGCGCATCGATGCGCGGGAAGATCGCGTGCTGCACCTGCCAGGCGGCGGGCATGTATTCCGTCCACAGGGCGCCTTCGAGGCCCAGCACATGCCTGGCCTGGCCGGCGTCGAGCGAGGTATCCACCGGTTCGAACGCGTAGACCTTCGACAATGGCAGGATCGCCAGCCGTCCGCCGGGTTCGTCGGTGCGTGCGCTCTGCAGGTTGTCGAAGTACAGCGAGCCGGCGGGTGCGAGCACCACGTCATGTCCGGCCTTGGCCGCGTCGATGGCGCCTTGGGTGCCGCGCCAGGACATCACCGAGGCGCTGGCGGGCAGGCCGCCTTCGAGAATCTCGTCCCAGCCGATCAGGCGCCGACCGTGCGCGGCGAGATAGCGGCCGATGCGATCGATGAACCAGCTCTGCAAGCCATCCTCGTCCTTGATGCCGAGCGTGCGCATCTTCGCCTGCACCGCGGGCGAGGCCTTCCACTGATCCTTGATCGCCTCGTCGCCGCCGACATGGATATAGGTGGAGGGGAACAGCGCCATGACCTCGTCGAGGACGTGCTCGATGAAGCCGAAACTGGCGTCGTCCACGTCGTACAGGTACGGATTGACGCCCCAGTCCACGGAAACCTCGGGACGCCGGCCGGTGACGCCGATCTGCCGCGGATAGGCGGCCACGGCGGCCTGCGCATGCCCCGGCATGTCCAGCTCCGGTACCACGGTGATGTGGCGGGCGGCGGCATAGGCAACGATGTCGCGAATCTGTTGCCGGGTGTAGAAGCCGCCGTAGCGCGTCGGTTCGCCGCCGCTGCCGGCGCCGGGCGGCCTCCGCCACGCGCCGATCCGGGTGAGTTCCGGATAGCGCCTGATCTCGATGCGCCAGCCCTGGTCGTCGGTGAGATGCCAATGGAATACGTTGAGCTTGTGCTCGGCCATCGCATCGAGCAGCTGCTTGATGGTGGCGGGACTCTGGTAATGCCGCGCCACGTCCAGCATCAGCCCGCGCCAGGCGAAGCGCGGCCAGTCACGGATGGCCAGCGCCGGAACCCGGACCGCCCCGCGGGCGCCGTCGGGCGTCAACAGTTGCCACAGCGTCATGGCGCCGTAGAACAGACCGGCGCTGCTGCGTGCGCTGATGCGGATGCCATCGGCGCCGACATCCAGCGCGTAGCCCTCCGGCTGCTCGACCGCGGCGTGCGGATCCAGCTGCAGGCGGATGGCGTGGGCCGGCGCCGTGCGCTGCACGCGCACGGCCAGCGGGAGGTGGCGCGTGCGCTCCAGCAGGTCCGCCAGATCGCGCGCGGTGCGTGCCGCCGCGGCGTCGCCAGGCGATACCGAGATGACGGTGGTGGCGCTCACGTCGACATGACCCGGCGCACGCTGGACCTGCGCCGGCATGGGAAGCAGCGGCAATGCGGCGGCGGTGGAATCGGCGGCATGCGCCATCGAGCCGCACATGCCGCCGAGCAGTGCGACGAAAAGCAGCGCGCACCGGCCAGGGGCGTTGCCGGCGGTCTTCGTGCGAGGCCCCATGCTCGGCCTCATGGTCAGCGTTGCGCAGTGGGCAGCTCGTCCCAGACCTTCGGATCCTCGGCGCCCAGCACCCAGGAGCAGAAACCTTCCAGGTCGTACTGTTTGGTCAGCGCGTAGCGGTCGCGGAAGCTGCGCGCGTCCGGCATGAACACCCACTCACGCATGTCG
>Ga0157372_10007366_pt1 | contig 11707 bp, 13 predicted proteins | sample C55metaG_FD_115307 | JGI IMG/M metagenome (GOLD analysis project Ga0157372, IMG submission 115307) | Corn rhizosphere microbial communities from Kellogg Biological Station, Michigan, USA - C5-5 metaG | ecosystem: Host-associated > Plants > Roots > Rhizosphere > Soil | place: USA: Michigan...
CTTCTGCTTTCCAGGACGCGCGGCGAGCGGCGATATGCCGCCGAGACGCGAGTGCGCCGAGCTGTGGCTAGACCACCTGCTCGCGAAGCTGCCGCGGATCGAGCTCACGCTGCTTGTCGGCCAGTACGCGCAGGCCCACTTCCTGCGGCAGAGCGGCCATGCGTCTGTGACAGCGACGACCAGGAACTGGCGCGCACACGCTCCCCGCATGCTTCCACTGCCGCATCCGTCACCTCGCAACATCGCTTGGTTCAAGGCGAATCCATGGTTCGACTCTGACTTGCTGCCTGTGCTGCGGCGCCGCGTCAGCGAACTCATCGCCGGCTAGTGCGTGCACGCGCCCAAGGGTTGCAACCTGTACTTCGCTCATGCAGAGTGCATGGATCTCTCGGAGTTGCACCATGAGTGAAATGAGATCCATCCTGACGGCTACGGACTTGTCCGGCGCATCCCGACACGCGGCCGATCGAGCGGCCCGCCTGGCACAAGCGAACGGTGCCCAGTTGACGCTGGTCCATGCGCTCGTCGACACCGCCCTTGACGATCTGCGTCGCCTGATCGGCGACGGAGATCAGGCGAGGTCTCTCGTGGAGAGGGACGCCCGCGACCGACTTCACGCGCAGGCAGTCCAGCTCGGCCGGCGGCACGACCTCAGCATCACCGAGCAGTTGGCCATCGGAAATCCCGTCCAGGAGCTGGCGCGGCTCGCGGATGCGATCGACGCCGACCTGCTGGTCACCGGAACACGCGGTGCCGGCTTCTTTCGCGGGGTGGTCACCGGCTCCACGGCCGAGCGGGTCGCGAGGCGCTCGGCGCGTCCGGTACTCATGGTCCGGCAGGCCGCGCACGAGCCGTACCGAAGGGTGCTCGTCCCGGTGGACTTCTCTCCGTGGAGTGCCGCGTCGATCGAGCTGGCCCGGTTGGTCGCACCAGGCGCCCAGCTGGTGCTCATGCACGCCGTTGAGCTTCCTTTCGAGGGCAGATTGCGCATGGTCGCATCCGAGAGCCAGATTGCGCGATACCGCGACACCGCGACGAGCGAGGCCAAACGTCGCCTGGACGAGTTCGGAGCGACGGTCGGTCTTCGCGAAGACTGGCTCGCAATCACTGCGTCCGAGCGTGCCGATCCTTGGATGCAAATCGTGCAACAGGAGCTGGAACAAGATTGCGACCTCATCGTCATCGGCAAACACGGCCGTCACGTGCTTGAGGAACTGCTGCTCGGGAGCACGACGCGCATGGTGATTGCAGAAGGCAGCGCGGACGTCCTGGTCTCAACGCGAAGGACGAGCTGAACAGACCGAGGGCGCCAGCGCAGCCAATTGCCGTTGGTGCGCTCGCATGATTCGAGGCCGCGACTGGCAGCGTCGTGACGACTTCCTGTTGAGCTCGACGAATCGCGCGGCGCGGGGCCGCAATCACCTTGCGCGCGTTGCCGATATCGTTGTCGCGGGCAAGGTCTCGACGTAAAATCGCTGCATGTTCACGCTGATTCCGACCCCGAGTCCTCAGCATCGACGTGCGCGCGGCGCCAATGTCGATGCCTGCTTGTGCTCGTGGCTGTGGGAATCGCCTGTCCATACAGGACTGTCCTGTCCTGCGCTCGCCGCGCACCCCTGAGCCCGACGATCTCCTCTATTCCAGCGCATTGAGGTCGTCGGGCACTAAGCCCGCGCGACATGCGACACCCGTGATCGGGCTTCGCAACCATGCAAGGATTGAAAATGAACATTCAAGGGCCTGAGCGCGTTCTCACGGAATTGGATCATGTGCGGCTGGCGACGCTCTCCAGTCGAGGTTTGAAAGATCGCCTGCCTAGGTCGCAAAGCATCGACGCAGTGCTCGATGACGCTCGTGTCGTGCCATCTCGAAGGGTTGCCTCGGACATCGTGACGATGTACTCGCAGGTGCTATTGCGCTTTGGCCCCGACGGGGTCAAGCGCAAGCTGACCTTGTGCTATCCCCACGACGCCGAGCCGCAGTTCGGCTTCGTGTCCGTTCTGTCGCCGATCGGCCTGAGTCTGCTGGGTCAGCAGGTCGGTACGACGGTGCGTTGGGAGTCTCCGGACGGCACCGAGCGGACGGCGGAAGTGGACGCGATCCTCTTCCAGCCGGAGGCTAGTGGCGACTACATGACTTAGCCAGTCGTCAACTCTCGACAGCATGCATGCGGCGCACCCAGGTTGCTGCCGTCGACGAACGAACGGAGGCGCCGCGACGGTGAGTTTGGTGCCGACCAGGACTGTCACTGGGCGCAAGGCTGGACTGGTGCTGCCTTCACGGCTTCGCTGTCCTGTGGATCGACAAAAGCACGTCGGCACTGCACTCGGCCACGACCTTTGTCGTCGTGCTGCCCAGCATCAGCTCTTCCAGCGCATGGCGGCCTTGGCGCCCCATCACGATGAGATCGCAGTCATGCTCCTGCTCCTGCTGCGCTATCAGAATCCACGGGTCATCCCCTTCCGTGATGGATTGGCGTAGTCGCTCAGGCGCCAGGCCAGTCTGCGCGGCGAGCTCACCAAGCTTGCGCTGCGCCTCGGCGCGCAAGTGAGCACGGCTACGGGTGATCGCCTGGTCGGTGACCCCGGATGAACGCATGCGGCGCTCGAAAGGTACCTCGACGGCATGCATCAGCACTACCGTGGCCTCAGGCGCGATGCGAACGGCCAGTCGCGCCGCCTCAAGACTCCAGGGTGAGAAGTCCACGGGTACCAGCACACGCCGGAACGGCTCGTGCACCGATTGCCGCACCATCAGCACCGGCCGCCTGGTGAATCTGGCGATCCGCTCGGCAGTGGAGCCAACGACCACGCCGCGCATGAGACCCCCGCCGCGCGTCCCGGTAACGACAAGGTCGGCATTGAGCTCGTCGGCCAAACGAACGATCTCCTGCATCGGGTGGCCCGTCCGCAGTTGCTCCGCCACAGGCAGTTCATGGCGCTGACCGAGCTCGAGGGCCAGTGCGTGCAGCCGCGAGCGCGCGTCGTCCTCGACGACGTGCGCAGACGCCGCGTCATCAGCGCGGCGCAGTTCGTCGAGCGCGCTCGCGGCCAACACGTGAACCAACGTCAGCTGGGTTTGGTGCATCTGCGCCAGGCAGGCGGCGCGGTGGCTGGCATGCGCCGACGAGCCCGACAAATCGGTGGCGGCGACGATGCTCGTCAGTGTGCTCATGGTGACCTCCGACCCGATCTTGGTCGCTATACGGTTCGTTCGCAACCGGAAATGGACTCGCTGGCACGTGCACAACAAGAGGGGCGCTGGGCCACGGCGCGCCCGGCGTGCAAAATGCCTGGAGGGCCGGCCATCCACCATCGCCCGCTGCCAGAAGGAGAACGCTTATGTTCCGCCGAGTATTGCTGCCGACCGACGGCTCCGACGTCTCGATCGCAGCCGCTGATGCAGCGATCACGATCGCCAAGTGGGCCGGGGCGCCGTTGCAAGCGGTCTACGTAGTAGAGCCCTATCCCTTCACGGGCGTCGGATACGCTCGCCAAGAAGGGTTGGACGCCTACTTGGCGGCATCACGTCAAACTGCAACGCAGGCCTTCGAACGGATCGTCCAGGCCGCCGCTGCGCGAGGCGTGCAATGCGAGACATTGGTCGTTGAACACGCGCAAGCCGCGGCGGGAATCATTTCGGCTGCCGAATCGACGGGCGCCAACCTGATTGCGATGGGCTCGCACGGACGCAGCGGCGTTGCAAAGCTTTTGCTCGGTAGCGTCGCAATGAAGGTGTTGCAACTCTCGCCGATTCCGGTCATGGTCATCAAGTAACGATCACCGCGCTGCGCCATCCCCCGGAACAGCGAACCCGCGCCTCACGGTCTCGAGCACCTCCCTGTGCAAGCGCGCGAGTTCCTCGAATACCCGGCCGACCCAATGCTCCGCCGGCCGGCGGACGCGCCGGTCGAACCAGCGTCGAACCGTGGTGTCCCTCATTTCACCAAGACCCTCTCGCCGAGCGAGCTCGCTTTCCACCCCGACGCGCTGCGCCTTCAGTGACTCCACCGCGAAATAGTGCCTCTGGTAAAGAGGATCGCTGATCGCGTCGAGACCGCCCAACGCTTCGACACGTCTTGCGAGCCGCTCTCGGACATCAACTTCGTTTCGATGGAGTCGATCGAGCAGCATGTGCAGATCGACGTTGTCGTGCATCCTCAACTCATATCCGTTCATGCCAAGCCCCTACTCATCCCGCGGTTTAGCAACTTCGCCCGCGGATGCAATGCATAGGCACAGATGTGCCGACTAGATCGAGACGGATCAGCCGCGCAAAGCCGCGCATGATCCAACGGTAAGCGTCCGCTCTTCGAGGAACAGTGCTTGTACAGAGCACTCCTACGACAGCGGCGACCGCTCGCAGTACGCCGCGGGCACCTACGCGCCGGCATGGCGCCCAGCGATCGAGGAGTTGCGCTAAAAGAGGAACTTGTGAGGGATCGCCGGGCTCAGGAGTGCGCGGCCGACTGCCAGCCGCGCGCGTCGTGTGAGGCGCGACTTGCCACGAGGCGGAGCTGACACTGCAATATGACTCGAATGGTAGACGGTCCTGTCAGCGAGTGCACGACGACTCGCACATTGCCCTGCCCGCATTGCCGGATTGGCTGTTCGGCTTCGAGCTGCTCGGAATGTTCTCTCTACCTCTGTGCGAGGTGTTGCAGGGACTCGCGCAGGCAATAGATCGTCGGTAGCCGCTCAGGTCGAGCGCCACACGGGGACATACGAATCGAGCATGTGCCCGCGCTGCGCTGTAGCGTTGCGGAAGTCGCGTGCCGCGGAGCGGTAGACGCCCAAATGACTTCAGCGCCTTGCTTCCTCCAGCGCCGAACAGCGCATGCTGCGGAATACCGCCCAGGTTGGTCGAAGTAGTCGGCATCATCTTGGCGGAAGTCCCAGAAGTCGGCGTCGTCGTGCAGCCTCAGCGGTGGCTCGCGGAAGTCCGGCTTCTGAGCCCACGTTGTTGGCGCTGCTGTTTCGACGCCCCCAGCTTTGTCGTTGTGACATCGCTCTTCCACCTAGTCTGGAATCGCTGTTGCCTCGCGGATGAGTAGCAGAGGCTTCTCGCACTTTGCCGCAACCCGCATCGCGACCGAGCCCATGACGACGGACAGCAGCGCGCCACGTCCGTGAGAACCGAGCACGATCACGTCGATGCGCCGCTTGATGGCATGACCCGCGATTGCGTCCCCCGGGTCTCGACTGCGCAGGCAGATCGTCGTCGGTTCAAGGGTCGCCTTGGCGAACAACCTGCGCACAGGTGCAACCACCTTCTCGAATGCATCTGTCCCGGAATCGTCCTGAGGATCCGCGGAAAGCACATGGATGACCTGAAACCGAGGATCGGCACCAAACAAATCTCGATGTTCAAGCGCCCAGCGAGCAGCCGCCAGAGCGTACTTGCTGCCGTCCACCGCGACGCCCACCACGAGTGAATCTCCTTCTGGGGCGTTGCCGCTGCGCACGACAAGTAGGGGGACGGTGCATGCGGCCAGGACTGCGTTGGTCATGGATCCGAACAGCAGGCCCTTCAGACCCGAACGCCCGTGTGACCCCATCACGATCAGATCGAACCGCCCGCGGACGGCGACGTCGGCGATGGCGGTAGAGCTACCGCCCTGCGTGAAGCTGGATCGTGCCGCTACGCCCGCTCTCTGTAGTCGCGCCAGTGCTGGGCGAAGGACGTCCCCTGCCTGCTCACGCAGGATCGCGCGCGCGCTCTCTCGCCCGATTGCTCTTGCGATGCGCGCAGAAATCTGGGGCTGCACGTTGAGCAACCGAATGACTGGCGCCTGATGGAGAAGCGTGACCCGTCCAGACACAAAGTCGATCGCAGCGTTGCTTTGGATGCTGCCATCCACCGGCATTAGGATCCTCATCTCCTCGTGCCTCCTATGCCTGCGCCGCGACGTCCGATAGCGCGGTGTGAGCGGCCTTAGCTTCCTGCCAGGTGGACATGTGCTTAGCCCTACGTGTCTGGAGAACTGCAGATGAGTGGTAGCCCAAGTGCCCAACCTGAAATGTGGTCGCCCTCTCTTTGCACGAACACCAGCCATGCATCTCGGTGAGTCCCGAGCCGCCGCGCAGATTGCATAGTCTCATCGCCACGCCTTCTCGTCTATCGCTCCGGAACCACCCCCGTGGCCCCAAGTTCATGCCGCTCGCAAGTATCGGCGTCCACTCTTCGCGCTCGATCTACCGAGGGCGGAGATGCGACATTCGAACTTGGCGTTGACACGCCGACGGGTCGGGTCGCCCAGCCGTGCAAACGGTCGTCAGAACCGCCGTCTAGCGGAGTGAGCCCATTGCGACGCAACTCGATGAGAACAGCCGTCTCGTGTCCGGTCACGTCGGACGTTGGTAGTCGGTGCGTGACGCATCGAGAATTTCTTCCGCACTTCCAAACGAGGCAGGTCACGTAACGCTCCTGACGAAACGGCAGCATCGCCTCGCCCATGAGGTCGCGCGCCGCATCCTCCCCGGCGAATTTGCCGAGCTGCATCGCGTGCGGATACGACATCAGGACGGCGTGCTCGTCGTCTGCGAGAACGTTCGCGATATCGCCGGCGACGAAGATGGCCGGGTGTTTGGGTGTGCGCAGATAGCGGTCGGGCAGCACTCGTCCTCGCGCATCGAGCCGCTTAGAAACGAAGGGCGTGAAGCCTTGGGCGGCCAGACCCGTGCAGCACACGACTGCATCGGCATCGATCCGCTCGACCGTGCCGAGGCAAGCCGCTTGAACGTTTCCCGCGGAGCGAGACTAGCGCTGCAGGCCGGCCCAGGCCATCACCAAGCGCAGCGTTCCTGCGACCAATCCCATGCTGACGACGCCTCCAAGCCACAGTAGCACCAGCCAGCCAAGACGGTGCAACCAGTGCGGCCGGAGATGCCTCGGTTCGGGCTCAGCCATCACTCGTAGCCGTCGCCGACCTTCCCGCGGAAAACGTAATACGCAAAGCCCGTGTAGCCGAGGATGATTGGGATGACCAGCAGGGCGCCGACGAGCGTGAAGCCGAGGCTTTGCGGCGGCCCGGCGGCCTGCCAGATCGAAACCGATGGCGGAATGATGTACGGCCACAGGCTGATGCCGAGGCCGCTGTAGCCCAGGAAGACTAGACCGAGAGTGAGCAGGAAAGGGCCGCCGTGCGGCGCGCCGCGCAGCGCGCGCAGCAGCCAATAGAACGCCACGGCGACCAGCACCGGTACCGGCGCGAACCAGAAGATGTTGGGTGCACTGAACCAGCGGCGGGCGATGTCGGAATTCGCTAGCGGCGTCCAAACGCTGATCGCGAGGATCGCGAACAGTAGGCCCCAGCTGAGCGGACGGGCTAGCCGGATCATGCGTGCCTGCAGGTCGCCCGCGGTCTTCATGATGAGCCAAGTGCAGCCGAGGAGCGCATAGGCGACGAGAAGCGCGATGCCGGTGAAGACGGCGAATGGAGTCAGCCAGTCGAGCACGCCGCCGCCGTAGGCGCGCCCCGTGACCTTGATGCCGCCGACGAAGCCCCCGAGGACGATGCCCTGGAAGAAGGTGGCCACGACCGAGCCGCCGATGAAGGCCCCGTCCCACCAGCGCCGCCGCGCATCGCTGGCCTTGAAGCGGAATTCGAAGGCGACACCGCGAAAGATCAGGCCGAGCAGCATGAAGATGATGGGCAGATAGAAGGCGGTCAGGATGACCGAGTAGGCGAGCGGGAACGCAGCGAGCAGTCCGGCGCCGCCGAGCACCAGCCATGTCTCGTTGCCGTCCCAGATCGGGGCGACGGTGTTCATCATCGTGTCGCGCTCGGCCTTGCCCGGCATGAACGGATAGAGCAGGCCGATCCCGAGATCGAACCCGTCCATGATCACGTACATCATGACGCCGAACAGGATGATGAGAGCCCAAATCAGGGGCAGATCGATGCCCATCGGGTTCAGTCCGTAGTCGGCGCGGCCGGCGCCGTGTCGAGCCGGTCGGGAGCGGCCGACATCGGCCTGGCCGGCTGATGAGGCTGCCCCGGTCCGCCCTGGGGTTCGTCCTCGGCGGCCTGTTCGGCCGGACCATGGGCGAGGATGCGCAACACGTAGACCGTGCCGGCCCCGAACAACACGAAATACACGACGACGAACAACGCGAGCGAAATGCCGAGCTGTGTCGCGTCATGCGCCGAAACGGCGTCCGCCGTTCGCATGACGTTGTAGACGACCCAGGGCTGGCGGCCCGCCTCGGTCGTGATCCATCCGGCGAGGATTGCGATCAGGCCGGCCGGTGCCATCACGACAGCCGAGCGGAGCAGCGCCCGCGACCGGTACAGCGAGCCGCGCCAGCGGGCCCAGAGCGACCAGAAGCCGAGCGCGAGCATCAGCAGGCCCAGGCCGACCATGATTCGAAACGACCAGAACACGACCGTCGCGTTGGGCCGGTCGCTGCGCGAGTACGACTTGAGCCCGGGAAACTGGCCGTCCCAGGTGTGGGTGAGGATGAGGCTGCCGAGACGCGGAAGTTCGACCGCGAAATGGTTGATCTCGCGCTCCATGTCGGGCCAGCCGATCAACGTCAGCGGCACGCCCTCGCCCGGCCGGTTCTCCCAGTGGCCTTCGATGGCGGCGATCTTCGCCGGCTGGTGCGCCAGCGTGTTCAGGCCGTGCAGGTCACCGATGAGGACCTGGACCGGCGCGACCAGCAGCAGCATCCACATCGCCATGGAAGTCATCGTGCGGATGGCGGCGTCGTCGCGGCCACGGAGCAGATGGAATGCGCCTGCCGCGCCGACGACGAGTGCCGTCGCCAGATAGGCGGCGACCGTCATGTGCGCCAGCCGATACGGGAACGAGGGGTTGAAGATCACCGCCAGCCAGTCGATCGGCACGACCCGGCCGTCGAGGATGGCGTAGCCCTGCGGCGTCTGCATCCAGCTGTTCGAGGCCAGGATCCAGGTTGCGGAGACCAGGGTTCCGACGGCCACCATCAGCGTCGCGAAGAAGTGCAACCCGGGGCCGACGCGTGACCAGCCGAACAGCATCACACCGAGAAAGCCGGCCTCGAGAAAGAACGCAGTCAGCACTTCGTAGGCCAGCAGCGGCCCGGTGACGGCGCCGGCGAAATCGGAGAAGGCGCTCCAGTTCGTGCCGAACTGGTAGGCCATCACCAATCCCGAGACCACGCCCATCGCGAAGTTGACGGCGAAGACCTTGGACCAGAAGAGATAGAGATCGCGGTAGACCTGCTGCTTCGTTTTCAGCCAGAGCGCTTCTAGCACGACGAGATAGCTCGCCATGCCGATCGTCAGTGCCGGGAAGATGATGTGAAAGGAGATCGTGAATCCGAACTGGATCCTGGCGAGCATCAAGGCGTCGAGGCTTGCCATCCGAAGTCCTGGGGAGCTCCTGGTCGGTGGATCGAGCTTAACGCTTCGCGATCATTGTGCGTACTCGGACAGAAACGACCGGCTCGCGACGGCGATGCGCGGGCACTTCATTTTAGGAGTCGTGGTCGTCCGGGATCATCGTCATCGCCACCGACGCCTCGGTCAAAGCCGGAGTCCTACGGGCATCGGACGCGCCCTCTATTCGACTGCGCCCGACTACATGCGCTTCTTGAAGAGGTACCTGAACAAGGTCGACGGCGCGCGCACCCCTGCCATCGCCTTGCATCGTTGCACCGATAAAGGGATAGTCGAGCAAGTCTTCAAGAAGGCTGTGACGACGTGCGGACGCTGAGGCGTGAGCGCATGGCGCTGTTGCTGGCGCTGGCGGCGATCACGATCGCATTCGTCTGGGTCGTCCTGCAGCCCTTCGCCAGCGCGATCTTCTGGGCGGTCGTCCTCGCAATCCTGTTCACGCCGCTCTATCGATGGCTGTTGCAGCTGACGCGGAAACGCCGAACGACTGCGGCGTTGTTGACGTTGCTCGCTATCTGCACCCTGGTTGGCATCCCGCTCGTCCTGATCGCGAGCTCGCTGCTCGGCCAAGCCGCTGGCGTGTACGCCGATGTCGCGTCGGGTCGACTCGACTTCGGCGCGTTCCTTTTGCGCATTGCCGCCGGCCTGCCGCCTTGGGCTGTCGCAGCGCTCGATCAGCTCGGCGTTGGCGACCTCGCTGCGCTGCAGGCAAAGGTGGCCGCCCTGTCGATGGCGGTGGCCCGCTTCCTTGCCACCCAGATGTTTAGCTTCGGCCTCGACACCGCGAACTTCGCGATCAGCTTGCTTGTCATGTTGTACCTGCTGTTCTTCCTGCTGCGCGACGGTGCTTCGCTTGCAAAGCGTATCCTCGACCCGATTCCACTTGCGAGCGAGGTGAAGCAAGACCTCGCTGCGATGCTTGTCACCGTCGTGCGCGCCACCATTAGGGGCGGCGTCTTGATGGCCGCCGCGCAGGGCGTCCTGGGCGGGCTGATGCTCACTTGGCTAGGCATCCAGGGTCCGACGTTCTGGGGCGTGGTGTTCGGGCTGCTGTCAATGCTGCCTGCGGTCGGCGCGAGCCTGCTGTGGGCACCGATCGCCATCTACTTCATCTTTACCGGCACGGTATGGAAGGGCGTCGTCCTGATCCTGTTCGGCACCGTCGTGCTCACGCTGGTCGACAACATCCTGCGGCCGATTCTGGTTGGCCGCGACACCGACCTGCCAGGCTATCTGATCCTGCTCTCGACGCTCGGCGGCATCGCAACATTCGGACTGAGTGGCGTCGTGGTTGGTCCGCTGATTGCAGCGACGTTCATGGGCACCTGGAGGATCTTCTACGCGCCGGAGACCACGCCGCAAGCCGGTGCCTGAGTAGGCTGATGCCAACGGGACTTCAGTGATGAGAACCGAGATAAGCATTCGATCTACGCTGGCCTGTCGCTCAGGCTTGCATCGAGTCGAAAGCCGCCACTGCCAGACGACCAACCCGCTCTGACCCTGGTGCTCACCAGTACTCTCGAAGGCGAGTGGGCTGCCGGTCTGAGCCGATGCGAGCGAAGCCAGAAAGAGCAGGGGAACAGGCACGAGAAGGGTCGAAAACTTCGGCGTGCGCATGATTTCGTCTCCAGTTGGTTGCTGCTGCTCCAGCAGCCGATCGCGGTGGCGATTCGTGCTCCTCCTCGTCTCAGGGCACATCCTTTGCCATGGGACGGCGGACCGCGACTCCTGCTTTGGCGCCCGGCCTCGCCAGCAACGCAAAGTGAGCCGGCATGACGTACCCGATACCGAAGCCAGTCTTGCCTGCGGCAGCCCTGTCCCTGGCGTTGGCGGCCTGCGGCAAGGCGGACATGCCCGCTCCGGTCGCGGCGCCGGTCGAGGTCGCGGTACTCACGCTTCGGCCCCAACCCGTGGCCGTGACCACGGAGCTGGCAGGCCGCGCCACCGCCTCCCTGACCGCCGAAGTCCGGCCCCAAGTAGGCGGCATCATCGAGAAGCGCGTCTTTCGCGAAGGCAGCGATGTCAAGGCCGGCGACACGCTGTACCTGATCGCCGCCGCCCCGTTCCAGGCCGCCGCTGACAGTGCCGTGGCGGTGCGCTCGAAAGCAGCGGCCAACCTCGCCGCCGCGCGCTCGAAGGCCAACCGGTACGGACAGCTGGCGGCGATCGAGGCCGTCAGCAAGCAGACGGGCGAGGATGCTGTGGCCGCGCTCCGCCAGGCCGAGGCCGATCTGGCATCGGCCGACGCGGCCTTGCGGGCGGCGCGCGTCAACCTCGGCTTCACGCGCATCACGGCGCCGATCTCCGGGCGCATCGGGCGCTCGA
>Ga0157372_10007369_pt1 | contig 11706 bp, 8 predicted proteins | sample C55metaG_FD_115307 | JGI IMG/M metagenome (GOLD analysis project Ga0157372, IMG submission 115307) | Corn rhizosphere microbial communities from Kellogg Biological Station, Michigan, USA - C5-5 metaG | ecosystem: Host-associated > Plants > Roots > Rhizosphere > Soil | place: USA: Michigan...
CAAGCCCGGTGATCTCCACGTAACGGAAACCATGAAACGTAAAATGCGGCTGAAAAATATCCTGCCCATCACCCCGGCAGATATAACTGTCCTCCTGGTACGCCGTGGGCGGCGCACCAGGCCCGCCGTTGACATGCCACTGCTCCTTGATCTGCCCCGCCACAGTCGTCAGCCCATTCACCCGGCCATTTGGCTGCAGGATCTCAGCATACCGAAAATGCACTTCCTGCCCGGCCCGACCCCGCACCCACATCCATATCCACCCGGCGAAATTTTCCCCAAGATCCACCACATACACCCCCGGCTCCGGCTCGGTAACGGCAGACACATCGAACTTTCGCTTCGCACGCATCGGCGGCATCATCGCCGCCACCAGCCTTCCACCCGGCGCATCCACCGCCACCGCCGCCTTAGAAAAATTCAACACCACCCGCCCATCGATCTTCTCCCCAAGGAACACATTATTACGCAGGATACCACTCTCCGCCACCCGCCAGTTCTCATCGGTCGCAACAGTCTCCACACTCCCGTCCATATACACAATGCGCAGATTCGCCAGCACCTTCGGCCTGCCGATGGTCAACGCCTCCCGGAAATTGATCCGCCCCCAAAACCGTAAGGGCAGGGGATTGTACCACCCGTTCCCAAGCAACACATCGAGGGTGTTCGAACCCGCATGCAGCATCTTCCCAACATCGTATACACTATAAAAGGCGGTATGCCCATAATCCGTCCACGCCGGATCGAGCACCGCATTCCCGACTTTCGTTCCGTTCATTGAAGGCTCATTATAGCCCAGGCCGCAGATGTAAAGCCGCGCCGACCGCACCTTTTTCGAAACAACAAACCCCCGCCGAAACACCGGCGCGGGGTCGTCCTTATAAAAGTCTTCATCCTGCACAGGCGCCGGCTTCCCATCCCCGATCCACTTCCCCTTCCAGTTCGCCGCTCCCAGCATCCCCGTCTCAAACCAGGCAGGCACACTCCATCCTTTTGTCCGCCCCTGTTGATCCCAAACCATCGCCTTCCAGTAATACCGCGTAAAAGGCTCCAGCGGCTTGCCGCCCGGAACGATATTGATATTCTCGCTGTCCGTCACTTTCCCACTGTCCCACCAATCCCCTTCGCCCGCGGCAAGCGATTGGGCACTGGTCGCGATCAACACCCGGTAAGCCGACTGATATTGATCGGGCCTCGGAGAAGAAAGGGTCCACGAAAGCCGTGGATGCATCTCATCCATGCCAAGGGGATTGGCACGATATTCACAAAAAAGCTCATCAACCGCAAGGTTCTGCCCGGCCACAACAAAGTGCAGCCCCATCGCCAGGATAAAAGAAAGGTATTTTCGCATAAGGTCAATTAGACCTCAAATATAGGGGTTAGTCCTATTGCCCATCAGCGCACCGCCAGCTGCTGTCGATGCGCCGCCTGGTAACTCCGCTTCCACTCCTGCCGCACCGCAGCATCCGGCCCCCGCATCAGCAGGATATAACTTTTATATTCCGTCGAGTAAGGATGCGTCACACTATCCACGAGAACCGCAGAAGCCCAGTTCTTCATACACGCCCGGTCCGGGGTCGTCACGATGTAGACGTCCCGGTCATAATACGCCGCAGGCGTCCACAACGCATAGTTGGCCCGGCATCCCATCACCGGCGGCAACGAATACTTGGGCGCATAATAGTCCAGCGCCCCCGCCTCCCCGCAGTTCCCACCGCCATTCAACAAGGCCCCGACCCGATCGGCGCTGTCAAGCGATTCATAGGCCTTCGCCGCCTTCATCGCCATCTCCTCCCAACCCAGCATATCCGCAAAGCAACGCGGCAGCGCATGGTCCCGCCGGTCCGGCCAACGCAGAAAGCCCAACTGACGGAACAACGGAACCCGCGAATAATATCCCGCCAGCTCCTTTGGCGGCATCATCGGCAGGAAGCCCGTATCCAGCACGCATCCAACTACCACCACCAGTGCGGCCAACCCCACCCGCCACCGGCGCGCCTGCCCGATGAAAAGCGCGCCAAATCCGAACAACACCGGGTAAACACCTAACGCATCCCCCGCTCTGCTCCTCCCAAACACAACGGACGCCAATACCCCCAACACCATCCAACCCACCCATCGACACTCCTTGCCCGCACCGGTCCCAATCACCCAGTACAATCCTGCCGTCCAAATGACGAACCCCGGTAGATTGAAAAGGAATTCATCCCGCAGCAGGTTGATGCGCAACACCGATCCATCGCCGGGGCCGGCCCCCAAAGGCCAGTCATGCAACACCTGCCAGATCAGGTTCGGGATCAGCAGCAGCACGCCGATCAAAAAAGCAAAATAGAAATGCGGGTTCTTCAACACCTTCCGCCCGGGCGACAAGAGCAGTCCGATCGACAACCAGGCGGAAAATAACAACACCGTATATTGACTCAACACCCCCAGCCCAAATCCGAGCCCCATCAGGTACAGTCCACCCATCTTACCCGTTCGGATAGTTCGCACCAGCCCGTAGACCATCAGCGTCTCGAAGTATACGCCGGCAAAGTCCGGTAATAGCATAAAATGCACCCGCAAAAAAACGCCGAAAATAAAAGGAAGGAAAGCAAGCAGAAGCGCCGGCCGCCCGCCGCCGAAAAGAAGGACCATCCGCCCCACAAGGACATAGGTCATCGCCCCGAACATCGCCGGCCAGAACTTGATCCAGAAAAAGCCGCCGCCCAGTAGATCGGAAATTGCGCTCAACCACGACAAGAAGGGCGGCGATCCCATATAACCCCAGGACAAATGCTGACCTTCGGCCAAATAAAGAAATTCGTCCCGATGCGGCTCATAGACAGGATCTTGCAAAAAGAACGGCAGCGCAAACTTCACCAAAGCAAGCCCATAGACCAACAACACCAGGCCCGGACGCCGGGCGCTCACCACAAGGTCCGAACGCCGCGATATGGAAGACGCATGCTGCACATTCCAAGGTCACGGCCGCCCCATCAAATGTTGCATCCAACAACTCCGAAAATCTATCCGCCCGCGCACACCACCGCACAGTAACACAGCACCCCGCACAACTCCCCCGCACACCACCAGTCAGTCGCACAGCACCCCCGCGTCGCGCCGCTACTCCACCGGCAACCCCACCGCCTTACCCGGCGGCAACACACTCAGCCGGTCCCCGATCCCCAACGCCGCAAAAGACTTCTGCAGCGTCTCGGAATTTTCGGTAAAATGCGACCAGCCCTCAAAATGCAATGGCAGGATCTTGGCGGCCGGAAAAGCCCCGGCGGTGTCCAGCACATCATTCGCCCCCATCGTCACATTGAAAGGTCCCCTCGGCTTCGCAGCCCCGGCAAACACAAACACGTTCTGCGGCTGAAATCGTTTCGCCACTTCTTCGATACCCTCATAGAACACCGTGTCCCCCGTCAGGTACAACTCGAAACCCCGGTCGCCCTTCACGGTCACGATAAATCCCGTCACATCCCCGGTGATCTTCTCGATCCCCGCGGGACCATGCCGGGCCGGCGTGCCCGTGATCACGACCTCGTCCCCCTCCGGACTCTTGAAGGTCGCAGTCTCCCAGGGCGCCAGCCCCTTCGCATTACCGCCCAGCCGCTGCGCACCCACCGGTGTCGTCAGCACAGTGCCTACGGCCGGCAACAAAGCCCTGCCCGCATGATCGAGATTGTCACCATGCTGATCATGGCTCAAAAGAACGATATCGATCTCCCCGATATCCGCCAATGCCGGACCCGCCAGCTTTGAATAGCCTGGCCTCCCATTCACCTCAAAACTCACCCCCGCAGGGTCCAACGTAGGATCGGTCATCAGCCGCAGCCCGCCGATCTCCAAAATGACGGTAGGTCCGCCAACATAGATAACACTATAAGAAGGATTCATAATCAAATAAAGTCCACCACATCAGATAAAGTCCACCACGGTCTTGAAAAAGGTCTCGAACGCCTCCACATGCGGCACATGACCCAATCCTGGCAGAATGACCAACCGGCATCCCGGTATTTTCGCAGCCGTCTCCCTCCCAAGTTCCGGGTAATTGCCCATCGTCTGCCGCACACTCTCCGGAACAAAGTTCTTACCCAGTGCGGTCCGGTCCAGCTCGCCGACCACCAGCAGGGTAGGGACCCGGATCTTGTCAAACTCGTAGCAAACCGGCTGCGTAAAGATCATCTCATAGGTAAGCGCCGAATTCCAGGCCACCCGGTCGTATTCGGGGCTGAGCGTCACTCCCGCCGGGATATTCACCAGCTCGTCATAGTCAGAGCGCCACACGCCGTGAAAATAGTTCTCCAGTTCGTACTTCTTCAGCGACGCAAAATTCTGCTTCAGTTCGTTCCGGTACCAGGAATCCACCGGTTGATACGGCACCTTCAGCTTCCAGTCTTCGAGTCCGATCGGGTCCTCCAGCACCAGTTTCTCCACAAGCTCCGGATACATCAGCACAAACCGGGTAGCCACCATTCCGCCCATCGAATGCCCCAGCACGATCACCTTACTCACACCGAGACTATCCAGCACCGCCCGCGTGTTTTGCGCAAGAAGTTGAAAGGTATATTGGAGATGGACCGGTTTGGTCGACTTGCCGAAACCTATCTGATCCGGAATGATCACCCGATACCCCTTCTCGCAAAGTTCCCTTGCCGTTCGTCCCCAATACGCGCCGTTGAAATTCTTTCCATGTAGCAACACGAAAGTATGCCCGTTAGGCCGGTCCGGCCGGACGTCCATATACGCCATCTTCAAATGCTGTTGCTGACAATCGATCGTGATATAGTGTACGGGATAGGGATACGCATAATTCTCCAGGCAGATACCCAGCGGAACCAGCGTGTCGCCTCGCAAAGGCATAGATGAAGCCGCATGGGCACAGAGGTGGAATACGAAGAGGACAAACAAAGACAAAAACAGCTTTGTTCGGCGGCCGGTGGATTTTTTCATACCGTTATTTTAAACGGTTACGGCAAAACATCGGCCAATGATTATGCGTTCGGTTTCGCCGGCCGGGGGAACCGGTAGAAGAAGATCCCCGCGAGAATCGGCAGCAGGTAGCACTCGAAGATCGTGAGCCGCTCCCGCTCGAAGAAGGTGAATGATCGGAAAAGGAGCATACAGGGAGCCATGGTAAGCAGCAGCGCAAGGATGGCGGTGGTGATCCGCAGCCGCATCATCGTCCAATGCTGGTGTGAGAGATAGGAGGTGGACCCCCAGAAAAGCAGGAAGGAGAGGAGGGAAGAGCCAAAGGCCACCACGATGGAAAAACCCCAATAGAGCAGGAATTCACTAAACAAGGTCCCGCCGTCCCGGTCCTGCACCATCAGGCAGCACCAGAAGAGCAATGGCCCGAGAATAACGCTGGCAAGCCACACCTTCAGACAGTAAAAGAACACTTTTGCGGACATACTGTATCTTTAAGGCTGTACTAAATATAAGAAAAAAATCGACACAATGACGGGATTAACAATCGCAGGCTTTATTGTTTTTGGGGGGGTGGGCGCCTTGGTTGGCGGCTGCATAGCCTGGCTTTGGGCGAAGACCCGTCATTCGGATGAAAAGGCCCGATCCGCCGCCGAAAGGTCCGCCCTCTCCGCTGAAAAGGCCGCTCTCGCCGCAGAATGGTCCGCCGAAAGGTCTGCCCTCGCCGCCGACCTCCGGCTCGCCCAGGCCGCCAACACCACGCTCGAACAGCGACTGCAGGACCAAAGCCGCGACCTCGAGGCCCTGAACCGGAAGTTCAGCACCGAGTTCGAAAATTTGGCCAACCGCATCCTCGAAACAAAGGCCGAACGGTTTACCCAGCTGAATAAGAATAATTTGGAGGCCCTGTTAACGCCGTTGGGCAAGACCATCAACGAGTTCCGCGATCAGGTCAACCGCGTCTACGACGCCGAATCCAAAGAGCGCTTCTCCCTCGGCGTGAAGGTCAGAGAGCTCGCCCAGCTCAACCAGCAGCTGAGCGAGGACGCGAAGAACCTCACCCGCGCCCTCAAAGGCGAAGCCAAGACCCAGGGCCGCTGGGGCGAGGTGATCCTCGAATCGATCCTCGAAAGGTCCGGCTTGCGGAAAGGGGAAGAGTTCTTTATGGAATACCAGCTCTACGATGCCGAAGGCCGCCCCCTCCGAAGCGAGGCGAAAGGCAGCCGCATGCGCCCCGACGCCATCGTTCGCTACCCCGACGACCGGCAGGTCATCATCGATGCAAAGGTCTCGCTCAACGCCTTCGTCCGCTTCGTCGAGTCCCCCGACCCCGAACGCCAGCGGACGGAATTACAGTCCCACGTCCGCGCAGTGAAAGATCATATCCAGGACCTCAGCACAAAGGCATACGACGATTACCACAAGACCCTCGACTTCGTCATGCTGTTCATCCCCAGCGAGGCCGCCTACATCGCCGCGCTGCAGGGCGACCCCGATCTCTGGAACTTTGCGTACGATCGCCGCATCCTACTCATCAACCCTTCCAACCTGATCGTCTCCCTCAAGCTCATCGTCGATCTCTGGAAACGCGAATACCAGAATCTCAACGCCCAGGCCATCGCCGACCGCGGCGCAAAGCTCTACGACAAGTTCGCCGGATTCGTCAAAAACCTCCAGTCCGTCGGCCAGGCCCTCGACGCCGCTCAAACCAGCTACGAAGACGCCTTCAAACAACTCAGCACCGGCAAGGACAACCTCATCATCCAGGCCACCAAGCTCAAAAATCTCGGGATAAAAACAAAAGGAGAATTGCCTTCCGCGCTGCTCAACGACGCTCCGGCAGAGGAGGAATAAATTCTACAACGTCGTCGTCTCATCAATCATCTTCCCCGTCCCATCAAAATACAAATACTTCTTATCGATCGCATTCTTCCTCACCAGCACCCGGTACTTCGTCACATTCCCCGGCATCGTCACAATCGTATACTCCTTCACCTCCCAATCCTTATTCGCATAGATACTCTTGCCAAACCCATCCTTCACCGCCGCCGGCAACTGCGCCGCCGTAATCGTCTGCTCCGTCGACTTCCAACCACCCTTGCTGTCATACTTGGCCAGGTAGACCCCGCCGTTCATCGTAAAATTCACCTGGAAATTGCTCAGCTTATCGCTCCAGCTGGCCCCGGCCGCACTAGGATATTGCCTCTTAAAGGCATCCGTCACCTCGCCGGGGATCTTTCTTATCTGCGCATGCGCCGCTCCCAGCAACAACATCGGGCAAAGCAACGCCAAAAGGATATATTTTTTCATAAATGGTCTTTAGACCACCCACACTCAATTCTCAGGCCACCAAAATTCGTTAAATTTGATAAACCACACGATCATGCGGAAATTCGGCATCTTCCTGCTCTTCGTCGCAGTGGCGGTCGTCATCACCTCCATCTACGGCGTCGTCCACCACCAACTCACCTTTTCCGCCAGTCCCGAATACTATACGAAATTCAAATTCATCCAGACCAACCTCGCCGATACCGTCGCCGCCCAGCACATGACCCAACCCCGCAGCGCCGTCGTCATCGCCGCCGTCAAGACCAGCTATCCCATCGGTCTCGCCATCGGTGTTGTCCTCGGCCTCGTCGCCCTGGTCTTCCCCACCACCGATACCATGTTCCCCTCCGCCCTCCAGGCCCTTGGCCTCATCCTGGTGATCTCGGCGGCTTTGGCCCTCTTCTGTTACTATTCCACCTCCAACGCCCATATGGGCTCCGGGATCTACGATCCCTTACCCGTGCGCCTCCCCGACCTCGCAAACAAACAGGCCTTCCTCCAGGCAGCCTCGATCCAATACGGCATCCTCCTCGGCTATGTCGTCGGCGGAGCCGCCGCCCTCATCTTCCTCATTGTAAAAAATGGCCGCGTTCGCCGACGACTCACCGACAATGATATCCCGTCCGGCGGAGCCTAAACCGCACGAAAGGCTGGAGCGGGGATGTTCCGAAGGGGCTACGCCCCTTCGGACGCGACGCACTGGATATTGAGGGCGAGGGGCGACATATTTCCTTTGGAAGCCCCGAGCCCTCAATACCCCGGATTCTGCCCCAACCCCGGATTCACCTGCGTCTCCCGGAACGGGATCGCATAGATCAGCTTATTGGGCGTCACATTATACGAACTCGGTAACAAAAACGGAAACGCCTGCTTCTGTAACACCCCATAACCCGTCATCACCGGAATCGCCTGCCCAGTCCTCAACAGATCGAACCACCGGTGATTCTCAAACGCCAGCTCCACCCGCCGCTCATGCGCGATCGTATCCCGTAAAGCCCCCTGGTCCGCCGCCGTCGACGCCGGCAGCCCCGCCCGCATCCGCACCATATTGAGATAGGGTAGGGCCGCTCCCGGCTGCCCCTGCTCGTTCAACGACTCAGCCAGCATCAACAGCACATCCGAATACCGGTATACCGGCCAGTCGTCATCGGTATTGTATATCAGCGGAGTGGTATACGGCGGATTGAATTGTTTCTTGATGAAGCGGTGCGCCGCTGATGTCGTATACCCATACCCCTTGCCCGCCGTGTCGAGGTTGGCCAGGATCGAAACCACGCTGTCCGGAATAAAATCGGTCTGCGCATTCAAATGCCCCTTGATCACCCCAATGCTGGCATCCAACCGCGTATCCCCCGGCTCATAGCTGTTGATCAGATTCTGTGTTGGGATATTCCAGCTGCCCTCGGTATTGTTATAGTTGGCCGACGCCCCCAGGATCGCCCCCGTCGCCGGTGTCGTCGGAATGAAATAATAGATGAACTGGCTGGCCTGCCCATCCGTACCCGACTTATATTGAATTTCAAAAATGCTCTCGGTCGAATTCTTATTCGCCGTCTTGAAGACATCCGCATAGTTTGGCAACAACGCATATCCCATCTGCGTCACCGACTGGAACAACGGCGTCGCCTTATCATATTGCTTCAAAGTCAGGTACACCAACCCAAGCTCCGTCGCCACCATCCCCTTGGTGATCGCCCCCGATTGAGGCCACTTCGAGGGTGGCGAAAGCCGTCCCAACGCATCGGTCAGATCGGCCTCGATCTGCGTATACACGGCATCCACCGAACTGCGGTTCACCACCGCGTTCTTCGCATCCGTCACCTCATGCAGATACAGGGGAATGGAGCCAAACAACCGAACCAACTCGAAATAGTAGTGCGCCCGTAAGGCCTCGGCCTGGCCGATCACCTGGTTCTTCGCGGAATCATTCATATCGGCCGGCGGACTCGCCATCTTGTCAAGGATGATATTGGTCCGCTGAATGCCCTGGTAATCCGCCGTCCAAAGGGTCTGGATCGTCGTATTGGCAGAATTGTCGAGGAATTCGGCCAGATCCTCGGTGCCGCTGCCGCCGCGGTCCTTCGCGTTGTAATCGAAAAAGGTATTATCGGCCCGCATCTCCTCGAGATAGAAAGCGACATTCGCGGAAGTCCGCAACGGCGCATAAGCCCCGATCAACGCCTCCTGGAAGTCCGAAGCGGATTTATAAAAATTACCCTCGTTCACCTGCCCCTCCGGGTACAACGTGACGAATTTCTTGCTGCAAGCCGCCATCAACACCAATGCAAAAAACAAAGTAATATTCCTCATAAAAGCGCATTAAAAGATCTAAAAATTTACATTCGCCCCAAACAACACCACCCGTGGGATCGGGTACGACCCCCCATCCAGCCCCGCCTGCGTCTGGTTGTCCTTCGTATCATTCACCTCCGGGTTCTGCCCCGGGTACCTGGTAAAGAGAAAAGCATTCTGCAAACTGGCGTACACCCGGACGCCCTTTATATATCGCAACATCTTCTTCCCGAATGTATACCCGAGCGTAATGTTTTTCACCGCCAGGTAATCCCCAGAAAACACCCACGTACTATTGACCAATCGGTATAGCTCCGTCGAACCGCTCCGCGTACTCGGCACCTTGCCGTTACCCGGGTTCTCCTCGCTCCGCCACCGGTATTGCATGCTCTTCTCGAGGTTGAAGACCCCATCCAGGTTATGCAGGTTTTGCAGATTGGTGTTCATTATCTTATTGCCCACCTGTCCGGCCACCACCACGCCGAGATCAAAGCCGAGAAACGAAAAATTATTCGTCATCCCATAGATGAACTTCGGATTCGTCCTTCCCAAAAAGGTCCGGTCCTTGATCGTAATCGTATCATCCCCATTTACATCTCTCATCCGCGCAGACCCCACCACCGAAGTCGCATATTTCGGATACTTGGCAAAATCCGATGCGTTCATATAGACCCCGTCGAAGATATACCCATACAGATCCCCGATCCGGTGCCCCACCTGCGTCCGGTTATAATCGCTGTACATACCCGTCCCGCCGATCGGCGTATTGTTGACCAGCGACAGCACCTTATTGTCGTTGAACGAAATATCGAAATCGGTCGTCCAGCTGAACGGTCCCTTGATATTGTCCGTACTGACCTGGATATCATGCCCCCAGATGCGGAAAGTGCCCTCGTTATACTGGATCGAAGAATACCCGGAAGCATAAGGCACAGGCAGCGGCGACAGCATCCCCTCCGTTCGCTTATTGTAGTAATCATAACTGATATTCACCCTCCCGTTGAACAGGGTCAGATCGGCGCCAAGGTCCAGCTGCTTCGAGGTCTCCCAGGTCAGGTTGGGGTTGCCCAGCGTCGTGATCGACTCGCCAAGCACCGTGCTGCCGTTCATGACATAGTTCGTGGCGCTCAGCAGCGAGGTCTGCGTATAGTTGCCGATATTGTAATTGCCGGTCAACCCATAACTCCCGCGGAATTTCAAAAAGGATAGTACCCGCGTCTTCGGAAAGAACTTCTCGGAACTCACCACCCATGCCGCCGCGCCCGACGGGAAGGTCCCGTATTTCTTGTTGACGCCAAACCGCGAGCTCCCATCATTGCGGATCGTCCCCGACAGAAAATACTTCTTCTTATAATCGTAGTTGATACGCGCCAGCGCCGACGCCAGTGTCCACGAGGTGCTGTTCGAAGTCCCTGTCGTGGTGGTCGCCGCCGAGACCCAGGGGGTCTCATCGGTCGCAAACCCCGTCCCCGTAATGCTTCGCAGACTCTCGTAGAATTTCTGTGTCGTATACCCCGCAAGGACGTCCAGCGAATGATCCCCGAAATGCGTAGCATAGGTCAACAGATTTTCATTGGTCCAGGAATACGAATTGTTGGAATTGTTCATGGCCTGCGAAGAAGAGGGTTGCCTGGGCGGGATCACGCCAAAATTGCCGAACTGCGTGCCATAGTACGCATTATAATCCTGGTTGAGGATATCGCCATTGATGGTCGATCGGGCATGCAACCCATGAATGATCTCCAGATCCACATACGCATTCCCCAAAAAGGAAAAATTCGTCTGATCGTTATCCATGATCCGCTCCTGCTGCAAATAATTGGGTAATGCATACATCCCAAAGGAAGACGTGGACAAGTTATACACTCCCTTTCCCTTCCACGGCGAGATCAGTGGACTGCTGAGATCGGCGCCCGCAACCACCTGCCGGTTGCCGTTCAACGAAAGGATGCCCCCCCGGGTATTGTGATCTATCTGGTAGGCCGGGGCGATATTCAGCCCCAGTTTCACCCGAGAGATGGGCCGGTATTCGGCATTGGTCCGGAAGGCAAACCGCTTCGTACCCGTATTATACAGTACCCCGTCCTGGTTGAAATAGGTCATCGTAGTGCTAGAGGACACCTTATCGGTGCCCACCGAGTAATTCACCGAATAATTCTCCATCGGTGC
>Ga0157372_10007371_pt1 | contig 11704 bp, 16 predicted proteins | sample C55metaG_FD_115307 | JGI IMG/M metagenome (GOLD analysis project Ga0157372, IMG submission 115307) | Corn rhizosphere microbial communities from Kellogg Biological Station, Michigan, USA - C5-5 metaG | ecosystem: Host-associated > Plants > Roots > Rhizosphere > Soil | place: USA: Michigan...
AGGTCCGGATCGGTCGCGAGCTCAAAGACGGCGCGGCGATCATGCAGCCGTATGGCAAGGTGGGGCTCTCCCTCGCCATAGGTCAGCCGGCGGCCGCCGGGCAAAATCGCTGTCAAGCTCCCTTGTTTCAGCAGCGAGTTGAACAGAGGCTTCAGCACTTTGAGCTCCCTTGGACACCCAGCCTCTTCAGGAGGCGAATAGCGTAACAAGAGAGAAGCGCGAATTGGAACCATCGGGTTCCGGCTCTTGCGCGCTGCCGGCCGTCCGAAACCTTGCACCAGTGTTATGGAAGCCCGTTATCCTCCTGATTTCACTGTCGCTTTGGGATGCTGAGGCCGCGCTGGACCGCAGGACGGGCGAGTCCTCTCTCCAGCCATGCGGGCACGTTTTTCAGCCTATCGAATTCCACAAGATCGCGGGCTTCGTAGAAGCCGACTACATTGCGCACCCACCCCAGCATGGAAATATCCGCAATGGTGTACTCATCGCCCATAATCCACTCGCCACCTTCGAGCCGATCATCCAGTACGTTGAGCAAGCGCCGGGATTCATCGACGTAGCGTTTGAGTGGCCTCTTGTCTTCGTATTCGCGCCCGGCGAATTTGTAGAAGAAGCCAACCTGCCCGAACATCGGACCCACATTTGCCATCTGAAAGAATACCCACTGGATGGTCTGATAGCGGCGCGCCGGATCCGCAGGAAGCAACTGGCCCTCTTTCTCGCCGAGATAAACAAGGATAGCGCCGGATTCGAATAGCGGCAGGGGCACACCGCCCGGGCCGTTCGGATCCAGAATCGCGGGGATTTTGCCGTTCGGATTGAGCGACAGAAATTCCGGCGTCCAACTCTCATTCGCGCCGATGTCAACGTAATGCGCCTCATACGGCAACCCGAGTTCCTCCAACATGATGGAAACCTTCACGCCATTTGGAGTCGGCGCCGAATAGAGCTGCAGCTTGTTCGGCTCCATCGCCGGCCAGCGTTGGGTGATTGGAAAGGCGGAGAGATCGCTCATGCGTCGCTCATTTCGACGGCATCGACGCGGTCTGGATAGAAAGCAAGATAGTCCTTGATCGTGCCCATGGCGGGATGCGGAGTCTCGTAGCTCCACACCGCGTTTTCCGCACCCGCGAGGCTATAATATGAAGCGTCGCCTTGTACGGACAGTAGGTGGTGTGTGTGGTGCGCGTGAGCTGCGCCATATCGACATCGCCGCGCGGAATGTATTGCACGGCCGGATAGGTCGCTTCCTGCAGCGTGAGTGCGCTCCGTGTATCGGCAACGATTTTGCCGCTGGCTTTGACCACAACGCGTCCGCGGGTGGGCTCAACGGTGATGGGATGATCGGGACCGGGCACTTTGACGGACTTGTTCATGTGCCCTCATATCGGGTGCGGATTGTGCGATTGCAACATCAGAACGGTGACATGCATGGTGCGGCGGACGGCCATGCCCTGGCGACGGTAAAGCGCAATGGCGGGAGCATTGTCGGAATAGACGTGCAGGAACGGAATTTCGCCGCGCGCCACGATCTGTTTCGCAATCTCTCCCATCAGCACTTGCGCGTAGCCGCGGCCGCGGAAATCCGGATGCACACAGATGCCCGTCATTTCGGTATAGTTGCCTGGTTTCATGCGCTCACCGATCATGGCGGCGAGCCGCCCATCGAGCTTGATGCCTAGGAATGTGCCCAACGTATGGGTGCGCGCCGCGAAGGGCCCTGGGTTGGTGAGCGCCACCAACTCCGCCATGGCAGGAACGTCGGATTCATCCAGTCTGACAATCTCCATTGTTCTGTTGGAAACATCCGCCGGCGTGCCGATCATCTGTTCGCCCGGTTTGGCCAGCAGTATTTCGAAGCTGGATGGAACGTGCACTGGTTCCGCCGTGAAGAGCACAGCCGTCTCGCCTGGCTGCGTCAGCGCGCGCAACGCAACGAAACTTTCCGGCGACATGTCCGTCATGTCTGCAAATGGCGCCACGTCTACGGGATATCGGCGCGCGCGATCGTTGCTTTGCGCGAGGTGCGCCTGCCGCGTTGTCAACGCCGACCAGATGGGACGATCGAGGATGTGTCCGTCGGCTCGGATCACAGCGCACTCTTATCCCTTGCTGCCGAACAGAGCTATCGCCGCGATGATCAATTCGGCGAAGATGAGGACAACGATCAGAAGCTCAAGACGCGTGGAGCGCTGGGTGTCCATCATGTCGGTAAAGGTTTGCGCCGCGCTTCCCACCACTCCGACCTTGCCGTTCAGCAGCGTTCCGCGCTCTACAATTTCGTACTCGTCTTCGAGGCGCGCGTAGAACCGTTCGAGCTCCGGACGATCCCACAGGACATCCGGCTTCTCCGCGAAGGCAATGCGGCCCGAAACACGGTGTTGCGCGAGCAGCGCCGACCCGACGAGTTGCAGAAGAGCCTTGCGCGCTCGAGGCAACCGGCCGCTGACGGCGAGATCGCTGGCGGCCGGTTCGATGGTGTCGAATACCGATGCGATCTCCCGTTCATAACGCGCGAGCGCGACGCTCTTGGCAAGAATGTCCGCGATGACGAGCGCGTGGCCGACAGTCAATTCCCGGATGCGCAAAACGCCACCCGCCGCCAAACCCTCCTCCTGGTCAGGGCGGATTTCTATGGCAAGCCGCTCTTCCTCGATGTGGGAATGCTGCGTCGTTCCCGCGAGAAAATGGGACGCGATTTCCCGTTCGTCGACGGCACTCACCCCGACGCACACGACCACACCGTAGCGGAAGACGACGATGTAGCCGCCATTCTTCCGGAAGCAGAACGGCGCCGCCGAAACGATGTCCTTGTACCGCGTACGATCGATCGTCAGCCGGTCGCTGATCAGCAGCGCATGCGCGGAGACCGGCGCCTTGCCGGGGGCAGCGTGCAGCACCTCGATCGGTTTCACACTCGCCGGATTCTCATTCACCGTGGCGTCACCATGGTTGAGGGGTTTTCGGCGCGACACTGGCCCGCGTCCCGAGTGCGAGCGCCAGAGCGCACGTGGCTTCGACCTGCCGGATGAACTGTCGGAGAGCGGCGTTGAAGGCATGCCGTTCGGCGCTCTTCATGCCGTGCTTGAGTGCGTTCCTATTGCCTTTGGGCGCACCGCGCTTGCGCGTTCCTTCGCGCGCAATGGAATTGTTCGTTTTGTTTGGCGAAAAATGGGTACCCCCCCCATCCGGCCGCGCAAGAGAATCGTTCGCTTTGTTCGGCAAATTTTGCGCAATCTGCACCTCGCGCGCGATCTGCGCGTAGACCGCACTGGCAAACGCAAGCGACGGGCGCAGGACGTCCGCATCCGGCAGACGGGATACGAGTTCCGTGCGGGCGCTCTCGCGCTCAGCCTTGGCCGCGGCGCTGCGGCTGCCATGTTTCCACGCATTGCGGTTGCCCTTCGGCGCGCCGCGCTTGCGGGGTTGCCGTGCGTCAACCGGTTTCGAATCCGTCAGTGTCATGCGAGCAGTATAAGGCTGTTTTGCCGGTGGGGACTTTCGGCGTGGCAAATAATTTTAGCGCGTTGATCGCGAACGGTTTTTTGGAACGCAGGTGGCGAATAACTGGGGAATAACCGCGCGCGCGGCTCGCCCTTACTTCTCGTAGAAATAATAACAGCCGATCAGCGTGCGCCCCGCGCCCGGCTTGTCTTCCGCCATCAGCATCACAGTGCGTTGCGGCGCGATCCCGAGTTCGCAGTTGCGCATGCCGTCGCCGGATTCGCATTTCTGCAGGCCTTTGCCGAGCGCCTTCTCGGCTGCTTTGCGTGTATCGTCGAAATTGGCATCCAGCGTGAGGGAAAAGCCGACGCCCATGCCGACGCTGCCCGGAAAGGCCTGGCTGACCTTCATGCCCAGGACCGCAATCTTCGCCTTTGGCAGAAAATAGGGGTCGTTGTCGTGCGGCGAGAATTGCGTGTGGAAGGTGTCGCCGAACGCCTTCAGCTTCGCGGGATCGCTCTTCTGCCAGTCGGCCCACGAATCCTTGCACAGCGCCATGCGGGTCAGCCCCTCATCGTCTGCGGCCCACGCAGGAATCAGAATGACGAAAAATGCCAGCGCGGCCCCGACGACCCTTACAAATGTCATGCTGTCCTCCCCGCGACACAGGCAGAGTGACACAGTTCAACGACTTTCACATCACCGCTGGGGGATCAGGCCGCAGGTAGAGGATCAAGCAGCAGAGGCAAATGCCTAGCCCTGCCACTGGATATCTGAGCGCAACAAGCGTAGCGGCACCAAAAAGGCATAGAGTCGCCAGCGAGCGAAACTTCATGATGCGAAGCACCTTTGGCGAAACTGCGCCTCCTTTTCGGCCAATCAGTTCCAAGATCAGGAAAATGTAGGTCGCATTCACGAGGAAGAACACAGCCGCATAAGCCGCGACGGGCTGGGGCGCCAGTCTGCTCACGGCCATCCACGCGGTCGAGAACGGAAGGAAGGAAATCGAAAAGAGATGCGCGAAATTAAACCACAGCAGCCGCGGCGTGGCGTCCGTGGCGTACCGGAGCAGATAGTGATGGTTGATCCAGACGATGGCGATGAAGAGATAGCTCACGGCATAGCTCAACCATGTGGGCCAGAGCGCCAGAAGCGCCTGCAAGGTGGGCTGTGGCGGTGGCCGCAGTTCCAGAACCAGCACGGTGATAAGGACAGCGAAAATACCATCGGAGAGTGCGCTCAGCCGTTCCGGCGTTGCTCTGCGGAACATGCCACGCGCTCCTTTGCACTATCGTTTTGCTTTGGAGGCATTGAGCGCCACGGCGGCGCGGATGAGCGCCTTGAACGCCTTCTCGTTGATCTTGTCGCCTTCGTGGAAATCGACAGCGCGCCGCACATTGCCGTCCAGGCTGGAGTTGAAGAGCCCGGATGGGTCCTTCAGCGCGGCGCCGTGCGCGAAGGTGAGCTTCACTTTGTCCCTGTACGTCTCGCCGGTACAGAGGATGCCGTCGTGCTCGAACACTGGAACGCCCAACGGGTTCGATGCCTTTGCCCATTTCAGCGTCTCGACGACTTTGGGATCGGCTTCGTGGATGAGCGTGCGGAGCCGTTTGAACATCTCCGCCCGCCAGTCTCCCAGCTTCTCGATCTTCGCGTCGATCAGCTGAGAAGGTGATCTGCCGGAAGCAGGTTTGCTGTTCTGCGCCTTGCTGGGTTTCATTTCCCTCTCCTCCTCCGACGAACTTAGCGACTTTCCAGGTCGTCGGAATGGCCCTCTTTCAGGCGCAACCATTGCGGGATGGGGCGTCCATTCCTTCGCATATTCTGCTTGCCTTCCGTTGGCTGCGGCAGCCTGCCGGCAAGTCTTCCCATTTCTCCTGCCGGCCATAAACCGTGAGATCGAGCAAGCGATGCCGATCTTGCGCCCGACCAGGAGTATTTCAGGCGGTCGAGATGCTCGATCAGTTCGAAGTCGCGCTGGATGCACAGCGTCGGGTCTTCGTCGACGGGATGAAAAGGGGCGAGGAAGATTCCGTTGCGCAGCTTGATGGTCATGGCGTTCTTTTTGGCGATGGCTTTCCCGGCTTATGACATATTGTCAGGCCGATTGTCAGGACGAACCGTCCCGCGGGCGCTGCAAAGGCCTTATGCGTGCCGGAGCTATGCAACAGTGCGCGAATCATGGGCGAGAGACCGAACAGGCATAGCGTTGTGCGTGCAGGTGCTGTCGGACAGGGCTTCGCCCCTGAGTACGCAGCCCTCATCCTTCGACAAGCTCAGAGTGGGGATCGATATAATTTCCTCATCCTGAGCTTGTCGAAGGATGGAGCAAGATTTGGCGTCAGAGTGGATTTATATTGCGAATGTCGGACGGGGTGGCGCCGTAACGTGCGCGGAACGCGTGATTGAAATGCGAGATGTCGCCGAAGCCGCACTCGAACGCGACGTCGGCGATTCGCTTGTCGTGAAAACGGGGGCTTGCCAGCATTCGATAAGCAGCCGCCAGTCTTTCGCCGCGCAGAAATTCCGTGAAGGACGTTCCTTCGTCTTCGAACAGCATCTGCACGTAGCGCGGGGTCAGCTTGTGCCATGCGGCGACAACGGGCAGGGACAGATCGCCATCGGCGAGGTTTTCGCGAATGCGGGTTTTGATCGTCTGCAACCGCGCCGCGCGCCGCCCCCGCCGCCGGGCCGTTTCGCCCGCATCGCGTGAAGCGCCGAGTGCGAGCGCGACAAGGTCGTGAATATGGGAGGCCATCGCGGCGCTCAATTCCGGCGTTGCCAGCGCTCCCCAGGGCGGTCGCAGAATCTCCAGGTAGCGTGCCAGAAGCTGCAGGGGCTCCGAACTGCCGGGGATCGTCCGCGCGATGCAGTCTTCCCCGTCGCGCAACAGATAGGTCAGCGCCGCGCGGGGAATATTGAGCCCCCGCAGCGTCACGCCGGAAGGAAACGTGACGCTGTTGGCGTCCGCGTTCGAGAGCGCGACGGCGTCGCCGGGACGGAGCTCGAATGTGCGGCCCAACTGGCTGCCATGGACGGGAGAAGTCGCCCATTGAAACACGATGTTATCGTTTCCATCCTGGATGAAATGCGCCGTGCGGCCAGTCTGCATGGGCGAACTCTGCGCCCACACGATATCGAGTCCGGGTAGCGAGCGTGCCACGATCTCCGCGTGAAACGGCCCGGTGGACAGCGGCTCGAAGTCGATCCGGAACATCTGCCGTCCGAAGACTTCGCGGAAGATTCCCGCGCGCTCGCTTTCCGGAAAGCCCTCCGTCGACAGGTGCAGTACCGGCTGTCCGCCCGGAGGGGGAGGCTTCGGCCCTTCTGCGCGCGGCTTGCCGGTTGCCATTGATCCCTCCAGCGTCGATGATCCTAGCAGGCGATTTCGCGGCCGCCCAAGAGGTTGTTCGCCCTGCGCCAAGAAATTCGGCAGGGCGGAGAGTACCCTTTGGCGGGCGCCGGGCGATGGATCACCCTTGGGGAGGGATGGAATGCGCACTCAGCATGTTTTGAAAATCGCCTGTTTGGCGCTCGCGGTCGCGTTGCTGCGCTTCAGTGCAGCGTCGGCCCGCAACGAAGCGCCGAAGTACACGGAAAAATTCGTCCACAATTTCTGCAAAGCCGGTTACCCGAATTGCGTCGACGGAGTCCAACCGAAATCGGGCCTCATCATGGATGCCAACGGCAGTCTCTACGGCTCGACCGAGGGTAGCGGAAAATATAATTCCGGCGTGATTTTCAGGCTGACGCCGAACGCCGATCACAGCAAATATACCGAGACTGTTCTTTATAATTTTTGCAAGAACGGCGGGGATTGTCTGGAACTCCCCCGGGGCGACCTCATCATGGATGTCGATGGTGATCTCTGGGGCACGGCATACACAGGCGGATTGCCCGATCATTGCCGGGGTGGTTGTGGAGGCGTGTTCAAGCTCACACATAGCGGCGCCGATTGGACTGTCTCCGCAATCTACAAGTTCTGCCAGGTAATCGTTGACAGTAAGTGCGCCGATGGCGCCATACCGTCAACGGGGCTCGCCTATGTCGGGCAGGCCTCGGGGGCGCTTTGGGACAAATCTTCCCCACTCTTCGGAACAACCGAGAAGGGCGGACTCGGAGCAGGCGTGGTTTTCAAGCTGACGGCCAGCGGTGGCACATGGGCGGAGACCGTTATTCACGCATTTACATCCAGCGCCGGGGCGAACGCGCTGACCTTGGACGCCGCGGGAAATATCTACGGCACCACAAACGCCGGCGGCAAATACGGCGGAGGGCTGATGTACATGCTCGAGCACGGGACCTGGACCCAAACCGTCTTCAAAGCCTTTTGCGCCCTGCAAGACTGCGCCGATGGCGGATACCCATCTGGACGATTGCTGGTGGATGCCTCGGGGAACATCTTTGGCACGACGATCGACGGAGGCGACAATTGCAGCCAGCAGGACGGTTGTGGTGGCGTTATTTTTGAACGCACGGCGGGAGGAACGTACAAGACGCTCCACGATTTCGGATCGGGATCGAACGACGGCAGGCACCCGTATGCGGGGCTTGTCATGGATAGTTCCGGCAATCTGTTCGGCACGACGTATGAGGGCGGCAGTTACGACGGGCTTAGATGTTTCTATGACTGCGGTACGGCCTTTATGTTGTCGAAAAATGGCGATGGGACCTGGTCTGAAGCTCTGCTTCACAAGTTCAAGGGGGGAATCGTAGACGGGAAGAATCCATTCTTCGGATCGTTGATTCTGGACCGCGCCGGAAATTTATTCGGAACGACTCTATACGGCGGCAAATACGGGGAAGGCACGGTTTTCGAGCTGAAGCCGTAGGTGTCCTGGTTTTTCACCCCGCCCGGCTTCGTTCACCCGCCCCGGCTTCGGATCGTTCGATATCAGGTCCGCCGGGTCTGCATTTTGAAACTCAATGCCGCGCGAAACCGTTTCACACGCAAGCGGGGACGATTGGAGCGCATCACCAATGGACACCCCTATGCTAGCTGCTGCCGCCACGCTTGCCAAAAAGGCCAAGACGCCGTTTCCCGGCGAAAGTCCGGAATACCGCAAGGCGAGAGAGGCGCTGCTGGCGGAAGAAATCGAGTTTCGCCGCCACCTCACGCATCTCACCGAGCAGCGGCGCGCGCTGCCGCCAGGGCCTGTGATCGAAAAGAACTATCGTTTCAAGGATAAAAATGGCGGGGAGGTTAGCCTCATCGATCTGTTCGGCGAACACGACACGCTGGTGACCTATTTCTGGATGTTCGGGCCGCAGCGCGAGCGGCCCTGCCCCATGTGCACCAACTGGCTCGGCGCGGTGAACGGCAATGCCGCCGACATCAAGCAGCGCGTTGCACTGAAGATACTCGGACGCTCGCCGGTCGAACGCCAACTCGCCTTCGCAGGCGAACGCGGCTGGACGCATCTCGATTTCGTGCAGACCGTCGGCGACGACTACGCAACCGATCTCGGCATCATCAACAAGGATGGCAGTGAGAATCCGGCGCTGGTCGTCTTCAAGCGGGATGGCGACCAGGTGCGGCTCTTCTGGGCCAGCGAGATGCAGAGAGAAATGGCTGACCCGGGACAGGACCCGCGCGACGCGCCGGATATCGCATCGCTCTGGTCAATTCTCGATCTCACGCCTGCCGGCCGCGGCACGGACTGGTATCCGAAGCTGAGCTATTGATCTCAAATGAGCGACCATGAATCCCTTCGCGCAATGAAACCGCGTATGCGCACAAAGACCCAAGCGAAGATCACAGTTCACAGTTCGGAAGCCAAGCCGTACGACCAGAGCGAGAGTCCTGCATTGCTGGAGGTCCGCCTGACGGAAACGTTCAGCGGCGATATCGAAGGCACCTCGCCAGTTCGGGCTTTGCAGGTACTACGTGACGATAAGTCCGCCTGCTTGGTCAGCCTGCAACGATTCCATGGAAAACTCGGCGGACGCCAGGGCACTTTCGTGCTTCAGGGATCGGAAATCGTCGAGGACGGGAAGATCACGGCGACATGGCTTGTCATTCCCGGATCTGGCACGGGTGAACTTTCCGGGCTCCGCGGCGAGGGCGGCTTTGAAGGCGACTTTGGAAAGGGATCCAACGGAACGCTCGATTATTGGTTCGAATGATTTATTCGCAACGCAGCCGCTCCACGCCGGCACTTTCGGTCACGATCAGGATTTCACTCTGATCCGGCCGGTCAGCCGCATGAACTTTCCCTTCGCCGGCGTGACCGCCGTGTATGCGCCCGTTCAGAAATGAAATCGAGCACATGCACGACCGTGGTTCCGATGTGCTCCTGCCATGAGAGAACCGCGAGGCCATCGCGTATAACGGCGAATTCACATGCAACGGTGTCGGCGAAGCCGGCATCGTCACCCGAGATAATCTCTACCGTCAGTTCATGCTCGGAGTGGAGGACGATGCGAGGCCTAAACGCCGGAAACTCGATCTCCAGCACTTGACCGGCGTAAATCGGCGCCGCAGCCGGTGCATTCATCTCTTCTCCTTCCCGATCGTGAGTATCTGTCGCTATTTGTTCGATCCTTTGCTTTTTCCGCCGGGGCTGGTCGACTCCAGAAGCGCGTTTCCCCGGCGCTCCATCTCCGCGGGATCGAGGTTCTGCTTCCATGAGAGCAACACCCACACGTGGCCAAAGGGGTCGCGCACGCTGGCGGAATTGGCGCCGTAGAACATCTCGGTTGGCGGCTGTATCTCTTCGGCGCCCGCCCCGACCGCGCGCTGCAGCAGCGTCGCGTTGTCGTCCGTGAAAACGTGCAGGCCCGCTGTGCAGCGTCCAAGTGCCCGCGGCTCGGCGTAGAATTTGCCGTCCGGATCGCCAATCATGACCACGCAGCCGCGGATCGAAATCTCGGCATGCAGAATCCTGCCGTCGGGATCGGCGATGCGGAACAGCTCCACGGCACCGAAGGCGCGCTTGTAGAAGGTGATCGCCTCCGATGCCCCCTCGACATAAATGTGGGGGACAACAGCGTTCCGATAGCGCGCCGGCCGTTCGGTCATACCGCGTGCCTCGATTGGATCGTCCGCCGTTACGCCGTGGGCCGCGACACATGGCGCGGGAAATCCGCAGAGGCACTCAGATGGGCCCATGCGTCGAGTTCCTTGCTCTCGGCCGCGAGCGCCGCCCGAATGTGATCGACGGCCATCTGACCCAGCGCCAGCCGCAGCGGCGGGTTTTTCGCCTCCACCGCCTGGAGGATAGCCTTCGCCGCGCGCCTGGGATCGCCGGGCTGCTTGCCGTCCATCGCCTTCAGCGATTGGCGAACCTTGCCGACGCTTTCGGCATAGTCCTTCATCGGCGGCGACCATTTTGCCGACGAGTCATCTAGGAACCGCGTCCGGAAGGGAGCGGGCTCGACGATCGTCACCCGGATGCCGAGATGGGCAACCTCGCTCGCGAGCGATTCCGAGAAGCCTTCCACGGCGAATTTGCTGGCGGTGTAAAACCCGCCGCCGGGAAGCCCTTCGACGCCATTGAGCGACGACATCTGCACGAGGTGGCCGGAACGCTGCCGGCGCATATGCGGCAGTGCCGCGCGCGTGACATTCACGACGCCGAAGAAATCGACCTCGACCTGCTGGCGGAACTCCTTGTCCGTGAGCTCCTCAATCGCGCCCACATGCCCATAGCCGGCATTGTTGAAAACGACATCGATGCTCCCGAAATGCTCCACTGTCCGGTCGATCGCCTTCTTGGCTGCAGCAGCGTCGGTGACGTCCAGCGGAAGCGTCAGCACTCGGTCGCCACCCAAGTCGGCCAGGGACCGAAGCGCATCCACATGACGCGCCATTGCCGCGAGTCGGCCGCCGTGCTGGAGAACGGACTCGCTGACCGCCTCTCCGAATCCGCTCGAGGCCCCCGTCACAAACCAGACACGGTGCTTGAGCGTCTGCTCCCGTTCAGCCATCGTCGTTACCTTTCGCAGGGACATGTGCCGCGGTGAGCGTTGAGACAACAACATCGTCGCCGCAGTCGTGGCTCCACAGGAAACGGCATTCCCTCCCGGCTTGTTCCGCATATCAGCCAATCGCTGAACGCTGCTAATCCCACTCGTTGGCGCCTTCGGGCCATCCTGCGCGCTGCACACGCACCACGCAGAAGCGCTGGCCGGTGGGGGCCTGCATTACCACCCAGCGTTCCTTGCGCGTGTCCACCTTGGCGCCAAGTTTCTCAAGCCGCGCGACCTCGGCCGGAATGTCATCGGTTTCGATGTCGAGGTGGACGCGGCTTTCGTGCTC
>Ga0157372_10007374_pt1 | contig 11702 bp, 10 predicted proteins | sample C55metaG_FD_115307 | JGI IMG/M metagenome (GOLD analysis project Ga0157372, IMG submission 115307) | Corn rhizosphere microbial communities from Kellogg Biological Station, Michigan, USA - C5-5 metaG | ecosystem: Host-associated > Plants > Roots > Rhizosphere > Soil | place: USA: Michigan...
AGAGCCGTGCGAACAGGGAAGGGGCCCATTTCGATCTGAGAAACGACATTCATTTCGGTTCTCCAGAATTTGTCTAGACACTACCGCAATTACCAGAGGAGAAAAATGCGTTTTCTAGCTCAAATAGAGACGATTTCCCAGGGGGACGGCGGTTGTGGCTGTAAGGCCACTCAAGATTAAAGACGGCATAGTCATCAGCAAAACTGGTAGAACTGACAGTTCGCCGACATAAGCGCGCTGGTGTATTACTTCTCCATCGCGTGATTTTTAAATCCATGGCCTGAAACCGTTCGGGTATCTCCGGATTGTGGAATGCAATCCTGCTCTGCAGTTCAAATGTGATGGAGAAGCGCAAATATTGAAAAGGTTGGGGGCTAAGGGGATGGATTTTTAGCGATCTTGGTTAAGGTATTGATTGAACCAGCCAGCTTTTCGGGTATTTTTTTGAGAGGAGTACGAACATGATGAATCGCTCCCGCATTTTAATCGCCGATGACCACAATCTGGTGGCGGAACTGTGCAAACGCCTTCTTGAGACAGAATTTGACGTAGTCGGGGTAGTCAGCGACGGCCGCTCGCTCGTGCGCGCCGCTAGAGATTTGAGACCCGATGTAGTGGTGGTCGATATTGCAATGCCAATCTTGAACGGATTGGATGCAGGGAGGCAGATCAAGGAAATCCTGCCCGCCGCCAGACTGGTTTATCTAACCATGAATCCCGACGTAGAGGTGGCCGCGGAAGCCTTTCGGCGCGGCGCCTCAGGATATCTGCTAAAGACTTGCGCTGCGACGGAGATAGTATTGGCCGTGCGCCAGGTATTGAGAGGGAAGTCGTATATTTCGGAGTCGCTTTCTCGCGACACGCTCGATTTTTTGCGCCGGCAAGATAAAGAACTGGTCAACGAAGGCGAGCTCCTCACCCAGAGGCAACGCGAAGTTTTGCAATTACTCGCCGAGGGCAAAGTGATGAAGGAAGTTGGCGATATTCTGCACATGACTCCAAGAACGGTGGCCTACCACAAGTACCGCATGATGGAGGTGCTTGGCGCCAAGAGTAACGCCGAACTGATCAAGTACGCCGTCAGAAATCACGTTGTTGCTGCCTAGAGAGTTGCCAGTTAAGCGACTCGGCTGACATCCGAAACACTCGAGAACCATCAGCTTATTGTTTACGCACGAATGCCGCCTCTGAGCACAACTTCACGATGTTGTGCTCAGAGGCGGCCAGCGGGTGAGGACCGCAGAACTACGGCAATGCGGCCGGATTTGCGCTCGCTCCGGCCACTCCGCGGTTCACCAATACCTTCACTTCCACGCGACGATTTTCGGCTCTTCCATTCGCAACCTCGTTGGGCGCTGCTGGATCAGCTTCTCCCATTGCACCTGGCGCCACGATGTGACGAAGTGGAATTCTGCAATTCTGCAGCAGGTATGCGACAACCGCCTGAGCGCGATCCATGCTCAATTGCTGGTTCATCGCAGCATTGCCCGACGCATCGGCGTAACCTTTCACCTGGATGATGTAGCCTGCCAGTCCAATTGCGCTTTGGGCCAGCAGTGTCAACGCTTCCTGGTCCTTGTCTGAAATTGTCGAGCTTGATGTGGCGAAGAACAGGACGGCTTTGCTCCTGGTGTCATACTGCGAGAGCTCGGAGAAGCGCTTGGTCGTTTCCTGAATATCTTGCTGGTTGCTCGCGATCTGCGCCTGGTTGGCCTCCCCTTGTTCTTTGTTGGAGGTAATATTTTCTTTGTTGGTTGAAATGTCTTCTTTGTTGGTCGAAATGTCTGCTTTGTTGGCAGCCGCTTGTTGCTGCGTAGGAGTCAGCCCTGCCTGAATCACTTCAGCGAGCTGTAAATCGCTCTTTTCGAATTTAATGTTCTTGGCAACTACGCGGCTTTCGGTTCCGGTTCCCTCGACTTCTATTCTCAGTCCCGGAATGAGGGCGGTGACGGACTGCTCGCTGTGGCGGATTCGCAATAGGCCTTTAGGCGTTCCTACTTTCGTGTCATCGGTTAGCACGACCACAACCACAGATCCTGCGCTTGATTTGAGGGTCAGATTTTCTCCGTCTCGGCCGGTAATGAGTCCTTTAACTTTGACTTGTGAGCCGTTCGAGGCGCCGTGCGCCAACCCGGTAAAAACTAGGCATAGCAACGCGGTGCAGAGTGCGATCCCTTTTCTTTGCTTCATAAGATCCCCTTTCGCTGGTGTCATTCGGAATTACGCCGGCCCAGTAACACTCGCCTGGCAGACGAAGTTGACAAGGCAGATATTAAGAAGCGTTATTTGCGGCGAATACTGGCAGAACTGACAGGATGGGTACGAACCGCACGCGTGCAACGTTGAAGTGGTCCAAATCAGTGTTGAACCGCGTTCTGCGCCAACCATAATATTTATCCGGGGCTGCAATGCCGCGGAGAACTACACCTTTCGGGCATTGACAATTTCTATCAAGAAGAAGATAAGCAGAGAGAGGGCAAGCTCCATGCCCGTTTTACGGCGCCGACTTCAGCGATTCCTGAGTAATGGGGACTTCACAGCCTGATGCAAAAAATCCGGGTTCTTGTGGCGGAAGATTTCGCGCCCTTTCGCCATTTTGTCCGCTCCACGCTGAGTCAAAGGCCCAACTTGCAGATTGTCGCGGAAGTGTCCGATGGGCTAGAAGCTGTGCAAAAAGCGAAAGACCTGAAACCGGATTTGCTGCTTCTTGACGTGGGTCTTCCCACGCTCAACGGGATCGTCGCCGCTCGACAGATTCGTAACTTTATCCCTCACGTCAAAATTATCTTCGTGACCCAGGAGTCTTCTGCCGAAGTAGCGGAAGAAGCATTCAATTCGGGAGGACGCGGCTATGTGGTGAAAACGAGAGCAGGAAGCGATCTACTGTCAGCGGTGGATGCAATTCTCAAAGGCGAACAATTTGTCAGTTCCGGGGTGCCGTTTACACCGGGCGAGCATTAAGCCGCAACGATGTGGTTTAGTACGGCGTACTTGACCAGTTCAGCGTTACAAGTTGCCCCAAGCACTTCCATGATCCTGTATTTGTGGTAAGCAACTGTCCTTGTGGTCATGTGCAGGATGCTGGCGATCTCTTTCATCACCTTGCCTTCAGCTAACAACTGCAACACTTCTCGCTGCCTCTTGGTAAGGCGTTCCCGCTCATCAACCAGTTCTTTACGTTCCCAGCGCAGGCGATTGATCTTGTCGGCTGATAAAGCGCGGGACAAATACGACTTTCCCCGTAACACTTGGCGCACCGCAAGAACCATCTCAGAGGCGGCGCAAGTCTTCAGCAGATAGCCTGAGGCGCCACGGGCGAAGGCTTCGGCGGCCACGTCCGTGTCCGTGTTCATGGTCAGATAAACCAGCTTTACATTGGGCAATATCTCTTTCAGTTGCCGCCCTGCATCCAAGCCGTTCAAGACAGGCATCGCAATATCGATTACTACTACGTCCGGACGCAATTGTTCTGCGGCACGCACCAGGGCGCGGCCGTCGCTGACCATTCCAACCACATCAAATTCGGTCTCTAGAAGCCGTTTGCACAGCTCCGCCACTAGATTATGATCGTCGGCAATCACGATGCGGGAGCGATTGGTCATTGTCTTATTTCGGCATATCGTCGAGCAGGATCACAGGCAGAGGTTCCTTCTGCAGGCTCCAGCTCACCCAAACTCTTGCGAACGTGGACTCGCGTCAATCCGATTCAGGTCCCGGATTGAAGATGAGCCCTTTTTAACGCCGGTCACCAGTTTCGCCAATTGGGTTTTCGTGGTATTGAACCGTGAAAGGCCGCAATCCAAACATACCCAGACCTTCGGAAAAGCAAGAACACCTGGTTGGTCAAGAGAGTGGAAGTCAGGGAAATGGAGATTTACTTCAGCCGTAAATTCCGCCTGCCGGCTGGACGCACACGACGGACAATACATAACAGCCCCTTTGTAAAACTTTGGATGAACGAGCACTATACACAACAAAACGTATGTTGTCTGGTCAAAATTTGAAGAATTTCCGAAAAATATCCTTTGCTAGCATCTGAATAATAATGTAATCCCACGGGCTATCACAACTTGGCGCTCTCTCCGTCTTTGCTCAATAACCAGACTTTCTGAATCATTCCGAACAAGAAAGCGGTGGTCAGTCCGAACAGCAAGCATCCGTTCAGGGCCTCTATCGCTCCCAGCAGCTGCCAATTGGACTGTAGTACTAAATTCTCGTGCCCATAACTTGTTATCGCATTGATCGAATAGAGCATCGCGGACTTGAAGTCCGGCAAAGCGCCAAGAACTCGGTACGATGCGGCCCAGATACTAGCTTCCAACGCGTGCAGCGTAGTCGCGCACACTGTGGTCGTGCCCATCACGGCCACAAATTCAAGCAACGGATGGCGGCGCTCCGCGTTACGGCTAAAAACCCGGACGCCCCGCTCATTTATGAGTCCCAGTGTTAATACATGGATCACTACCGTGAGGACGATCAGTGGCAGGCCCCAGGCCCAATCGGCACGCCAACTCACTAGATCCAAATTAAGCGCGGCTACCGCAGTTCTCATGCGAGCCCTCTTTCGCCTGCTCCAGTCCTCAAAATCTACTCGTATTTACTTTTGTGACTGCTCCGCATTCATTTGCTTCAGCTTCTGCTCCAGCATCATTCTTTGCTGCTGCCTGGTTAATTTGGGGAACAAAAATGCAATTTGGACTCGCATGCCCCAAGGCGAAGCTCCTGGGGGATGGACCGCATTCCCGTAGAACTGTGTGGTGAGATTCACCGGCTGGAATCCAATCTTCATGATTCTTCCGATGCCGCCGCCCACCGGGACGACCCACCGACCGCCGCTCGTCGCTTCCCAATTGGCAGTCAGGGTCGGTTGCCAGGTGATATACCAGCCATGTGGCAAGTTGTAATTAATAAAGTACTGGAAAAGCATCTGATTCACGTCTGGGCGGCCGGATTGCCCTGCAAACGACCAGACATTATTCACCAGTGCGCCTAGCGTCCATTTGCCCGGCTGCGCTAGTAGGACAAGCGAAGGGCCCATGCTCCACTTCCCCTGACCTAACACAGGATTGGTGGCGGTTGGCAGCACAAGGGTCGGACCCACTCCCCAAATTATCTTTCCTGGTTTCGCCGGAGACACGAAGAATGATGGATTCATGTCGCCGAATCCGTACCCGCCTTGATTGACGGGGTGGCTCAAGGTTGGCTGAAAAATAATCGGCGTGATGACCCGGGTTATCAGATTCCAATGCTCGTTCAACCGAACTGGGATGACAGGTTGGATGTTCAATACGCCTTGACTTCGGTCGTCCGGTTCGATGCCAAAATTGGTGTTGTTTTGCACGGGAACGCTGATAAGGTTGGCGATCGGATTCTGCGCGGCCTTCCTTAATGCGTCAGAGTTCGTGGCTGCCGCAGGTGTCTGATCTGTTGCAAGCTGGTTTCCTGCTGCTCCAACCGGTGGGTCCTGCGCCGCTAGCGGCATCGTTAAGAGGAAGATGGCCGCTAGCGTCTGCAGGCTTCGGCCAATGCAGGCAGGCATAGCGCCAGCGCACAAGACTCCATGACGATTCATAAGTGACCCCTCGTTCTTTTTTTGGAGGTACTTTGCATGAAGCCTCACACGTGCTGGTAATTCGAATTCTGAATGGCGATATTCATTTGCTTGCTGACTCCATCAATAACCAAGTTGGAGACGTGGTTCGTTCCGTCTGGGAGACGGCTGAACTGTACCGTCAGGTTCATGGCGTCCTTAGGATCATTCATGTAAGAACTGATTTGGACTCGAAGCAATTGTTTTTGCGATGTGTCCAAAACCAGGGTCATCGAATCCTGTGGCTTTAAATAATTGTGAATTATCAATTGAATCTCATTGGGAGCGCTGCCGGTCGGACCCATCACGACGTTTCCTCGCGTGTAGGCCTGCTGCAGCAGAGTCCCGTCGGGTGGCACGTATTGCTGTGCAAGCGCTTTCATCTGGTTCGCGTAGTCTGTGTATTCTTCTTTCTTCTTAGCGACTACCCGCCGTTTTAGGCGTCCTCCTGATGGAGGGTCGGCTGGTGGATCGAGTGAGGTTTTCTGCGGTGTCAAATCTGGCCCGAGCCGGACCTGGAAGTGTTGAACTTTCTTTTCCTCTCCTTTCAAGCTGATCGTGACCTGTTCGTTCCAGCTGTAGGAGGCGAGCGCCTGCTTGTTCTTTGCGCTTGACTCTTTAATCTGACTGACACGCTGTTGCACTTCGGGAGATTGTGCATAGATCGCCCAAGGGACTGCAGCACCAGCCAAGAGAATAAAGAACGTTTTTACTGTGATATTTAAGGTGTGCCGGGCTGGGTTTTTCATGAGTCGCCTCGTGTCCCTTTCGAATCGCAGCTTGAAATGCCTTGCGCACTTGCGTCTGGCACCCGTGCAATCGCTAGTGCAACACCAGGGTTCGTGGCTGCAAACTGTCACTTCTACTAGCTCACAGTTCCACCGCGCGAATCCTTCTAAAAGCCAAGCAGGCTGGTTACATGAATGTTTCTGCAAATCCAGCATTCATGATTCTCTTTTTGTCGGTCGCCTGTCAGCTTTGCCAGTTCTCCGCCTGATGGCCGCCCCTTACCATCGCCTGTCAGCACCCAGAAAAGTTATGACGGGAGCCGAGCATGCCGATACGAAAGGGCACAATGAAAATCACAAACGCAGTTTTAATTTTTGTCTGCTTTGTTTTGGGATATGCGTCACTCTCGGCAGCACAACAAACACAGTCAACGGATGAAGGTCGGACAACAAGCGCCGCACTTGCGTCTCCGACGTCAAGCCCTACCTCGTCTGCGACGTCAACAACAACCAGCGATCCGTCCGCCCCGGGTAGCGGGGGACCGCCTCAGGTAGAAAATGCGCCAGATGATCAGTGGCATATATCTCTCAGTCCTTACCTCTGGTTCGCGGGAACGCATGGAACCTTGGGCGCTTTCAACCGCGACGTCGGATATAGAGCTAGCGCCATCGATCTTCTTTCCCACTTTCGCTTTGGACTGATGGCGGCAGCGGAAGCTCGCCACGACAGGGTGTTGTTCCCCCTCGATATGATGTGGATCAGACTCAGAGACGACAGGGCGCTGCCATTCCCAGGCTTGTCGGCCACCTCCGCGAATCTCAAAGCAAGTATGTTCATTCTCACTCCAAAAACCGGCTTTCGCGTGATCAATGCAGAAAAATTCAAAGCCGATTTTTTGACGGGGCTTCGATATTGGCATTTCGGCGAGAATCTTCAATTTAATCCATCCCTGCTGGGACTGAATTTCTCGAAGTCGCAGAATTGGGTGGATCCATTGGTGGGAGGAAGACTTGAAGCTGCGGTTTCGCAGAAGGCGGTAGTGACGGTTGCGGGCGACGTTGGTGGATGGGGAGCTGCCTCTCAACTCGAGTATCAGCTGGTCGGCCTGCTCGGATACAAACTTAAACCGAGTATGACATTGCAAGCTGGGTACCGATATTTATATGCGGATTACCAAAAAAACGGACCTGCAAATGCAAGTAATAAATTTGCTTTGTCCGGAATTATACTTGGCATTACCCTGAATATTAAGTGAGCGAAAATAAATACGGCGACCGCCGTCCACAACCGTCTATTGCGATCACAAGTATCTCGTAGCGCAGTTAGCCCGTAGTGAGTTACGTTCCCCGAGTGCAGAGCAGGCTTTTCTCGCGAGGTCCGCCCGCTCGTGATCTTCGGCACCCGCTGATTGCGACATTGTTGGAAATGTCAGCGTACTACGGTCGCTTTACAACGAGCCAGGATCCAAGTCGTGCCATTGCGCCTTCCCTAATTGTTCCGGCTTCTCCCGGTCGTGATGCAACCTCAAATTCTGCGAACAACGTTTCGCGCGGAAGACCAGCCTTCAGATCGCTTGTACATCGCGCCGGTCGCAACTGGCGGGCTCATAACCCGGAGGGCGCCGTGTGCTTTGCGAAGCGCACCTAAAAATGTCTGGTAGGCATCGGCTGACTTCCTTCGTATTAAGGTCCTTAAACCGTTGCTTCGGAAATCACCCACATAGGATGCGAAGGTTCCTAAGGTAGCTCAAAGCCATGACAAAGTTCACTTGGTCTTTGCGGTCGAGTCTCAATTTCCGCAACACGCTTCGGAATTCTGAAATGGCGCGACGGACGCTCGCTGCGGCTCCACCTGGCCCAAGAGCAATATGAGTATTTATCGCTGCAGTTGATAGGCGGTGGCAATTTCAATCACGTTAGGATCGAACTGCAATGGAGGCATGCAACGAGCCGAGGAACGCTGGGTCTTGAGCGGGTTGTAAGGCGCCTTGCGGTTAAAGAAAGAATCTAGTAAAAAATTGCCGGGGACACTTGCAGAAGCTTCCCCGGCGAGTGTCGCCGGTTCAGTGTGCCGCGTACCCAAAAGTGAACACTATTCCAGCGGAATACCGAAAGTTGCTCTGATTGTTCTTTCCGCTCAGAGGGTTGGAAAACCTTGTCAGCAGATAGTCAATCTCGGCCGGCTTGAACGAAATAGTCTTGTTAATCGGGATGTCGAGCCCGCCACCGAACTCCATCGCACCAGTGTTCCCCGAAGGTGATCCTGATATAACGCAGGCACCTGCTACTGGTTGGCAAAGTGTTTTGAACGCGTTGCCGTAGACGTTTGAGTGTGCTCCACCAAACAGCAGTTGGCCGAACGGCTGGAATCCGTGCAACCGAATTTTAACTTGTGGACCAAACAAGTAGGTAAACAGATTGCCCGAAACGCTGCCGTTTAAGCCATTCGGAAAGGTCGAGTTCGGCGCAATGTTGAAGCCGGTGGTATTGCTATTGAATCCCTGCAAGTCCATCTTGATGCCGAGATACGAAGTGAAGTTGAAGGTCGCCGATCCACCTCCGCCGTTCAGGCTGTGCCCTTTTGTATATGAAGCGCTGGGGGCGTAGCGAACATAAGAGTAATCTGCTCCCACTTCTACCCTGGGAAATTCTTGTGCCCATGCCGCCAGCCCAAGAAACAACATGGTTCCAAACGTAACACTTTTAATGATAGACATTATTTTTCCTCCGTCTCCTGTCGAATAGACGAGAAATCTACTCGGTTTTCTCTGATCTGTGACCCACAGCCGGCATTCGTTGATTAGGACGGTCGTCGCGGGCACTTTTTCAAAGCGATTCATCCAGCAAATCTTAGGAACTTCCAGTTGCTATGCCTACTGGCAGAAGTGACAGCTACTCAAGCTGCTGTGAGGTTTTGTTCAATGGCAGCGCGACTTATTGCCTGATATACAGTCCGTATTCTTGGAAAGCAAATTAGGTCAAGAGGCCTGTAGCAGGTTTTTGTTTGGTTGGTTAATGCAGCCCGGTTTGCTCGAAGGGTTATTTGATTTTAGTTCTTCCCCCAAGCTGAAATGCTGGGTCCTCTGACTCTTGTTCGGGATTGGTTGTTCTTATATAGATTCCAGTGTGGCCTGTCAAAAGTGACAGTTGTTCAAACCGCGCTGTCAGCAAAATATGTACCTATCTCCAGCTGTAGTCTCAAAGCCGCCGAGTGACGCAAACTCGGCGGCGTTTTATCATGATGAAAAAATCTCGTCCCGCACCGGCCCTGCTAAAGTCTTCCACATTGTTGAAAGACATTGAACAAAGTGCGAGGCAGGCTATCCTTAGTTCAGCCGAGAATCGCCATATTCCCGCCAAGTGCAACATCACTACCGGCGGTGACGAAGCAACTCATTTGTTTCTTGTCCAAGGAGGTCGGGCTCACTATTACCACCTTACCAAGCAGGGCGAGTCGGTGTTGCTGGCATGGCTGGTGCCGGGGGATGTAATTGGGCTTGTAGCCATGCTCAAAGCCCGGTCTACTTACATGGCGAGCGCAGACGCGACCTCTGACTGCGAACTTCTGGTGTGGAAGCACTCCGTTTTACGCACCCTAGTTTCCCGGCATCCTCTGCTTGCGGAAAACGGATTGCAGATCGCTCTCGGATACCTGCGGAGCTACGTTGGACGCCATGTTGGATTGGTGACCAAGACGGCGGAAGAGAGACTAGCGGAAACGTTGCTTCGCCTGGTAGATCGATCGAGCGAAGTTGTTCCCGACGGAATCGACATCCGCGCAACCAACGATGAGCTCGCAGGCCTCGCGGACATCAGTCCGTTTACCGCCAGTCGGGTTCTCAGTAATTGGGAACGCGCGGGAGTTCTTTCCAAAAAACGTGGCCGGCTCCTCCTGAAATCTCCGGAATCGTTGATAGTCGGCTAGCCGGAGGCCAGTTCTTTCTTCCTCTGGGAATATTCGTATCCTTGCTCTAGCGCAAGGACAAGCTTCGGCTTCCTCCATATGCTGTCTATCCAGCCCTCCCCCAATTGAGGAGCCTGGATCCTGGACAACACGTCCATGAACTTCAGCGGATGTGTTGTCCAGAAGTTGAAGTGATGCAAGTCGCCTTCTAATATCCTCGCCAACCATTATTGTCCTTGCGATTGATGATTACCAAGTATTCCGGCGATTTGTGCATCCAGCGCTCGAAACCCGACCGGAATTGCTAATCGTCGGCCAGGCATCAGACGGAGCACAGGCTGTTCCGCAATCGAAAAAGTTCAAACCACAGTTGATGCTTCTTGATATTGGGCTGCCCACGCTGAACGGAATCGAGGCCGCCCGGCAGATTCGCACAGTTGCTACCGAATCCCAAATAATCTTCGTGGCCCAGGAATTGCCGCCGAAACGATACACAAACTGTTGAAACTACCAGTCCTGCTGTCTGTCCGGAAGTGCGGTTGCACTCGATCAAGGCAGTTAGATCACAGGAGATACAGGCGTGTGTATGTCAAACGGTGAGGGTAACCGGAGGTTTATGAATGCGGATCAAATGAGTCCCAGAAAACTGACAGTAATGACAGGTTTGTGAAGATCAGAGAAACCTTACGATTCGGTCAGCCGAGCAGAAACTGTCGGTATGCATCGGCAGGTAGCCCCTATGCGATTGACCAACATAAATATGCTCTCCCTCCTCGCAACACTGCCCCTCCGATCAGCGGTTGTGATGATGTTCGTTTATGCGGGCGCTCTGACAGCTCTCTCTCAGCCCCAAGTGCTTATCAATAATGAAAGCGTGCTTGAACGCACCCCAGCCCTGACCATCCGCAAGCAGGTGCAAGAGGTGAACCTTGTAGTTACCGTTACCGACCATCGGGGACATCTCGTGCGTGACCTTAGGTCATCTGACTTCAATATTCAAGACAATGGTGAGCTGCCAAAGCGTATCACCTACTTCGAGCGCCAGGCCAATTTACCTCTGCGAATCGCTGTTGTGGTAGACACAAGCAGCTCGATTGCAGAGAGCTTTGTGGTGGAGGAAAAAACGGCCGGTCTATTCTTGACGCGCAGCTTGCGCCCTGGATCTGACTTGGCACTAGTTATTGGTTTCGCTAACAAATCCCGAGTGGCACAACCTGCTACAAACGATGCGAAATTGCTTTCACGAAAGATACGGGGCCTGACCGTCGGTGGCGAAACCGCCATCTACGAAGCCGTTTCTGTGGCTGCTCGCGAGCTCGGGAAAATCACCGATTCACAACCGACAAGGCGGGTCATCATTCTAATCTCGGACGGGGAGGACAACGTCAGCCACATAGACCTGCAGCAGGCCGTAGAGGCAGCGCAGCGAAATGACTGTTTTGTATACGTGCTGAGTACCAATATTGACATTAGCAGCGAA
>Ga0157372_10007375_pt1 | contig 11701 bp, 16 predicted proteins | sample C55metaG_FD_115307 | JGI IMG/M metagenome (GOLD analysis project Ga0157372, IMG submission 115307) | Corn rhizosphere microbial communities from Kellogg Biological Station, Michigan, USA - C5-5 metaG | ecosystem: Host-associated > Plants > Roots > Rhizosphere > Soil | place: USA: Michigan...
AGACGCAATCGCATAACGAAGATTTCGCGTTTTCCAGAAATCCGCTTTCAGTTTTTCCCTTAATTCACGTGGGGCTCGACGGACGTCATTCTCTCATATTGTCGTGTTGGAAGAATGGTTCTTGTTCGATCGCGTTCTCACCAGTGTGCTGAATGGCAGAGTGGCCGAGAAGTTAGCGGCGTTGAACATCAATCCGGACGTGTTGGGTGCTTCTCCGTACACGATAGTTTCGTGCGCTGACTGCGAACTTCTAATGCAGGTTGTAGGAATGACCGATATTCAGCGCGTGATGTCGAAGAAGCATGCTGAGGAGCGTTCAACATGGCTTGTCGGCGTGTTTCTCCACAGCGACTTCAAGGAACAGCTTGGTCAGCTGGGCAAAGGCCTTTTTCTCGAAGAACTCGACGAAATTCATCCTCAATTGAGCGCACTGAGAAAGTGATCGGCAGGTTATCGTGTCGGGGGCGCCGCAAAATCACGCAAGCGGACGTCCGCCATAATCGGCGCTGTGCGTTTCCGATCAGACGCGGAGGACGATCATGCAAATCAGGCGGAGTGGGTGGCAACCCGCCAGCAAAGGCGCGGCGGAGTATTTTACCGGCGCGGTGCGGATCGAGCCGTTGTTTCAATCGCCGGGGCCGGCGCAGTTCAGCGGCGCCAGCGTCACCTTCGAGCCCGGGACGCGCAGCGCCTGGCACACGCATCCGTGCGGGCAGACGTTGATCGTCACCGCGGGCCTCGGCTGGACGCAATGCTGGGGCGAGCCGAAGGAGGAAATCCGCCCCGGCGATGTCGTCACCTGTCCGCCCGGCAAGAAGCACTGGCACGGCGCCACCGACAAAACCGCCATGACGCACATCGCCATCCAGGAAGCGAAGGACGGCAAGATGGTGGAGTGGATGGAGAAGGTGAGCGACGCGCAATACCTCGGGTGATACGCGAGGGCGAGAAACTCTCGGTGTCCCTGGCGATCTTCGTGGTTCGAATTGAATTGTGCTACCAAGGGAACAAGGCACACGAGGCGGAACAATCCCTCGTCCATCAACGCGCTTCGATTGACGTACAGCCATATAGCCTGTATGGTTTTCCATATGAAGACCACACTCAATATCGATGACACCGTGATGGCGCAGCTGAAGCGGGAGGCCGTGCGGCAGAAGCGCACCATGTCCGAGCTGGTTGAGACCGCGCTGCGCACGCTGTTTCGGGAGCAGAAGAGGGCAAAGAAGTTGCCGCCGCTGCCGTCATTTCATGGCGGCAAGATGTATATCGACCCCGCCAACCGCGATGAGTTCTTCCGCCTTATGGATGAAGAGAAGGGACTCTATCGCACCGGGAAAGACGGTTAGGTGTTCCTGGTTGACACCAACATTCTTGTCTATGCCGCCAACGCCGATACGGAATTTTTCCCGAGGGCCTCGGCCTGGCTTGAGCAGCAGCGCTCGCGCCCCGACGCCTGGTATGCCACCTGGCCCATCATCTTTGAATTTCTCCGTGTTACGAGCCATCCGCGCGGCTTGCCCCGCCCGTGGACAGCCTCAAAAGCCTGGTCCTTTGTCTCTGGCCTTCTAGAGTCGCCAGGCTTCAGCGTTCTGGTGCCGACAGACAGACATCCCTTGGTTGCCGCAGCGGTCTTCCAGGAACTGCCATTTCTTGCCGGCAATATTCTGCACGATGCCCACACGGCCATCCTGATGCGGGAGCATGGTATCCGGCGCATCTGCACCCGCGATACGGACTTCCATCGTTTCCCCTTTCTGGAGGTTGTCGATCCGCTGTAGGCAGTCGCGGCCGGAATGCCTTTGGAGAGTTCGCCATGACCAACATCGCAGCCGCGGGGACGTTTCGCTTAGGGGATCGCACCGTCAACCGCATGGGCTATGGCGCCATGCAGCTGGCGGGGCCGCATGTGTTCGGGCCGCTGAAAGACCGCGCCGAGGCAATCGCGGTGCTGCGCGAGGCGGTGGGCGCCGGCGTCAATCACATCGACACCAGCGACTACTACGGCCCGTTCGTCGTCAACGAGATCATCCGCGAGGCGCTGCATCCGTATCCGGCCGATCTCACCATCGTCACCAAGGTGGGCGCGCGGCGCGGCGACGACGGTTCGTGGCTGCCGGCGCAAAGCGCGGCCGATCTTGCCGCCGCGGTGCATGACAACCTGCGCCGGCTCGGGCTGGAGGCGATGGAGGTCGTCAACTTCCGCGCCATGGGGGGCGAGAACGGCATGGGCAAATCGGAGGATTCGATTGCCGCGCAGTTCAGCGCGCTGGCGAAGCTGCGCGAGCAGGGGCTGATCCGCCATCTCGGCATCAGCAACGCCACGGCGACGCAAGTGGCAGAAGCGCGGGGTATCGCGCCGGTGATCTGTGTGCAGAATTTCTACAATGTCGTGCATCGCGAGGACGACGCGATGATCGACAGCCTCGCGGCAGAAGGCATCGCCTACGTGCCGTTCTTCCCGCTGGGCGGCTTTTCGCCGCTGCAATCCGACACGCTGTCGGCCATCGCAAAGGAACTCGGCGCAACGTCGATGCAAACCGCGCTCGCGTCGCTGTTGCAGCGCAGCCCCAACATCCTGCTGATCCCGGGCACGTCATCCCGCGTCCACCTGCGCGAAAACCTCGCCGCGGCAGAACTTCGGCTGCCGGCGAACGCCGTCGCGCGCCTGAATGTCCTCTCCATGGGCGGCCCTGAGCCGCCCATCCATCCGGCGCGCGTCGGCGCGCCGAAGAGACTCCATCGCTCGCGGACGCTCGCGCGATAGATGGCCGGGTCAGACCCGGCCATGACGATGCAAATTGGATACTCTCTCAGTAATTCCCCGCCCGCACCGCGTCGAGCCTGGCCTGCAGATAGGCGCGGTGGGCGTCCGTCAGCTTGCCGCCGTCGGCGGCCTGCAGCTTCAGCGCTTCCTCGCGCACCGCCAGAATGGCGTCGTGCCGGCGCAGCTGGCTGGCATGCCGGGTGATTGGAACCGTCACGCCGGATGCGCCGGCGGTGGCGGAGGGCGGCAGCGCCAAAGCGGGCGCAGACATCAGGAACGGCGCGGCCAGCAATCCGGATATGGTTCGGGTTTTCACGGCAGCATCCCTCCGCGCCAGCAGCTTCCGCACCTACAGCTAGGATCGGGGTCTCCCTCCTTCAAGGGAGCCAGCGCGGCATCCGGAAGGTGAAACAGGTCTCCTCAGGCGTCGACGACACTTGCAAATCCCCGCCATGGGCGCGGGCAATTTCGTACGAGATGTAGAGACCGAGCCCGAGGCCCTGCTGACTCGGACGAACGTCTTCCCGCGTGAAGGGCTGGAACAGCCGTTCCAGCGCTTCGGGAGGAATGGGATCACCACAATTTGCCACGGACAATACAAACTCGCTGCCGTCGAGAACGGCGCAAACTTTGACCGTGCCGTCCGATGCGCCATGGGCAAGGGCGTTCGCGACAAGGTTCGACAGCAGTTGCGACACGCGTTGCGGATCGCAGTTCACCACTTCGGGCAGCGAGATGTCCGTCTCTATGGTCCGGTCCGGGAAGGCAATTCTGAATTCCCCCACGACGTGACGAATCGCGGGCTCAAGCAGGACGGAGCGGCGGTCTATCGCGATCCCACCGCCGAGCCTCGCCCGGGCAAAATCCATCGTGCTGTCGATGAGGCTGTGCATGCGCGCGAGGCTTTGCTGAACGAACACCATGATGCCCATGGCCTTCTCGTCCAGCGGTGTCTTGGCGATCAGCCGCATTGCGCTTTCAACGGCCGCCAGTGGGTTGCGCAAGTCATGGCCAAGGATAGCCATGAACTGCTCCCGTAGCGCGACAGCTTCCCGGAACTGCTCGCTCGAGGCGAGCGCGGCGGTTCGCCCTTGCAGCAATCCCTGTTCGTATTTCCGGCGGTCCATGGCCTTGGCGATCGCGAACTTCACGTGGATGACGCCATTGGGCGTGTCGCGGCGTTCGAGCGCATTCACGAACACGGGAAGACGCTTGCCGCCTTTGAAGGCGATTTCGAGAGCCACTTCATCGAAACAGCCCTGCATCTTCAGCAGCGGGTCGAGATGCGTTTCATAGAAAATCTTGTCTCCGACGGGCAGGTGATCGGGAAAGCGGGTGCCCACCAACTCATGGGGCGAACATCCGACCCAGCCGGCAAACCGCGCGTTGGCCCGCAGAATTCTCCCCTCACGGTCGGCGATCAGGAATCCGCAAAGCGCGTTTTCGAAAAAATCCTCGAAGCTGTCCGGTGAAACGGCAGGCGGCTGGTCCGGAAGGTGTTCCATCTAGCAGAGAAAGCCTTCGATCGCCGCGATGGTCTCTTTCGGCGCGCTAAGGTTGGGGCAGTGGCCGGTCGCGTTCAGCACCACCAATTTGCTGTCAGGCAGCTTCGCATGCAGGTACTCGCCCACCGAGTTCGGCGCGATCACGTCGTTCGAGCATTGCAGGATGAGACAGGGCGTCCTGCAGTGCGCCAGAATGCCTCGCGCGTCCGACAGGAAGGTAACTCTGGCGAAGTGCCTGGCGATTTCCGGATCTGTCCTGCAAAAGCTGTTGGTGAGTTCCTCGCCCAGCTCCGGGCGATCGGGATTTCCCATGATCACCGGCGCCATGCTGGCGGACCAGCCCAAATGGTTGCTGTCGAGAGACTCCAGAAGCTCGTCGATCTGGGCCCGCGTGAAGCCGCCGGTATAGTCGCCTTCGTTGATATAGCTGGGCGAGGGGGAGACCAGCACCAGGGACTGGAACAGACCTTGCGATTTGTTGGCCGCGAGAATGCCGATCATGGCGCTGACGGAGTGCCCGACGAAAATGGCATTCTTCAGGTCCAACTCCGTGCCGATCTCGACGATATCGTCGGCATAGCCGTCCAGGCTGGCGTATTTGCTGTAATCGTAGGCCCGCAGATCGGAGTTTCCCGCGCCGACATGGTCGAACAGCACGATGCGGTAGCGATCCTCGAATGCGGGCGCCACGAGGCGCCACATATTCTGGTCGCAGCCAAAGCCATGGGCAAACAACATGGCCGTTTCGCCTTTGCCCCTCACATGGACATTGTTTCGCTTCAGGGCACTCATGATTTTCCCGGATGACGCCTGAGTATCCGCCCTCGCTCCTGCGCTGGCAATGCATACCGGGATCGCAGACCTCAGGCGCGGCCGTCGCTGCCATCAATCCGAAATTCGGATCGGGTGGCACATGGCCGGTGCGGGATTGCGGTGGCGGCCCTGATCGAGCGCCCGCCGGATTCATCCGCGTTCAACACGCCCGCCGCCGCGATGCGGCACGGTGTTGGTGGCGATGTACGCCACAGCTCCGCCTGGCTTACGGCGCGGGCGAGCGTGTCGCGTGCCTTGGCCCGCTCGGCATCGCCGAGCGCACGGCCGCTGCCGGAAAGCGATTGCAGCGCGCCCCACTCGCCCCATTCCGCGGTTGCATCGGTGTAGAGATCGACGGCCGACATCGCCACGCGCGAGTAGAGGATGACGCGGTCGTGCGCGATATGCGGCGCCGCCTGCGAGGCGAGCGAGCAACGCGGTCAGCACGACGACCACAATGATGGCGTATTCCTTCAGGAATTCGCGCCAGCCATGCCACAGCTTCGGCTTGTGGATTTCCATGCCGCCCCCCGAGGGTCACACACCGCGAAGCGGTGTTACACGGATTCGGTTGGCAGGGCGCGACGGGAAGCGGCGCAATTTTTCAAACCTGCGAAATCGTTGCTTCCGGTCTGAACGAAACTTAGCCGCAGGCGCGGAATTGAGCCTGTAGCGCATCGCGCTACGCAGAGTTGACAGTGTAGCACTGTAAGCTACATTATTGCCGGAGGAACAAGTGATCCAGAGCTGGAAAGGCGGCGTGGCTGAAGCAATCTTCCAGGGAAGAAGGTCGGCGGGTTTTCCGCCTGATCTCGTTTCCGCCGCGCGAAGACGGTTGGCCCGGCTGGATGCCGCGCTCAGGCTTTCGGATTTGCGTTCGCCGCCCGGCAACAAGCTGCACCCTTTGCGCGGGGATCGGAAGGGACAATGGGCGGTGTGGATCAACGATCAGTTCCGTGTCTGCTTTGTATGGGGCACGAAGGGGCCGGAAGATGTGGAAATTGTGAATTACCATTGAGCGACAGAGCGCATGAAAGAGCACAAGATGGCTGCCAGAGACTATTTCAAGTTCGTTACGCCCCTGCCGCATCCCGGCGAGCATCTGCGCGAGGAGTTTCTGCCGGACTACGGTCTGACGGCCGGCTCGCTCGCCAAAGCCATGGGGTTGCGGGATCGTACCCGCATTGAGCGTCTCGTGCGCGAGGCGCAGCCCGTCACGCCGGATACCGCTCTTCGACTTGCCAAAGTGTTCGGCACCACCGCGGATTTTTGGATGAATCTTCAGGCGCAGCACGATCTTTCGGCCGCCGCCATAAGGTCGCGCCAGGCACTCAAGGCTATCAAGCCGGTCGCAGCGGCTTAGGCAACCCTTCTGAGATTGCGCTACTCCTCAAACCGGCCGGTGGACTCGCGGTCACGGTCGTAGCGGTGCGCGAGCGGAAAGGGCGGCAGCCAGGATTCGCGGCGGATGGTCCAAAGTTCGTAGGTCGGCGTCAGCTGGTCCGGCGCATCCAACGATCCGAGATGCACTTCGATTTCGTCGCCGCTGCGCCCGAACACCGACGAGCCGCAGCGCGGGCAGAAATGCCGCCCACGGTACTCCCGTGTCTCGCCTTCGATCGTCACCGCATCTGCCGGGAACATCGCGCCGGCGAAAAACAGCGCGCCGTGATGCTTGCGGCAGTCGAGGCAGTGACAAATCCCGACCCGGTAGGGGCGAACGGTTGCAACAATCCGCACGTCGCCGCACAGGCAGCCGCCGGTGAATCCATCCATGGCTCGGGTCCTTCCAGATTGGGTGGCTCGGGAGGATAGCGCATGAAACCGGGCCCGCGCTAAATGTTCCTATTCTGTTCCCAACGCGAAACGGATGTGATAGACTGCGCCGATGAAGAATGCTTCCAATCCGTCATGGCCGCCCACCGAGGCGGCCATCCATCCGGCGCGTGTCCACGCGCCGGAGAGAGTCCATCGCTCGCGGACGCTCGCGCGATGGATGGCCGGGTCAGGCCCGGCCATGACGAAAGGTGGAGGGGAGGGGGGCCCTCACGCCTCCATTTTCTGCAAACGAATACAAGTCGCGTTCGTTTGCGGAGGGAGCGCCCCCCACCCTCTGGCAAAAATCGCAAAACAACCTTCTGGCATTTTATCAATCGGGACAGTTGGTTAGCAGGAATTGGGGGCAGAGCAGATGACGGAGGAGACGATGCAGAAGCGGCCTCTGGGAAAAAGCGGCTTGGAAGTCTCCGCCATCGGGCTGGGCTGCATGGGGCTCAGCTTCGGCCTGGGTCCGGCCACCGAGAAGCAGGATGCCATCAGGCTGCTGCAAGCCGCTTACGAAAGCGGCATCACCTTCTTCGACACGGCGGAAGCCTACGGCCCCTTCACCAACGAGGAGTTGCTGGGCGAGGCGCTGGCGCCGTTCCGCGACCGGGTCGTGATCGCCACCAAATTCGGCTTCAGGAACGGCAACGCGCGCGAGGGCGTAGACAGCCGGCCCGAGCGCATTCGCGAAGTGGCAGAGGCTTCATTGAAGCGGCTGAACACCGACCGCATCGATCTGCTCTATCAGCACCGGGTCGATCCGAAGGTGCCGATGGAAGAGGTGGCCGGCACGGTGAAGGAGCTCATCGCGCAAGGGAAGGTACGCCATTTCGGTTTGTCGGAAGCGGGCGCGCAGTCAATCCGCCGCGCGCACGCGGTGCAGCCGGTCACGGCCCTGCAGAGCGAATATTCGCTGTGGTGGCGCGAGCCGGAAAAGGAGATCCTGCCGCTGGTCGAGGAACTCGGTATCGGCTTCGTGCCGTTCAGCCCGCTCGGCAAAGGTTTCCTGACCGGCGCCATCGACGCGAACACCGAGTTCGACAAGAACGACTTCCGCAATATCGTGCCGCGCTTTTCGCAGGAGGCGCGCCGGGTCAATCAGGCGTTGGTGGATCGTCTGAGCCAGATCGCCGCTGAGAAACGGGCGACGCCGGCGCAGATCGCGCTCGCCTGGCTGCTGGCGCAGAAGCCCTGGATCGTGCCCATCCCTGGCACCACCAAGCTGCACCGGCTGAAGGAGAATATCGGCGCGGTGAGCATCGCCCTCGCTCCGAACGACCTGCAGCAGATCGACGCCGAACTGGCGAACGTCCCGGTCCAGGGCGAGCGCTATCCCGCACAACTGCAGCAACTGGTTGGCCGCTAGAGCCAAATGCCTCTTGCCAATTGCCTTGCGTTACCTATTGTTAAGCGGGATTCGGACAGGCTTCTGCCGTGTCCCTGTGCGCGTGCAACCGAAGCCCGCGCGCGGCCATTTCGACGGAGAACCTCTGCCAGAGCCCATGAACCGAACCACGTTTCGCGGAGCTGGCCACAGGGACCCCGCGGAACGCGCTGGCGCGTGAGCGAACCAAAAGGAGAGAGACATACCCCCACGGCGTCCCCAAATGCCTGCCCCGGCTCCGGCCAAGGACGGGCCCCGCGTTAACGAAGACATTCGCGCCCGCACGATCTTTCTGGTCGGCGATGACGGGCACAAATTCGGAGAAATCGGCGTAGACGAGGCGCGCGCCATCGCCGAGGAGAAAGGCTTCGATCTGGTCGAAGTGTCGCCCGAGGCCAAGCCGCCCGTCGTCAAGCTGATGGACTACGGGAAATTCAAATACGAGCAGCAGAAGAAGCAGGCCGAGGCCCGCAAGAAGCAGAAGGTCATCGAGCTCAAAGAGATCAAGATGCGCCCCACCATCGACGATCACGACTATGACGTGAAGATGAAGGCGATGCAGCGCTTCTTCGGCGAAGGGGACAAGGTGAAGGTGACGCTGCGCTTCCGCGGCCGCGAAATGGCGCACCAGCATCTCGGCATGGAGCTTCTGCGGCGCATCCAGTCGGACACCGAAACCTACGCCAAGCTGGAGCAGTATCCCAAGATGGAAGGGCGCCAGATGATGATGGTGCTGGCGCCGCGGTGAGTCTCTGCCGGGTGGCTGATAAGCGGATTCGTCAGGTCTGATTGCACGGACTCGCACTATCTTCCCCCGCGATGCGGCACGCCTCCACCGGTATTGCGCTGAAGCTCGCCAACACGGCGGCGTTCTCGCTAATGTATGCCGTCATCAAGCTGGCGGGGCCGTTGCCGGTGGGCGAGGTGATCTTCTTTCGCTCCGCCTTTGCGCTGATTCCCGTGCTGGCGTTCTCGGCGTGGAGCGTGGGCCTGCGGGACGGCGTGGCCACCAACCGGCCGCTGTTCCACATCCTGCGGTCCTTGGCCGGTGTGGCCGGCATGTTCCTCAATTTCGCCGCGCTCGCACGCCTGCCGTTGGCCGACATCACCGGCTTCAGCTTCGCGGCGCCGATCTTCGCGGTGATATTGGCCGCGCTGATCCTCCACGAGCGCGCCGGCCCATATCGCTGGGGCGCGGTGGCAGCGGGTTTTGCAGGCGTGCTGCTGATGATCGAGCCGCATGGCGGTGTGCTGCATCTCTTTCACGCGGGCTTCACCAGCGGGGCGGCGCTGGCGCTGATGGGCGCGCTGCTGTCTGCCTTCGTTGTGGTATTTATCCGCCAGATGAGCCCGACGGAGACAAGCGAAGCGATCGTCTTCTGGTTCATGGTCACCTGCTCGGTGGTAAGCGGAATAACATTATTCTGGCACTGGACGACACCGTCGTGGTCAGTGGCGGCATGGCTGGTGCTCGCGGGTCTGCTGGGCGGCATCGGGCAGCTCTGCATGACCTTCAGCTACCGCTACGCGGAACCGTCGCTGCTCGCGCCGTTCGACTACGTTGCGATGGTCTGGGCCGTGACGCTGGGCTTCTTCGTCCTTGGCGAAGTGCCGCAGCCGCTGGTGATGGCGGGTGCTGCCATTGTGGTGGCCGCCGGGCTGTTCATCATCTGGCGCGAACGTCGGCGGCGCTTGCCCGGCGCCGATGCCACCGAAATGGCCATTCAGCTCAGCGAGTAGGGCTCAGCGCCGCCGCAAGGATGCGCTCGACGAGATCGGCGTAGCCGATGCCGGCTTCCTTTGCTGCCGAGGCCAATCCTGCTTCCGGCTCGAGACAGGGGTTGGGGTTGATCTCCAGAATGAACGGTTCGCCCTCTTCGCTGACACGGAAATCCACCCGCGCGTATCCCTTTAGGTCGAACAGCCGCCAGGCGGCTTCCGACAATTCCGCCAGCTTGCGGTAGAGCGCGGGCTCCGTCGCGTCTCCGCCGAAGCGGCGCTCCGTGTCGCTGTATTCCGTGGATATCTCACTCCATTTCGCGTCGTAGCCGACAATGCGCGGGCGTCCCGGCGCCCAGTTGTGAAACACCATTTCCGGGATCGGCAGCACCCGCGGGCCGCCATTCTCTTCGAGCACGGAGACATTGAACTCACGTCCCTCGACATAGGCTTCGGCGAACCAGCGGCCGCCATATTCGCGCCGGCAGAACTCCGCCCGCTGCCGCAGGGCATCGCGGCCCGTCACGACCGCGCCCGCATCCAGCCCAATGGAGGCATCCTCGGTGCTGGACTTGACGATGTAAGAGATGCCGTCGGCTGCGATGTCGAATGGCCCCTCGTGCCACTCCGCGGTCGGCAGGCCAGCGAGGTGCAGCAGCTTCTTGGCGAGGGGCTTGTCGCCGGCGAGCGCCATGGGTGCAGAACCGCAGCCGGTGTAAGCGATCTTCAGCTTTTCCAGCAGCGTGGGAACGATGGGCGCAAGCTCGCCCTGCCGGAAGATTGCCTCTACCATGTTGAACACGGCATCGGCGCGATGTTCTGCAACGGTCGCGCGCAAGGCGTTCGGATCGAACACGAATGGCGCCAGCGAGGCGTAATGCCCGCGGGCCTCCAGCGCGTCGGCGATGGCGCGCGCCGTGATCAGCGTGTCTTGCTCATCAGGGGGTGCATCCGGCGCCACGTCCGAATGCAGCACGAGAACGCGCATGGAATTCAGGCCGCGACGCGCAGGCGGCCGCCCAGCTGCGGATTCCGCTTCAGGAAAGACTCCATGATTCGGCCGATGAGATCGCGATGGGTGAGGCCCTCGCGCGCGGCTATCAGGCACAGGTCCGAATGTTCAGGGCGCAAGCCGGCGACCGGATTCACCTCAATGAAATTCGGCTGACCGTTTTCATCATTGCGAATGTCCACCCGTCCGCCATCACGGCAGCGTAAGGCGCGCCATGCCGCCAGCGCCACCTGGCCCGCTGCGCGCGCGCTGGTAGGATCGGCGCCCACAATGTCGACTTTTTCCTGCCAGCCTTCATCCTTGTTTTCGAAACCGTAGCCGTCGCCGACCCAGTTCGGCTTGGGGACGATTTCGCTGACGCCGAGTACGCGGGCGCTTTCGCCAGTGCCAATAATGCCGACCGTGAATTCGCGTCCTGGCAGGAAGGTTTCAGCCAGCACAGGCTGCTCAAAGCGCGCAAGCAGTTCGGTTGCCACCCGCTTCAGTGCCGCGGGATTATGAACCTTGGACTTCGCATTCACGCCCTTGCCGGATCCTTCCGCCACCGGCTTCAGGAATAGTGGATACGGCAGCTTCACGTTGCGAATGTCGGTGGCACATTCGATGACCGCGAAGTCGGGGGTTGGGATACCGCAATCGCGCACCACCCGCTTGGCCATGGACTTGTCGAGAGTGAG
>Ga0157372_10007376_pt1 | contig 11701 bp, 8 predicted proteins | sample C55metaG_FD_115307 | JGI IMG/M metagenome (GOLD analysis project Ga0157372, IMG submission 115307) | Corn rhizosphere microbial communities from Kellogg Biological Station, Michigan, USA - C5-5 metaG | ecosystem: Host-associated > Plants > Roots > Rhizosphere > Soil | place: USA: Michigan...
ACGCTCGACTGTCCGCAGTCGCTGCTCTCGCGCGCATCCGTCGCTGCCCGCAAACGCAGTGAAGCCGACCCACCGTTTTCGGGGCGGCCACCTGTATCCACGGCAGCGAGTATCCCTTGCGCCCGTGGAGCCGCGTGGCAACCTGCACCGGCATTCAGTATCTCTCGCGTCCCGCGGTCCGGCAGCCATGTGCGCCGTCACCGGTGGAACTGTTCCCTCTGAGAGCAGACAGGAGAGCCTTGTTTCCTGCGTCTGCGGTCTGGTGGAGCAGGCGGCCCACCATGCGCCGGAGTCCCACATCCGGCCGGACCACGGGAGCAGTCCACGACTTCCGCCAGCCAGTGCATATCCGGTCTGGCCTACAGGTCACGGCTCCCGAAAGCGGCCGTGGCAGAAGCGAGAAATGAATGAGGCCGAAGAAGACGATTCTCTGCGTGGACGACAACGAACAAGTGCTCTCCGTCCGCACGTTTCTGCTTGAGACCCGCGGCTACCGCGTCATCGCCGCGCCCAGCGCCCATCATGCGCTAGAGGTGGTCGAGCAGTCGCTTCCCGGCTCCATCGACCTTCTGCTCTGTGACCTCATCATGCCCCAGATGGACGGCAACGAGCTGGTTCGCCGCGCCAAGCAGCTCCACCCCGGACTGCCCGCGATGATTGTCTCGGGCACGGTCAACGCCTTCGACCGTGCGCTTCACGCCGATGTCTTTCTGCCCAAGGGGGCCTATTCCACCGCCGAGATGATCGAGCGCATCCGCGTGCTCGTCGCCCGCAAACGTGGCCCTAAGAAGGTCCTCCATCCGGTTGGTGCGCAGCGGCCAGATCCCGCTTACGCCCATGCAGCGGCTTCGTAAGCCGTTCGCTTTTGGCTAATGGATAAAGGCTAGAAGACGGATAGAGGCCAGAGATTATTGGACAACTTCCACTGGGCGGTCGGACGGGCGATCCATCTTGCCATAGTCATAGGCTTCCTCCATGACAAGCGGAACCTCAGTGAAATTTTCTGTAAGCGGAGGCGATTGGGTCTTCCATTCGAGCCCCGTCGCGCGCCATGGATTCTCTCCAGCGACCTTGCCATATTTCAATGACCAGAGAAGATAGATCGCGGGCAGGATGTAACCAAGTGCAAGCACCGATGCCCCCGCCGTGGAGAGGACGTTCAGGACCTGAAACTCCGGAGGATAGGAGTGATAGCGTCGCGGCATTCCCAGGTAGCCCAGAACAAATTGCGGGAAGAAGGTAAGGTTGAAGCCGATGAACAAAATAGCGGCTGCCAGTTTCCCCATCTGCTCCGGATACATTCTGCCGGTCATCTTGGGCCACCAGAAGTGCAGGCCTGCCATGTAGGCGCTCACCATGCCTCCTACCATCACGTAATGGAAATGGGCCACGATAAAGTACGTCTCCGTCAGATGGATGTCCATGCCCAGCGTGGCGAGCATCACTCCCGTCAGCCCTCCGAGGGTGAAAAGCCCGATAAAGCCAAGCGCATACAACATGGGCGTGGCAAACGTGATGGATCCCTTGTGCATCGTTGCGGACCAGTTGAATACCTTGATCGCGGAGGGTATCGCAACCAACATGCTGAACAGGGAAAATACCAGAGCCGAATAGTTCGATATGCCCATGATGAACATGTGATGGGCCCAGACAAAGAAGCTGAATAGCGCAATCGCTACCGACGAAAATGCGACTGCGGTGTAGCCGAACACACGTTTCCTGCAAAAACAGGCAATGACCTCCGACATCACTCCCATGCCGGGCAGAATCATCACGTAAACCGCAGGATGAGAATAGAACCAGAAGAGATGCTGAAACAGGAGCGGATCGCCTCCTGTCTTTGGATCGAAGATGCCGATTCCGAAAACACGCTCAAGGACGATCAACACCATGGAGATAGCCACGACGGGGGTGGCCAGCACGAAGATGATCGAGGTTGCGTAGTAGGACCAGATGAACAGCGGCATACGAAACCACGTCATGCCCGGAGCGCGCATCCGGTGGATGGTGACGATAAAGTTGAGGCCAGTCAATATCGAGGAGAAGCCGGCCACAAAGATCCCCATGGCAGCGCTGACGACGTGGCTGCTCAGATAGTGCGTACTCAGGGGAGTCGTGAAGGTCCATCCGGTATCCACGCCGCCATAAATCATGGAGTACAGCTCGAAACAGCCGCCTAGCGTGAAGAGATACCAACTCAAGAGGTTGAGTTTAGGAAACGCGACGTCCCTGGCGCCAATCATCAGTGGTATCAGGTAATTTCCCAGCACAGCCGGAGCAACCGGCACCAGGAAAAAGAACACCATAATGATGCCGTGAATGGAAAACAGTTTGTTGTAGGTGTCCGAGGCGACCAGATCGCCTCCGGGAGTAAGCAACTCCAGCCGTATCAATGCCGCCGCCGTTCCTCCAATGCAGAAGAAGAAGCTCGTCGTCAGCATGTAGAGTATGGCGATGCGTTTGTGGTCGAGCGTCAGGACCCACGACTTGAAGCCATGCTCGTTGTTTAGATAATTCCGGTCCGGAAACACTGGAAGTGTTGCTGGTGCTGCGGCCATTGCTTCCTCCGTTGCACAATATCTGAAGGTTGAGCTTCTTTCTGTCAGCTTCTGGTCGGCTCAATCTGCAGGTGTTGGGGTGGCGTTCTTAAGGGGACGTCCATTGGACTGGGCGATGCAATCCGCCGAATCCGTATGCGAAAAAGATCTGGTCCGCGCTCGATATATTCCCATGCTGCCTGCCCTGGACGGATGCTCTCGAACTGCCTGCTCAAGGGCACCGGGTCGTGGTCATTCAGCAGCCGCAGAGAGTCTCCAACCGCCAGGGCATCGAACTTCGCGAAGATAAGCGGATGACGGTCGGGACGAAGAACGAAGCGCAGGTCAAGCTCTTCGGATTGATCGGCAGGAGGCCCCGCCTTCCCAGTCGCAAGAACCAGGAGCGCCGAATCATCCTGCGCATAAACCCGGTGCTGCACTCCCGGCTCAACGCTGACGACGTCGCCGGCACGAAGTTCGCAGGAGTGGCTCCCTTCATAGAACGTGACGTGTCCGCGAATGGCGTATACGGTGACTTTGCCCTGGGTTGCATGCTCTGGCACAGCCTGACCCGCGCGCATGTTCAACAGGACCATGCGGTATCCAGGTTCGTTGATCAGCACCTTCGGATTGAATCTACTGTTGTTAAATTCGATCAGATCGTGGAGGCTCTGCTTTTGCACGCTGTCCCTCGTTTCGCGGTTCCTAAGCAGAGGCTACGCGCCACAAACAACATGTGCTATGACTTGGGTCATAGGTAAAGCGATCTTCGATCACTCAAGCTCTTCGCAGAACGCAGGTCGAGCACGGAGGCGAGAACTTACGCTTCCACCAGCCCGTATTTTCTCTGCCATTGCCGCTTCAGCCGTTCACGCACTGCGTCGCGGTCTTCTTGCGAGATGGACGGATCGGCCTGCGACACAAACCGCGCGGCCTCGGCTTTTGCGAGTTCCAGCACTTCGCGGTCGCGCAGCAGGTTGGCTACGCGAAACTCCGGCAGCCCGGCTTGCCGCGTTCCAAAGAACTCTCCCGGCCCGCGCTGTTGCAGGTCCAGTTCGGCCAGGTCGAATCCATTTTGTGTTGTCACCATTGCGTTCAGTCGCGCTTCGGCCTGCTCGTTCACGCGCCCGCCCGTCATGAGGATGCAGTAGCTCTTCGCGGCTCCGCGCCCCACACGCCCGCGGAGTTGATGCATCTGCGCCAACCCGAACCGCTCCGCATGTTCAATCACCATTAAAGAAGCGTTCGGCACATCGACGCCGACTTCAATCACGGTGGTGGCTATCAGCACATCAATCTCTCCGCGCTGGAACCGTCGCATCACGACCTCTTTGTCGTCCGCGCTTAGCCTCCCATGCAGCAGACCAAGCCGCAGCCCGGCCAGCGCTCCGCCGCGCAACTCCTCGTACATCTCGGTGGCTGCCCGCAGCGCGGGCTTCGATGCGAATAGTTTCTCCGTCTTCGCAGCCTTGCCTGCGCTCTTCCCGCGCTTTGCCGCTGCCGTTGCAGATGCTGTCTGCTCGGTCTCTTCATCACGCGGAAAGTCCAGCTCCGGCTGGTCGTCCCTTGCTCCCTCAATCACCGGGTAGACGATGTAAGCCTGACGCCCTTCGGCGGCCTGCTTGCGCACGAAGCTCCACACATCCTCGGCGCGCTCCTCTGTGGTGCGCCGCGTGACAATCGGCGTGCGTCCCGGCGGCAACTCGTCAATCACGCTCGCGTCCAGGTCGCCGTAGAGCGTCAGCGCCAGCGTCCTCGGAATCGGCGTGGCCGTCATTACGAGCACATCCGGATCGAGTGCCGTGTCTTTCTTCATCAGCCGAAAACGCTGCTCGACGCCGAAGCGGTGCTGTTCATCCACAATCACCAGGCCGAGATTCGCAAAGTCCACCTTGTCTTCAATCAGCGCGTGGGTGCCGATGGTCAGGTCCGCCTCGCCGCGATAGATTCTTCCGCGCGCCTCTCGCTTTGCCGCGTCGTCCAGCGACCCCGTCAGCAGCGTTACCCGATAGGGCCTGCCCGTCCTTGGCGAGACTGCCTCGGCCAGCAGCTTTCGCGCCGAAAGATAGTGCTGCGTGGCCAGAATCTCTGTCGGGGCCATCATCGCTGCCTGATAACCGTTCTCAATCGCCACCAGCGCCGCCTGCATAGCGACGATCGTCTTGCCCGAACCCACATCGCCTTGCAGCAACCGCCGCATCGGACGCGGCCTTCGCATGTCTTCAACGATCTCGCCCAGTACGCGCTTCTGCGCTGCTGTCGGATGAAACGGCAGCACCTGTTTGAGCGCCTCGCGTACGCCCGGCCCGGTCACAAACGCCGTGCCCTCGCGCTCGCGCATCCGCCTCCGCTTCAGCTCCAACCCCAGCTCCAGATAGAACAGCTCCTCGAAGATCAGCCGCCGATGCGCGGGTGTCTTTGCCGACATTAGCTCGACCATCGGCGTTCCAGCCTCGGGAAAATGCACCGCTCGCAGTGCTGCCAGGCGTCCCGGCAGCCCCAGCCTCTTTAGCATTCCCGCCGGCAGAGTCTCCAACGCCGGGCTGCTGACTTGCTGACTCGCCGGATCGCTCAAGCCGCCGGCCTCCAACTCCTGAAATACGCCCCAGATGACCCGCCTGAGCCACTTTGAGCTGAGTTTGGCCCCGCGCGTCGTAGTTCCGCCCAGCGACTCATACACGGGCACAATCCGCCCTACTTCGAGCGACGCAAATTCCGCCTCCGGGCCGGTGTAGTCGGGCAGGATCTCCCATTGCGGCTGGATCATCTTCAGCTTGCCCGCGCTCGAGCGCGACGGCTCCAGTTTTCCGTACAGCGCGACCATCTGACCTGCGTGAAACGTGTCCCGCAGATAGCTTCCGCGAAACCACATGCACTTCACCGAACTGAGCCCCTGGCCCACTGTCATCTCGAACAGCGGCATATGGCGGGTGTACAGCAGGGCCGACCCGCGCACCTCGCCGATGACAGAGGCCACCGTCCCCGCCTGCAACTGGCTGATAGGCACAGGATTCAGCCGGTCCTCATACCTGAAGGGCAGATGGTAGAGCAGGTCTTCGACGGTCTCGACGCCACGCTTGGCCAGCTCCGCCGCGACGCGCTCTCCAACCCGCTTCAGATATTTGACCGGTGTAGAAAGTTCCAGCACAACCCGATGCTATCAACATCCTGCGTTGGCATTTCTGTAAGCTGCCCTTGACCGGCTCAACGGCCACGCAACCCCGTTGTCTTCGGGATCGATGTCAAACTGCTCAGCGCCGAATTCCCCTCCTCCGACAAGGTCCGGTACATCTGCGCTAAACTTGCATTAACCGCCCATGCCCATCGTTGAACTGCAACATGTCCGCAAAGCCTATGACACGAAGATTGCCGTAGAAGACCTCAGTTTTTGCATCGAGCCGGGCAGCATGTTCGGCCTGCTTGGTCCCAACGGCTCCGGCAAGACCTCCAGCATCCGCATGATGATCGGCATCACGGTGCCTGACTCCGGAGCGATCAGTCTCTTCGACCAACCCTTTACCCGCAAAAGCCTTCATCGCGTGGGCTATCTTCCCGAGGAACGCGGCCTGTACAAAAAGATGAAGGTCATCGACCAACTCATCTTCCTTGGCCAGCTCCATGGCCTTGACGCCGCCACGGCCAGCAGGCGCGCTCATGAGTGGTGCGAGCGCGTCGATATTACTCCCGCCATCCACAAGAAGACTGAAGAACTCTCGAAGGGAATGCAGCAAAAGATCCAGTTCGTCGCGGCGCTCCTTCACGAGCCGGAGCTCATCATCATGGACGAGCCATTCAGCGGCCTCGACCCTGTCAACGCTACCGTCCTCCAGGACATTCTCGTCGAGCTTCGCCAGGCGGGGCGTACCGTTCTGTTCTCCACGCACCGCATGGACCAGGTCGAAAAGCTCTGCGACAACATCTGCCTCATCCACAATGGGCATCTCGTCCTCTCCGGCTCCATGCGCGAGATCAAGGCTCATTACCCGCGCAACCGAGTCGAGATGGTGTTTGAAGGCGACACTGGCTTCCTCCAGCACCCATCCATCGAAGACGCCAAGCTCTACAGCGGCCGTGCCGACATCAAGCTCCACACAGTCGATGGCGTTCCTCCCGACGCCCAGCCGCTTCTTGCCGATGCCATCCGGCGTGGCACCCGCATCATCCGCTTCGAAGTCAAGGAGCCTACCCTCGAAGAGATATTCATCGAGAAAGTCACCGAATCAGCCAACAACGGGGGGGGCAAGGTCCATGCATAACATCTGGCTCATCGCCAAGCGCGAATACCTCGAGCGCGTCCGCACAAAGGCATTTATCCTGACCACCGTTCTTATTCCGCTGCTGATGGGCGGAGGCATCATCGTCAGCGTCGTTACCCAGGGCAGGCAGACGGCCAGCTCGCGCATCGCTGTCGTCTCCCCGGACCAGCAGCTCGTCACCGACCTTCAGACAGAGCTACAGAACAGCAACGACGCAAAGATCACCGTCGATGTCATCTCGCCCGGCGACAGCACTACCCGCGCCACGCTGGACCATATGCTTGCCGACAAACAGATCGACGGCTATCTCTGGATTACGCCCGCTTCGGCGCCCGGTGTGCGTCCTACCTTCTCCTACACGCCTCGTTCGGCATCCGGCGGCCACCTGACCGAGAGTGTCCTCCGCTCCGCTCTCCGCACTGTCTTGATGCGCGAGCGCCTCGCCCATCAGGGCATGGTCGCCTCCGACGTTACCGCGCTCATGCAGCCGGTCGAGGTCGATACGACGCAGGCCGGCAAAAACGCGGATACCACCTCCAGCTTCGTCACCACCGCGATTCTCTTCTTCCTCATGTACTTCGTCATCATGCTTTACGGCATGAACGTCGCGCGCTCCATCATCGAGGAGAAGACCTCGCGTGTCTTCGAGGTGCTGCTCGCCACCATCACCTCCGAGGAGATTATGGCTGGGAAGATGATCGGCGTCGGCGCTGTCGGTCTCACGCAGGTCTTCATCTGGCTCTTCACCGCGATCCTGCTTACCAGTACGGCCATCGTTCAATCCATGGCCGGGGGCAACCTGCACATCGCTCTCAGCGCCGCTGAGGTCATCTTCTTCTTCGTCTTCTTCGTGCTGGGATTTCTACTCTACGCCAGCATCGCCGCGGCGCTCGGAGCGATGACCAACTCGGAGCAGGAGCTTCAGCAGCTCAACATGGTGCTGGTTCTGCCGCTGGCAGCCTGCTTCTTTGCCACTGGAGTCGTCGCCGCCAACCCGAACTCGGCATTGTCCGTCATCCTCTCGCTCATCCCCTTCATGACCCCGCTCATCATGTACCTGCGCATCTCGATGGTCATGCCGCCCATCTGGCAGGTCGCGCTGTCTATCGTGCTCATGCTCGTCACCATTTACGCTGTGCTCTGGGTGGCCAGTCGCATCTACCGCGTAGGCATTCTGATGTACGGCAAAAAGCCGAGCCTCCCCGAGATCCTCCGCTGGCTCAAATACAGCTAGACCGGGCAGGTAAACTCATCACGTGCCCCAAACCTTCACCTTCAGGCAGCGTCTGGCTCTTGCCGTTGTCCCTCGCCTTGCGAGCTTCGTCATCCGCTGCCTCGGCGTCACGCTTCGTTATCGGGATGTCTGCTACCCCGGGCCGTTTCCCGGTTACGACATGCCTCCGCCTGGGGTCTTCGCCTTCTGGCATCGCTGCCTGCTTGCCAGCGCCTGGCACTTCCGCAATCGCGGTATCGCCGTCCTCATTAGCCGGAGCTTCGACGGTGAACTCATCGCCCGCACTGTCGAGCGTCTAGGTTTCATCGCCGTCCGAGGGTCCAGCTCGCGCGACGGCAGCGTCGGCCTTCGCAACCTCCAGCGCACGTATCTTGACGGCCACTTCTGCGCTATCACCGCCGACGGTCCGCGAGGCCCTGCCCAGATCGCCAAACCCGGCGTCGCGCAACTGGCCCGCCTCGTCAACAGCGAGGTGATCGTCTTCCACTCTCATCCGGAGCGCGCCTGGCAGCTTCAATCCTGGGACCGCTTCCTCATTCCCAAGCCCTTCTCCAGAGTCACCATCGGCTGGATCACCAACGTCGCTGCCGACCAATCCGCCGTGCAATCAGCGCTCGATCACGCCGTGCAGCTCGCCCGGCAGAGATAGCCGCGCCAACTAAAATCAAATAAGTGCGCGTCAAGGACTTCCATTTCGATCTGCCCGAAGAGCTCATCGCCCAAACGCCGCCGGCCACCCGAGGCAGCAGCCGGATGCTCGTGCTCGACCGCGCCACGGGCCTCTACCGCGACGACCACTTCCGCAATCTTCCCCAGGTCCTCCAGCGCGGCGACCTGCTCATCCTGAACGACAGCCGCGTCATCCCCGCGCGGCTCTACGCCACCCGCGCCCGTGGCCTGCACACGCAGCACAACTCGCCCGATCCTACGGGTCGCATCGAAGTCCTGCTCACCCAGCACCTCGGCGCGGACGACTGGTCGGCGCTCGTCCGCCCCAGCCGCAAGGTGCAGCCTGGCGAGCGCCTTCTTTTCCATGCGCCCAACGAGCCTGCGCCACTGCTCGAAGCTGAAGTCCTCGCCGCCGCGGACTTCGGTGAGCGGACCCTCCGCTTCGCTCCAACGCAGGATTTTCAGGCCATCCTCGAACGGATCGGCCACATGCCGCTCCCTCCCTACATCCATCGGGAGGACAGACCGGAGGACCGCGATCGTTACCAGACCGTATATGCTCGAAAGACGCGGTCGCACGACCCGGGCAGCGCCGCCGCGCCGACTGCCGGCCTGCACTTCACGCCGGAGATTCTCACCCAGCTCAAGGAAAATGGTGTCCAGATTGAGTATGTGACCCTGCACGTCGGCCTCGGCACCTTCCAGCCCGTCCGCGCAAAGAACGTCGAAGACATCCGCCTACACGCTGAGCGCTACACGCTGCCCGCCGCGACCTCCGAAGCCATCAATTTGGCGCTGGCGGAAGGCTGCCGCATCGTCGCTGCCGGAACCACCACCACGCGCACGCTGGAACATTGCGCCCAGCAGGCCGCGGGATTGCCGCTCCAGCCGCACTCCGGCGAGACCTGCATCTTTATCAGCCCAGGCTACGAGTTCAAAATCGTCAGCGGCCTCCTGACGAATTTCCACCTGCCGGAGTCCACCCTGTTGATGCTCGTCTGCGCCTTCGCCGGCTGTGAGCGGGGCAGGGAGGCGGTGCTGGCCGCCTATGCCCACGCCGTCCGGCAAAAATACCGCTTCTTCTCCTACGGTGACTGCATGATTCTGCTGTAGGCCAGCTGCTCGCGGTACTACGAGAGCGACTTCCTCGGCTTCTGCACAATCAGGTCAGGCGTAGCCGTACCGCCGTTCACACCCGGCAGCTTCGGCGCGATCGTCTTCGTCGGATCATCGGTCAGTGTTGTCCGGTCGATCAGGTGGACCGCATTGTCCCCCGAAGTCCCGACATAAAACGTCGAGTTGTCGGCGCTGAACACGCCCGCGACGGGAGCCGCCGGCGTACCGAACGAGGTCGTCGCCAGCGGCAGACTCCCGAGCGTTCCAGCGGCGCTGGCCGATGTCTTATATAGCGGCAGTATCCCGCCCGTCCCCGTATAGGTCACAAAGGCAAGGGTCGAGTCCGAAGTTGCATCGAGACCCGTAATCGCTGTCGCTGAAACTCCAGCCAGCGGCGCATTTGCCAGCACGGGGGTCTGGCTGAACATCAAAGCATTGTTGCCAGGGCATGACCCTGTCGGCAACCCGGCGCCCGAGCCAAGCAACAAATCACTGAAGGTCGCTACTCCGGCGGCGGTCTTCGCTCCCAGAATGTGCCGACCATCATTGGTCGCCACCAGCCGGTCAGTTGCCGGGCCCGAGACACCGGCATCCGGATAGAACACATTGCTGGTCGTTGTCTGTCCGTTCACTGTCGTGGCAGTAGTTACCGGGCAATAGCCCTTTGCTGAAGTTGTGCTTCCGGCAAAGAAGGCCCCGACACTCGGTACGCCCACGGCAACATCGGTTGTCGCCTGCCCTGAACTGGTGAGATACCATCCTATATTCGCATCGTGTATGAGCAGTTGATTGTTCGGTGTCACGTTTCCCGATGCGTCCGCATCGCCCAGCGTGATATAGACCGTCGTGCTGTCAGGCGTGAACTCGGCGCGAGTGGCCACGCCCCCAAAGGTCGTCTCCACTCCGCCGGTGGACTTATACAGATAGATCAGCTTTCGTGCCGGGTCCGTTATCACCAGCGTACTGTTGTCCGGCGACACCGCCAGCACTTTGCCCGTCACTGAGGGGTCCTGCGAAGTCAGCCCATTCGTCAGCGCGCTGAACGTCATCAGCTCTTCGTTACTGCCCATGTAGATGGATGACCCGTCGTTGCTGATGACCATCGAATTCGGCACATATGGCAGCCGCACCGGAGCGCCCTGAGTCTTTGTGGTGAAGTCCACCGGCACAATATATTGAGACTGTGTGCTGCCGATAAACAGCACTGTACTGTTCGTGCCCGGCGCGGTGATCTCCACCGGGTTCGACGTTATCGGCTTCCCGTTGCCATACAAGCCAATCTGGTTAATCGGAGCGGGATTGCACGCTGGAGGCTGGCATATCGCTGTAATTGCAGCCGAACCAGGCAGCAGCGGCGTCACCGACCCCGAGGATGCCGGAATCGTTGTTGGGGTCGTCGAGACGAACTCCAGATTCACACCGGTCAGTTGCACTCCGTTGGTGTCGAATATCTTTGCCGTAATCGGCTGGGTTGTATTCAGGTTCACCGTTGCGCTCGTCGTCCCTGATGGCGGTACGCTCAACTGAATCGAAGCCGGTGGACAGGTTGAAAAGAACCCGGCCGAGCTTCCTGCGTTCGCCACATTCGCGCTCACCGTCGCCGAGCCCGGCTGCTGCGCCGTTGCCACGCCGTTTTGGTCAATCGTGAGCACCGACGTCGGCTGCCACGTATAGGTCAGATGCCCCACCTGGCAACTGATGTTGTTCGACTTCACGGTCGTGTCCGTGCCCGCAAACACGCGCGCGGCCAGTTGTCCCGTTACGCCCTGCGAGATGCATCCCGCGGTCGTGTCCAGCGGCAGTGTCGTCGTGCTCACTGGCGCAGTGCAGCATCCATTCGCCGGGTTGATTGTGCATGTTGCCGACGTATTAATGAACGCTGCCGGACT
>Ga0157372_10007379_pt1 | contig 11697 bp, 6 predicted proteins | sample C55metaG_FD_115307 | JGI IMG/M metagenome (GOLD analysis project Ga0157372, IMG submission 115307) | Corn rhizosphere microbial communities from Kellogg Biological Station, Michigan, USA - C5-5 metaG | ecosystem: Host-associated > Plants > Roots > Rhizosphere > Soil | place: USA: Michigan...
CTCGATGCCCAGCAGGCGCTGGTCAGCGAATCCGAAGGCACGGTGAAAGCGGATGAAGCCTCCGTCGCCAGCGCCCAGTTGCAGCTGGAGTGGAGCCGCATCACCGCACCGGTTAGTGGACGCGTCGGCCTGAAGCAGGTCGATGTCGGCAATCAGATTAGCAGCAGCGACACCACCGGTATTGTGGTGCTAACGCAGACCCACCCTATCGATCTCATCTTTACCCTGCCGGAGAGCGACATCGCGACCGTTGTGCAGGCGCAGAAAAGTGCGCAGAAACTGGTGGTGGAAGCCTGGGATCGCACCAATAAGCAGAAGCTCAGCAGCGGTACGTTGTTGAGCCTGGATAACCAGATCGACGCCACCACCGGCACCATCAAGCTGAAAGCGCGTTTCGACAACCAGGACGACGCCCTCTTCCCGAATCAATTTGTTAACGCCCGTATGCTGGTCGCCACCCAGCAGGATGCGGTGGTGATCCCCGCTGCGGCGCTGCAAATGGGTAATGAAGGCAACTTCGTCTGGGTGCTGAACGATAAGAACAAGGTCAGCAAACACACGGTAACGCCAGGCATCCAGGACAGCCAGAAAGTGGTGATCAGCGCCGGGTTATCGGCAGGCGATCGCGTCGTCACCGACGGTATCGACCGCCTGACAGAGGGCGCGCAGGTGGAAGTGGTTGACGCCAGCAACGCAGAAACCCTGCCCGCAAAGCGTGAACGTCCGGCGAAAGGAGCACAAGGCTGATGCAGCTGTTACCGCCGGGCCGGACGGGTGGCCCTTCGCGTCTCTTTATTCTGCGTCCGGTCGCCACCACGCTGTTGATGGTGGCGATCCTGCTGGCCGGGATCATCGGCTACCGCTTTCTGCCCGTTTCGGCGCTGCCGGAAGTGGATTATCCAACCATTCAGGTGGTGACGCTCTACCCTGGCGCCAGCCCGGATGTGGTGACCTCGGCGATTACCGCGCCGCTTGAGCGCCAGTTCGGCCAGATGTCGGGCTTAAAGCAGATGTCCTCGCAGAGCTCCGGCGGCGCGTCGGTCGTCACGCTGCAATTCCAGCTAAGCCTGCCGCTGGATGTCGCCGAACAAGAAGTGCAGGCGGCAATGAACGCCGCCAACAGCCTGCTGCCTTCGGACTTACCGAACCCGCCGGTCTACAACAAAGTGAACCCCGCCGACCCGCCAATTATGACACTGGCGGTCACCTCCTCCGCCATGCCGATGACGCGGGTGGAGGATATGGTGGAAACGCGCGTGGCGCAGAAGATCTCCCAGGTCTCCGGCGTCGGGCTGGTGACGCTCTCCGGCGGCCAGCGTCCGGCGGTGCGCGTTAAACTCAACGCGCAGGCGATTGCCGGGCTGGGGTTAACCAGTGAAACCGTGCGTACCGCCATCAGTAACGCTAACGTCAACTCGGCGAAGGGTAGCCTTGATGGCCCGACCCGCGCCGTCACCCTCTCGGCCAATGACCAGATGCAGTCCGCCGAGGAGTACCGCAAGCTAATTATCGCTTACCAGAACGGCGCGCCGATCCGCCTCGGCGACATCGCCACCGTTGAACAGGGTGCTGAGAACAGCTGGCTCGGCGCGTGGGCCAACAAACAGCAGGCGATCGTGATGAACGTGCAGCGCCAGCCGGGCGCAAACATTATCGATACCGCCGATAACATCCATGCCCTGCTGCCGCAGCTTACCGAGAGTCTGCCGAAATCCGTCACCGTGAAGGTGCTATCGGATCGCACCAACAATATCCGCGCCTCGGTAAGCGACACGCAGTTTGAGCTTATGCTGGCGATTGCGCTGGTGGTGATGATTATCTACCTCTTCCTGCGCAATATTCCGGCGACGATTATCCCCGCCGTTGCGGTGCCGCTGTCGCTGATTGGCACCTTTGCGGCGATGGTGTTTCTCGATTTCTCCATCAATAACCTGACGCTAATGGCGCTGACCATCGCCACCGGCTTTGTCGTCGATGATGCGATTGTGGTGATCGAAAACATCTCGCGCTATATCGAGAAGGGTGAAAAACCGCTGAATGCGGCGCTGAAAGGCGCAGGCGAGATCGGCTTTACCATCATCTCGCTCACCTTCTCGCTGATTGCGGTGCTGATCCCGCTGCTGTTTATGGGCGATATCGTCGGGCGGCTGTTCCGCGAGTTTGCTGTCACGCTGGCAATTGCCATCCTTATCTCCGCCGTGGTGTCGCTGACCTTAACGCCGATGATGTGCGCGCGCATGCTGAGCGCGGAATCCCTGCGCAAGCAGAACCGCTTCTCCCGCGCCTCGGAGCGCTTTTTTGAGCGGGTGATTGCCGGTTACGGCCGCCTTCTGAGCCGGGTGCTTAATCACCCATGGCTGACCCTTGGCGTCGCCCTCGGCACGCTGCTGCTGTCGGTAATGCTGTGGATCTTTATTCCGAAAGGCTTCTTCCCGATCCAGGACAACGGCATTATTCAGGGCACACTGCAGGCGCCGCAATCCGCCTCCTTTGCCAGCATGGCGGAGCGCCAGCGCCAGGTAGCGGATATTATCCTGCGCGATCCGGCCGTTGAGAGCCTCACCGCTTTCGTCGGCGTCGACGGTACTAACCCGTCCCTGAACAGCGCGCGGTTGCAGATCAACCTCAAACCACTTGATGAGCGCGACGATCGCGTCCAGCCAGTGATCGAGCGGTTGCAGCAGGCGGCGGGCAATGTGCCGGGTATGTCGCTCTACCTGCAACCGACGCAGGATCTGACCATTGATACGACTGTCAGCCGCACCCAGTACCAGTTCACCCTGCAGGCAAACTCCCTTGAGGCGCTCAGCACCTGGGTACCGCAACTGGTGAGTAAATTGCAGGCGATGCCGCAGCTGGCGGATGTCAGCAGCGACTGGCAGGACAAAGGGCTGGTGGCGTATGTCAATGTGGATCGCGACAGCGCTAGCCGCCTCGGTATCAGCATGGCGGATGTTGATAACGCCCTCTACAACGCCTTTGGTCAGCGCCTGATCTCCACCATCTACACTCAGGCGAACCAGTACCGGGTGGTGCTGGAGCATGACACCACGCAGACGCCGGGCCTCGCGGGGCTGGATAATATTCGCCTGACCAGCAGCGAAGGCGGCGTGGTGCCGCTGTCGTCGATTGCCAAAATCGAGCAGCGCTATGCACCGTTAAGCATCAACCATCTCGATCAGTTCCCGTCGACCACCATCTCCTTTAACGTTGCCGACGGTTACTCGCTGGGCGATGCGGTTGACGCGGTGCAGGAGAGCGAAAAAAACCTCCACTTCCCGACCGATATCCGCACCGAATTCCAGGGCAGCACGCTGGCGTTCCAGGCGGCGCTCGGCAGCACCATCTGGCTGATTGTTGCGGCGATAGCGGCGATGTATATCGTGCTCGGTGTGCTGTATGAGAGCTTTATCCACCCGATAACCATCCTCTCGACGCTGCCAACGGCGGGCGTCGGCGCGCTGCTGGCGCTGATGATCTCCGGCAGCGAGCTGGATGTGATCGCCATTATCGGCATCATCCTGCTGATCGGCATTGTGAAGAAGAACGCCATCATGATGATCGACTTCGCCCTCGCCGCCGAGCGCGAAGCGGGCATGTCGCCGCGCGATGCCATCTTCCAAGCCTGCCTGCTGCGTTTTCGCCCGATCCTAATGACCACGCTGGCGGCGCTGCTCGGCGCGCTGCCGCTGATGCTCAGCACCGGCGTTGGCGCAGAGCTGCGTCGCCCGCTGGGGATCGGCATGGTCGGCGGCCTGCTGGTGAGCCAAGTGCTGACGCTGTTTACCACGCCGGTGATCTATCTGCTCTTCGACCGTCTGGCGCTGGCGGCGAAAAAACGTTTTCCGCAGCGTGAAGAGGAGGCGTAAGTGAAGTTCTTCGCCCTCTTCATTTACCGCCCGGTGGCGACGATCCTGATTTCGCTCGCCATCACCCTGTGCGGCATTCTCGGCTTCCGGCTGCTGCCGGTCGCCCCGCTGCCGCAAGTTGATTTTCCGGTGATCATGGTCAGCGCTTCGCTGCCCGGCGCTTCGCCGGAGACCATGGCCTCGTCGGTCGCTACGCCGCTTGAGCGCTCGCTGGGGCGCATTGCCGGAGTGAGCGAGATGACCTCCTCCAGCTCGCTTGGCAGTACGCGCATTATTCTTGAGTTCAATTTCGACCGCGATATCAACGGCGCGGCGCGCGATGTGCAGGCGGCAATCAACGCCGCGCAGAGCCTGCTGCCGAGCGGCATGCCGAGCCGGCCGACCTATCGCAAAGCGAACCCCTCCGCTGCGCCGATCATGATCCTGACCCTCACCTCAGATACCTACTCTCAGGGTGAGCTGTATGACTTTGCCTCAACGCAACTGGCGCAAACCCTGTCGCAAATCGACGGTGTTGGCGATGTCGATGTCGGCGGCAGCTCGCTGCCCGCCGTGCGGGTCGATCTCAATCCGCAGGCGCTGTTTAACCAGGGCGTCTCTCTTGATGCGGTGCGTACGGCCATCAGCAATGCCAACGTGCGCAAACCGCAGGGCGCGCTGGAGGATGGCACGCACCGCTGGCAGGTGCAGACCAATGATGAGTTAAAAACCGCGGCGGAGTATCAGCCGCTGATTATTCACCATAAAAATGGTGCTGCGGTACGCTTAAGCGATGTCGCCACGGTCACCGACTCGGTGCAGGATGTGCGCAACGCCGGGATGACCAACGCCAAACCGGCGATTTTGCTGATGGTCCGTAAGCTGCCGGAAGCCAATATTATCCAGACGGTGGACAGCATTCGTGCCCGCCTGCCGGAGCTGCAAAAGACCATTCCCGCCGCCATTGATTTGCAAATCGCTCAGGATCGCTCGCCGACCATCCGCGCCTCGCTGGAGGAGGTGGAGCAGACGCTGGTGATCTCCGTCGCGCTGGTGATCCTGGTGGTGTTCCTCTTTCTGCGTTCAGGTCGTGCGACCTTTATCCCGGCGGTGGCCGTGCCGGTGTCGCTGGTTGGCACCTTTGCCGCTATGTATCTGTGCGGTTTTAGCCTCAACAACCTGTCATTAATGGCGTTGACCATTGCCACTGGCTTTGTGGTCGATGATGCGATTGTGGTGCTGGAGAATATCTCCCGCCATCTCGAAGCGGGGATGAAGCCGTTGCAGGCGGCGCTGCAAGGGACACGGGAAGTGGGCTTTACGGTGCTGTCGATGAGCCTGTCGCTGGTGGCGGTGTTCCTGCCGCTGCTGCTGATGGCCGGGCTGCCGGGGCGGTTGCTACGCGAGTTTGCCGTCACGCTCTCAGTGGCGATTGGCATTTCGCTGCTGATCTCACTCACTTTGACGCCAATGATGTGCGGCTGGTTGCTCAAAGCCCATAAGCAGCATAGCCGTACGCGGGAGAGAGGCGTTGGCCGCCTGCTGACCCGCATCCAGCAGCAGTATGCCCGCTCGCTGAAATGGGTGCTTAACCACGCCCGGCTGGTTGGCGTGGTGCTGCTTGGCACTATCGCGCTCAATATCTGGCTCTATATCTCGATTCCGAAAACCTTCTTCCCGGAGCAGGATACCGGCGTGCTGATGGGCGGTATTCAGGCGGATCAGAGCATCTCCTTCCAGGCGATGCGCGGCAAGTTGCAGGACTTTATGCAGATCATCCGCGAGGATCCGGCGGTGGATAACGTTACCGGCTTTACCGGCGGCTCGCGGGTTAACAGCGGGATGATGTTTATCACCCTCAAATCGCGCGACCAGCGCCACGCCACAGCGCAGGAGGTGATTGACCGTCTGCGCAGTAAGCTGGCAAAAGAGCCGGGCGCGAGCCTCTTTTTGATGGCGGTACAGGATATCCGCGTCGGCGGCCGCCAGGCCAATGCCAGCTATCAGTTTGCACTGCTGTCAGATTCCTTAAGCGACCTGCGCGAGTGGGAACCAAAAATCCGTAAAGCGTTTGCGGCGCTGCCGGAGCTGGCGGATGTCAACTCGGATCAGCAGGATAACGGCGCGGAGATGAACCTGGTCTACGACCGGGAAACCATGACCCGCCTTGGCATCAGCGTGCAGGCGGCGAACAGCCTGCTGAATAACGCCTTCGGCCAGCGGCAGATCTCCACCATCTACCAGCCGCTTAACCAGTACAAAGTGGTGATGGAGGTCGACCCGCGCTACACCCAGGATGTCAGCGCGCTGGATAAGATGTACATCATCAACGATGCGGGCGCGTCGATTCCCCTCTCCTACTTTGCCCACTGGCAACCGGCCAATGCGCCGCTGTCGGTCAACCACCAGGGGTTGTCGGCGGCTTCAACCATTGCCTTTAACCTGCCAGCGGACGTCTCGCTCTCGCAGGCCAGCGAGGCGATCGACCGCACCATGACGCAGCTTGGCGTGCCTAGCAGCGTGCGCGGCAGCTTTGCCGGTACCGCGCAGGTGTTCCAGGAGACGATGAACTCGCAGGTGATCCTGATCCTCGCCGCCATCGCCACGGTCTATATCGTGCTCGGCATTCTCTATGAGAGCTATGTCCACCCGCTGACCATTCTCTCGACCCTGCCGTCGGCGGGCGTTGGCGCACTGCTGGCGCTGGAGCTGTTTGGCGCGCCGTTTAGCCTGATTGCGCTGATTGGTATTATGCTGCTTATCGGGATTGTGAAGAAAGACGCCATTATGATGGTCGACTTCGCCCTTGAAGCGCAGCGCCAGGGGCAACTGAGCGCCGAAGAGGCGATTTTCCAGGCCTGCCTGCTGCGTTTCCGCCCGATTATGATGACCACCCTGGCGGCGCTGTTTGGTGCCCTGCCGCTGGTGATCTCCAGTGGTGATGGCTCAGAGTTGCGCCAGCCGCTCGGTATTACCATCGTTGGCGGGCTGGTGATGAGCCAGCTGCTGACGCTCTATACCACGCCGGTGGTCTACCTCTTCTTTGATCGTCTGCGCGCGCGGTTTAGTCGCAAAGTGAGAGAGCCCGTAAGTGAATGAATGAGTTACCGAAACAGATCCGCTGGCAGTTATGGATAGTCGCCTTTGGCTTCTTTATGCAGTCGCTGGATACCACCATAGTTAACACCGCCCTCCCCTCGATGGCGGCAAGCCTCGGCGAGAGCCCGCTGCATATGCATATGGTGGTGGTCTCCTATGTGCTGACCGTTGCGGTGATGCTGCCCGCCAGCGGCTGGCTGGCCGACCGGGTTGGCGTGCGCAATATCTTCTGCGTGGCGATTGTGCTCTTTACCGCCGGGTCGCTGTTCTGCGCGCTGGCCGCCACGCTCGATCAGTTGATCCTCGCGCGCGTGCTGCAGGGCTTTGGCGGCGCGATGATGGTGCCGGTAGGGCGCTTAACGGTGATGAAGATCGTGCCGCGCACCCACTATATGGCGGCGATGACCTTTGTGACGCTGCCAGGCCAGGTCGGCCCGCTGCTTGGCCCGGCGCTCGGCGGCATTCTGGTGGAGTACGCCTCCTGGCACTGGATCTTCCTGATTAACCTGCCGGTGGGCATTATTGGCGCGATTGCCACTCTTAGCCTGATGCCGAACTACACCCTGCAAACCCGCCGCTTCGATTTCTCCGGTTTCGTGCTGCTGGCGGGCGGCATGGCGACGCTGACGCTGGCACTCGACGGCAGCCGCGGCCTTGGCCTGACGCTCTGGCAACTGGGCGGTCTGGTGGCAGTAGGTGCGGCGGCGATCCTCTTTTACCTGCTGCACGCGAGGGGCAATGACCGGGCGCTGTTTAATTTGCGCCTGTTCCGCACCCGCAGCTTTTCATTGGGGCTGGCGGGGAGTTTCGCCGGGCGGATCGGCAGCGGCATGCTGCCCTTTATGACGCCGGTCTTTTTGCAGATTGGCCTCGGCTTTTCACCGTTTCACGCCGGGCTGATGATGATCCCGATGGTGCTTGGCAGCATGGGGATGAAGCGGATCGTTGTGCAGGTGGTTAACCGCTTTGGCTATCGCCGCGTACTGGTCGCCTCAACCATTGGCCTCGCGCTGGTGAGCCTGCTGTTTATGGCGACGGCGCTGCTTGGCTGGTATTACCTGCTGCCGGTGGTGCTCTTCTGCCAGGGGATGATTAACTCGATGCGCTTCTCGTCGATGAACACCCTGACGCTGAAGGATCTGCCCGATGAACTGGCAAGCGGCGGCAACAGTATGCTGTCGATGATTATGCAGCTCTCGATGAGTATTGGCGTCAGCGTCGCCGGTCTGCTGCTCGGCCTCTTCGGTCAGCAGCATCTCTCGGCGGACAGCGGCGTGGCGCACGAGGTCTTTCTTTATACCTATCTGACGATGGCGGTGATTATTGCACTGCCGGCGGCCCTTTTTGCCCGCGTGCCCGATGACGCCAGCCAAAATGCGGTGATTGCCCGTCGCAACAGGAGAACATCATGAGGTTCTGGCGGCCGGGGATCACGGCCAAACTCTTTCTCGCCATTCTCACCACCTGCATTCTGCTGCTGTTCGCTACCCACTGGGCGGTGCGCATCAGCTTTGAGCATGACTTTATGAACTACATCAAGCGCGGCAACGACCTGCGCTTGCAGATGCTGACGGATACCCTCGCGGAGCAGTACACCCAGCACGGCGACTGGCAATTTCTGCGCCACAACGACCGGATGATTTTCCAGATCCTGCGCTCCTTTGACCGGGAGAATGAGCATGATGACGGGCGCCCCGGCCCCGGCGGCCCCGATCGTGAGCGCGGCCCTGGTCCGCAAGAGGACGCAGGCCCGCCGGATCGCCCGGATATGCCGCCCCACGGCTGGCGCACCCGCTTCTGGGTGCTGGATCAGCAAAAACGGGTGCTGGTTGGCCCGCACTCGCCGGTGCCGGTGGATGGCACGCAGCGCGAAATCAAAGTGAATAACGCCACCGTCGGCTGGGTGATCGCCTCGCCGGTGAAAAAGCTGACGCGCAATACCGATATCAACTTTGACCGCCAGCAGCGGCGCACCAGTTGGGTGATCGTCGGTCTTGCCACGCTGCTGGCCGCCATCGCCACCTTCCCGCTGGCGCGCGGGCTGCTGGCCCCGGTTAAACGGCTGGTGGACGGCACGCATAAACTTGCCTCGGGCGACTTTTCTACCCGCGTGAAACCGGGCAGCCAGGATGAGATTGGCAGGCTGGCGCAGGACTTTAACCAGCTCGCCAGCACCCTTGAGAAGAACCAGCAGATGCGCCGCGACTTTATGGCCGATATCTCCCATGAGCTGCGCACGCCGCTGGCGGTGCTGCGCGGCGAACTGGAGGCGATTCAGGATGGCGTGCGGCAGTTCACGCCTGAGTCCGTCACCTCGTTGCAGGCTGAGGTCGCCACGCTGACCAAGCTGGTGGACGATCTGCATCAGCTATCGATGTCCGATGAGGGCGCGCTGGCGTATCAGAAAAAATCGGTGGATGCCGTCTCACTGGTGGAGATTGCCGCTGGCGCGTTCCGCGAGCGCTTCGCCAGCCGCAATTTGACGCTGTCGCTGGAGTTGCCGGAGAGCGCGACGGTGTTTGGCGATCCCGATCGTCTGATGCAGCTATTTAATAACCTGCTGGAGAACAGCCTGCGCTATACCGACAGCGGCGGGCGAACGGCTATCCAGCTTATCCCGCGCGATAACACCCTGCTGCTGCGCTTTGCCGACAGCGGCCCAGGGGTGAGTGACGAGCAGTTACAGCGCCTGTTTGAGCGCTTCTACCGCACGGAAGGGTCGCGCAACCGCGCCAGCGGTGGCTCCGGGCTGGGGCTGGCTATCTGTCTGAATATTGTGGAGGCGCACGGTGGCGCTATCCATGCGGCGCACTCGCCATTTGGCGGGGTTAGCATTACAGTTGAACTTCCGCTTGAACGCGAAAAATCGAGAGATGTATGACAGAGTTACCTATTGATGAAAACACGCCGCGCATCCTGATCGTTGAAGATGAACCGAAGCTCGGACAACTGCTGATCGACTATCTGCGCGCGGCAAGTTATGCGCCTTCGCTGATTAGCCATGGCGATCAGGTGCTCAGTTACGTGCGCCAGACGCCGCCGGATCTGATCCTGCTCGACTTGATGCTGCCTGGCGTCGATGGCTTGACGCTCTGTCGCGAAATTCGCCGTTTCTCCAATGTGCCGATTGTCATGGTGACCGCCAAGATCGAAGAGATCGATCGCCTGCTGGGGCTGGAGATCGGTGCCGACGATTATATCTGCAAACCCTACAGCCCGCGTGAAGTGGTGGCGCGGGTGAAGACCATTTTGCGCCGCTGCAAACCGCAGCGCGAATTGCAGCAGCTTGACGCCGAAAGCCCGTTGATTGTCGATGAAGGCCGCTTCCAGGCAAGCTGGCACAGCAAGCTGCTCGATTTAACGCCTGCCGAATTCCGCCTGCTGAAAACCCTCTCCAGCGAACCGGGTAAAGTTTTCTCGCGCGAACAATTACTCAATCATCTGTATGATGACTACCGCGTGGTGACCGACCGCACTATCGATAGTCATATCAAAAACCTGCGTCGCAAACTGGAAGCGCTGGACGAGGAGCAATCCTTTATTCGTGCGGTCTACGGCGTGGGCTATCGCTGGGAGGCGGACGCCTGCAAACTGGCGTAACTCTTTTATAAGGATGGGATGGTGAGGAAATATACCTACGGCGCGCTGGCGCTGATGTTCGCGGCCTTCGGTTGCCAGGCAGAGATTACCGAAGCGCAAATTAAGGCTGACTGCGCCAAAATCAGCAGCTACGCAAAACAGGGCGAGACCTTCTACAGCGCGAAAAACTACCCGAAAGCGCGTGAAGCCTTTGAGCAGCAGGCGGCGTGGCTTGAACAGTGCGAGTTTGGCAAGAATGATCCCAATGATGTGCTGATCGCCACCGCCTACAATAACGTCGCGCTGACCTGGATCCGCCAGGGCGAGTATCGCAAAGCGCAGGCGTGGCTGACCATCATGCCAGATGACGAGAAGTCGAAATATAACCTGTCGCGCATTCAGGACAAGCTGGACGCGCTGCCCAAGCCCACCTCCCCTGCCGGTGAATACTGGCAATATTCCGGACGCAGTGGTTTCCAGACCCTCAAACTGACATCGCAGGGCAACGACACCTATAAAGCTGACTGGGAAGGTGCCTACTACGGTCTGATGGGGCTCTACTCCGGGCCGAATATCGGCGAGTTCAGTGAAAAAGTGACGCTGAAAGAGGGTAAAGGCGATATCGTCATTTCGGATTTAGGCACCACCTGTAAGATCTCGCTGGCGCTTTCGCCGGATGGAAAAAGTCTCGCCATGAAAACCGACAACATCGACAACTGCGCTTTTGGTCATAACGTTAGCGCCGACGGCACCTATCTGCGCGTCAACTGAGACGCCGGTTTACTCCCCCGGCGCGCAGCGCTACAATTCCCGCCCTAAATTCAGGGGAACTCCCCTGCCGCCCCATGAGAATGGGGCGATCTGACCTGTCATCAGAATGAGATCATCATGTTTAAACCGGAACTTCTCTCCCCGGCGGGAACGCTGAAAAATATGCGTTACGCTTTCGCTTACGGCGCGGACGCCGTTTACGCAGGCCAGCCACGCTACTCGCTGCGCGTACGTAATAACGAATTCAATCACGAAAATCTGCAGATCGGCATTAACGAAGCCCACGCGCTGGGTAAGCAGTTCTACGTGGTGGTGAATATCGCGCCGCATAACGCCAAGCTGAAAACCTTTATCCGCGATCTGCAACCGGTGGTGGAGATGGGGCCGGATGCGCTGATTA
>Ga0157372_10007380_pt1 | contig 11695 bp, 10 predicted proteins | sample C55metaG_FD_115307 | JGI IMG/M metagenome (GOLD analysis project Ga0157372, IMG submission 115307) | Corn rhizosphere microbial communities from Kellogg Biological Station, Michigan, USA - C5-5 metaG | ecosystem: Host-associated > Plants > Roots > Rhizosphere > Soil | place: USA: Michigan...
CGGTTTACTTCGGCCGAAGTACCAGGTTGAACAGCCGTCGGCCGCGATCGAAGACATTTCTCGCCTCCGGAATTCCAAAGGCGGCCGTGATGCCCAGATAGGCGAGTCCGTAAACGCAAAGCAGAACGAGCGCCATCAATTTGGTTCTGACGGCCATCTCGTGAATGGAAAGAATCGGCGACGTGCGGTCCATCGCAAACTTGAATGCCCATGGAATCGCGGCGCCGGCCAGCGCCGCGCCCCAGAGGCGGACCATTCGCGAGGGCACCAGGCGTGTCCGCCCGATTCGCTTGTCCAGCTCGCGGCGCAATAGATAGAACTCCACCCATCCCGCGAGTCCCGCGGACGCAGTGAGCCCTGCCGCACCAAGTTTGCGGTCGAGGCCCAGTAGTCCCGGTAGGATAAGCGCGAAAAAATATCCCAACAGCGTCGTCAGGATGACGCGCACGACCGCATAACGAAGCGGAGTTTTCGTATCCCTCATCGCGTAAAACGTGGACGAGTAGAGACGGCCCATCGTTGACGCGAGCAATCCGACGGTCGAGCCGATCAGGATCTGCCACACCCAAATGGTGTTTCCGCGCTGAAACTTTCCGCTCTGGAACAACAGAAGAACGATCAGATCACCGAGGGCAAGAAACGCCATCGCGCTGGGAACGATGAAGTACGCGATGCGGTCGAGCCCATCGCTCAACCGGCCCCGCAAGTAGGCACCGATCTCCGCCGTCGTCCCCTGTGCGCGCGACATCGTCGGCAACTCAGCGGCCGATATCGCCATCCCGAAGAGACTGATTGGAAGAACGTAGATCGCTTGCGCGTAAGTGAACGACGAGACGGCCCCATTGCCGAGATAGCTCGCGAGCCAGGCATCCACGTACGCGCTGAGCTGCACGACGCCTCGCCCCACGAACGCGGGCAGGAAATTCCGAAATACGTTCCGCACACTGGCCGCGGCGGCCGTCAGTCGCGGCCGTACTCCAGGTGCGAGAGTCAGGACCTGAGGCAGCTGAATCAGAAACTGCAGGCCGCTTCCGACGACGGAACCATAGGCGAGATAGACCGCGAGCTGAACATCGGTGTGTCCTTTGTGGAAGAACACGAGGGTCGACACCATCGCCGCGTTCCAGATCACGGGCGCCGTGTACGACATGAAAAAGCGCCGGTGGCTGTTCAGGATGCCGAGGCACCACGCGGAAAAGACAAGGAGCCCGGCGCCAGGAAAAAGAATTCGCGTAAGCCGGACGGTCAGATCGCGTTTCTCGCCTGTAAAGCCATTGGCGATGATCGCTACAAGCCACGGCGCCGTGAGAACACCGAGCAGGACGATCACCGCCGAAACGAGCGCCAGCATGCCCGCGACAGCGCCAGCGAGCCGAGTCGCTTCCTTCTCGTCGCCTCGGCCGAGAAGGCCTGCGTATTCGGGAATGAACGAGGCTGACAACACTCCCTCGCCGAACAGATTCTGCAGGAGGTTTGGAATGCGGAACGCCGCATTGAAGGCGTCGGCCGCCATCCCGGCACCGAGATACCTGGCCATCATCGTCTGCCGGATGAGACCGGCGAGTCGGCTGAGAAGGATCCCGGAGCCGACCAGAAACGCCGCCCCTTTCGATCGATCGAACGCCGTGGCAGGCGCACGCGGCGTCGCTCGCCGTTCGATCGGCGTGGTCGCTGCAGCTATTTCATCGGCTTCAGGTGGAAGCAAGGGCGGGAGTGACCGATCCTCGACCTCCTCTTCTTCGCCGTTGCTCACGAGCCTCCTCGCACCGGAACCGCCACCTCTTGCGCGCGAGACTTACTTTCCTCGCCAACGAGCCGACCTGCGTGCTCCCGTGCTTCGCCGAGCATTTCGTCCCGGAGCGGCGGCCCGTATCGCGCCAGAAGCGGGACAAAATTCAGCGCTCGCTCCTGCGGCTTCCCAAGAGGATAAAGCGATCCGCGAGCCGTTCCGATTTCCTGCATCAGCTCGGCGTGTTGCTTCTTCGCGGCGGCAACGAGTCGCCGCTCGAAGCGCTCGAGGCGTCGCAGCAGGTTCGCACGCAATCCAACGGTCACGGCCGGACTCAAGGGGGCCCGCTCCTCGTCGACCGCGTCGCTGAGGCGATCGAGCTGTTTATCGAGAAGCTCCCGTGTAGCTGTGAGCTCGTCGATGACGCGCGTTGGAAGTTTTGCCCTTGCGACGCGCGCCTCGACGCCATGCGGATCGCGGAAATCCTCTGGGGCGAGGTCAAAGGCCTGCAGTGTCTTCTCGATGTGCGGCTCGATGATCGTGCACGACCACCGCGGAAGTATCAATGGCCGCGGCACGCCCAACGTCTCCGCGATGGGCGAGATCTGTGCGAAGTACGCGATCTCCGCCGGACCGCCGATGTACGCCGCGGTCGGCAGGATCGCTCGCTCGACAACCGGTCGCAGAAGCACGTTTGGTCCCATCTCGTCAGCCACGATTTGCTTTTTCGCCGCCTTTATCGGAACGCGCTTGCGCGCGCCCGACACCGAGTTGAATACGAGAGACAACCCAGGAACGTCCTGGACTTGCGGAGTAAATCCAGCGGCCTCGATCTCGCGATTCCGTGCCGAGACTTTAACGGCAATATCTTCCGCCTTCTGAAGAGCCGAGGCGAGCACGGGTTTCGCTGCGGCGCGAGTGGCTTGGTGTGACGCATCGATTACCGCAATGCCAAGCGGAGCAAACAGTGCTCGAAGGAAGGACACGTACGACGAGCCGATTGTCTGCCCCGACGTGTAGAATCTCTCGAGCAGATCGATTGGAGTGCGGTCGATCGTAGATCCTGCCGCCCGTGTCAGTGCCTCCAGTTGCGCGGAGACGTCGCCAAGAGGCATCGATGCCATTGTGCGTCCGAGGAGCTCCGTGTGATCGATGCGCAGGAGCTGTGGGCCGCCGGTTAGAGAGACGACGGTGCTGCTCGCCTCCTTGAAATCGGTGTCGTCCGTCGCGGCCCAGAATACCGGGGCCACCGGAACGCCGGTTACTTCCTGAAGCTGGTCGGCGAGCGCCAGCGCACTCAGCGCCTTGGACAGCGTGTATACAGGTCCGCCGAAGAGACCGGGCTGCTGCCCCGTGGTGACGACTACACCGTGTCCGTTGCTCGAGGCGTCGAGTCTCGCCTTCGCGTTGCCTGTCGCCTCGAACGCCGGCGCCAATCGGGCGAGCCAGTCGGGTTGGAAATCGGATCGAACGGATTCCACTCGTTCTCGCCACGACGCCCCGCCGGACGGAGCCCGCTGATACCAATCAGCGGGTGGATTGCCCGCTGTCACCAGGGCAGCGAGCGGATTGCCGGTTAGAGCGTGACTTACAATTCGGGGATTCATCGGCGGCTGGCGAAAAGTATCGTTCGGGGGGAATTCTCGGACCAGCCCGCGCCGTTGTAATCGCCGAAACGCTTCGAGACATCGAACCCGGCATCGGTCAGCATCCGCTCGAGATCCGCCTTGGACAGCAGACGGACGCGCTCGATGTATTCCTTCCCTCGACCGCGCAGCTTGATTCGCTTTTCCACGAATCTGTCGTCGTGGCTGATCTTCCGAGTCTGCTCGATTGTGATGCCGTTTTCCACGCGTTCGTCATAGGGCACCAGCTCTCGGCGCACATGGCCAGCGTTCAGAAAGTCGATTACGAACGTTCCGCCACGCCGGGTGGCCGCGCACACGCACGAAAGCACGCGCGCGTGCTCACGATCGTCCTCGAAGTACCCGAAGCTGGTAAAGAGATTCACGATCAGGTCGAAGCTTTCGTCGCTGAACGGAAGCTCTCGCATGTCGGCCCGCACGTAAGGAGCGTCGAGCGATTCGGTTCGTGCGACCTTGAGCAGCGCCATGGACAGGTCGAGTCCAACGGTCCACCAGCGCTCGTACAATACTTTGGTGTGACGACCAGCTCCGCAGCCGACGTCGAGAACGGAGTGAATCTCATGTCCGGCCAGGTTCGATGCGATGAGCTCGACCACGTGTTCTGCTTCGCGCTCATCGCGGTGCTGGTAAATGTGGAGATAGTCCTCGCCGAACCATTGCTCGAACCAGTCCGCCTCCTCTGAGCCGGCTCCGCGGGTTGCTGGAGCCCTGTCGCGTCCGGCGCTCACTTGTGGTACGGCTCGCCACGCACAATGGTTCCTGCCCGGTATATCTGTTCCACGAGGACGAGCCGCGCGATCTCGTGGGGCAGTGTCCACGGCGCAAGTGAGAGACGCATCGTCGACTTCCTGGCCACGCTCGGCGAGAGTCCGAATGCGCCCCCGATCAGAAAGGCGAGATCGCGATCCTGCTCGCGGGCGCTCTGCAGCAGCTCGGCGAACTGTTGGGAGCTGAGCGACTTTCCTCCCAACTCACACGCAACCGTCTGCGCCCTCTCGGGGACCTTCTCAGACAACCGCACTGACTCGCGCTCCTTCACCCTGTCGACCGGAATGCCCGTCGCGCGCTCTTCACGGACTTCATGCACGTCGAGCGGCCAATACCGCGCCGCTCGTGTCTCGTAGTCCCGGATCGCCTCGCCTAGCGCTGCGTTGCGCGCCTTGCCCACGACGGCGACGACAAGTCGCATCTACGCGTAGATGCCGCGGAGCTTGTGGACGCTCGCCACTCTGTCGATCGAGACCATGTAGGCGGCCGTGCGCATGTTCACGCGACGCTGACGCGAGAGGTCGAGGACATCCTTGAAGCTGCGACGCATGATCGTCTCGAGCCGCTCGTTGACGAGATCTTCCGGCCAGAAGTATCCACCGCGGTCCTGCACCCATTCGAAGTACGAGACGGTGACTCCGCCGGCGTTGGCAAGAATGTCGGGAATGACGAATATCCCGTTCTCATCCAGGATTGAGTCCGCAGCTGCAGTCGTCGGTCCGTTGGCGCCCTCGCAGATGATCTTCGCCTTGATGTCCTTCGCGTTTTTCGTAGTGATGACGTTTTCGAGCGCGGCGGGAAGCAGCACGTCCACATCGAGGGTCAGGATTTCCGCCCCCGAGATCACTTCCGCCTTACCGTAACCTTCGAGTGAGCGGTTTTTCTTTACGTAGGCGATGGCGTCATCGATGTCGATGCCGGCTGGGTTGTGGAGCGAGACAGAGCGATCGCCGATCGCGACTATTTTGCAACCCTCTCGCGTGAGCAGCTGTGCCGCCACGGAGCCGACGTTGCCAAATCCGTGAACCGCGACCGTTGCTCCCTTCATGGGCATTCCTAGATGCTGGAGTGCTTCCTTGGTGACGTGCATACAGCCTCGACCAGTCGCTTCGCGGCGACCAAGGGATCCGCCCAACTCGACCGGCTTTCCCGTCACGACAGCAGTCACTGTGTGGCCGACGTGCATGGAGTAGGTGTCCATCACCCACGCCATCACCCGCTCGTTCGTGTTGACATCGGGCGCCGGGACGTCGGTGTCGGGCCCAAGCATGTTGATGATTCCCGACGTGTAGCGACGTGTCAGCTTTTCTAGCTCGGACGCGCTCATCGCCTCCGGATCACATCGCACGCCACCTTTGGCCCCGCCGAACGGAATGTTGACGACCGCGCACTTCCAGGTCATCCACGCGGCGAGGGCTTTCACTTCCTCGAGAGTCACGTTCAGGTCGAATCTGATCCCACCCTTGGCAGGCCCGCGCGACGTGTTGTACTGAACGCGATAGCCCTCGTAAACCTCGACCTGCCCGTTGTCGAGCATTACGGGAATCGACACGATCACCTGCTTCTCTGCCTGACGGAGAACCCGGTACAGGCCCGGCTCGAGATCGAGAAGCTCGGCCGCCTTGTCGAACCGCGACATCATGGCCTCGAATGGATTCTCCTCGTCGAGGAATCGGTCCTTGTCGGGTCGAACGAGTTTATGGGCAGGAATTCGAATGTCAGTGGCCATGAGTTCGAGTGTCGGTCCTGTGTCGGGAGATTCGGTTTCAGATTGCGGGGGACACCAAATTGTCGAGCAGACGGTCGATGTGCTGCTGTCCGTCCTCGATTCGCAAACGCTGTGAAACATACCATAATGACCCCGCTTCGGCAGGCCATAGCGGTTCGAGTTTTACCGCGTCCTTCAGAGTGCAAACCACGAAATCGGAGCGCTCCGATTCGGTGGCGAGACGACGGGCTTCTGCGTGGGTAAATGCGTGATGGTCTGGAAATGCGAAGGGCCGTACGACAGCGCCAAGCTCGGTGAGCTGTTTGAAGAATGAGTCGGGTTGCGCGATCGCTGCGATCGCTGTCAGGTCGGATCCCCGTAACGCGTGCAGTGGAAGCGTCTGACCGGTGGTTGTGCTTCTGAGCTCGTCTGGTGCGAGGTGGACGACCGCAACCGGGACGTTGGATGCTGCATTGGCGAGCGCGCGCCTCACGTCTGCCACGGTGGATGCGTCCGCCGTTTTGCGGGTGATAATTACTAGCGTCGCCCGGCGCGCTGCGCGAAGCGGCTCACGCCATGGTCCGGCAGGGAGAAGTCTTGGTTTTCCGGTCCACGCATCGGCGCTAACGAGCAGAATGTCCGCATCCCTTCGCGCACGGCGATGCTGGAACGCGTCGTCGAGGACCACGACATCGACGCCTTCGGCGATCGCCTCTCGGATCCCCCGCACGCGATCGGCATCCGCAATCACGGGGATTCCCTCATTCAGTCGCTCGTGCACGAAGACTTCATCGCCGCCGTAGCCGCGCAGTACGATCGCGGGAACCGATCCCATCTGCGCGAATCTGCGGGCGAGCCACGCGGCGACGGGCGTTTTACCAGTGCCGCCCACGGACAGATTTCCCACGCTCAGCACGGGGACAGAAAATCTCTTCGTCCGAAAGAACCCCCAGTCGTACAGCTTGCCCCTCGTCACTACCGTCGCGCGGTAAAGACCCTCCAGCGGCGCGAGAAGCGCTCGCGCCGCACGGGCGCGTTTGCCGCGCCCGGTCCAGATAGCCTCGATTACTTTGCGGCGATCAGCCACCCGCCTTCCCGATCGTGTCGGCCATCATCGCCTCGAATCGCGGCCCCTCTGTGGCTGCCGCGCGAGGCGTTGTCGCGAAAACCGCTGCTGGATCTCCATACGCGACAGTGACCAGCGCAAACGGCTTCGGTATCATGAATTGGTCCCAGCTCCGAAGACGCCAGGCTTTGTCGGCCACCGCGACCACCGGAAGAATTACTGCGCCGGACCTTTGCGCCGCGATCAAGGCTCCCGGCGCATACTTCCTTGCGGGTCCCCGCGGTCCGTCGGGTGTGATCGCCACCTCACGCCCCGCCTGCAGCTCGCGAATCACCGATATCAATGCCCGATCACCTCCTCGCGTGGTCGAGCCCCGCACCAGTGCGTAGCCCAGGGACTCCGCCGCACGCGCAACCATCTCTCCGTCCTGGTGTTCACTGATCAGGAGCACGACTCCTTCCTCACGGTGATGCCAGAGGAGCGGGAGGAGTTGACCATGCCAAAGTGAGAATATGAAGGCGCGCTTGGCGGCGCGCAGATTTTCGAGCGCCCCTGGATTGATCACTCGAAATCGCCACGTGCGCGCAAGCATTCTCAGCGCTCCACTTCCAAGCAGCAAAAGCGCCCGGGACCGCCATGGAAGGCCGCCCTCCTCCTCACTCATCCGCGTGGTCCCGCCAAGTCGCTAGCCATTCGCGCGACGCGGTCCGCGGCGCCGGGCTGGCCCAGTTTTGAGCGCACTTCTGTGAGCGCCGCCAGAACCTCCGATCGCCGCGTACCTCCGTCCAGTATCGCCGCTAACGCATCGGCCATGTCGGATGGGACAATCTGGTCCTGTATGAATTCGCGGACTACTTCCCTGCCGGCGACGACGTTGACCAGACCAATGTTCGGCACCTTCACAAATCTCTTCGCCAAGGCGTAGTTGATCCGCCCAGTGCGGTACGCCACGATGAGGGGACACTCCGCGATCGCCGCTTCCAACGTCGTTGTGCCGCTTTTGCAGAGCGCGATGTCAGCTGCCCGGAGAACGCTCAACGATGCGGAATGAACCAACCGGAACGGACAACGCGCGGAATCGAGAGCGACTGTTGGCGCAACGCTGACGAGCACTTCCAGGCCTGGAATCCGGCGCTGAAGCTCCTTCCCCGTCGCCACGAAATCGTCGATGTGGCGATCGATCTCCTGCTGGCGACTCCCCGGAAAGAGCGCGAGCACCGGTTTGTTCAGCGGCAACCTGAGAGCCTCGCGCGCTTCCACCTTTGTCGGCATGTCGACGGCCCGATCGAGTAGCGGATGCCCAACGAACGTCGCGTCGATGCCGAACCCGCGCAGCAGGGGCTCCTCGAATGGAAGGATCACCGCGGCCTTCGTTACCAGCTGAGCGAGCTTGGGAATGCGGCCCGCGCCCCATGCCCATACTTGAGGCGTCACGTAGTAGAGTACCGGCACACCGGCTCTCTTCGCCGCGGCGGCCACCTTCATGTTGAAGCCGGGATAGTCGATGAGTACTATCACCGCGATCTCGCCGCGGTCGAGCATCCGACGCATCGTGCGCAACAACAGAAAGTGCCGCGGCACGTGCCTCAGGACATCGAGGAAGCCCATCACGCCCAGCTGTTCGTCCCGGTGGATCAGCTGGACGCCCTGCTCAGCGAGACGCCGTCCACCGACGGCGGCGAGCAATAGCTCGGGCCGGATGCGTCGCAGTGCGGCCGCTACGCCCGCAGCATGGAGGTCACCGGATGCCTCTCCGGCGACGAACAGCACCTTACGCATGGTGGAGCGTATGCCCTACCAGCGAGGGAAGTGTTCGTTCGATCTCCTTGACGATGCGAAGGGCGACGCCGAGCGCCATCCTTCCTTCGTCGCCGGTAACGACGACGGGTCCCTTTCCCCGGAGTGCGGCGACAAAACTCTCTAGCTCGAGCTTCAGTGGCTCGCCGTCCGGCGCGTCGAGCTTGATGCGGTCGACGAATGCAAGGATGTCGGCGGGGGCTGAGCGGATCGCGAGTGGGTCGATGTCCGAGCGAAGCCGGAAGAAATCTCCCGTACCGGCTGCGAGGTCGAGCGAGAGATACCCGCTCTGCTGAAAGATCCTGATCTTTCGCTTTCTTTCCCGCGAGATGCGGCTCGACGTGATGTTGGCGACGGCGCCAGAGTCGAACGTCACGCGCGCGTTGGCGATGTCGAGCATGGGTGTCAGCACCGGCACCCCGACCGCCGAGATGTCGCGAGCCTCCGAGCCGACGAGCGTCAGCAGCAGATCGATATCGTGGATCATCAGGTCGAGTACTACGGCGACGTCGGATCCTCTCGGACTGAACGGCGCCAGCCGCTCGCTGTCGATGAATCTCGGGCTTTTGACGTGCGGAAGCGCAGCGCGCACGGCTCGATTGAATCGTTCGATGTGACCAACCTGGACCAACACACCCTTCGCGCGCGCGAGCTCCAGCAATGCGTCGGCCTCTTCGAGCGTAGTCGCGATCGGCTTCTCGATGAAGACGTGCTTCCCGCGTTCGATTGCGGCACTGGCGACGGAAAAGTGCGCCGACGTCGGCACGACGATGATCACCGCATCAGAGACTTCCAGCAGACCATCGAGCGTGGAGTGCGCCTTGACCTTGAGCTCCTTCTCCACCTCTCGACTGCGTTCGGGCTTCGATTCCACAAACCCGGAGAACGCCATGCCGGGAAGATCGCGCAGAATTCTTATGTGGTGGAACCCGAGGCTACCCGCGCCGACGACACCAACGCGTGGAGTATTCGTCAAATCACGACCCCGCGTTCGCTCGCCTCGACGAATCGTATGAGCTCCTGAACCTCGGGCAGAGGCTCAATCTCATTCTGTGCGCGTTCGATCGCCTGCGTGATGTTCAGGTCCGACCTGAACAGGAGACGGTAGGCGCGCTTCAGCTCCAGAATAGTCGTTTCATCCATTCCGTTGCGCTGAAGGCCAATGGTGTTCAGCCCGTACAGTTTCACCGGGCTTCCCACCGCCTTGAGAAAAGGGGGAATGTCCTTCGCGACACGCGACATCCCACCGATGAAACTGTTCCGCCCGATTCGCACGAATTGATGGGCAGCCGACAGTCCCGAGATGATTGCCCTGTCCTCGACGGTGACGTGACCGGCGAGTTGCACCACGTTCGACAGTATCACGTGGTTCCCGACGTGACAGTCATGGGCGAGATGGACGTACGACATGATGAGGCAGCTCCGGCCCACGGTCGTCTTGAACGATTGAGCGGTGCCCCGATTTATCGTGGCGTATTCGCGAATCACAGTCCCGTCGCCGATCTCGACCGAAGTCTCTTCCCCGGCGAACTTGAGATCCTGCGGGAGACCGCCGAGAATGGTGCCGATGCCGACGTTCACGTTATTGCCGAGCGTGACGTTGCGCTCGAGTGTGGCGCGTGCCGCAATCACACTCCCGCTGCCCACGGTGCAATTCTCGCCGATGATTACGAACGCACCTATCTCCGCATCATCCGCGATGTCCGCATCCGGCGAAATGATTGCCGACGGATGGATCCGCGACCGCGTCATCTATCCCGCACCATTGCCGCCATGTCTGCCTCGGCGACGACCTCGCCGTCCACCTTGCCCACGCCGCGCATCTTGCACACCGTGCCCCGAATCTGGATGATATCGAGCTCAAAGCGGATCTGGTCGCCGGGCTTCACGGGTCGCCGGAACTTGACGTTGTCGAGCGACATGAAGTAGACGACTTTGTTCTCCGGGTCATCGAACGACCCCATGAGAAGCATGCCGCCGACCTGGGCCATTGCTTCGATGATGAGTACCCCCGGCATTATCGGATGACCGGGAAAGTGCCCCTGAAAGAACGGCTCGTTGATCGTGACGTTCTTGAGTCCGACGATCCGCTTCTTCTCCTCGATCTCGAGGATCCGATCCACGAGCAGGAAGGGATAACGGTGCGGCAGAACTTTCATGATGTCTTCTATCGTGTACATCCCTTTCTCCTTTCGGCCCGCCTTGACCATCTCACGTACCAACGTAACCGTGCCACGATGGCTCGGCTTTACCGCGACAATGCGGGCGCGAACTCGAGCGCCCGCGAGCGCCAGATCGCCGACACAGTCCATGGCCTTGTGACGCACGAACTCGTCCGACCAACGCAGATCGCCGCTCAAAACATCGGTGTCATCGAGCACCACCGCGTTGTTCAGAGAAGCGCCCTTGATCAGACCCTTGGCGCGAAGAGCATCCACTTCATGAACAAAGCCAAACGTCCGCGCTCTCGAAAGCTCCGCCGCGAACGTTTCTTCTGTAATGGTGAAACGGCGCGACTGCTTGCCGATCAGCGGATGCGGGAATTCGATCGTTACGTCGAGTTCCAGCCGATCGCAAGGATACGCCTCATAGACAGACGCACCGTCGATGATCCGGACGGGCTCGCACAGATCCAAAAACTCCGGCTCGCCCTCCAGCGATGCAAGTCCTGCTTCGGACAACGCGGCGAGGAAGAGGGCGGCACTTCCATCAAGTATAGGGGGCTCGGGACCATCCATATCGATCGTGACATCGTCGATTCCCATCCCCGTCACCGCGGCAAGAACGTGTTCCACCGTGTGCACAGCGTGCGCACCCTTTCCGAGCTGGGTGTTGCGGTCGCTGCCACTTACCTCGCTTACGTGCGCGCGTATCCGCGGCAGACCTGGACAGTCGGTGCGCCGAAAGTAAATCCCCTGCCTGGCCGGCGCCGGTTGAAAGGTGATGCGGCACTGGACTCCGAGGTGCAACCCAATGCCCTC
>Ga0157372_10007381_pt1 | contig 11693 bp, 12 predicted proteins | sample C55metaG_FD_115307 | JGI IMG/M metagenome (GOLD analysis project Ga0157372, IMG submission 115307) | Corn rhizosphere microbial communities from Kellogg Biological Station, Michigan, USA - C5-5 metaG | ecosystem: Host-associated > Plants > Roots > Rhizosphere > Soil | place: USA: Michigan...
CCACAGCCACACCGGCACGCGGAAGACCGCGGCCGCGCACGCGAGCCCCACCACCACGTAGATGCAGTGGCGCGTGAGGAAATACGCCGGCCGGAATCCCGTGAAGCGCTCCGCCTCAGCCATCGCGATCGAGGCGGAGTACACCATCACCAGCACCACGGACGCGAGCAGGACCGCCGACCAGAGCAGGCCGAGGTCGACCCTCGAGCTGCGGCGCGCGGGGTTGTAGAGCATCAGTGCGCTCCCGCCTGCGCGAGCGCGCGCGCGGCCGCCGCGAACACGTCGCCGCGATGGCCGTAGTTGCGGAACATGTCGAAGCTCGCGCACGCCGGGGAGAGCAGCACGGCGTCGCCTTCGCGCGCGAGCTCGTACGCCGCGGCCACCGCGTCGTCCATGGTCTTCGCACTTCTCAGGGTGATGCCGGTCGAGCGCAGCGCGGCGCCGATCGTGGAGCCGTCGCGGCCGATGAGGACCACGGCCCGGGCGTGGGCTTTCACGGCGGGGGCCAGCGGCGCGAAGTCCTGCTGCTTGCCGTCGCCCCCGGCGATGAGCACGACCGGCACGTCGAAGCCTTCCAGCGCCGCCACGGAGGCGCCGACGTTGGTGCCCTTGGAATCGTCGTAGAAACGCACCCCGCGCGCCTCCGCCACGAGCTGCACGCGGTGCGGCAGGCCGCGGAATTCGCGCAGCGCCCGTGCCATCGCGTCCTTCGAAAGGTCCACGGCGGTGCCGAGCGCGTGCGCCGCGAGTCCGTTGGCCACGTTGTGCAGCCCGGGCATCGCCATCTCCGTCACGGGCACGATCGCCTCGGCGCCGTGACGCATGACGTCATGCGTGCGATCGAGCCCCCACTGGGTCGCGTCGCGCGGCGCATCGAGCCCGAACGACCACGACGACGCGCCGCCCGCCATCGCGCGGCTGTATGCGTCGTCGCGGTTCACGACGCGCGTGCGGCAGTGCGCGAAGATGCGCTCCTTCGCGCGCGCGTAGTCCTCGAGCGAGTCGTAGCGGTCGAGGTGGTCCTGCGAAAGGTTGAGCATCGCCGCGGCGTCGAGCGGCAGCGACGACGTGGTCTCGAGCTGGTAGCTGGAAAGCTCGATCGCGAAGAGCTGCGGCATGCCGTCACGCGCGGCGTCCGCGAGCGCATCGAGCACGGGCACGCCGATGTTGCCGATGGCGCGCGAGCGCAGCCCGGCGGCGCTCCCCATCGCCGCGGCGAGCGCGGTGACGGTGGACTTGCCGTTGGTGCCGGTGACGCCGATCAAGCGCGGCCTTTCCCGAAGGGACGCCATTTCGCGCGCGAAGACCTCGACATCGCCGAGAACGTCGATGCCGCGCCCGGCCGCTTCGCGCAGGAACGGGTCGCGCAGCGCAAGGCCCGGACTCGCAACGATCGCGTCCACGCCCGCCAGGAGGGCTGGCGTGAACTCGCCGAGTGCCACGGGGACCTGCGGGAGGTCGCGCTCGAGCGCTCCCAGGGCCGGAGGCGCCGCTCGCGTGTCGGCGGCGCGAACGCGCGCGCCCTTGCGCGCGAGCCAGCGAACCGCCGAAAGCCCGGTGTCGCCCAGGCCGAGGACGAGGACATTGCTGCCGCTCCAGTTCGCACCTTTCACCTCCATTCGGTTAATGCGGTTGACACGGATGAACGCGGATGAAGACGGATAAGGGCGGATAAGCCGACGGGAACGCTCGTGCTCGTTGCCACGCCATCCTCACGCGCACGAAAACAGTTCACTGGTGTATCCGTGTTAATCCGTGCGTTATCCGTGTTCATCCGTGTTCCTGCTTTACCGCAGCTTCAAAGTCGAGAGCCCGAAGAGCACCAGCATCATCGTGATGATCCAGAAGCGGACCACGACCTGGTTCTCCTTCCAGCCCTTCAATTCGTAGTGGTGGTGCAGCGGAGCCATGCGGAAGACGCGTTTCCGCGTGAGCTTGAAGCTCGCCACCTGGATGATCACGGAGAGCGTCTCGACCACGAAGACGCCGCCCATGATCACGAGCACGATCTCCTGGCGCACGACGAGCGCGATCATCCCGAGCGCCGCGCCGAGCGCCAGCGCGCCGACGTCGCCCATGAACACTTCCGCGGGATAGGCGTTGAACCAGAGGAACGCGAGGCCCGCGCCCGCGATCGCCCCGCACACCACGGCGAGCTCGCCCACGCCGGAGATGAACGGGAACGCCAGGTAGCGCGCGAAGACCGCGTTGCCGGAGACGTACGCGAACACCGCGAGCGCCGAGGCGATCATCACCGTCGGCATGATGGCGAGGCCGTCGAGGCCGTCGGTGAGGTTCACCGCGTTCGAGGTGCCGACCACCACGAAGTAGCCGAGGATCACGAAGCCCACGGCACCCAGCGGGATCGCCACGGTCTTGAAGAACGGCACGATGAGCTCGGTCTGCTGCGGCAGCTTGGCGCTGTAGGCGAGGTAGGTGACCGCGATCACCGCGATCACCGACTGCCAGAAGTACTTGGCCCTCGCCGAGAGTCCCTTCGGGTTGCGGTGCACGACCTTGCGCCAGTCGTCGACCCAGCCCACGACGCCGTAGCCGAGCGTCGTGAGGAGCACGATCCACACGTAGCGGTTGGTGACGTCGCCCCAGAGGATCGTCGCGATCGCCATGGACACGAGGATGAGCGCTCCGCCCATGGTCGGCGTCCCGGTCTTGGCGAGGTGCGTCTGGGGACCGTCGTCGCGCACCGCCTGCCCGATCTTGTAGGCGGTGAGCTTGCGGATCATCGCGGGCCCGACGATGAAGGCGATCGCGAGCGCGGTGAGCGCCGCCAGCACGACGCGCAGCGTGATGTAGCCGAATACGTTGAAGAACCGCAGCTGCGGATCCTTCGCCAGCCACTCGGCGAGCTCAAGCAGCATCGGGTCCTCCCCGTGCCGCCAATGCGTCGGCGATGCGCTCCATCTGCATGAAGCGCGATCCCTTCACCAGCACCGTGGCGCCCGCCGCGGCCTCCGCTTTCGCGGCGTCGCGCGCGCCCTCGAGCGCATCGAAGTGGCGCGCTTGCGGGCCGAAGGCCTCCGCCGCATGCGCGCTCGCGGGACCCACGGCGAGCAACGCGTCGATGCCCGCCGCGCGCGCGAACTCGCCGACCTCCGCGTGCATCGCCGGCCCGTCCTCGCCCAGCTCGCCCATGTCGCCCATCACGAACACCCGCCGCCCTTTCTCCGCGGCGAGCACGTTGATCGCCGCCTTCATCGATTCCGGATTCGCGTTGTAGGTGTCGTCGATCACCCATCCGCCGCCCGCCGCGCGGCGCCGCTGCAGGCGTCCCGGCACGCCGGCGAAGCGGTCGAGCCCTTCCTGCATCGCCGTGGCGGGTATGCCGAGCGCGTGCGCCGCCGCGCAAGCCGCCAGCGCGTTGCGCACGTTGTGCTCCCCGGCGACCTTGAGCGACACCAAGAACGTGGCGTGGGGCGTGGTCACCTGCACGCGGCCCCCCTCCATGCGGCCCCGCACGCTCGCCCCGCCGGCGCAGCCGAAGGTGACGACCCGGCGCCCCGCGTTGAGCTTCTTCCAGTACGCGGCGAAGGCGTCGTCCTCGTTCACCACCGCCACGCCGCCCGCATCGAGGCCGGCGTAGATCTCGCCCTTCGCCCGCGCGATCGCCTCGACGCTGCCGAGGATGCCCACGTGGGCGCGCTGGGCGTTGTTCACGAGCGCGACCGTCGGGTGCGCGATGCGGGTGAGGTAGTCGATTTCGCCTTCGTGGTTCATGCCCATCTCGATCACGGCGTAGCGATGCGCGCCGCGCAGCTCGAGCAGCGTGAGCGGCATGCCGATGTCGTTGTTCAGGTTGCCGCTGGTGGCGAGCACGGCCTCGCGCGCGCCGGCATGGGCGGCGAGGATCGACGCCAGCATCTCCTTCACCGTCGTCTTGCCGTTGCTGCCCGTGAGCGCCACGACCGGAAGCGTGAACTTGGCGCGCCAGTGCGCCGCGAGCCGCCCGAGGGCGAGGCGCGTGTCGCCGACCACGACCTGCGCGCGCTTCGCGCCCTCGACGCGCCGCGACACCACGCTCGCGGCCGCGCCCTGCTGCTCCGCGCGTGGCACGTACTCGTGGCCGTCGAAGCGCTCGCCCTTGAGCGCGATGAAGAGGTCGCCCGAGCCGACCGTGCGGCTGTCGGTGCGCACGCGCGAAAAGCGCACGGCTTCGCCTTCGAGGCGTCCGCCGGTGGCGCGCGCGGCTTCGGCGGCGTCCATCATGCGGAAGCCTTTCGCTGTGCGAGCGCCGCGCGCGCGACCTCGCGATCGCAGAACGGATGGCGCACGCCCGCGATCTCCTGGTACGTCTCGTGGCCCTTGCCCGCCACGAGGATCACGTCGCCCGGGCGCGCCTGGTGCACCGCGCTGAAGATGGCGACCTGCCGGTCCTCGATCGACTCGACATCGCCGCCGACGATGCCCGACATCACCTCCTCGATGATGGCCACGGGCGCCTCGCCGCGCGGATTGTCGCTCGTGACGATCACGTGATCGGAGAGCCGCGCGGCCGCCTCGCCCATGATCGGACGCTTGCCGCGATCGCGGTCGCCGCCGCAGCCGAACACGCAGAAGAGCCGGCCGCCCGGCGCCACGCCCGGGCGCAGCGCCGCGAGCGCCTTCTCGAGCGCGTCGGGCGTGTGCGCATAGTCGACGACCACGAGGGGAGCGCCAGGTTCGGCGACCCGCTCCAGGCGGCCGGCGACGGGCTCGAGCGACGAGAGGGCGCGCACGGCGTCGGCGAACGGCGTGCCGTGGGTGAGGAGCACGCCCAGCACGGCGAGCAGGTTGGAGACGTTGAAAGCACCGAGCACCCCGGCGCTCACGCGCGCGCGCCCCCACTCGGAGGCGACGTCGAACTCGACGCCCGCGCCGCTCAGGCGCACGTTCGAGGCAATGATGCGGGGATCGTGGCGCGCCTCGAGGCCATAAGTGATCACCTCGAGCCGCGTGCCGCGCAGGCGCTCGGCGAAGCGCCTGCCGGAATCGTCGTCGGCATTGATGACGGCGTGGGTCAGCCCGCGCGCGGAGAAGAGGCGGAATTTCGCCTCGGCGTAGGCCTCCATGGTGCGGTGGTAGTCGAGGTGGTCGCGGGTGAGGTTGGTGAAGACCGCGACGTCGAAGTGCAGTCCCGCGGCACGGCCCTGGTCCAGGCCGTGGCTCGACACCTCCATCGCCGCGCAACGCGCGCCCCGCTTCAGGTACTCGGCGAGGAGGCGTTGCAGCACGATCGGATCCGGGGTGGTGTTCCGGCCCTCGCTCAGCTCGCCCACGAGGCCGTTGCCGAGCGTGCCGATGACGGCGCTGCGGCACCCGAGCGCATCCGCGGCGGCGGCGATCCATTGGGACACCGAGGTCTTGCCGTTGGTGCCGGTGACTCCTGCCATCCAGAGCGAGCGCGAGGGATCGCCGTACACGTGCCCCGCGATGTCGGAGATGCGCAGCCGCAATCCGGTGATGCCGAGGTTGGGCACGTTCCAGCGCTCGTCCCAGCGGAAACCCTCGCGCTCCCACAGCACGGCCGCGGCCCCGCGCGCGATCGCGTCGGCGATGAAGCGGCGGCCGTCCTGCACCGTTCCCGGGTAAGCCACGAAGACGCTGCCGTGCTTCACCGCGCGCGAATCGGCAGTGAGGTCCGCCAACGGCACGCCGAGCTGGGCCAGGTTGTCGAGCAGCGGGTCGCCGGCGGCGCGCGGCGGGAGTTCGGGCGCGCAGATCATCCCGGCGCTCCCGGCGCGCTCACGTGCGCTTCGACCTCGCCGCGGGGCGAGGCCGCGTTGACGACGCCGGGCCCGTCCGGCGGCACCGACATCATGCGCAGCGCCTGGCCCATGACCGTCGAGAACACCGGCGCGCTCACGTCGCCGCCGTAGTAGTTCGCGCCCTGCGGCTCGTCGATCATCACGGCCACGATGAAGCGCGGCTTCGTGACGGGGCCCAGCCCCACGAAGGACGACACGTACTTGTTCTCGGCGTAGCCGCCGCGCTCGGGCTTGTGGGCGGTGCCGGTCTTGCCGGCCACGCGATAGCCCGGGACCTGCGCGCGCGGCGCCGTGCCGCCAGGACCCACGGCCATCTCCATCATGCGCACCACTTCATGCGCGGTGGTCGCCGAGACGAGCGGCCGTCCGATCGGCCGCGCGTCGAGCCGCATGAGCGAGAGCGGCAGGAGCTCCCCCTCGTTGGTGAAGATCGTGTATGCCCGCGCGAGCTGCAGCAGCGACACCGAGATGCCGTTGCCATACGACATCGTGGCCTGCTCGATGGGGCGCCACTTCTCCCACGGCCGCAGGATGCCGCGTGCCTCGCCGGGGAATCCCGTGTGGGGCGCGGCGCCGAAGCCGAGGGCGGTATAGAACTTCCACATGTGCTCCGCCGACATCTTCAGGCTGATCTGCGAGCTGCCGATGTTCGACGACTTCTGGATCACCTGCGCCACCGTGATGAGGCCGTTGGCGTGCGTGTCGCGGATGGTCCATCCCGCCATCTGCATCGCGCCTTGCCCCGTCTGGATGAGCGTGTCGGGCTTCACGACGCCGGCCTCGAGCGCGGCGGACACGGTGAACGGCTTCATCGTGGAGCCGGGCTCGAAGAGGTCGGTGACCGAGCGATTGCGCACCTGGCTCGGCGTGATGGCAGCGCGATTGTTGGGGTTGTAGTCGGGCTGGTTCACCAGCGCCAGAACCTCGCCCGTGCGCGCATCGAGGATCACGAGCGAGCCGCCCTTGGCATGGTGCAGCTCCACCGCGGCCTTGAGCTCGCGATGGGCGAGGAACTGCAGCCGCTGGTCGATCGCGAGCGTGACCTGCTCGCCATCGCGCGGCGGCTTCAACGCCTCGACGTCCTCGACCACGTGGCCGCGCCGGTCGCGGATCACCTTGCGGCTGCCGGCCTCGCCCTCGAGGCGGTCGTTGGCCGCGAGCTCGATGCCTTCCTGTCCCGTCTCGTCCACGCCGGTGAAGCCGACCACGTGCGCCATCACGTCACCGGCCGGGTAATAGCGGCGGAATTCGCGCTGCTGGAAGATGCCGGGAATCCTCAGCGCCATCACTTTCGTCGCCTGGTCGGGCGAAATCTGGCGCTTGAGATAGACGAACTGCCGATCCTTCCTGGCAATTTTCTGGCGCACTTCCGAGGCGTCCATCGCGAGCGCCCGGGCCAGCGCGCGCACCTGCGCGTCGTCGATCTCGAGGTCGTCGGGGCTCGCCCAGATCGACTCGGCCGGCGTGGAGATGGCGACGGTCTCGCCGTTGCGGTCGACCACGCGCCCGCGCGAGGCCGGCATCTCGATCGTGCGCCCGTACCGCGCCTCGCCCTTGGCCTGCAGGAACGCGGTCTGCATGCCCTGCAGGTAGAACGCGCGGCCCGCGAGCGTGGCAAAGAGGCATGCGACGACCACGAACACGAAGCGCGAGCGCCAGCCCTCGAGCTTGAGCCTGAGCTCCGGCGTGCGCTTCTCGAAGCGGGGCGTGCGCGTGTCGAGCCTCACCGCTTCCCCTCCGCGGGCGCTGGCCCCGGGCCGCCGAGGGAGCCGGCGGGCGCGATGATGACGGTGGTCGCGGGATCGGGCAGGCGCATGTGCAGGTCGCGCGAGGCGATGGCCTCGACGCGCTTGTGCGTGCCCCACGTGCTCTGCTCGAGCTGCAGCTGGCTGAATTCCTCTCCCAGCTTCTTCGTGGCGGACTGCTCGGTGTCGAGGTCGCTGAAGAGCCGGCGCGCGCGTTGCTGCGACGTGATCACGCCGAGCGCGCAGAGGATGACGAGGACGAGGAGCATGGCGTTCAGGCGGCCCACCGGGAGCTAGTTCTTCTCCGCGACGCGCAGCACGGCGCTCCGCGCGCGGGGGTTGCGGCGCACTTCCGCCTCGCTCGGCTTGACCGCCCGTCCGATCGCCTTCAGCTGCGGCGTCGGCAACTCCGCCGCGCGCACCGGCACGCCGCGCGGGAGGCGATCGGCGGTGGAGCGTTCGCGGATGAAGTTCTTCACGATGCGGTCCTCGAGCGAGTGGAAGCTGATCACGGCGAGCCGCCCGCCCGGCTTCAGCAGGTCGGCCGCCGCGGGCAGCGTCACCTCGAGCTCTTCAAGCTCCTGATTGATGAAAATCCGAAGAGCCTGAAAGGTGCGGGTCGCCGGGTGCTGCCCCGGCTCGCGCGTGCGAACGGCGCGACCCACGACCTCGGCAAGTTGCCGCGTGGTGCGAAATGGCTCGACAGCCCTTGCCGCAACAATCTTTGCTGCAATCCCCTTAGCAAACCGTTCTTCCCCATACGTTGCGATGACCTCCCGGATCAGTGCTTCGTCGGCGCGGTTGAGCCACTCGGCGGCCGTCTCGCCGCGCGTCGTGTCCATGCGCATGTCGAGCGGCCCCTCGTTCATGAACGAGAAGCCGCGGCCCGGCTGGTCGAGTTGCGGCGACGACACGCCGATGTCGAGCAGGACGCCCGCCACCTCGCGCACGCCGCGCACCGCCAGCTCTTGTCTCATGGTCGAGAACCTCGCGTGGATCAGCTCAAGACGCGGATCTTGGAGCGCGCGATCCGCATGCGCCTCGGGGTCCTGATCAAAAGCGAGAAGTCTTCCGCGAACACCGAGACGGGCGAGGATGGCCGCGCTGTGCCCGCCGCGGCCAAAGGTGCCATCGACATAGGTTTCGGCTTCACGGATGCGGAGGGCAGCGACGGCTTCTTCGAGTAGGACCGGGACATGGGATACCTCGCTCACGGGGGTTGGGGGTGCGACGCCTGGGTCTCGCTCTTCTTGCGGAGCGGAATCGGACCCGAGGTCGTCATCCGCGTCACAGCGAGAAGTTCTCCATCCCCGGAGGCAAGCTCGGACTGCCTCCGGACCTCAGGATCTCGAGCTGCGCGTTCCATTGCTCGAGGTCCCAGATTTCGAAATGGGTGCCCTGGCCGACGAACATCACCTGGCGCGTGATGCGCGCGAAGTCGCGCAGCTCGGGAGGGATCAGCAGGCGTCCCGCCCCGTCCGGCTCGCATTCCTGCGCGAAGCCGACGAGCAGGCGTTTCCAGAGGTTCAGTTGGCGATCGAGGCTGGGGAAGCCCATGACCCGCGCCCGGATGGGCTCCCAGGCAGGCTCGGGGTACAGCAGCAGGCAGCCTTCGGGATGCGCAGTAAGCACTAGCTTAACGGTGCCACCCTGCGTGAGGGGCTCGCGAACGCGCGCCGGCACGGCCATGCGTCCTTTCGCATCCAGGTTGACCTGGTTTGCCCCTTGGAACACCGTCTCCCCCACGTTTTCCCACTTCCGCACACTGTAGAGAGCGAGCTACAGGGTGTCAATGGAAAAAGTGCGCAACTTTTTCTTCTGAGACAAGGGGTTAGCGTCGTCTTTCGCCGACGCTCGATGCGCTAAACGAAGTTGAAACAAAGGGTTACGGAGCGATCTGAAAGTAGATTGGCAGGATGAGGCCCGGTCGAGTGTGGATAACCCGGTCCTGCCCTGCTTTGGGGCGCCCCAATAAAAAGGGGGCCCGAAGGCCCCCCCAACTGCCGAACGCGGGTTCGGCCTAGCCGCCGCTCTTGCCGCGGCCGTGCTCGCCCGCGTGGCCGTTGCCGCCCCCCTGGGCGGTCGTGACGCCGGAGCTCGCGGAGGTGCCGCTGCCGCTCACCACGCCCGCGCCGGTCGAGACGGAGGTGGCACCGGCGGTCGACGCGACGGTGGTCGCGCCGCTGCCCGCCCCCGTGACCACCCCGCGGCCGTACGCGTGGCCGTTGGTGCCGGCGATGCCACCGTTCGCGGTCGTGAGGCCGTGCGAGCTCGCCGAGGGCACGACGCCCGAGGCGGTCGTGATGCCCTTGCTGCCATGCGACCCCGGGGTCGCGCCGCCGGACGCGGTCGTGATCCCCTTGCCGGCGTGGGAGCCGCCCGCCGAGCTGCCCGACGCGGTCGTGATGCCCTTGCCGGATTTCGGCGAGCCCACGCTGGTGCCGCCGGCCGTGGTGATGCCGCTCGACTTCGGCGTGAGCGTCGCGGTCTTCGGCGTCGTTGTGCCGGTCGTCGCGGTCGTTGTCGACGCGGACGTCGCGCGGCTCGCGACCTTCGCGGCGCCGAGCGCCTTGCCGACGGTGGTGCCGTCCGCCTTGGCGATCTGGCCCCAGCCCATGCCGCTCGCGCGCTGCTCGAGCACGCCCTTGAGCGTCGTGGTGGTGGTCGTGCCGTCCTTGTTGGTGACGGTCACGTCGCCGCCGTTGAGCGCCGCCTGGAGCTGGTCGGCGGTGGGATTCGTGATCCCGGCCTGCTTGAGCTGGGCCTCGGCGAGGGCGAGCGCGATCTTCACTTCGCCCCAGCCCATCTTGCCGGTGTCGGGCGTGAAGGTCGTGTCCGTCGTGCCGGTGGTCCCGGTGCCTGTACCGGTACCGGTGCCCGTACCCGCGCCGGTGCCAGTACCCGTACCAGTGCTGGTGCCGGTGCCAGTACCCGTACCAATGGGGGTACCCGTGCCCGTGCCGGTGCCTGTCGTGCCCGTGCCGCCGCCGGTCGTCGTGTTCGACGTGAGCGTGATCTCCGTGCCGTTGCGCAAGCCGTACACGAGCGCGAGCGCATTGTCCTTCGAGCCCGCGATGTTCGCGAACTCCGCGGCGATCTTGTTGGCGACGCGGGACTGCCCGTAGTTGCTGGAGGACTGCGTGCCGAGCGATCCGGCGTCATCCGCGAGCGCCGCCATCGGGGCCAGCGCGATCGCCACAGACGCAACCAACACTCGCATGCGAGTCTTCATGGTTCTCTTCTCCGTTCTCACGTGGTGGTGCCGACGATTCTTTCCGTCTGCAGGATCACTTCGGTGGCCGTGGCCCCGTCGCGCAGGATGCCGCCGTCCTTCTTGGCGGTGACCATCATGCGCGTGGTATTGGGCGTGAGCGCCTCCAGCTCGACCTCGATGTCACGGTCGCCGGCTCTTGCCGTGATCGTTAGGGTCGATCCGTCACGCTTCGACTCCAGCACCTTGACCTGCATGCGGTGAAATGCGCCGAGTGTTGCCGTCTTCACCTGCGCCTGGGGCGTGGTGAATGTCTTGTAGACCATGCCGTTCAACTGGTGCGACACGCCCGTGGCCATGCCCACGCCGAGCGCGGTGAGGCCCACGGCGACGCATCCGCCGAGGTTGAGCGACGAGATTGCGACGAGGATCGTGAGGGTCTTTTTCATTCCGTATGCGCGTTAGTCGTCGACGTGCTCGGCCGGCGGGCGGCCACCGTCGATCCCGTTGGAAACCAGGGCATCGTCCTGCACTTCGTGCAATGCGATGGGCGTGCGCGGCGCGCCGAAATGCACCTCGAGGTGCGCGCACGCGTGGGCGATGAAAGCGAGGCTGGCGAACGTCATCGCGCCGGCGATCCTTTTCATGGCTCCTCCCGTTGCGTTTGTAACGGCCGCCATGATCGCCAGCCGCGGGACCGAGCGATGTGACGCGTGCCACATATCGATAAAAAGGAGGGGTTTGTCACCGGGGGGCGACAACGTGACGCGCGTCGACGGAAAAGTGACGCCGCGCGTCAGCGCACGAAAGCAGTGTGAAGCAGGCCGGTAAGCGGGATTCTGTTACGGCCTTGCGGCTATGACGGTCATTCCTCTGGGACGCGCGTTGCCGCGCGCCTCGAGCCACCTACCCGCAGACTCGGTGGGCCACGTCATCGTCTGCCTATTTGGTGTTGCTCCGCGTAGAGATTGCCCG
>Ga0157372_10007383_pt1 | contig 11690 bp, 11 predicted proteins | sample C55metaG_FD_115307 | JGI IMG/M metagenome (GOLD analysis project Ga0157372, IMG submission 115307) | Corn rhizosphere microbial communities from Kellogg Biological Station, Michigan, USA - C5-5 metaG | ecosystem: Host-associated > Plants > Roots > Rhizosphere > Soil | place: USA: Michigan...
CGCGCGATCTTGGAGACGATCTCCTCGATCTCGGGCTTGCCGATCACCTTCTTCTGCTTGGACTTGGGCAGGATGCGCTGCAGCGCCCCGGCCTCGTCGATCACGTCGATCGCCTTGTCCGGCAGGTGGCGGTCGTTGATGTAGCGCGCGGAGAGCTCCGCGGCGGTCGTGAGCGCGTTCGCCGTGTACTTCACGCCGTGATGCAGCTCGAAACGCGATTTGAGGCCGCGCAGGATCTCGACCGTCTCCGTGATCGAAGGCTCGTTCACGTCCACCTTCTGGAAGCGCCGCGAGAGCGCGTGGTCCTTCTCGAAGATGCCGCGGAATTCCTGGTACGTCGTGGCGCCGATGCACTTGAGCGCGCCCGACGAGAGCGCGGGCTTCAGCAGGTTCGACGCATCGAGTGTCCCGCCCGAGGCGCTGCCGGCGCCGATGAGCGTATGGATCTCGTCGATGAAGAGGACGGCGTTCGGGTTGTCCACGAGCTGCTTCAGCACCGCCTTCAGGCGCTGCTCGAAGTCGCCGCGATACTTGGTGCCCGCGAGGAGCGCGCCCATGTCGAGCGCGTACACCTGCGCCTTGGCGAGGATCTCCGGGACCTGGCCGTCGACGATGCGCTTGGCGAGGCCCTCGGCGATGGCCGTCTTGCCCACGCCCGCCTCGCCCACCAGCAGCGGGTTGTTCTTGCGGCGGCGGCAGAGGATCTGCACCACGCGCTCGAGCTCGGACTCGCGGCCGATCAGCGGGTCGATCTTGCCGTCGATGGCGAGCTGGTTCAGGTTCTGGGTGAAGCTCTCGAGGGCGCCGCCGGCCTGGGACTCGGGGGCCTCGCTCTCGTTCTCGCTCTCCTCGCGCTGGCCCGGCTGCTGCGGGGCCTTGGTGATGCCGTGCGAGATGTAGTTCACCACGTCGAGGCGCGACACCCCCTGCTGGTGCAGGAAGTAGACCGCGTGCGAGTCCTTCTCGCCGTAGATGGCGACGAGCACGTTGGCGCCGGTGACCTCTTTCTTCCCGGACGACTGCACGTGCAGGATCGCGCGCTGGATCACGCGCTGGAATCCGAGCGTGGGCTGCGTGTCGACCTCGCCGGTTCCGGCGACCGTCGGCGTGTGCTGCATCACGAAGTCGGACAGGGCCTTCTTCAGCTCGTCGATCTTCGCGGCACAGGCCTTCAACACCTCCGACGCGGAAGGGTTGTCGCAGAGGGCGAGCAGCAGGTGCTCCACGGTGATGAACTCGTGGCGCTTCTGGCGAGCCTCGACGAAGGCCATGTGCAGACTGACTTCCAACTCCTGGGCGATCATGTTTCCTCCATCGCGCATTGCAGCGGATGCTGGTGTCGGCGCGAATATTCGGTTACTTGCTCCACCTTGCTCGAGGCGACGTCCTTGGGATAAATACCACAAACGCCTCGCCCCTCCGTATGAACTTTGAGCATGATCTGGGTAGCCCGTTCCCGCGGCAATGCGAAGAACATCTGCAGCACCTCGACCACGAATTCCATCGGAGTGTAGTCGTCGTTGTACATGACGACCTGATACATCGGCGGCGGCTTGGTGTGCGTCTCGCTCGGCTTGACGATGGTGGAACCATCGGGAGTACCACCGGGTTTCACGGCCATGGCGCGAATTGGAGGACACGCAACGCGAAGAACCTCCGCTTCCCTCTCGGGGTGGAACGGTCTGTCGGTAATATGAGCGGCCGCCGGGCCTTTTTCAAGACCCATCAAGCGCTTGGGGCCGTTTTGGGGCCTTTTCAAGGCGCTATTGACACCATTAGGGGCCGCGCGTAAAAAGCGCCTTGGAGTTTGGTTTCAAGCATTTCGCATCGCCTTTTGACGTGCGGGGCCTGGATCCGAACGATGTGCGGGACTCCACCCGTTTAACAAGAGGCAAGTAATCGAATGGCAACCGGAACTGTGAAGTGGTTCAATGACGCGAAGGGTTACGGGTTCATCACGCCCGACGACGGGAGCGAGGACCTCTTCGCGCATTTCTCCGCCATCCAGATGCAGGGCTTCAAGACCCTGAAGGAAGGCCAGAAGGTCTCCTTCGACGTGACGCAAGGCCCGAAGGGCAAGCAGGCGTCGAACATCCAGGCGGCATAAGGGGAAGCACCAAGGGAGCACTGTTTCGAAGCCCCTGCTGGCCCAGCGCCGGCAGGGGCTTCTTGTATCGGGCGTCCCTATTGCATGCGGCGCTGGAGCTCGGCGTCGAGGGCGTCCATGAACTCGTCGGTCGTGAGGAAGGGGTGGTCGGGCCGGATGAGGATCGCGAGGTCCTTCGTCATCTTCCCGGACTCCACCGTATCGACGCAGACCTTCTCGAGCGTCTCCGCGAACTTCACCACGTCGGGCGTGGCATCCATGCGCCCGCGGTAGATGAGCCCGCGCGTCCACGCGTAGATCGACGCGATCGGGTTGGTCGACGTGGGCTTGCCCTGCTGGTGCAGGCGATAGTGGCGGGTGACGGTGCCGTGCGCCGCCTCCGACTCGACCGTCTTGCCGTCCGGCGTGGTGAGCACCGAGGTCATGAGACCGAGCGAGCCGTAGCCCTGCGCGACCGTATCCGACTGGACGTCGCCGTCGTAGTTCTTGCACGCCCAGAGGTAGCCGCCGTTCCACTTGAGGTTCGACGCCACCATGTCGTCGATCAGGCGGTGCTCGTAGGTGAGTCCGGCCGCCTCGAAGCGCGCGCGGAACTCCTGGTCGTAGATCTCGGCGAAGAGGATCATGAAGCGCCCGTCGTACACCTTGAGAATGGTGTTCTTGCTCGAGAGGTACACCGGGTAGTTGCGGTTCAGCGCGTAGTTGAAGCAGGCGCGCGCGAAGCCGCGGATCGACTCGTCGAGGTTGTACATCGCCATGGCGACGCCGGCCGCGGGCGCCTGGAACACCTCGCGCTCGATGGCGGGGCCGCCGTCCTTCGGCGTGAACGTGAGCTTGAGCGTGCCAGGGCCCTCGAACTTGATCTCGCTCGCGCGGTACTGGTCGCCGAAGCCGTGGCGCGCCACGACCACAGGCTTGTTCCAGTGCGTCACGAGGCGCGGCACGTTCCTGCAGATGATCGGCTCGCGGAAGATGGTGCCGTCCAGGATGTTGCGGATGGTGCCGTTGGGGCTCTTCCACATCTGCTTCAGCCCGAACTCCTTCACCCGGCCTTCGTCCGGCGTGATGGTGGCGCACTTCACGGCCACTCCGTACTTCTTCGTCGCGTTCGCGGCGTCGACGGTGACCTGGTCGTTGGTGGCGTCGCGGTGCTGGACACCGAGGTCGAAGTACTTGAGGTCGATGTCGAGATAGGGAAGGATCAGCTTCTCGCGGATCTTCTGCCAGATGATGCGCGTCATCTCGTCGCCGTCCATCTCGACGACGGGGTTTTTCACCTTGATCTTGCTCATGGGACTCGCGTGCGGTCTCTTGGGGTGGGAAACGGGCTTGGGTCGTGAAACCAGGACGGGAGGCCGCCTCGGACGGGACAGCGGCACAATCCTCGAATTATACCAAAGCCCCCCTCCCCACTTGGCCCGCCTGATCCTGCTCAACAAGCCCTACGGGGTGCTCTGCCAGTTCTCGGGCGACGGCAGCCGCCCGACCCTCAAGGACTTCCTCGACGTGCCGGACGTCTATCCCGCCGGGCGCCTGGATACGGACAGCGAGGGGCTGGTGGTGCTGACCGACGACGGGCGCCTGCAGGCGGCCATCGCCGATCCGCGCCACAAGCAGGAGAAGGTGTACTGGGTCCAGGTCGAGGGCGAGCCCACGCCGGCCGCCCTGGAGGCGCTGCGGCAAGGCGTGGAGCTGCGCGACGGGACGACCCGCCCGGCCCGTGTGCGCGCGATGGCCGAGCCGGTGGGGCTCTGGGAGCGGGTGCCCCCGATCCGCGCCCGGCGCGCGATCCCGACCGCCTGGCTCGAGCTGGCGGTGCGCGAGGGCCGCAACCGCCAGGTGCGCCGCATGACCGCGCACGTGGGCCTGCCCACCCTGCGCCTCGTACGCATGCGGGTGGGCCCATGGTCGCTCGAGGGCCTGCCGCCCGGGTCCTGGCGCGAGGCCGCACCGCCCGCACCGGGGGCGCTGCGCGGCTAGCCTGTCCCTTGCGGAACGACAGTTGTCGCCCTTGTCAACGCCGGTATAATGCGCGGCGTTAATGTAGGCGACGAGGCTGATCCCAGCGCAGTCGAAGCATTGATACCCCCCGTTCAACACACATCACAACCAATAGGAACACACATGAAAAAGCTGTCCGCCCTGATCGCCGTGCTCTTCGCCTCCGCCTCGGTGTCCGTGTTCGCGCAAGGCACCACCAGCACCACCACCCCGGCCGCCCCGGCCGCGAAGACCGAGGCGCACGCCGCCAAGGCCGAGACCACCAAGTCGATGGACTCCGCCGACAAGAGCGAGAAGAAGAAGACCGCGCACAAGAAGTCCGCCAAGAAGACGGCGAAGAACGCCACCGCGAAGGGCAGCGAGACCGCGGCCAAGACGTCGGAGATGAAGGGCCAGGAGAACAAGCCCTCCGACATGAAGGCCCCGAAGTAATCGCGGGCTCCAGTTCGGCACGAGGCGGGGCTTCGGCCCCGCCTTTTGCTTTTCCGGCGCCGTAAAATCGTTCGATGAAGATCGTCGTGGGCCTCTCCGGGGGCGTGGATTCCGCGGTGGCGGCACTGCTCCTCAAGCGAGCGGGGCACGACGTCGTGGGCCTCTTCATGAAGAACTGGGAGGACGACGACGATGACGAGTACTGCTCCACGCGCGAGGACCTGGTCGACGCGGTGAGCGCCGCCGAGAAGATCGGCATCGAGATCGAGGCCGTGAACTTCGCGGCCGAGTACCGCGAGCGGGTGTTCGCGAGCTTCCTCGCCGAGTACAGGGCCGGCCGCACGCCGAATCCGGACGTGCTCTGCAACGCGGAGATCAAGTTCAAGGCCTTCCTCGACCACGCGATGCGCATGGGCGCCGAGCGCATCGCGACCGGCCACTACGCGCGCGTCGAGGAACGCGACGGCAAGAGCGTGCTGCTGAAGGGCCTGGACCCCGGCAAGGACCAGAGCTATTTCCTGCACCGGCTCACGCAGGCGCAACTGTCGCGCGCGCTCTTTCCCGTCGGTCACCTGCACAAGAGCGAGGTGCGGCGCATCGCGCGCGAGGCGGGCCTGCCCAACCACGCGAAGCGCGACTCCACCGGCATCTGCTTCATCGGCGAGCGGCCCTTCCGCGCGTTCCTGTCGCGCTACCTGCCGCGCGAGCCGGGCCCGATCGTGACCGACGGGGGCCGCGCCGTGGGGCAGCACGAAGGGCTCATGTACTACACGATCGGGCAGCGGCAGGGCCTGGGCATCGGCGGGCGGCGCGACGCCTCCGCCGAGCCCTGGTACGTCGCGGGCAAGGACCTCGAAGCCAACACGCTCATCGTGGTGCAGGGCCACGACCACGAGCGCCTCATGCGCCGGCACCTCGCGGCTGCGGACGCCACCTGGATCGCGGGCGAGGCGCCCGCCCCGGGCGGCGCCCTCGCGGCGAAGACGCGCTATCGCCAGGGCGACAGCGCATGCGCGCTCGCCGCGCGCGAGGGCGCCTCGTTCGAGCTCCAGTTCGAGGCGGACCAGTGGGCCGTGACGCCGGGCCAGTCCGCCGTCGTGTATCGCGGCGAAGAGTGCCTGGGCGGCGGCGTCATCGTCTGATCGCGCAGCCGCCGGCGGGGCGTCCCGGGGGCGCATGTTAAAATTTTCGCCTTCGCAAGCTTGCCGCGCCATGTCCTCCTCCCTCACCGCGCTCTCGCCCCTCGACGGGCGCTATGGCGCGAAAACGCGCCCCCTGCAGGACCACTTCAGCGAGTTCGCCCTGATCCGCGAGCGCGTCGCGGTCGAGGTCGAATGGCTCCTCGCGCTCGCCGCCGAGCCCTCGTTCGAGGCGCTCGAGCCGTTCAGTCCGGCGACGCAGGCGGCGCTGCGCGGCGCGGTCGAGCAGTTCGGGCTCTCCGATGCCGAGCGCGTGAAGGCGATCGAGGCGACCACCAATCACGACGTGAAGGCCGTGGAGTACTGGCTGCGCGAGAGGTTCGCGCACGAGCCGGAGGTGAGCGCCGCGGCGGAATTCATCCACTTCGCGTGCACCTCCGAGGACATCAACAACCTCGCCCACGCGCGCATGCTGAAGGGCGCGCGCGAGAAGGTGCTGCTGCCCGCGATCGACCGCGTGATCGAGCGCCTCGAGCGGCTCGCCGCCGGCCTCGCCGACGTCGCGATGCTCGCGCGCACCCATGGCCAGCCGGCGACGCCCACGACCCTCGGCAAGGAGATGGCGAACGTCGCGTGGCGGCTTGCGCGCGCCCGCGCGAAGTTCGCCGCCGTCGAGATGCTGGGCAAGATCAACGGCGCCACCGGCAACTTCAACGCGCACGTGGTGGCCGCGCCGAACGTCGACTGGCCGCGCTTCGCCGAGCGCTTCGTGACGGCGCAGGGCATCGCCTACAACCCGCTCACCATCCAGATCGAGCCGCACGACGCGCTCGCGGAGGCGTTCGACGCGGCCGCGCGCCTGAACACCATCCTCATCGACCTCGACCGCGACGTCTGGGGCTACATCTCGCTCGGCTACTTCAAGCAGAAGGTGAAAGCCGGCGAGGTGGGCTCGTCGACGATGCCCCACAAGGTCAACCCGATCGACTTCGAGAACTCAGAGGGCAACCTCGGGCTCGCCAACGCGCTGCTGCGCCACCTGTCCGAGAAGCTGCCCGTCTCGCGCTGGCAGCGCGACCTCACCGACTCGACGGTCTTGCGCAACGTCGGCGTCGCGTTCGGCTATGCGCTGCTGGGCTACGACGCATTGCTGCGCGGCCTCGACAAGCTCGAGGCGAATCCCGCGAAGATCGCCGCCGAGCTCGAGGACGCGTGGGACGTGCTCGCCGAGGCGGTGCAGACCGTGATGCGCGCGCACCGCATCCCGAATTCTTACGAGAAGCTGAAGGACCTCACGCGCGGCAAGGGCGGCATCGCGCGCGAGGACCTGCAGGCCTTCGTGCGCTCGCTGCCGCTGCCCGAAGAAGCCCGGGCGCGCCTCGCGGCGCTCACGCCGTCCGGCTACATCGGCCTCGCGGCGCGGCTCGCGCGCCAGAAGCCGCGCTAGACCTCGCTTCCCCGCGGCGGCCGCGTGGCGCGATCGCGCTCCGGGAAACTGCTATTGTGCGAAAGTTTTTCCGCCTCCGCGCGCATGAAAGCGCAAGCCGTGCAGTGATTTGAAACTCTCTCGCGCGCGCTGCCTCCAATCGGCGACAACAACGACGAGGCAGAGCCGTGCGGCGAAACCTTGCGGTGCTTGCAGCGGCTTGCATCACCTTCCTCGCGCCCCCCGCGCGCTCCGCGCCCGATGGCGAGTGGCCGATGGCCGCGCGGGATTATGCCGGCACGCGATTCAGCCCGCTTGCGCAGGTCACGCCGCAGAACGCGGGCCAGCTCAAGCTCGCGTTCAGCTTCGACACCGGTGTGCGCAAGGGACAGGAGGCCGCACCGATCGTCGTGGGCGACACGATGTACGTCGTGACGCCGTTCCCCAACTACGTCTTCGCGTTCGACCTCACGAAGCCGGGCGCCCACCTCAAGTGGAAGTTCGACCCGAAGACGAAGGCCTCGTCCCAGGGCGTCGCGTGCTGCGACGTCGTGAACCGCGGGCTCGCGTTCGACGGCGGACGCATTTTCCTCAACGCGCTCGACACCACCACGATCGCGCTCGATGCCGCGACCGGCAAGGAGCTCTGGCGCACGACGCTCGGCGACATCGCCAAGGGCGAGACCGTCACGATGGCGCCGCTGGTGGTGAAGGGCAAGGTGCTCGTCGGCAACAGCGGCGGCGAGATGGGCGTGCGCGGATGGCTCACCGCGCTCGACGCGGGCACCGGGAAGATCGTATGGCGCGCGTACAGCACGGGGCCCGACAAGGACGTGCTCATCGGCCCCTCGTTCAAGCCGCATTACGCGCAGGACCAGGGACAGGACCTCGGCGTGAAGACGTGGCCGCCCGAAGCGTGGAAGATCGGCGGCGGCACGGTGTGGTCGTTCCTCTCGTACGACCCGGATCTCGACCTGGTCTACTCGGGCATCGCGAACCCGGGACCGTGGAATCCCGAGCAGCGCCCGGGCGCGAACAAATGGACGTCGGGCATCTTCGCGCGCAGGCCCGACACGGGTGAGGCCATCTGGTACTACCAGTACAGCCCGCACGACGTCCACGACTACGACGGCGTGAACGAGAGCGTCCTGGTCGACCTGCCGCTCGGCGGCACCACGCGCAAGGTGCTCCTGCATCCGGACCGCAACGGCTACCTCTACGTCATCGACCGCGCGAGCGGGGAAGTGCTCTCCGCGGATCCCTACGTCTACATCACCTCGACTCTGGGGGTGGACCTCGGCACCGGCGCCCTGCGCTACAACCCGCAAAAGCAGCCCAAGGCGGGCAAGACGATCCACGACGTCTGTCCCGGATCGCCCGGCGGCAAGGACTGGCAGCCCTCGGCATGGTCGCCGCGCACGCACCTGCTCTACATCCCGCACCAGAACATCTGCCAGGACGCCGACAGCTACGAGACGAGCTACATCGCGGGCACGCCGTACGTCGGCACCGACGTGAAGATGAAGGTGGGGCCCGGCGGCTTTCGCGGGCAGTTCGACGCGTGGGATCCGGTCGCGCGCAGGAAGGCGTGGTCGATCAGCGAGAAGTTTCCCGTCTGGAGCGGCGCGCTCGTGACCGCGGGCGACGTCGTGTTCTACGGGACGATGGATGGCTTCTTCAAGGCGGTCGACGCGAAGACGGGCAGGAAGCTCTGGGAGTTCAAGACGGAATCCGGCGTCATCAGCCAGCCCGTGTCGTACCAGGGACCGGACGGCAAGCAGTACATCGCCGTCCTCGACGGCGTGGGCGGCTGGGCCGGTGCGGTGGTTTCGGGTGACCTCGACATCCGCGACGGCGGCGCGGCCAACGGGTTCGTGAACGTGATGCGCGACCTTCCGCAGTACACGAAGAAGGGCGGCAAGCTCTATGTCTTCACGCTTCCTTAGCGGCACGGTGCTGCTGGTGGCGGCCGCGCTCGCGATGTCGCGCGCGCACGCGGGCGAGAGAGTCGTGCGCTTCTGCGTCGATCCCGACAACCTGCCCTACTCGAGCGCGGACGGGCGCGGCTTCGAGGTGCGCATCGCGCGCATCGTCGCCGCGGAGATGCACGCGCGCGCGCAGCTGGTGTGGTTCCCGCTCAAGCGCTTCTTCGTGCGCAAGACGCTCAAGGCGGGGCTCTGCGACGTGATTCCCGGCGTGCCCGTGGGCTTCGATCCGGTGCTCGCTACGCATGCGTACTATCGCTCGACCTATGCCTTCGTGAGCCGGCCGTCCGGTCCCGCTTCGTTCGACGATCCGCGCCTCGCGCGCTCGCGCATCGGCGTGCAGCTCGTCGGCAACGACCTCGCCGCCACCCCGCCCGGGCACGCGCTCACCGCGCGCGGCATGATCGACAACGTGCGCGGCTTCGTGGCGTACGGCGAAGGGCCGGCCGGCGAGCGCATGGTGCAGGCGCTCGCCGCGGGCGATCTCGACACGGCGCTGATCTGGGGGCCGCAGGCCGCCTACTTCGCCGCGCACGCGGCCGTGCCGCTCGAGGTGACGCCGGCGGCGGCGCCGCCCGGGCTGCACGGCATCCCCTTCGAGTATTCGATCGCGATGGGGGTGAAGCGAGGCAACCGCGCGCTGCGCGACGAGCTCGATGGCGCGCTCGCGCGCCGCCGCGACGAGATCCGCGCGGTACTCGCCGAATACGGGGTGCCGCTCGTCGATCGCGTGGGAGGACGCTCGTGAGCGCGCGCATCGTGTTCTTCGCCGCCGCGCTCGCCGCCGCACTGGCGCTCGCCGCGTGCGACCGCGAGGAGCGCAAGCTCTCGCACGAGGCCACGCCCGCGGACCTCACGCCGGCGACGCCGCGCGTGGGAGAGCTGCAGCCGGGCGCGCCGGGACCGGGCCTGGAGGAGACGCAAAACACGCGCTCGTTCGATCCCGGCAACGCGTGGGAGATGGCGCAGGGCGAGCGCCTCTTCGGCTGGTACAACTGCGCGGGCTGCCACGGGCGCAACGGCGGCGGCGGCATGGGACCCGCGCTCTCCGACGAGCGCTGGCTCTACGGCGACAAGCCGGACCAGATCTTCAAGACCATCATGGAAGGGCGGCCCAACGGCATGCCGTCCTTCAAGGGCCGCATCCCCGAGGACCAGGTGTGGCAGCTCGTGGCCTACGTGCGCTCGATGAGCGGGCTCGCGGCGACCAACGCCGCGCCCTCGCGCAGCGACAGCACCGGCGGCCTCACGCCCGCCGAGAACGACCGGCCCACCGCGCAGCCGTACACGAAGCCGGAGCCGAAGCCATGACCGCACTCCAGGACGTGCTGCATCCGGCCGGCATCCAGGCGTCGCACATCGCGAGCCTCTGGGGGTTCACCGTCGCCATTTGCGCGGTGGTGTTCGTCGCGATCCTGGCCGCGCTCTTCTACGCGCTCGGGCGCGCGCCGCGGGCCGACGCCGCGACGGCGCCGGACATGGCCTCGATGGACCGGCCGGAAAGCGGCACCCGTCGCATCGTCGTCGCCGCCGTGACGCTTTCCATCGTCGGCCTGCTCGTGCTCCTGGGTGCCAGCATCGCGACCGACCGCGCGCTCGCGACACTGCCGCTCGAGAACGCGGTGCACATCGAGATGGTGGGCCACCAGTGGTGGTGGGAGGTGAACTACGACGATCCGCAACCCTCGCGCATCTTCAGCACGGCCAACGAGATGCACATCCCGGTGGGACGTCCGGTGCTCGTCACGCTCAAGGCGGGCGACGTGATCCACAGCTTCTGGGTGCCGAACCTGCACGGCAAGAAGGACCTCATTCCCGGGCGTACGAACACGATCCAGCTGCGCGCCGACAAGGCGGGCATCTATCGCGGCCAGTGCGCGGAGTTCTGCGGGCTGCAGCACGCGTTCATGGCCTTCACCGTGGTCGCCGAAGACGACGCGAAATTCCAGCAATGGGCGGACGCGCAGCGCAAGCCCGCCGTGGAGCCCACGGATGCGAAGGCCAGGCGCGGACACGATCTCTTCATGAGCGGCACCTGCATGATGTGCCACCAGATCCAGGGCACCACGGCGAATGCGCGCATGGCGCCCGACCTCACGCACATCGCGAGCCGGCCCACGCTCGCGGCCGGAACGCTGCCCAACGACCCGCAAAGCATGGCGGCGTGGATCCGCGACCCGCAGAAGCTCAAGCCCGGCGCGCAGATGCCGGCCCACCACGTGCCCGATGACGAGCTCGACGCGCTCGTGGCGTACCTGGAGACGCTGAAGTGACGCCCCCCGCCCCCCTGGCCGTGGACGGCCTCCGCAAGGATTTCGACCCGAGCGTGAACCAGCAGCCGCGCGAGAAGCGCGACGGGCCGCCGTGGGGCTCGCCGCAGGCGCTCGAGCTCGAGCAGACCTGGCGCGAGCCGCCCGGCCTCGTCGGCTGGCTCTCGGCGGTGAACCACAAGTCGATCGGCAAGCGCTTCATCATCACGGCGTTCGTCGTGTTCTGCGCCGCCGGGCTCCTCGCGGCGACCATGCGGTTGCAGCTCTCGCGGCCCGACAACCACCTGGTCGGCCCCGACCTCTACAACCAGATCTTCACGCTGCACGGCA
>Ga0157372_10007388_pt1 | contig 11685 bp, 7 predicted proteins | sample C55metaG_FD_115307 | JGI IMG/M metagenome (GOLD analysis project Ga0157372, IMG submission 115307) | Corn rhizosphere microbial communities from Kellogg Biological Station, Michigan, USA - C5-5 metaG | ecosystem: Host-associated > Plants > Roots > Rhizosphere > Soil | place: USA: Michigan...
ACCGTCCTTGCGCGTAATTTCAGCTCGATCCTCCGCAAATATGACCTCGTAGCTGTCGGGCTCGGCGGTGATTGGCTGGTACCCGGCTGACCAGGTTTCGCCACTACTCACATCACGCAGGAAGATATACGAACCCCATCCGTCACACGTCACATCCTCGCGCCAGCGGGTAATAGCGATATCGCGCCAGCGGCTGTATCCGGATCCCGCAGCGGTGACCATCGTCGAATAGCGCCCATTCGAGAGAAGATGCGTGCGCGGAACTCGGGAATGCGCCGTCATGTAGCGGCGCCGGATTTCCGGCATCAGGTTTTCGATCTGCGAAGCCGCTGTCGCGTGTTCCGGCGGCGGCCGCGCAAGCGCGATGTCGTTCGGCATGCGCTCCTGCAACAGGAGCTCCGCAGCCTGGACGATTGGTTCGGCATGAAAGCGCTCGCGCATCTGACCGTCATTCAGAGCATTGGCAATGCCAACGATGGTCATAGCCTGATGATGGGCCATGAAGGCGCGCACGACTGCAAGTCTCGCGCCTTCGGGAAGCCGTGCGCGTGTGAAGTCGATCGCCTCGTACCAGCCGAAGGCACCGAGCGCTCCCAAACCAGCCATTCTGTCATAGTTTTCCACGACTGCGGCCGGCGCGATCATGGATGCAAGCCCGCTCGCATAGGGCGCGATGACGATGCTTTCTACGAGTCCACGTTTGTAGCCGAGATCCGGTACGCCAAAGCTGGAATATTGATATGTCTGCTCAATGTCGCGCACGTTGTATTCTGATTCCGACATGCCCCACGGCACGTCCAGACCATCGCCATAATCCTGCTGCCGGCGAACGATCAGGCGATTACTCTGTTCGAGGAGGCTGCCGGCGGGCGCCCGCATGACAAGCGAGGGCATGAGATACTCGAACATCGATCCGGACCAGGAGATCAGGGCGGAGCCCCTATGGACCGGGGTGAGAGTGCGTCCCAGATGGAACCAGTGCTTGGCGGGAATATCGCCTTTCGCGATCGCGATGAAACTGGCAAGCCGTGCTTCCGATGCAAGCAGATCGTAATAGTTGGAATCCAGATTTCCGTCCGCGCCGCGATAACCAATGGACAGCAACTGACGCCCGGAATCGAACAGGAAGCCAAACTCCATCGCGTCAAACAGGGATTTCAGTCCATCCGCGAGTTTCCCAAATCGACTGCGGACGGCCTCCGCCGCGGTAATCGATTTCTCGATCGCCTCGGCCAATCCCGCGGGACTCTCATTGGCTTCGCCCTGAACGCAAAGATTGCGCACCAACTTCAATGCCGTGTGGCAGCGTTCTGGAAGCGTCTGGAGTGTAGCGATTGTATCGAGCAGGGTAATGATCTCGACGGGCACATACTGGCCGGCGATCAATCTTGCCCACGGCATGAGAGACGCAACGTCTCTCGTGTGAGCAATGATCGACGAGCGGAGCGCCTCAGTCCAGATAATGACTTGACCACTGACCGCATCGTTGCCGGCCTGCGACCAGACGCGCGTGCGCTCGACCAGCGTTTCAGACTTTTGGTCCAGATCATCGAGTTGGCGAGCGATGTCGGATGGGCGCGTTGGGGCCTCGCGAAGCGCATCGGCGAATGCTTCAATAGCGGTTTCGAGAACCGCATACACCGGCTCAGCACAGCTGCCATCCGAAGTCGATCGCGCCGCTTCTCGCAGGAGCAGAAGGTTGTCTTCGATTCCCTTCGTCCAATTCGGATTGCCGACGGGTCCGGCAATTATCTCGCGGCAGGCATTGGCCGTTGCGATCAAATGTCCGGCGAGGTTGCCACTATCCACCGACGAGATGTATTTCGGCTCCAGCGTGCGCAAATCACGGGTGTCATACCAATTGTAGAAATGACCACGAAAGCGCTCCATTGTGTCCATCGTCGCAGCGGTCGCCTCGATGCGCTCCAGCATGTCGAGGGTTCCCAGCCAGCCGAAATCTCGCGCGGCGACCACGGACAGAAGATATAAACCAATGTTTGTTGGTGATGTCCGGTGAGCGATCACCGGCCTGGGAGCTTCCTGAAAGTTGTCAGGCGGAAGCATGTTGTCTTCCGCTGTTACGAATTTCTCGAAGAACGACCAGGTGCGGCGCGCAATCAGCCTCAATGCTTGGGCATCCTTGGGTGCAATCACCAGATGACCGGAGACCGGTGGCGGCAGGCTTGCCCATCGTGCCGCAAGCGGCGACAACACCCACAGGGCCCCGAACGGGGCCGCGATTGGCCATGCGTTCTTGCCATAGAAATAGAGGCCAGGGCCGACGAGCATGGCAAACGCAAGGCCGGCGGCAATCTGCGCCGCAAGCCCCCGCGGGTCGAAGTGCGAGTCGTCGTTGGTCTGTGCCGCGGTGACCCATTCCAGCAGCCGTCGGCGATAAATCAGCAGGCGGCAAAGCGTGCGGCCGACCGCATCAATCATCAGCCAGGCCTGGTGAGCGAGGAACGTGATCAGGAAAGCGCTTTGCAGAAATCCCAATTCGAAATCGCGGCGCAATGCCCGCAAGTGATTGCGTAGCGAGGTGGAGCGCCGCGGCAGAAGCTGGACGAATGCGGGAATGAGCGGCGGCAGCGCAATCGTCAGGAGAATGAAAACTGACCATATCGCGGCCGGGAGCATCGGTTGCAGCCAGCCAATCAGCAGAGCCAGAAGGGCAGCCGGCGCAGACAGCGAGCGGCGCAGGTTGTCGAGCAGCTTCCACCGCCCCATCAGCGGAATCGTTGTCCTCGTCACACCATGGCAGCCCTTGTGACCCAAGCCGAAAATCCATGGGAGCAGCTGCCAGTCGCCGCGCACCCAGCGATGCTGGCGAGCGGCGGCCACGCTGTAGCGCGAAGGAAATTCCTCGACGACTTCAATATCGGAGGCCAGCCCCGCGCGGGCAAAAATGCCTTCCAGCAAATCGTGGCTTAGAACTGCGTTTTCGGGGATCTGTCCCTGTAGCGCCGCCTCGAAAGCATCTACCTCATAAATTCCCTTGCCGGAGTAGGAGCCCTCCTCGAAAAGATCCTGATAGACGTCTGAGACCGCAAGCGCATAAGGATCGATCCCGTCAGGACCAGAAAACACGCGTTGATACAGCGATCCCTCATCGCCGATGGGCAGAGACGGCGTCACACGTGGCTGAAGGATACCGTGTCCACTCTCGATCAAACCCGTGTTCGGATTGAAGAATGGACGATTAAGCGGATGCGCCATCTTGCCGACCAGGCGGCGTGCCGCCCCGATCGGCAGACGCGTGTCTGCATCGAGTGTGATTACATAGCGGATTCCAGCTGGCAATGCGGGTGCATTGCCGTCAACTGGCACAAAGGTAGTGTCAGTTGCGCCGCGAAGGACGCCGTTCAGCTCGTGCAGCTTCCCACGCTTGCGTTCCCAACCGATCCATTTTCCCTCACCCGCATTCCAGAGACGTCGTCGATGAAGCAGGAAAAAACGCGGACTGCCATCGGCCCTGGGATGGCGAGCATTTAGCACTCTGATGCCCGCCGCCGCTTCGCCGAGAAGCATCTCGTCGAGTGGATCACGCTCCGTCGTGCTGTCGCGCCAGTCTGACAACAGCGCATAGAAGAGATTCTCGTCTGAATTGGAGAGATAATGGACCTCCAGCCGCTCGACCTGAGTGCGAATTTGAGCGATGTCTGCCAACATCGTCGGTACGACGATTATGGTGCGCAGGTCCGAGGGAATGCCTTGCGGAAACTCCAGTCCGGGGAGCAGCGTAGCCCCGACAGCGCTAGTGATAGCCCGATTCGTCAAAGCGACGGCGACGTCGGAGGCGGGCAACAACCCGACGATCGCCAGCAGAATGAGCATCGCACCGTGGACCCCCGCACTTGCTACCGCGAGCAAAGCGAAACCCAGAATGATCGCAGTCACGGTCCCAACCACGCTCATGTAACTCATGACCCCGGCGTCGCCCGCCACACGGAGCAGTCTTGTGCGGAGCGGGATCCGGCAACTCACTCTTTGTTCGAGTTCTCTCCGTCCGTTCCCGATGAGGTAATATCCGGGGTCTCGTTCGCGGGCCGAGGAGCCACCACCTTCGCTTTTTGTGGTGAGGGCACCCTTGGCGGTAGCGATCACCTGAGTGGCGACCTCGATTTCTTCACGACCTGATTGGCGCGCCAGTTGCTCGATCGCCCGCCGATAGAGATCGCGCGTTGAAAAATCCATCGAACCGAAGTCACTGGCGGCGCGCAGAACAGCATCTACGCGGCTGACGCTTTCGAAGAACTCCGCCCAGTTGATCATTGACAAGAAGCGCATGCTCGTAATCACGTTCCGAACGGTCACGTTCATTGCGCTCTGCCGTTGCACTTCGTCGCGAACGATACGGTCTGTAGTGATTCCTTCCGCTCTCAGTTTTTCATTCAGCCAGCGCAACGCTGGCGTCGTGTCAGGATCGCGGTCCCGCAGACGTTGCACGAGCTGAACCGCGAATGCAGTCGACCACGGGACTTGATCTAGACTGTGCACAACGGCTGCGGCCGGCTCTTGCGTTGCGGCTAAAAACCGATCTGCCAGTGCATCGGCCACCCGACTCGCTGAAAGGCGTGCCACAATTGCTTCCGCAAGACGGCGAAGATTTTCTACCAGCGTAATTCGTAAAGTGATCGCGAGGGCCCATAACTCGCCAATCGTTAGCGGCGCCACACCCTGATACGCCTCCACGAACCGCGTCAGCTTCTCGATATCAAAGGCGCTGTCGGTGTGCGCAACGAGGGCCCACGAGATACCAAAGACACGGGGGTAGCCTTGCAGCGGTCCCTCTAGCAGTTTCGGCAACAACCGGTAGAAGCCCGGCGGCAGATCATTCTTGATCTCGCGAATCTGCTCGTCCACCACATGAAAATTATCGAGGAGCCACTCGGCCGCCGGGCTGATAGCCTGTTTCGCGGCGGTGGCCCGCACGATTGTGCGATACGCTTCAGTGAGGACGGTCGTGTTTTCGTAAAGGCGCGGGGTCAGGGGACGACCCCTTCTTAGTCTTGGCGCGACACGCTGGGCGACTGCAAGGCTCTCCGCATGCTGTTCAAGGCGTTCAACGCTGAATAATTCGGCTCGAATGGGCGGCTCGGGGATGGCGGGGCTAACCCGCCGGCGCATAAGGATCCGGAGCAAGGACATGTTCCCCACATCTAGACTTGTCGCGGCGGATAAAACAGCCCGAAGCCGCAATCGGTGGGGCGGTATGGCAAGGCAGTGGCGTAAGCAATGGAATTAGGGGTGTCGTTTCTAGCCACAGCCTGCCCGCGATCTCAGCGCGCGAATTGGCCGGAAGGTTGGCGGTTTCATATGAACCAACGGAGGGCAAGCGGCGTTTCTTTGCTGCCGCACATCGGGCCGATCGATTCGCCCATAGCAGCCGTGAAAGCAGCCATTGTGGCAGAAGTGAAGGCTAGCAAGTGAATGAGCTTCGAGAGCACAGAGATATTCCGTACTCCATCCCGAACAACGATGATGGAATCTGGCACTACAATATCCATCCGGTCCATATGAGGCCCACAGCGGTCCGTCCGCGAAACGCTGCCGCTGATGGATACGGAACGCGGGGGGAGGCAATCAGCGCCGCACAACTGGCGATCCATGATTGGCTGGGCCCGCCACTCCGGTAAACGAGAGTAAGGGAGTTCGGTCCGCGCCCTTCGAATTGGCAAGCAGCCTGATCCGAACCTGGGTTTGCTCTGTGCTGTGAACGAAGCAGCGCAACACTACACGCCCGCTCAGCGGCCATGCGAGAGCGCGCCGCACTTTCGAGCCTTGCGCAAGCGTGATCACTTCGCCGCCATTTCGCGCTTCGGCGGCGTTCCCGGATATCGCAATTTGGTCACGGCTAATGGCGCCTCTGCGTTGCATTTCTCATGTTGCAAACGCCAAAACAGCGCCGAATATCACCGCGATGATAGAAAGCATCGCAAAGCAACGTCCGGGTGTGAACGGTTGGCGAGCGAAGTCATGATTGGCGGTTCTAACTGCCATGGCTGTGCGCTCCCCAAGTGGAAATGAATCCCTGGCAACTTGCATGGGTGCCCGATCGCCTATTCGGGCAGCGCCGAAACGCTCGGGGATTCGACGTTACGGCCTACTCGGATCGTGGCGCTGGTCAAAATAGAACAGTGCGCTTGCGATCTCTTCTCGTGTATCGGGGGCGCTGGCAGCTGCTCGCCCCCCGGTACTGCGCGGTAGGCCGTGAGTCTCGCCGGCCGGGGAACGGGGTTGTTCAGAAACGCGAGGCCGAGCCGCTATGGAAGCTTCGTTGGTCCTCACCTGCGGCCCTCCTTGTTTGCTGACGGCTTGAACCGACCACGGACTTAGCTGACGATAACTCCCCGAAACCACTTCCTTAGTTTGGGACCCTTCCATGTCTGACGAAAGGCCAGAAATCAGAACGGGCGTGCAGCAGCAGTTGGAGGCGCTTTCGCGCTGGGAGAACGAGGGAGGCGCAGGGCCTGACGGAATTCCAGGAGAAGTCCAGGGCCTCGACCTATGCGAGATTCCGCCGCTCACTAATGCCGAGCTGGTGCAGCTGCGCGTTCGCATCATCGCGCTTGAGAACCTAATGATCATGTTGCTGGCGGAAGGTTCCGACAAGCAGCTGGAGCTTGGTCGCGAAATGGCGGCCTACATCTCACCGCGCCCCGGGGTTACGCCGCCTCCGCTGACGATCCAGGCCGCTGCCCATATGAACAACCTGGTCGAGCGAGCCACGCACTATCGAAGTGTGACGCCTCCATAAGTGCGGCAGCCGATGCTCGCTTCAGATGATGGACCACAAGGTGCAGCCGAAGACTGAACGATTCAGGGTTGGCGATTGCGTCAATTCGGAAGCCGGGCGCGTCAGCGGGAAGATCATCCGCGTGCATACGCGTGATTTCGACTACAAGGGCCACACCCATCATGCGACTGCCGAGTCGCCGCAATATGAAATCAAAATCAGCAAGACCGATCATGTTGCCGCGCATAAGGGGGTGGCGCTCATTAGGCTGAAGGACTGACAGCCCCCCGCACCCCAGAGAGCGAGCAGCCGATCAGCGAAAATTCTGCGCAGAGCCGCTGGAAGGCGCGCTCACCGGCGCGGATGACCATCTCCGCCTCAACCCACTGGCTGCCGCCCCAGCCGGGGATCATTCCGCGAATACGAATCGGTCGGCGCCGGATCAACGCGCCGTAGGCCTTACCGTTAGGTGCCACGGTCCTGATGGTTCTGATCGCCCTCGCCCAGAGCTTTTGCGAGCTTCCCGGCGTGATGGGATTCATAAACACTACCCTGGGGTTTCGCAGACGGCGCCGTCTGTCGATTCCGGCTTCCCGTGTGGCTGCAAATTCAGCATTTCGCGAACATTGTTTTTCATGCTGTCCATCATCCTGACCAGGAACCGACTGCTTCCGCTTCCAGAAGCCGATCCCCGAGACACGAGCTTGGATCTCCAAGGACGATTCCGTAACTGTCCCACCTGGATCGGCGTTCCGGGTGTCCGTCACTCTGTGGGCCTTGGCCGGTGTGGCATTTCTCGGTCAATCTGCTCTAGGTGGTGAACGGAAGACGCACCGCGAGCTGACGCCCCCGTTTTATTCTAGTCGCCACGCACTCGCGACGGCCAAGCTTTCCGCACGTTGTTCAAGACGCTCGACACTAAACAATTCGGCTCGAATTGGCGATCAAGGACAACAGGAATACCCTCCGGCGCAGAACACTTGCGAGAAAGGACATGTTGCTCGCATCTAGACCTATCGCGGCGGATAAAACAGCCCAGAAGCGCAATCAGATCGGCACGGCATGATGACAGAAGGACTTCGGACAAGAGATTTTGTGTTGCGCAGACGCCGCGAGAACCGCGATTGGCGCCCCCTCCAAATTATCCTGGATAGCCTGGAACAGCGAAAAGACTGACCTGCGGAATTGCCTCCGATTTCCCCAGCGCCGGATCGAAACAAAACAGGGTACCGCAATATGGGCAGAGACTCCGCCCTAGCGAGCCAAGTTCAAGATAGACGTGCGGATGATCCTGCGGAGGCGTTTCGCCGATGCACTCAAACGCCTTCACTCCAATACGGATTTCCTTTACCCCCGCATCATTGCGGAATTGCGGACATGCTTTCGCCTCGCCTGCATTCGCAGCCCCGATGGCAGAGGCGCGGATGTTTCCGCCGGCTCCCGATGACCGGCCCATCCCGGAGAAGGGAGGCAGTGTTCTTGAAACTTCCGAGGCTGTTCGCCTTTGCGCTATCTCGGCTCCGCATGCGGAGTGTGCTGCCGACCGAGATTGATGTGTCATTGCGAGCACCCGCCGCGTTCCGGTGCGCCGGCAATGAAACTTCCGTTGTAGGCAGGCGGATCACTCGCTGGAAATGAATCTTCGCTCTGTTGATCCACTACTCGGCTCGCGCGCGTTTTGCGGTACATTTCCGCACTCGTCGACAAGGCACTTTCGTTTTCGTACATGCTCCAACCTCGCGCGACCCGAGTTCTCCTTCAGTGCGCAACCGAAATGGAGAGCAGCAATTCGGCCGGCAAAGCGATCATCGGACACATGCTCCGTGCCGCGCCGAACTGCCAAGTGAGTATGCTCGCCTCGCGGGCCTGCGCTGGTCAAAATTGAACTACAGTGCAAGGAAGATATATCTCAGAACTGGCTGGGCGAGATTCCCGAGGGTCTGTAATAACCTCGCTGCGCAAAATGAGCAAAAAGCAGCCGCACACGGTTAGGCATCCTGCACCAGGAGTTCAGAGGCTGCGCGCGGCAAAGATTGCCAAGGCAATTAATCCCACAACCGCGAGAACAAACGCCACCTGAATACAAATCTCCGCCCACGCACGATCTAAAAATGAGGGCAGTCGCGCCGCTGAGCGGGCGCTCGTTGTTCGTTGCCGTCTTCCGAAAGCGCTCCCGGCTTTACGTTGGATCACTGATTGGCCAGTGAGATGCGTGTCTGCGGTGTCGCTCGTTCGCGGGCAGCAGCCATGGCAGGCTTGAGGAAGGGTGTTTTCCATTTTTTCTGCAGATCGTTGTGAGTAACCTGAACCGATCCATAGGTGCTAGGCATAGGTTCGATAGAGAAGATAAGCGATGAAGATCACAACGCAGGCAGCCGGGACCATGATGGGCGGCTCCAACAATTTGCTCATATCTGTCTTCCTTCGGATGTTTATGAGCCTTGGGTGTGGCATCTGACGTTGCCGAAAGCTGAGCAAAATAGAACAGTTTCGCTGTGCTTGTTTCGATGCAGCATGGCCCGCCGTCGAGGCGAAGCGACGGAGCCAGTGATCATAGTATCCGTAGCTCGCTCCATTCACGAAGCTTCCAGTCGTCGACGAGAGGCCGGTCCCCTGATCACTTAAAGAACGCGTGCAGTCCGCCCATAGAGGTAGCGCACAGTTGCCGGAAAATCGGGACCCTTTTACGGACCAGCGCCGGTATGCCCCCGCACGAACATCTCCAGTTTCTGCCGAATTTTGGGCACGTGGTACTCACGATCCCAAGCTCGGACGCCTCAGCTACAACACGTTCTGGTAGGTCCGGCGGAAAGAGCGCCCATGCGGCAAGCACACCACTGCCGAGACGCCGCACAAGGTAGTCGTCCTCACTCGGATATCTGAACAACGCCTCTGCTTTATAGACGTCGGCCGAGTGCGATGCGGTCTTCGGGCCGCTTATGAGAGGTCCTTATCTGCTGGCAAGTCGAGCAGTCTCAGTCCAGTGTCGCTCCATAGTCACATGGGACGGTTAGAATGGGCTCGCCGACAGCGTCGGTTATCTCGATTGCACAGTCGGAGCGCTCGTTACCGCATGCCGTAACCTCAACAAGATCCGACCAGGTGCGGATCGCTTCAACTCTAGCCGCATCGATGTTCGGGAGGAACATGCCGATACGGTCTCGCTCGAGATGGTCGCCTTCCCGAAAATTGAAATAGTATCTGTTCACAGTCTACCAGTGAGAGAGTCACCACATTCGCAATAGTTCCCAGCTGTAAAGCTGGTTTGCTCCTCACAGGAAAAAACGAGCGCGAGCATCAGCCGATGGTTCGTGATTTTTCCATCGAGTCTTACTTGAAGACCGCCTCTCGCAGCATCATGTCGCCCATGATTGTCCGAATGGAGCCGCGCCCCGCCTGCTCGTGATCGGATCTGGCGATAGAACCGGCAATCTTCGCCTGCAGGGCGTATTGCGCGGCCTGCGATTGGTCGAACACCGCCATGTTCTTGTAGGTCTGCGTGAGGAAAATGTCCGGCTCGCCGGCCCTTTGGTTCTGCACTACCCACACATGATAGTCCGTGATGACGCCTGCCTTCTTCATCGCCTCTTCCTGATGTTTCCAGTCGGTGGCGAGCCAATGCATGTAGTCGTTGAAGTGGCCGTCCTTAGTCTGAATCGAGGCGACGTCCAGCACCGCGCCATTTTCGAACGGCGGGGCATCATTCTCTGCCGCCAGCGCGGGCACGAGTCCGAACACCAACGGTATCGTGAGCGCCATGACAGCAACAGTCGCCGCCGGCCATGAAATCTGATCATTCATTATCGAATTCCTTCTGAACTGTGATGCTGAAATCGGCAGATCACCGCTCAGCAGATGGAAGATTAAGAGCGGTTTTGGCTGAGCGCTGGTCAAAACAGAACACTATTTTTGGCGGGGCCTACCAGCGGACACGTTCTCGTCAGCTCGCTTATCAAAAATACCGGGCTGATCGGCCAGGACGACGCTCAGCAGCGATGAATGAATTTCAAGATGACCGTTGTAACTGATGAAGCCCAGGCGCCGAAACTTGTTCATGAAAAAGCTCACGCGTGAGCGGGTTGTGCCGATCATCTCTGCAAGAGTTTCTTGGCTGACTTTCGCGATGATCGGCTCCGGCCGTCCCTCCTTGCCGAAGTTGGCCAGCAGAAGAAGGGCACGGGCCAGGCGTTTCTCACTTGAATTAAACAGTTGATCGACCAGGTCTTCCTCAATCCGGATGCTGCGTGCGAGCAAATGGGCGACAAACAGTTCGGAAAACGCCGGCTCATCGTGCAGCGCCGTAACGATTGCAGCTTTCGGTAGCCGCATGATCTCGCAATCCGTCATAACTGTGGCTGTCGCCATGCGGCGCGGCTGTCCGGCTAGACAGCCTTCGCCGCAAAATTCGGTCGCGCCCAAAACCGCAACCACAGCTTCCTTTCCTTGGGCCGAGACGACGGTGATCTTGACCTTCCCCCGCTGGATGTAGAACACAGCATCCGCCGGGTCGCCTTGCCGGAAAACCAACGCGCCCTTTGCGAATCGAGCTACTGTCCTGCTATCCCCCGCTTTCGTAAGAAAAGCCTGCGGATCGAAGCGCGCTCGTTTCTGAGCCGCGCGGGCTGAGCTGGCGCTTCGCTGGCAACGAGCCGGAGTCGCAGCCTTCATGGCAGTTTTTTTATTCCAAAACTACGGCGGAGGCCACTGCTGTCGAATGCACAGCACCATCAAATTTTTGCTGAGCGCACGCCCATCTACTTTGGATAAGTGGGTAGGGGCTCATGGGTCTCCCTTGGAGCCTTGGGAAGCGGCAACAGCGACAGCAAGCGGCGGGCTCGATCGTGGCGCCCCTTGGCAGACGCGGAAGAAACAGGCTTGGCGGGGTCGTGCTGCGCCCCATCGCGGTTCAAAGCCTCGCTCATCTCATCGGGATCAATCGGCACGTATTC